>LWDU01037638.1_pt1 | contig 116193 bp, 110 predicted proteins | sample 727161 | NCBI WGS metagenome assembly LWDU01 (sample SAMN04566230, study PRJNA314399) | hydrothermal vent metagenome | isolation source: deep sea hydrothermal plume seawater | place: Mexico: Gulf of California, Guaymas Basin | collected 2004-07-11
GCATGGCCTATGGCTACCGGGACAGCGACTACTTCTTCCTGAAGATCAAAGCCGCTTTTCCCGGTAATCCGCGATGAACCTTTTTTTTGCCGGCCCCCGGACCGGGATGCGCGCCGGGGGATTGTTCACCGGTTTTATTCCGTTCATGCTCAAAGCACTGAATTCAGGGGCTTTCAGCGGCACATAGGATAGCTTTGTTGACCTATTTCGAACCGCTGACAGGCCCGAAAGATTTAAATAAGCAGGCTGGACAGAAATATTTTTGTGCGCACATACTACCAAGTATGTGATTCACCAGAAGAGCGTCGATGGGACCGTAAAACGGCGCCGGGAATACGCATAAAAAACAGAGTAAACAAAAAAGATTGTTGCGTTCCGGGCAATGTTGCCGGGAACGACAGCGAGATGCCGGACAATCGGCAGAAAAACAACAACCGTGGAGAGCGTCATGTTGAAACCCATTTTCACCTTTCTCGCCGCCTCGCTGCTGCTGGTAGGTACCGCCAGCGCCGAGACAGTGAAACTTGCCCTGATCGACCCGCTCACCGGGCCCATGGCCGCCGCCGGCCAGCCCGCCTTCGAACACCTTAAGTACGAAGCCAAGCGCATTAACGCCAATGGCGGCCTGAACGGCCAGGATCTCGAAATCGTCGGCCTGGACAACAAAGTGAACCCGCAGGAAAGCCTGGTGCAGCTGCAGAAGGCGATCGATGACGGTATTCGCTACGTGACCCAGGGCAACGGCTCTTCCGTGGCCTCCGCGTTGATCTCCGCCATTGAGAAGCACAACCAGCGCAACCCTGGCGACGAAGTCCTGTATCTGAACTACGCCGCCGTGGACCCCGCGTTCACCAACGAGCGTTGTTCCTACTGGCACTTCCGCTTCGACGCCAACGCGGATATGAAAATGAACGCGTTGACCAATTACATCGCCAATAACAAAGACATCAAGAAGGTCTACCTGATTAACCAGGACTACAGCTTCGGTCAGGCGGTGTCCAAGGCGGCCCGGGAAATGCTGAAAGAGAAGCGTCCGGACATCGAAATCGTGGGTAACGATTTCCACCCGCTGGCGAAAGTGAAGGACTTCACTCCGTACGTGTCCAAGATCCAGTCCTCCGGCGCCGACGCGGTGATCAGCGGTAACTGGGGCCAGGACATCACCCTGCTGGTGAAAGCGGCCGCCGAGTTTGGTCTGGAAGCCCCGTTCTACACCTACTACGGCGCCAGCTCCGGCGTGGTCACCCAGCTGGGTGATAAAGGCGTGGACCGTATCTACCAGATCAACGAGTACTACGGTGAGTTCGAAGATCCGGAAATGGCCAAGCGTCAGACCGAGCTCTACGAGCAGGCCGAGTGGGACTTCTACTACCTGCGTCTGAGCACCATGCTGGATATGCTCAAGAAAGCCACCGATAAAGCGGAAAGCACCGATCCGGTCGACGTCGCCAAGGTGATGGAAGGCATGACGCTGGAAACCACCACCGGTGAAGTGGTCATGCGTGCCGAGGACCACCAGGTCCAGCTGCCGATGTTCATCTCCGTGATGAAGGACAACATGAAGTACGGCGCGGAAGGCACCGACTACAACTTCAAGAAGGTGGCGCGCATCGATCGTGAAGACGTAAGCCTGCCCACCACCTGCCGGATGCGTCGCCCGAAATAAACGACGCCATTCTGTAACTCCAATGACTAAGTAGTAGGAACAGCGGCGTGAGCCGCTGTTCCGGGAGCCTCGTCATGCTCGAAATTGTTATTTTTTCGACGCTGAACGGTATTTTATACGGCCTTTTGCTGTTCATGCTGTCCAGTGGTCTTACCCTCATCTTCTCGATGATGGGTGTATTGAACTTTGCCCATGCCAGCTTTTACATGCTCGGCGCCTATTTTGCTTACACCATGGGCATGGAGGTCGGCTTTTGGCCGGCCCTGTTGCTCGCCCCGATTCTGGTCGGCGGCCTCGGCGCCATGGTGGAAAAATTCGGCTTGCGTCGTGTGCACGAAAACGGCCACGTGGCCGAACTGCTGTTTACCTTCGGTCTCGCCTATGTGATCGACGAATTGGTGCAGCTGATCTGGGGCACCGTGGCGGTGGCCTATCGCGAACCGGACTACATGCGTGAGCCGCTGTTCACCCTGTTCGGTACCGACTACTCGATTTTCCGTGGCGTGGTGATTCTGATCGCCGTGTTCATGTTCATCGCCCTGTGGTTCCTGCTCAAGAAAACCCGGGTCGGCATGATGATTCGTGCCGCGCTCACCCACGGCAACATGGTCGGCCATCTGGGCCATAACGTGCCGCGCCTGTTCATGGGCGTATTCGGCTTCGGTTGTGCGTTGGCCGGCCTGGCCGGCGTGATCGGCGGCCCGCTGCTGGCCACCGAGCCGGGCATGGCGGTGACCCTGGGTCCGATTGTGTTCGTGGTGGTGGTGGTCGGCGGCATGGGCTCGCTGATCGGCGCCTTCTACGCGTCCCTGTTGATCGGTCTGATCCAGACGTTCTTCGTCGCCATCGACGCCTCCATCGCCGACATTCTTAACGCCTTCGGCATGAACGTGGATCCCTACGGTGAGGTGACCGGGATCACCCTGGCCAGTCTGGCGCCGATGACGCCGTTTATTCTGCTGGTGCTGATCCTGATATTCCGCCCCCGTGGCCTGATGGGAGAGCTTGAGCCATGAACGACATTACCGCAGTCGCACCGCGGCAGAATCGTTTCTCCTGGCGCGCTCTATCGCCCTGGTTGATCAGCGCGGCCGTGCTCCTGATTCTGCCCTTTGTTCTTGAGAGTGGCACCGCCTTCACGCTGATGAACGTGATCGCCGTGAACATCGTGTTCGCTCTGTCCTACAACATGCTGCTCGGCCAGGGGGGCATGCTGTCCTTCGGTCACGCGGTGTTCTTCGGCCTCGGCAGCTACGCGGCCATGCACGCCATGAACGCCATCGACGAGGCGTCCTACGCCGGTGAAGGTTTCTGGTCGCACATTCCGGTGGTCAGTATGCCGCTGGTGGGCATGATCGCCGGCGGCCTGGTCGCCCTGATTATCGGCTGGCCGTTCTGCCGCCGCGCCGGCACCGCCTTCGCCATGATCACCCTGGGTCTGGGCGAGATGGTGGCCGCGGCCGGTCAGATGTTCCCCTCGGTGTTCGGTGGTGAAGCCGGCATCTACGGCAACCGTATGGTCGGTCCGCAGTGGTTCGGTCTAGAGCTGGCCCAGGCCACCGACGTGTACTGGTTCATGGCGTTCTGGACCTTCCTGGCGGTGTTCGCCATGTGGGCCTTTACCCGTACCCCGCTGGGTCGTATGTCCAACGCGGTGCGCGATAACCCGGACCGTCTGCAGTTCATCGGCTACCCGCCGCGCAACATCCGCTTCATGATCTTTATCGCCTCCGGTTCCTTCGGCGGTCTCGCCGGCGGTATGGCGGCGGTCAACTACGAGATCATCACCCCGGAAGCGCTGGGTTTGATTCCCTCCGGCCTGGCGTTGCTAATGGCCGCCGTGGGCGGGCTCGGAGTGTTCTACGGACCCATCGTCGGCGCCATTGTGGTGTCACTGATGAACTCCATGCTCAGCGACTACACCGACGCCTCCATCCTCTACGTGGGCCTGGTGTTCCTGGCCATCGTGATGTTCGCCCCGCGCGGTCTGGGCGGCGGTATCGAACAGTTCCGGGTGGCGCTCCGCGAGGGCTCGCTGGGCAAGCGTTTGCCTGGCTGGCTGATCGGTGCGGCGGCGGTGGTCCTGATCAGTCTGGGTCTGGTGCTGTTCATCGAGCTGCTGTTCCAGTGGCGTCATGGTGACGACGAGTTCGCGCATTTCTTCGGCCTCGATTTCGCGGCCGGCTCGCTAATGAGCTGGATCTGGGCGCTGGTTATGTTCGCTGGCGGTGTCGCGGTAATGCGCTTTAGTAAAAAGTTTCGGGAGGACAACGCATGAGCGCCTTGTCGATTAAAGACCTGACCAAGAACTTCGGTCTCGCCGAGGTGATCTGCGGCGTCGACCTGGAAGTGGAAAAAGGCGAGATACACGCGGTGATCGGACCCAACGGCGCCGGCAAATCCACCTTTTTCAATTTGCTCTCGGGCGCCTTCGCCCCCACGGCTGGAGAGATCCGGTTGAATGGTGAGCGCATTGACGGCCTCACGCCGGAAAAGATTCAGCAGCGCGGCCTGTCCCGCTCGTTCCAGGTCAGTAACGTGTTCGTCAATCTGTCGGTGTTCGAGAACCTGCGCTGTGCCTGCTTCAAGACCGCCGGCTCCGGCTATGTGTTCTGGCGGCCGGCCAGTAAGATCAAGGCCGCCAACGAGCGCGCCGAGGAAGTGCTGGAGATGATCGGCCTGCAGGCGTTGCGCGATGTGCCGGCCGGGGCCTTGCCCTACGCCAGCCAGCGCGCGCTGGAGATCGGCATGACCATCGCGTGCGGCGCCGACGTCGTGATTCTCGACGAGCCCACCGCCGGCATGAGCAACACCGAGACTGCCCAGGCGATCAGCCTGATCCGCCAGGTGGCCGAGGGCCGCACCCTGATGATCGTCGAGCACGACATGGGCGTGGTATTTGAATTGGCCGACCGTATTTCGGTGCTGGTGTACGGCAAGATCGTCGCCACCGGGACACCGGAGGAAATCCGCAACGACCCGCGCGTCAAAGAGGCGTATCTGGGCGAGGAGGCCGCATGATGCTCGAAGTCCGGGATCTGAACGCGTACTACGGCAAGAGCCACATCCTTCACGGCGTCAATTTCTCGCTCGAGGAAGGCGAAGTGGTATCCCTGCTGGGGCGTAACGGGGTAGGGCGCTCCACCACCGTGAAATCGATCATGGGTGAAGTGCCGCCGCACGGTTCCATTCGCTTTCGCGGCAATGAAATCGCCGGTCTGCCCAACCATAAAATCTCACGTCTGGGGCTGGGGTACGTGCCCGAGAATCGGGACATCTTCCCCACACTGACGGTGCGCCAGAACCTGGAGCTGGGGGTCAAAAACCCGCGTAAGCCGGGTAAATGGCGCGTCGAGCAGATGCTGGATATGTTCCCCAACCTGGCTCAGCGCGCGGACGCGCCGGCGGGCGTGTTGTCCGGCGGCGAGAAGCAGATGCTCACCATCAGCCGCACGCTGATGGGCGATCCGGAGCTGATCATGATCGACGAGCCCACCGAAGGGCTGGCGCCGTTGATCGTTAAGCAGATCGGTGACCTGATCTCCGAGATCGCCAAAGCCGGCGTATCGATTCTGCTGGTGGAGCAAAAGCTTTCCATCGCCATGGATATTTCCCATCGCGTACTGGTTATGGGCCACGGCCAGATCGTGTTCGAAGGCACACCGCAGCAACTGCGTGCCGACGAAGCGATCCGCCGCGAGTGGCTGGAAGTCTGATTCGGTTTTGTTTGTGTTCCATCGTCAATGGGCTGGCCCGCTTCGGCGGGCTTTTTTTTGCACATAAAAGGTGCGTGTGAATCCTGAAATTACGACCTTGGTACTATTATCCCCGCACGTTCCAGCACCTATATTTATAGGGGTTACAAATGTCGACTGGACAGCCGCGAAGACGTCTGCCCATACTGAAAATTCCTGAAAATCAAAAGTGAAGACAGCGTAGTAATTCTTCACGTCCAAAGCGCCACCACTCAGCCGGTGATACCGGTGCCAGAACAACAACGAGGAGAGCTTTCATGTTGAAACCCCTGCTTTCGATGGTCGCCGCGACCGTCCTGCTGGTGGGCACCGCCAGCGCGGATACCGTTCGCATCGCGCTGATCGACCCGCTCACCGGTCCGATGGCCGCCGCCGGGCAATCCGCGCTCGATCATCTCAAATTCCATGCCGAGAAAATCAACGAGAACGGCGGCATCAACGGCGACAAACTGGAAATCGTCGGCCTCGACAACAAGGTCAATCCGCAAGAGAGCCTGGTGCAGCTGCAGAAGGCGATCGACGACGGCATCCGCTACGTGACCCAGGGCATGGGCTCTTCCGTGGGTTCCGCGCTGCTCGCCGCGGTCAACAAGCACAACCAGCGCAACCCCGGTGACGAGGTGCTCTACCTGAACATGGCGGCGGTGGACCCGGCTTTCACCAACGAGCGCTGTTCGTTCTGGCACTTCCGCTTCGACGCCCACGTGGACATGAAGATGAACGCCATGACCAGCTGGATCGAAGGCCGTGACGACATCAAGAAAGTCTACCTGATCAACCAGGACTACAGCTTCGGCCGCGCGGTCGCGGAAGCCGCCACCAAGATGCTCAAGGAAAAACGTCCGGACATTGAGATCGTCGGCCAGGATTTCCATCCGCTCGCCAAGGTGAAGGACTTCACCCCCTACGTGTCCAAGATTCAGTCGTCCGAAGCGGACGCCGTGATCACCGGTAACTGGGGCCAGGACATCACTCTGCTGGTGAAGGCGGCCGCCGATTACGGCCTGGATATGCCGTTCCTGACCTACTACGGCGCCATGGCCGGCGTGGTCACCCAGGTCGGCGAAGCCGGCGTGGACCGTATCTACCAGGTCAACGAGTACTACGGTGATTTCGACAAGCCGGAAATGGCCGAGCAGCAGGTCGCCATGTACGAAGACACCGGCTGGGACTACTACTGGCTGCGTCTGACCACCATGCTCGACATGCTCGACGCCGCCGCCGAGAAAGCGGACAGCACCGATCCGGTGAAAGTCGCCTTCGCCATGGAAGACCTGAGCATCGAGACCACCACCGGTGAAGTAGTGATGCGCAAGTCCGACCACCAGATGCAGCTGCCGCTGTTCATCTCCGTGCTCAAGGACGATATGGAATACGGCGCCGAAGGCACCGATTTCAACTTCCACAAGATCGCGGAAATCAGCCGCGACGACGTGAGCCTGCCCACCACCTGCAAGATGCGTCGTCCGAAGCAAGGCTGATCGCCATCTCGCAAAAAAGGCGCACAAAAAAAGCCCGGCTTCGAGCCGGGCTTTTTTGTGGGTGCTGTTTAGTGCCGGTTCAGAAAATTTCGAACAGGCCGGCGGCACCGATACCGCCACCCACGCACATGGTGACGACCGCGTACTTAACGCCGCGGCGCTTGCCTTCGATCAGCGCGTGACCGGTCATGCGCGCACCGGACATGCCGTACGGGTGGCCGATGGAGATCGCGCCGCCGTTGACGTTGTACTTGTCCGGGTCGATGCCCAGCTTGTCACGGCTGTACAGGCACTGGCTGGCGAACGCTTCGTTCAGTTCCCACAGGCCGATGTCGTCGATGGTCAGGCCGAAACGCTTGAGCAGCTTCGGCACCGCGAACACCGGGCCGATGCCCATCTCGTCCGGGTCACAGCCGGCCACGGCCATGCCGCGGTAGGCGCCCAGGGGCTGCAGGCCGAGACGCTCGGCTTCCTTGGCTTCCATCAGCACGCAGGCGCTGGCGCCGTCGGACAGCTGGGAGGCGTTACCGGCGGTGATGAACTTGCCTTCCTGAATGTTGAGGCCGTCCTTGAACACCGGCTTCAGGCTCTGCAGGCCTTCCAGGGTGGTCTCGGGGCGGTTGCCCTCGTCCTTGGCCAGGGTCACTTCCTTGTCGGAAATTTCCTTGGTCTCTTTGTTCATCACCTTCATGTTGGTGGTCAGGGGCACGATCTCGTCGTCGAACTTGCCTTCCTGCTGAGCTTTGGCGGTGCGCATCTGCGACTGGAACGCGTACTCGTCCTGGGCATCGCGGGACACGTTGTAGCGGTCGGCGACCACTTCAGCGGTTTCCAGCATGCTCATGTAGATGTCCGGACGGTGTTCCTTGAGCCACGGATCACGGGCGCGGAAGGTGTTCATCTTGTCGTTCTGCACCAGGGAGATGGACTCCAGGCCGCCGGCGACCGCCACGTCCATATTGTCGACCACGATTTCCTTGGCGGCGGTGGCGATGGCCATCAGGCCGGACGCGCACTGGCGGTCAATGGTCATGCCGGCCACGGAGGTGGGCAGGCCACCGCGCAGGGCGGCCTGACGGGCCACGTTGCCGCTGGTGGAGCCCTGCTGCAGGGCGGCGCCCATGATCACGTCCTGGATGCTCTCCGGATCGATCTTGGCGCGCTCCACGGCGTGCTTGATCACGTGACCGCCCAGCGCCTGGGCCTGGGTGTCGTTGAACGCGCCCCGGTAGGCCTTGCCGATGGGGGTACGGGCGGTGGAAACGATGACTGCTTCTCTCATGATGAACCTCTTTAAGTCAGTTTGATGCCTTTGGCCTGCGCGGCCTTGGTCAGAATCTTGGTGACGTGCTCGCCGCCGTTGCTCATCTCACGGGCGTTGCCCATGTCGCCCAGTTGCTCGAACTGAGCGGCAATGGCGTCCGGCGTGCGCTCTTCCTCGTTGAGGTAAATGCCGTCGCTTTCCATCAGCCGCACCATGGCGTAGCAGCCGGCGCCGGCCAGCACGATACGCTGGTTGGGGGCCTGGTCGCTGGCCAGGAACAACACCGCGGGGGTGATCGCTTCCGGCTCCAGCAGGGCCAGCACTTCCTTGGGCATCAGGTCTTCGGTCATACGCGTGGCCGCGGTGGGCGCCACACAGTTTACCTTGATGTCGTACTTCTCGCCTTCCAGGCAGAGGGTATTCATCAGGCCGGCCACGCCCATTTTGGCGGCGCCGTAGTTGGCCTGGCCGAAGTTGCCGTACAGGCCGGAAGTGGAGGTGGTCATGATCACGCGGCCGTACTTCTGCTCGCGCATCACCGGCCACACTGCCCGGGTGCAGATCGCGGAGCCGGTCAGGTGCACCGCCACCACTTTGTCCCAGTCCGACATCTCCATCTTGGCGAAGCTCTTGTCGCGCAGGATGCCGGCGTTGTTCACCAGGATGTCAATACGGCCCCACTGGTCCAGGGTCTGCTGGACCATGGCGCCGACCTGTTCCTCGCTCGACACGTCGGCGCCGTTGGCGATCGCTTCACCGCCGGCGGCCTTGATCTCCTCGACCACTTTCTCCGCCGCTTCGCTGGAACCGCCGGTGCCGTCGCGGGCGCCGCCGAAATCATTGACCACCACCTTGGCGCCCAATTTCGCCAGCGACAGCGCGTGGGATTTACCCAGGCCGTTGGCGGCGCCGGTGACGATCGCCACCCGGCCCTCGAAATTAATACTCATCAAATCTCTCCGTTGGAGAGCTACAAGCTACAAGCGGCAAGCTACAAGCAGGCATGGCGCCGCTTGCAGCTTGAAGCCTGAAGCTTGTAGCTGGTTTATCCCAAGACAATCAGGCTCAGCCACTCACAGGCAATGGCCGGCTTCTCGACACCGTCGATTTCCACTGAAATCGCATAACGGATCAGCAGCTGATTGTCGCCGCGCGGCTCCACGCCGGCCAGCTTGAAGTGGCCGCGCACCTGGGAGCCGGAGCGCACCGGGTTCAGGAAGCGCACCTTGTCGAAGCCGTAGTTGATGCCCATCACCGTGCCCTGCACGCCGGGGACCACGTCCATGGCCATGGCGGAGAGCAGCGACAGGCTCAGGAAACCGTGGGCGATGGTGCCGCCGAACGGGGTTTCCTTGGCGGCCCGCTCAGGATCGATGTGAATCCATTGCGGGTCCTCGGTGAGGTCGGCGAACTGATCGATGCGTTCCTGGGTCACCGGGAACCAGCGGGACGTGCCCAGATCCTGGTCCACCTTGGCTTTCAGTTCGTCCACGCTGAGCTTGTTATTGGACATTATAAAATCTCCCTCTCAGTAATCGCGCAGAGCAGCGAAACGGTCCGCGCAGTAATTGGCGTCGCCCAGCGTTTCACCGCCGGCGCGGGCGCGCTTGAGGAAAAAGCCGATGTCGAATTCATCGGTCATGCCGATGCCGCCGTGCATCTGCACCGCTTCCTGGCCGGCCAGCAGCGCCACCCGGGCGGCCTTGGCCTTGGCGGCCAGCACCTGAACCTCGGCGTCGTCGGCGTTGCGGTCGCAGGCGTCCAGCGCCTGCATCGCCAGGGCGTCGCTCATGGACACTTCGCCCATCAGCAGCGCGGCGCGGTGCTGCAGCGCCTGGAAGGTGCCGATCAGGCGGCCGAACTGCTTGCGCTCCTTGAGGTACTGCAGGGTGCGCTCGAACGCTTCCCGGGCCAGGCCGGACAGTTCCGCGGCCAGCACCGCGCGGCCGGCGCGCAGCGCGGCGGCGAGGGCGGCGGCGCCGTCGGCCATGGGCTCGGCGGCGACGTTGTCCAGGGTCACGCGGGCGGCGTTGCGATCATCCACCAGGCGGGTGCGCTCGATGGTCACGCCCTGGGCTTTCGGATCGACCAGGAACAGCGCGGTGTCGTCACCCTGGCGGGCCGCCACCAGCAGCAGGTCCGCCACATGGGCGTCCAGCACCAGCAGTTTGCCGCCGTTCAGGGTGACGCCGTCGCCGGCCGCCTTGGCTTCGGTCTTGATCGCTTCCGGGCGGTGCTTGGCGCCGTCGTCCACCGCCAGGGCGGTGATCACGCTGCCCTCGGCGATCGACGGCAGCCACTTTTGCTGCTGCTCGGCGCTGCCGCCGGCGGCCAGGGCAGTAGCGCCCAGTACCGCCGTGGACAGGAACGGGGTCACCGACAGGTTGCGGCCGATCTCGCGGGCCACCAGGCCGGCGCCCACCAGGCCGAAGCCGATGCCGCCGTGCTCTTCGGGCACCAGGATGCCGGTCAGGCCGGCTTCCACCATGGCGTGCCACAGCGGCTCGTCGTAGCCCTTTTCGTCGTTACGGTCGCGCAGTTCGCGCAGGTGGGATACCGGGCCCTTGTCGGCCATCAGCCGGGCCACGGAATCCTGCAACATCTGTTGTTCGTCGTTAAGTTTCATCAGCGTCGACTCCTTATGCGTCCGGCAGGCCCAGCAGGCGTTTGGAAACAATCCCCAGCATCACCTCGGAGGTGCCGCCTTCGATGGAATTGCCCTTGGAGCGCAACCACTCGCGGGCGTACAGGCCGCCCATGGTGCGCTCGCTTTCCCACTCCAGGCCTTCGGCGCCGAGGGCGTCCATCATCACTTCGTAGCGGCGCTTGTTGAGCTCGGTGCCGTAATACTTGAGCACCGCGGACTGGGCGCCCACGCCCTGGCCGGCTTCCGCCTCTTCGCGAATCTTGCCCACCAGCGCCTGGAACGCCATCTGGTCGATTTCCAGCCGGGCGATGTCGGCGCGCAGGGCGCTGTCCGCCAGTTTGCCGTGCTCGGTGCCCACGTGTTCCGCGGCCAGCGGGCCCAGGGCGCGGCCCTTCAGGAAGCCCGGCGGTTCGCCGCCGATGTTGTTGCGCTCGTGGGTGAGCAGATACTTGGCCACGTCCCAGCCACGGTTGAGCTCGCCGACGATCTGGTTTTTGTCGACTTTGACGTCGTCGAAGAAGGTTTCGCAGAACGGTGACTCGCCGGAGATCAGCTCAATCGGGCGGGTGCTCACGCCTTCGCTTTCCATATCGAACAGGGCGAAGGAAATGCCGTTGTGTTTGGTGGCGTTGGCGTCGGTGCGCACCAGGCAGAAAATCCAGTCCGCTTTGTCCGCGTAGGAGGTCCAGATCTTCTGGCCGTTGACCAGGAAGTGGTCGCCCTTGTCTTCGGCGCGGGTCTGCAGGCTGGCCAGGTCGGAGCCGGCGTTGGGCTCGGAGTAGCCCTGGCACCAGCGGATCTCGCCCCGGCAAATCGGCGGCAGGTGCTGGCGCTTGAGCTCTTCGCTGCCGAATTTCAGCAGCGCCGGGCCCAGCATCCAAAAGCCGAAGTTGCTCACCGGGGTGCGCGCGTTGAGGCGCTTCATTTCTTCGGCCAGCACTTCCGCTTGTTCCGGGCTCAGGCCGCCGCCGCCGTATTCGGTGGGCCACTGCGGCGCGGTCCAGCCCTTATCGGCCATGCGCTCCATCCACACCTTCTGCGCTTGCGACTGGAACTGCCATTGACGGCCGCCCCAGCAGTGGTCCGCCTGGCTCTTCAGGGGCTGGCGCATTTCCTCGGGGCAGTTCGCCTCCAGCCAGGCCCGGGTTTCCGCGCGGAACTGTTCGAGATCCGACATCGCTCTCCTCCTCGAGCGCCTCCCTTGGCAGCCGGTCACCGGGGGCGGCACGGCGCTTGGGAAGCTGTTATGAAATTGCTTTTCATTTATCTGAGTGTGAACGAAGTATGTTGGCCCCGTTGCAGGGCGTCCAGGGTCAAAAACGGCATGGTTAGCGGCAGTTGTGTCATCAATGACCGGCACAACGGTGAAATGGGTCAATGGCCCACTGTGAAATAAGTGGCACTATTGTGCTTTCACGGAAATGCGTCAGGATGATTTCATGTCTCTCTCCGCGGCACCGACCATGACACCCCCTTCCGCCGACCTGGAGCACAGCCCCAGGGATACCATCCTGGACGCCTCGGCGCGCTGCTTTATGGAGCAGGGCTTCAAGGCCACCAGCATTGACGATATCGCGCGCCGCCTGGGCGCTACCAAAGGCATGGTGTATCACTATTTCGATTCCAAATCGGACCTGTTCTTCGAGATCCACCAGCGCGCCATGGACGCCCTGGTGCAGGCGGTGGACCCGGAAGTGCGGCGCCCGGCGCCCGCCCAGGCGCGGCTGCACGGCATGGCCCGCCGTCACGTGGAAACCCTGATCGAGACCCAGCACTACCAGCGCGCCGTGGTGGAAGGGGTACAGATGCACCTGCGGGTCAGCACCACCGAGGCCCAGCGCCAGCGTCTTATGCAGCTGCAGGACCGGCGCCGCCGCTACGAGCAGGTCTTTCTGAAGGTGCTCCGCGAAGGCATCGACGAAGGCGATCTCAACGCCAGTGAACCGCGCATCGCCATCAAGCCGGTGCTCGGCGCGCTCAACTCGGTGATCAACTGGTACCACCCCCGCTACGACGACGCCCCCGGCAGCCGCGAGCGGCTGATCGACGGCGTCGTCACCGTCGCGCTGCGCGGCCTGGTCGCCTGAGCGCCGCTATTTCTTGTTCAGGAACTTATCGAAGATGGCGCGGGTTTCGTCGCTGAACATGCGCTCGGCGAACAGCACCGATTCCTTCTTGATCTGCTCACGGATGGCGTCGGCGCCGTGGCGGGTCAGCTGCTTGGTGTACTGCAACGCCTGCGGCGGCTTGGCGGCCAGTTTCGCCCCCAGCTCCAGCGCCTTGTCGCGCAACTCGTCGTCGCCGCAACGGTAGGCCACCAGCCCCATGCGTTCCGCTTCGTCGGCGGTCAGGGTGTCGCCGGCGAGCAGCAGGCGGTTGGCGTTCTGGCGCCCCAGCAGGGCCGGCAGAATCAGGCTGGAGCCGGCTTCCGGCACCAGCCCCAGGTTGATAAAGGCGGTATAGAAGCGGGCGCTGTCGGCGGCGATCACCAGATCACAGTGCAGCAGCAGGGTGGTGCCGATGCCGGTGGCGTTGCCGTGCACCGCCGCGATCACCGGCTTGTCCAGCTCGATCAGCCGGTGCACCAGATCCATCGCCGGGCTCTGCTTGCCGTCCTTGCGGGACTCCGGGTCCGCGTTAAGGAAGTCGCCGATGTCGTTGCCGGCGGTGAAGGCGCGTCCCTCGGCATCCAGCAGCAGGGCGGTAAGATCATCCCGGTCGCGGTAGTGATCCACGGCGCGGCTGATATCCCGGTACATCTCGCCGCTCAGGGCGTTGAGCTTGTCGGCCCGGTCCAGGGTCACTTCCAGTAATTTGCCGTGCTCGGTAACGCGGACATAGCCGCTTTGCAGTGCCAGGGCGCTCATCGTGTTCTCCCGTCTCTCGCCAAATAGCCAGTCAAAATATCGGAATTCTGTTTCGCAAAGCAAGCGCCATAGCGCCGGCTGTTCTATGCACCGTATTTATTGAGCAGGATTCAAAATATCAATTTCACTAACTAAGCGGGCTGTTCTAGGCTGTCTTCATTGCAACTCATACAGGCGACACCATGGCTCAGTTTCACCTTATCCGGCACGGTCAGGCGTCCTTCGGCGCCGCCAACTACGACAAGCTTTCCCAGCTGGGACACCAGCAGGCACGCTGGCTTGGCGAGTATTACCGTGAGCGCGGCCAGGCTTTCGACGCGTTGGTAACGGGCGATCTGGTGCGCCACGTGGAGACCGGCGAGGGCATCCAGGAAGGTCTCGGCAGCGCGCTGCCCGCCGATCTGCAACCCGGCCTTAACGAGTTCGACTTTCACTCCATCGTCGACGCCTACCTGAGCGCCCACCCCGAGGAAGTGCCGCCGGAGGGCGCCTCCATGGCCGCCTTCTACCGCGTGCTGAAAAAAGCCATGCAGCGGTGGCAAGCGGGCCGGCTGGAAGGCAACCTGCCGGAAAGCTGGCAGGGTTTCTGTGACCGGGTGGCCGGGGCCATGGCGCACATCCAGGCGCAGTACGCCGACCGCGACCGGGTGCTGGTGGTCAGCTCCGGCGGCGCCATCGCCATGTGGATGCGGCACATGCTCAACACCGCCGACGACACCGTGGTGGAGCTCAACCTGCAGATCCGCAACACCGGGGTGACCCAGGGTTTCTTCAACAAGAACGTTTACCGCCTTTCCATTTTCAATCAGGTCCCGCATCTGGACCAGGAAGACCGCGGCGACGCCATTACTTATAGCTAATCGTACCGGCCGCTTTATCCAAGAGGAGAGCAACATGGATTTCGAACATTCGGAAAAGACCCAGGACCTGATCAACCAGGTACGCACCTTCATCGATAACGAAGTGGTGCCCGCCGAGCACACCTACCACGAGCAGCTCGAGCAGAACCCCTGGCAGACGCCGCCGATCCTGGATGAGCTGAAAGCCAAGGCGAAAGCCAAGGGCCTGTGGAACCTGTTCCTGCCCAAGGAGCACGGTGAACTGAGCCCGGGCCTCACCAACCTGGAATACGCGTCGCTGGCGGAACAGATGGGCCGCCACCACATCGCCTCCGAGTGCTTCAACTGCTCCGCGCCGGACACCGGCAACATGGAGGTGCTCGCCAAGTACGGCAACGAAGCCCAGAAGAAGCAATGGCTCGAGCCGCTGATGGAAGGCAAGATCCGCTCCGCGTTCGCGATGACCGAGCCGGAAGTGGCGTCCTCCGACGCCACCAACATCGAAACCTCGATCACTCGTGACGGCGACGATTACGTGATCAATGGCCGCAAGTTCTACATCAGCGGCGCGATGCGCGAATCCTGCGAAATCATGATCGTGATGGGCAAGACCGACCCGGACAACCCCAACCGTCACCAGCAGCAGTCACAGATCCTGGTGCCGATGAACACCCCGGGTGTTAACGTCAAACGTCCGATGATGGTGCTCGGTTCCGTGGACGCGCCGGAAGGCCACGCCGAAGTGATCTTCGACAACGTGCGCGTGCCCAAGGAAAACATCATCCTCGGCGAAGGCCGCGGCTTCGAAATCGCCCAGGGTCGCCTTGGCCCGGGCCGTATCCACCACTGCATGCGTTTGATCGGCGCCGCCCAGCGTGCCCTGGAACTGATGTCCAAGCGCGCCAGCGAGCGCGTCGTGTTCGGCCAGCCGATGATCAAGCATGGCTCCTGCCGCGAAGACATCGCCAAGAGCGCCTGCGAAATCGAACAGGCCCGGCTGATGACCCTGAAAGCGGCCGATACCATGGACCGCTACGGCAACAAGGAAGCCAAGGAACTGATCGCCATGATCAAGATCGTGGCACCCAATATGGCCCTGCGGGTGGTCGACCGCGCCATGCAGATTCACGGCGCCGTGGGCCTCAGCCAGGACACGCCGCTGGCCGGCTTCTTCGCCTACGCGCGCACCCTGCGCCTGGCGGATGGTCCCGACCAGGTGCATATGATGCAGTTGGGTCGTAATCTGGCCAAGAAATACAGTGAGAACAGCTAACTGGTAGTTAATAGTTAACAGTGAATAGTTAATAGCTGCTGTAGCGCAGCCATGGCTTTTGGGGTCGCCCCAACGGCCATGGCTGCTTTGTCGCTTTTGAGCGTCACCAAATTTAAGGAGGTAGACATGTCCCAGGTGGATACCCTGGATACCGAGCGCCTCGCGGCCTATCTGGAAGCGAACGTGTCCGGCTTCAAAGGTCCGATCACCGCCGATAAATTCGAAGGCGGCCAGTCCAATCCCACCTTCCACATCAAGGCCGCCTCCGGCGAGTACGTACTGCGCCGGCAACCGCCAGGCAAGCTGCTCAAGTCGGCCCACGCCGTGGACCGGGAATTCCGGGTCATGAACGCACTCCAGGACACCGACGTGCCGGTGCCGCGCATGTACCACCTGTGCGAAGACCGCGACGTAGTGGGTTCCATGTTCTACATCATGGAATTTTGCCAGGGCCGGATTTTCTGGGACGCGGCGATTCCGGAAGTGGACAACGCCCAGCGCACCGCCATGTACGAAGAAATGAACCGGGTGCTGGCGGCGCTGCACGGCGTCGATCTGGAAGCGGTGGGTCTCACCGACTACGGCAAGCCGGGCAATTACTTCGAGCGTCAGATGGGCCGCTGGTCCAAGCAGTACCGCGCCTCCGAGATCAACCACATCCAGGCGATGGAAGATCTGATGGCGTGGCTGGAGAAAAACCAGCCCGCCGATGACGGCCAGGTGTCCCTGGTGCACGGTGACTACCGCCTCGACAATATGATGTGGCACCCCACCGAGTCCCGCGTGATCGCGGTGCTGGACTGGGAACTGTCCACCCTCGGGCACCCGCTCGCCGACCTGGCCTATCAGTGCATGCAGCTGCGCATGCCCCCGGAAGGCGGCAACCTGTCCGGCCTGCAGGGCAAGGACCGCAAAGCGCTCGGCATCCCCACCGAGCAGGAATACGTGAAAGCCTATTGCGACCGCCGTGGCATCGATCATATCGACCACTGGGAATTCTATCTGGCGTTCAGCTTTTTCCGCCTGGCGGCCATCGCCCAGGGTGTCGCCAAGCGCGCCCAGGAAGGCAACGCCTCCAGCAAAAAAGCCGGCTGGGCCGCGCAAGTGGTCGAACCGCTCGCCTCCATGGCGATGCAGATCGTTCGCGAAGGCGCTTAATAACTATTTTTCGGGAGAGAATTTATGAGTACGAAGTTGTTTGATCTGAATGGCAAGATCGCCCTGGTGACCGGCGCCAGCCGTGGCATCGGCGAAGAAATCGCCAAACTGCTCGCCGAGCAGGGCGCCCACGTGATCGTTTCCAGCCGCAAGATCGACGATTGCCAGACCGTCGCCGACGCCATCAAGGCCGACGGCGGTTCCGCCGAAGCCTTCGCCTGCCACATCGGTGAAATGGCGCAAATCGAAGCGGTCTTCGGCCACATCAAAGACACCCACGGCAAGCTCGACATCCTGGTCAACAACGCGGCCGCCAACCCGTACTTCGGGCACATCCTCGATACGCCCGTATCGGCGTTCGACAAGACCGTGGACGTGAACCTGCGTGGCTACTTCTACATGTCCGTGGAAGGCGCCAAACTGATGAAGGAAAACGGTGGCGGCGCCATCGTCAACACCGCCTCCATCAACGGCCTGTCACCGGGCAACATGCAGGGCATCTATTCGATCTCCAAGGCGGCGGTGATCAGCATGACCAAATCCTTCGCCATGGAATGCGCCGAGTTCAACGTGCGCGTTAACGCGCTGCTGCCCGGCCTCACCAAAACCAAATTCGCCGGCGCCCTGTTCCAGCAGGAAGAAATCTACAAAAGCGCCATCGCGCAGATCCCCATGCACCGCCACGCCGAGCCGAAAGAAATGGCCGGCACCGTGCTCTATCTGGTATCGGACGCGTCCAGCTACGTCACCGGTGAATGCGTCGTCGTCGACGGTGGTTTCACCATCTAAAGCCGCCTGGAGGTTTTATGGATCCGATGCTGGATTTCACCGGCAAGGTGGCCCTGATCACCGGCGCCGCCAGCGGCTTCGGCAAGCTGCTCGCCGCCGAGCTCGGCAAACGCGGCGCGCGGCTGGTGCTGGGCGACATCAACATGGACGCCCTGGACAAGCTGGCCGCCGACCTTGAAGGGCAGGGCGTCACCGCCCTGGCGCGCCGCTGCGACGTCTCCGCCGAGGCGGACTGCAAAGCCATGGTGGACACCGCCGTGGAACAGTTCGGGCGTCTCGATATGGCGGTAAACAACGCCGGCATCGCCCACGGCTTCATTCCCATCCACGAACTCACCGGCGAGTTGCTGGACCAGCAGATGAACGTCAACGTCAAAGGCGTGATGTTCGGCATGAAGCACCAGATCCCGGCCATGAAAGCCAGCGGTGGCGGTGCCATCGTCAACACCAGCTCGATGGCCGGCATCGGCGGTGGGCCCAAGATCGGCGCCTACGCCGCCTCCAAGCACGCGGTGATCGGGCTCACCCGCACCGCCGCCGTGGAGAGCGGGCGCAAGAACATTCGCGTCAACGCCATCTGCCCGTACTACACCCGCACGCCCATGCTGGAAGGCGGCGAAGGGCTGGCCAGTGGCGGCGAAGCGGAGCAGACCCTGGCGATGATGGCCGCGGGTTCGCCGATGAAACGTATCGGCGAACCGGAAGAAATCGTCGCCGTCATGCTGATGCTGCTGTCCCCGGCCAACACCTACATGAACGGCCAGGCCATCGCCGTCGACGGCGGCGTCTCGGCGTTTTAAGACAACCCTTTGGGGAGCTCACTTTGTGGGAGCGGGCCCCGCCCGCGAAAGGGAGCGAAGCTCCCGGCAACGGTTGCCCCGCAGGATTCCAGAGACCTTTTTAATAGCAGCACAAACAGCGTCTCTGGTATCCCGCCGGGTGGCTTTCAGCCACCCTTTCGCGGGCGGGGCCCGCTCCCACAAGGCAAGTTCCCACAGGGTGCGCAGTTTAAGGAGAACAATGATGAGTAATCGTTTGGCAAATAAAATTACCGTGATCACCGGCGCCACCAGCGGTATCGGCGAAGCCACCGCGCGGCGCTTCATCGAAGAGGGCGCCACCGTGGTGCTGGCCGGTCGTTCCGAAGAGAAGGGCGAAGCCCTGGCCAAGGAACTCGGCGAGCGCGCCGTGTTCAAGCGCACCGACATCATGAGCGAAGACGACATCGCCGCCCTGGTGGATTTCACCGTGGAAAAATTCGGCCGCCTGGACTGCCTGTTCAATAACGCCGGCGCCGGCGACCGCACCACCGTGGACAGCTTCGACGAAGACGAATTCGCGCGCATCATGCGCCTGCTGGTGGGCGCCCCGGCGTTCGGCATCAAGCACGCCGCCCGCGTCATGAAAGCCAGCGGCGGCGGCAGCATCATCAACAACGCCAGCATCGCCGGCCACCGTCTTAACCAGGGCGGCTACCTCTATTCCGGCGCCAAGGCCGCCGTCGCCCACATGACCCGCCTGGCCGGCGCCGACCTGGGCGAGCACAACATCCGCGTCAACGCCATCTCCCCCGGCGCCGTTGCCACGCCGATCTTCTGGGGCGGCTCGCAGCGCGCCCAGACGCTCAGCGACGAAGAAAACCAGCGCAAGATGGAAAAGCTCGAAGCCAATCTCGCCAAAGCCACGCCGCTGCCCCGCGCCGGCCTGGCCGACGACATCGCCTTCGCCGCCGTCTTCCTGGCCAGCGACGAAGGCAGCTTCATCAACAGCCACGACCTGGTCGTCGACGGCGGCCGCATCGCCATGTTCAACGAGAAGAGCTGAGACCTGCTCCGTCGCGGTAGCGGGCGTTGTGGGAGCGGGCTGTGGGAGCGGGCCCAGCCCGCGAAAGGCAAGCAAAGCTTGCCGGCAGGATGCACCAACAATGTCTCTGGTATCCCGCCGGCCGGCAGAGCCGGCCTTTCGCTTGCAGGGCAAGCTCCCACAAGGTGCCCGCACCCAAGATCACGAGGAACCGTCATGACCTACAAAACACTCACCGTCGCCGTTGACGGCCATGTCGCCAGGATCACCCTGGACCGGCCGGACCGCCTCAACGCCATGAACGCGGACTTCTGGAACGAGCTGCCGGCGGCGGTGCGGGCGCTGGACGCGAGCGGCGACATCCGCGCCATCGTCATCGACGCCAACGGCAAGCACTTCACCGCCGGCCTCGACCTGGGCATGTTCGGCACCCCGCCGGACCCGGCCGACGTCACCGCCCGGGTGCAGAAAGCGGCGCGCTTCCGCCACAACACCGCGCTCATGCAGCACACCTTCAGCGCCCTGGAAGAGTGCCGCGTACCGGTGATCGCCGCGCTGCACGGCGGCTGCATCGGCGGCGGCGTGGACCTGATCAGCGCCTGCGATCTGCGCTACGCCAGCCGCGACGCCTACCTCACCGTCTACGAAATCAACGTGGGCCTCACCGCCGACGTCGGCACCTTCCCGCGGCTCTGCAAACTGCTCCCTGAAGGCATCGTCCGCGAACTGGCCTACACCGGCCGGCGCATGGGTGCCGAGGAGGGCGAACGCCGCGGCCTCTTCAACGAAATACTGGACAGCAAGGAAGCGGCCCTGGAACGGGCGCTGGAAGTGGCGAAGGACATCGCCGGCAAATCACCGCTGGCGGTGCACGGCTGCAAGCGCATGATCACCTACGCCCGCGACCACAACACCGCCGACAGCCTCGATTACGTGGTCACCTGGAACGCCGGCATGCTGCACAGCGAAGAAGTCATGGCCGCCGTCACCGCCGGCAAAACCGGCCAGCCCGGCGACTATGTCCCCCTCCCACCCCTCAACGACGACGTCCAGGGCGGCGTCTAGAACCGGACTTGTGCGAGCGGGCCTTGTGGGAGCGGGCCCAGCCCGCGAAAGGGTGGCGCCAGCCACCCGGCAGGATCCCAGAGACTTTTCTCTCCAGAGAGCCCGCACCGGGATCGGGTGTGCCCGTCCAGGACACGCCACGAGTACATCCGTGTAGGCTCGGCGTTTGGCCATCCCTGGCCAAAGACGGTCCTGGACGGGCACACCCGATCCCGGCGCTCCTTGGAAAATTCACCGCCGAGGGCGGCTACGAAGCGAGGTTTGTGGGAGCTTGCCTGCAAGCGAAAGGTCGGCATCAGCCGGCCGGCAGGATTCCAGAGACCTTGTTTGAGCTACCGTTAGACATGTCTCTGGCATCCTGCCAGGAGCTTCGCTCCCTTTCGCGGGCAGGGCCCGCTCCCACAAGGCCCGCCTTTACAGGCCCACAAGTGGCCCGCTTCAGGCGCTGTGGAAGACGGATTTCACTTCGAGGAATTCTTCCAGGCCGTAAACGCCCCACTCGCGGCCCACGCCGGAATGTTTGTAGCCACCGAAGGGGGCGGGCGGATCCAGCTGCGCGCCGTTCAGATGCACCATGCCGGTCCGCAAACGGGCGGCCACCTTGGCGGCGTCCTCCTCGCTGGCCCCGTACACATAGCCGGACAGGCCGTAGTCCGAGTCGTTGGCGATCGCCACCGCGTCGTCCACGTCCTTGTAGGGCAGCATCACCAGCACCGGCCCGAAGATCTCCTCGCGGGCGATCAGCATCTGATTGTTCACCTCGCTGAACACGGTGGGACGGGCGTAGAAACCGGTCTCCAGACCTTCCGGTTTGCCAGTGCCGCCGCACACCAGCTTGGCGCCTTCGGACTGACCCTTCTCGATCATGGACTGCACGCGCTTGAACTGGCGCTCGTTGGCGATCGGGCCGATCACCGTGTCCTTGTCCGCCGGGTCGCCCACCTTCAGGCTCTCGCACACCTTGGCGGCGATCGCTTCGGCCTCGGCCAGCTTGTCCGCCGGCACCAGCATCCGCGACGGCGCGTTACAGCTCTGCCCGGTGTTGTTCATCATCGACGCCACACCGTGCTTCACCGCCTTCTCGAAATCCGCGTCCGGCAGAATGATATTGGCGGACTTGCCGCCCAGCTCCAGCGACACCTTCTTAAACGTATCGGCGGCTTCCTTGGTCACCGAGGCGCCGGCACGGGTGGAACCGGTCAGGGACACCACGTCCACGCGCGGATCGGAAGACAGCATCGGGCCCACTTCCGCGCCGTCGCCGTAAATCATATTGAACACGCCCTTGGGCAGGCCCGCCTCGTCGATGATCTCGGCCAGCACATGGGCGGACAACGGCGCGAACTCGCTGGGCTTGAGCACCATGGTGCAACCCGCCGCGATCGCCGGCGCCACCTTGCACATCACCTGGTTCATCGGCCAGTTCCACGGCGTAATCAGCGCGCACACACCCGCCGGCTCACGGCGCACATTGGCCCGGCCCAGCTTCTGCTCAAAGGGAAACTCCCGCGCCGACTCCAGGGCCGCCTTGGCATGGGCCAGACCCATCGGCGCCTGCACCTTGGCCGCCAGGCTGTGGCGGGGCGCGCCCATCTCCCGGCTGATCGCCTCCGCCATATCGTCCAGACGGGACTGGTAGAGGCCCATGATCTTCTCCAGCATCGCCAGACGCTCTTCCAGCGGCGTCGCCGCGAAACCCTCGAACGCATCCCGCGCCGCCTGAATCGCCGCGTCCACATCCGCCTTACCGGCCAGATACACCGTGCCCTCGGACGCCTCCGTCGCCGGATTGATCACCTCATGGGCTTTCGCCTCAGCGCTGGGCTTCACCCAAGCGCCGTTAATGTAGAACTGGTCCAGATGTTTCATGAAACACTCTCCCGAAAAAACGAAACACAAAAAGTCGGCCGCAAGCGTCCAGCCACAAACCGCAAGCTAGAACCAAACAACCGCACTTTGAAAGTCACAAGTTGAAAAACAAACCCAGGATGCCCCATCCCGAGTGAACGGGCCAGCAACCCAAGCCCACGGCAAAGGCACAATCAGCGCCTCTGGGATCCTGCCGGCCGGCAAAGCCGGCCTTTCGCTTGCAAGCAAGCTCCCACAATTCGGGCCCCGCGCCGTGCTACGTTGTCCTAATCCAGTCTATTTAGTGAAACAGCATTCCAAAATCTTGACCCCCCGTCCAGCTCATGTCATCTTCCAAAAAAAGCACAAACAACCCCAGGAGACCCCCATGCAGCGTTTCGACCAGCGCAACGTCCTGATCACAGGTGCCGGCAGCGGCATCGGCCGCGCCGCCGCCCGCCGCTTCGCCGAAGAAGGCGCACGCCTGGTACTGGTGGACCGCAACCAGGAAGGGCTGGACGAAACCGCCGCCGCGCTGCCCCAAGGCACCCCGGTCACCCTGCGCACCGTGGACGTCTCCGACGAACAAGCCGTCAACGCCCTGGTGGAAGAAGTCCTCGCTTCCCACGGCACCTTGCATGCCCTGGTCAACAACGCCGGTATCGCCGGCCACGACTACTCCACCATCACCGACAGCGACACCGAAACCTGGCAAGCGATTCTCGGCATCAACCTGATGGGCCCGATGTTCTTCATCCGCGCCGTCGGCAAACACATGCAAGCTCAGGGTGGCGGCGCCATCGTCAACACCGCGTCGGTGGCCGGCATCCGCTCCGGCGCCGGCGGCAACGCCTACAGCGCCTCCAAGGCCGCCGTCATCAACCTGACCAAAACCGCCGCCTGTGACCTGGGGCAATACAACGTGCGCGTCAACGCCGTCTGCCCCGGTCTGATCGAAACCGGCATGACCAAGCCGGTATTCGACTACGCCCGCGAAAACAACAAAGAGCAGAAACTCGGCAGCCGCTGCGAACTGCGCCGCTACGGCCGCCCGGAAGAAATCGCCGCGGCCATGGCGTTCCTGGCCAGCGACGACGCCAGCTACATCACCGGCCAGGCCCTGGCGGTGGACGGCGGCAACACCGCCTCGCTCAACCTGCCGGGCATGAAGCATTGACCCGATCTATGCCCTGTTGGGCTAAGGTAGAACGCCCGTGCCCTCCTAAGTGAAACGGGTTTTTGCTATATTTGCGGGCTTTATGCACAACTATAAAAGCGACGAATAAAACAACAGCGGGCCCGATGGTTGCGACTTGCAAGCCGGGACCCGCTGATCCCGAAGCCTGAATTGAGGAATTGCCACATGCGACGAGCCGCTCTTGGAAAGGACGGGTCCGCGGATAAGGACCGCAACTTTGTCACCGCGCTGGCGCGCGGCCTGGAAATCCTGCGTTGTTTCGGTCCCTCCGACGAATACCTGGGCAACGCGGAGCTGGCCAAACGCACCAGCATTCCCCGTCCCACGGTATCGCGGATGACCGCCACGCTGACCCAGCTCGGCTATCTGCGTTACGCCGAGAACCTGGAAAAATACCGGCTCGGCCCCGGCGTGCTGGATCTGGGCTACCGCTACCTGGCCAGCGAAGGGGTGCGCGACATCGCCCGGCCCTTCATGCAGGAGCTCTCCGACGCCACCGACTGCTTGGTGGCCATCGGTGCCCCCGACGGCGCGTCCATGACCTACATTCAGGTGTGCCAGGGGTCCGGCCCGCTGGTACTGCGCCTGACCGTGGGTTCGCGGGTGGCGATCGGTACCTCCGCGGTGGGCCGCGCGTTTCTGGCGGCACTGCCGCCCAAGGAGCGTGAGCCCTACTACGAAGCGATCCGCGCCCAGAACCCGGACGCCTGGCCGGACATCCAGCGCGGCCTGGAGCGCGCGTTCAAGGAATACGAGCAATACGGTTTCGTCACCTCCGACGGTGAATGGAACCGCGACGTGAGCGCCGTGGGCGTACCCTTGATTCTCGACAACGGCGGCCAGGTGGTGCCGTTCAACTGCGGCGGGTCGTCACTGCGTCTGAGCCGCCGCATCCTGATCGAAAACCTCGGCCCACGCCTCAAGGAAGTGGTCGAGCAGGTCCGGCAAATGGTGCAGGGCCGGGATATTTGAGGACAGTGAATGAGCAGTAGCCGTAACGCCTCACCGGCGTCCGAATACACCATGGCCACGGCCACCGCCAAGTTCAGCCATGGTTTTCCGGCCCTGCTGGGGCTGGAATTTCTGGAATGGGAAGAGGGCAGGGTAGTGGTCGGCATGCAAGTGGACGACCACCACCTCAACCTGGGCGGCCGGGTGCACGGCGGCGTGCTGGCCACCCTGCTGGATGTGGCCGGCGCTTGCGCCGGCACCTTTTGCCCCTACCCGGACCGGATCCGCAAGGCGCTTACCCTGTCGATGACCACCACCTTCACCGGCCAGGCCGGGCCCGGCTACATCCGCGCCATCGGCACCAAACGGGCCGGCGGCAGCCGTATCTTCAATTCCACCGTGGACGTGTACGGCGCGGACGACACCCTGCTGATGCTCGGCGAAGGTACCTTCCGGCTGCGCAGCGGCTCCGAGGACTCGCGCGGCGTACCGGTTGCTTAAACTTTTACATCGGCGCGGGCCCACCGCGCTTGAAGGGCGCTTCCTTGACCCTCAGACCTGTGTGCAGTAACACAGTGATTGCCGAAAGGAGGCACCATGACTACCTATATCGTCGCCGGTAACGCCGCTCATGCCCGGGTATTCGCCCATGAGGTGGGCGCCCTCAAGGAAATCGACCAGCTCGATCATCCGGAAAGCCAGGCCCATGTGGGCGACTTGCGCACCGGCGGCAAGGGCGCCGAGGGCAGTGGTGCCCTGCACGGCAACCCGCGCGCCACCGGCAACCAGCAGGCGACCTCCGACAAACACGCTGCCTTCTTCGCCAAGGAAGTGGCCGAGTACATGAAAAGCAACCTGGAGCAGGGCCGCGCCGACCGCTTCATCCTGGTCGCCGAGCCCCGTTTTCTCGGCGCCCTGCGCGATAAACTCGACCACACCACCCGCGACGCGGTCAGCCGCGAAATCGACAAGGACCTGACCAAGCAGAGCGCGGAGGACATCCGCAAAAAGCTGGACCTGTGAAACGCCTACGACTTTAGGCGGATATTCACGCCACAGTGCCGCCGGGGGCGGCCGGTCGTGGTAAATTCGGTGTTATGAGCGAAACCAGACTTTTAACGAGCCGATAACCATGTACCAGGTGCTGATCGCCGACGACCACCCCCTGTTCCGCGAGGCCATCGCCCGGGTGATCGACGACGGCTTCCCCGGCAGCACGCTGTTGGAGGCGTCCGACCTGGACACCGCCCTGGCCATGGCCGGTCGCCACGACGACCTGGACCTGGTGCTGTTGGATCTCAACATGCCCGGCATGCAGGGCCTCGGCGGCCTGGTGCAGTTGCGCAACCTGTTTCCCACCCTGCCGGCGGTGATTGTGTCCGCCGAGGAAGAGAAGCGGGTGATTCTGCAGACCATCACCTACGGCGCCGTCGGGTTCATTACCAAATCCACCCCCCGCAAGCAGATGATCCAGGCCCTGGAGCAGGTGCTGGCGGGCTCCATCTATCTGCCGGCGGACATCATCCGTGCCGGCGCTGGCGATGAAGGCGCCGCCTCGCGCCGTGAGCCGGACGACCTCTCCGAAGTGCTCGCCACCCTGACCCGTAAGCAGCTCCAGGTGTTCGAGCGCATGTCGCGGGGCGAATCCAACAAGGTCATCGCCTACCAGCTCAACATCGCCGAAAGCACCGTGAAGGCCCATGTGTCGGCGATCCTGCGCAAGCTCGGCGCCACCAACCGGGTGCAGGCGATCCTGTCCGCCGGCGACATCGATTTCACCGCCTACCTGCGCGATAATCGGGGCCGTTCCGCGCCGTCATAACAACAATGATCAACGGGAGAGCCCGAGATGAACGCGATTCCGCCGAGCGCCGTTGTCACCGCGTTCAGCGACGCCCGCGACGAGCGCCAGGCCGCCCGTGGGCTGTCGGAGAAACTGCTGCACCCGAACCTGGGGCTGGTGGTGTTTTTCTGTTCCATCGACTACCGGCTCGACCGTCTCGCCGAGGCCCTCGCCGAGGCGTTCGGCGATCTGCCGCTGTGCGGCTGCACCTCCGCCGGTGAAATCACCAGCCGCGGTTACGACAGCGGCACCATCGTCGCCATCGGCTTCGACCGCCGTTTCTTTTCGGTGGGCGCGCGGCTGATCGAGCGGCTCGACGGCTTCAGCCTGGCCGACGCCCAGCAACTCACCGACAGCCTGCTGTCCGAATGCCGGGCTACGTCGGTGGCGCGCGTCGACGCGGACAACACCTTCGTACTCACCTTGCTGGACGGTCTCTCGGTGAACGAAGAGCTGGTGCTCGCCACGCTCAACTCGGCGCTCGGCAGTATCACCAGCCTGGGCGGCTCCGCCGGCGACGACTACCGGCTGTCCGGCACCTACGTCTACAGCGACGGCGCCTTTCACAACAACGCCGCCATGGTGCTGATGATCAACAGCTCGTTGGATTTCGAGGTGTTCAGTTTCCATCATCTGCGCCCGGCCACGGTGAAGCTGGTGGTCACCGCCGCCGACGCCGAACGGCGGGTGGTTCAGGAGCTCAACGCGGAACCGGCGGCGGAAGCCTACGCCCGTCTGGTCGGCGTGCCGGTGGCGGAGCTCGACGACGTGGTGTTCGCCCGTTACCCGCTCGCCGTGCGCATCAACAACGATTACTACGCCCGCTCCATTCAGCGGGTCAACGATGATCTCAGCCTGTCGTTCTACTGCGCGGTGGAAAACGGCATCGTGCTCACCGCCATGCACACCGGTTCGATTCTCGACGAGCTCGACCAGACCCTCAGCGACATCGAGGGCCGACTCGGCCCGGCCTGGGTGACGCTGGGCTGCGATTGCTGCCTGCGCCGCCAGGAAATCGAAGCGGACGGCACCGTCGACCAGGCCTCCGCGCTGCTGCGCCGCCACAGCGTGGTGGGCTTCAACACCTACGGCGAGCAGTTCAACGGCATGCACATCAACCAGACCATGACGGGGGTGGCGATTGGCCGAAGACAACGCAGCCGACAGTGACCCGGCGTCCCCCTGGGACCTGCACGAAGCCCGTCTGATGGCGGAAAACGCCCGCCTGCGGCGCATCTGCGACGCCCTGATCGAACGGGTGGAAGAGAGCAACATGGCGCCCACCGCGCCCTACGCCGCCTTCCAGCATTCGGTGGTGCTCGCCGAGCAGGTCCGTGAACGCACCCAGGCCCTGCGCGAAGCCAACCAGCAACTGCTGGACGAAATCGAGGAGCGCCGGCGGGTGGAATCGCGGCTGCGCGAGGCCACCGAAAAGGCCGAGCGCGCCAACATCTCCAAGACCAAGTTCGTGGCCGCCGTCAGCCACGACCTGATGCAACCGCTCAACGCCGCCCGCCTGTTCACCAGCGCGCTGCAGGACCAGCCCGGACACAACACCGAATTCATGCTCAGCCACATCGACACCGCGCTGCTCGATCTGGAATCGCTGATCACCACCCTGGCCGACGCCTCCAAGCTGGACGCCGGCGTGGTCAGCGCCGAGCCGGGGGTGTTCCCACTGCGCCGCCTGCTCGACGTGCTCGCCGAGGAGTACCGGCAAATGGCCGCCGCCAAGGGGTTGCGCCTGCGCTACGTGCCCAGCTCGGCGGTGGTGCGCTCCGACCCGCAACTGCTCAGCCGCGTAATGCGCAACCTGCTCTCCAACGCGGTCCGCTACACCGACACCGGCACCATCCTGCTCGGCTGCCGCCGTCGCGGTGAGCGGGTGGAAGTGGTGGTGGCGGACACCGGCATCGGCATCGGCGACGATCAGATCGGCGATATCTTCCAGGAATTCAAACGCGGCGCCCGGGCGATCAAATACCACGAACGGGGCCTCGGCCTGGGCCTGTCCATCGTTGAAAAAATCACCCGCATACTCGACCACCCCCTGACCGTGCGCTCGCGGGAAAACCGGGGTTCGCGTTTCGCCCTGCAACTGCCGCTGGCCCGGCTGAGCGCCGCCGAGGCGCGCGCCATGGAGCCGTCCGCCGATGCCGGCCGCGCCCTGGCCGGGCGCCGTGTCTGGGTGGTGGATAACGACCGCGCCATCTGTTCCGGCATGCGCACCCTGCTCGAGCAATGGGGCTGCCAGGTGTCGGCGGCGGAATCGGTACAGGCGCTGGCGGACCGCGTCGACCCCCACCGCGACCCGGCCGACGTGCTGCTGATGGACTACCACCTGGACCCGGGCGGCGACGACGGCATGACCGTCGCCGACGCCCTCAACCGGGACCGCCGCCGGGCCGGCGCCGCCGCGCTGCCGGTGATCATGCTCACCGCCGACCGTGGCCCCTACCTGAAGCAGCGCTGCGCCCGCGACGGCCACACCCTGATCTACAAACCGGTCAAACCGATGAAACTGAAGCTGGCCCTGCAACACACCCTCACGCGGACGCCGTCCGCGACTAAATGAGGCCCTACCCAGTACCGAAGTAGCATTTGGCGCGGCCGGCATCAGGGCTAACCTCGAGGAAATGGAACTCTCAAGGTGAGCCAAAATGATCTACAACAATCCCGGCAGCGAAGGGGCGGTAGTCGCCTTCAAAGAACGCTACGAAAACTACATCGGCGGCCAATGGGTGGCGCCCGTCAAAGGCCAGTACTTCGACAACGTCAGCCCGGTCAACGGCCGGGTGTTCTGTCAGATACCCCGGTCCTCCGCCGAGGACATCGATCTCGCCCTGGACGCCGCCCACCGCGCGGCGCCGGCCTGGGGTAAAACCTCCGTCGCCGAGCGCGGCAACCTGCTGCTCAAGATCGCCGACCGCATCGAGCAGAACCTGGAAGCCCTGGCGGTGGCCGAAACCTGGGACAACGGCAAAGCGGTGCGCGAAACGCTCAACGCCGACATTCCCCTGGCGGTGGACCACTTCCGTTATTTCGCCGGCTGCATCCGCGCCCAGGAAGGCACCGCCGCGGACATCGACGCCAACACCGTGGCCTACCATTTTCACGAGCCGCTGGGCGTAGTGGGGCAGATCATTCCCTGGAACTTCCCGATCCTGATGGCCACCTGGAAGCTGGCGCCGGCTCTGGCCGCCGGCAACTGCGTGGTGCTCAAGCCGGCGGAACAGACCCCCGCGTCGATCCTCAAACTGATGGAGATCGTCGGCGACCTGCTGCCCGAAGGGGTGCTCAACATCGTTAACGGTTATGGCGAGGAAGCCGGCCAGGCGCTCGCGTCCAGCAAGCGCATCGCCAAGATCGCCTTCACCGGCTCCACCCCGGTGGGCTCGCACATTCTCAAATGCGCGGCGGAAAACATCATTCCCTCCACCGTGGAACTGGGCGGCAAATCCCCCAACGTCTACTTCTCCGACATCATGAAAGCGGAACCGGACTTCATCAGCAAAGCGGTGGAAGGCCTGGTGCTGGCGTTCTTCAACCAGGGCGAGGTCTGCACCTGTCCGTCCCGTGCGCTGGTTCAGGAAGACATGTACGACGAGTTCATGGCCCTGGTACTGGAACGCACCAAAGCGATCAAACGCGGCAACCCCCTGGACACCGACGTGCAGGTGGGCGCCCAGGCGTCCCAGGAACAGTTCGACAAGATCATGTCCTACATGGAAGTGGCGCGTAACGAAGGCGCCCAGTTCCTCACCGGCGGCGACAAGGAAACCCTGGAAGGCGACCACAGCGGCGGCTACTACATCCAGCCCACCTTGCTCAAAGGCGACAACAAAATGCGCGTGTTCCAGGAAGAAATCTTCGGCCCGGTGGTGGCGGTCACCACCTTCAAGGACGAAGCGGAAGCCCTGGCCATCGCCAACGACACCGAATTCGGCCTCGGCGCCGGGGTCTGGAGCCGTGACATCAACGTCGCCTTCCGCATGGGCCGTGGCATCCAGGCCGGCCGCGTCTGGACCAACTGCTACCACGCTTACCCGGCCCACGCCGCGTTCGGTGGCTACAAGAAATCCGGCATCGGCCGCGAGACCCACAAGATGATCCTCGACCACTACCAGCAAACCAAAAACCTGCTGGTCAGCTACGACATCAATCCGCTCGGCTTTTTCTGAACCGGCTCGGGAGAGCCGACCCCCCCAAGGCTTGTGTTTGCCTTGACCCTTTTCCCCGCCCCATCCCCTGGGGCGGTTTTTTTGGTTTGAGCGGGGGGGGACTCCATCAGGGGCGAGGTACCGGGCAGGGCTGCCCAGGACACGCCGCGAGTACATCCCTGTAGGCTCGGATTTGGCCATCCCTGGCCAAATACGGTCCTGGGCAGCCCTGCCCGGTACCTCGCTGATGCGAAGCGTTCACCGCCACGGGTCACAAAACCGCCAGGACCTTTCTACGAAGCTCGGATTGTGGGAGCTTGCCTTGCAAGCGAAAGGCCGGCTTTGCCGGCCGGCAGGATTCCAGAGAGGGTGTTTGTGCTGCGGTTAGAAAGGTCTCTGGGATCCTGCCGGGAGCTTTGCTCCCTTTCGCGGGCAAGGCCCGCTCCCACAACAACCAGCTCTTTAGCAGCCGTGGCGGTGAAGTTTCCCGGCGCGGGCTTTCTGGAGGGGCCGGCTGCCGAAGAATCACCAAGCGTAGGAGGCGCCGGCGTAGAAGTGCCGGCCCGGGGCGGGCTCGAAGTAGCCGCGGTCGGCGGGGTCGGGCCGGTCGCTGTTGGCGTTGATGCGCAGGTTACTGAAGTAATCCTCGTCGAACAGATTGTTGACCCCGGCGTGCAGCGTCAGCTCGCCGCTATTCAGCCGCCACGCCTTGCCGCCGCGCAGAGCGGCCACCACATAGTCATCCACTTCGGTTTCATTGGTGTTCTCGGCGAACACGTCGCTGCTGTACTGCGCATTGGCGATCAGGAACAGGCCGTCGAAGCCGCGCCAGGCCGCTTCCGCGAACAGATGGTGGCGGGGCAGGCCGGGCAGCCGGTTGCCGCTCACGTCCTGGTCCTGTTGATCGTCATAGAAGCGTTGGAACTGGTAGTCGGAGTAGGTGTAAGCCAGCGTCAGTGTCAGAGTGTCGGTGGTGAGATGCTCCAGCATCAGCTCGGCGCCGTCGCGGCGGGTGCGCGCGGCGTTGTCGTAGAAGGTGCGCCCGCCCAGTTCGTAGGGGGTGATTTCGTCGCGCACCTCGACCCGGAACAACGCCAGCTCGTAGAACAACCGGTCGCCCAGCTGCCCGCGTCCGCCGATTTCCCGGTTCAGGGCTTTTTGCGGTTCCAGGTCCGGGTTGAAGCCGCCGGCGCCGGACGGGTTGGCGAGCTCGGTGAAGGTGGGCGTTTCGAAGGCGTTGCTGACCGTGGCGTAGACGCCGTGGCGGGGATGGTAGCGCCAGTTCAGGCCGGCGCTGTAGCTGCCTTCGGTGAAGCTCTGCTCGCCGCTGTCGTCGCCGTCGGCGAGCAGGTCGTCGTCGATGTCCAGACGCACCCGGTCGGCGCGGGCGCCCAGCGACAGGGTCACCGTGTCATTAAGGTCGGTGTCGGTCTGCACGAACACGCCGCCGGCGGTGGCGGTTTGGTCTTCGTCGGCGGTCAGGCCGGTGACTTGGCCGTCCGCGTTCACCGAACGCCGGCCCCGGTCATCGCGCTGCTGGTCCGCGTCCACGCCCACCAGGAAGCGGTGCGACAGCCCGAACATTTGAACGCGGTCGACGTATTCCAGCCGCACGCCGTAGAACAGTCGCTCATAGTCGATCAGGCTGCTGCCGGGGAAGGGCAGTTGCTGGGTGAAATCCCGTTGCGTCACGAAGGCGCGGGCGCGCAGCTCGCCGCCCAGGCCGCGGTCGCGGTAGAGCACGCCGAGCCGTTGCTGGCTGACTTCCTGGCCGGCGTTCAGCAAGTTGGAAAAGCGCGCTGCCTGGTCGCGGTCCGCGTTCACCTGGGCGCGGGTCAGGCCGCCCGGGTCCTCGGCCTCCGGCGTGTCCATGGCAGTGAAGAAAAATTCCACATCCCGGTCCCCGGGCAGGGCCCGGCCCACCCGCGAAGTGAGCAAGTACTTCTCCATCTCGCTCTGCTCGCGCTGCCCCTGATAGCGCAGCCCGGTCAGGCTCAGATAATGGTGGTTGCCGCCGTCCGCGCCGCCCAGTTGCAGGTTGGTCTTGCGGTAGCCGTCGCTGCCGCCGGCCACGCTGAACCGTTGTGGATAGACCAGGTCCGCGCCGCTGCGGGTGGTCATGTCCACCACGCCACCGCTGGCGTTGCCGTACAGCACCGAGGCCGGCCCGCGCAGCACCGTCAGTGAATCCAGCGCCTCCAGGTCGATGGCGTCCACCTGGGACTGGCCGTCCGGCAGCGTTTCCGGAAACCCGTCCACGTTCAGGCGCAGGCCGCGCACCCCGAACGGCGCCCGCGCCCCAAAGCCGCGGCTGGACAGGCGCAGGCCCTGGGCGAAGTTGTAGCGGTTCTGCAGATAGAGGCCCGGCACCCGCGCCAGGCTCTCGTCCAGTTGCAGGCCGGGCTGGCCCTGCTGGGTTTGCCGCGCGTCCACCACCGTGGCGGCGCCGGGCAGGTCGCGTGCCGCTCACGGTCACCGTGTCCAGCCGGTTGCCGCCGTCGGCCGGCGGTTGCTGGGCCGTCGCCAGCGCCGGGAAAACAGAAAGTAGAAGGGCGGTCAGGCGCAATGACGGGCGATCCGGATGGCCCATGGGCGAACTCCTTGTACGGCGTAGGGGCGGAAACGCCAGTGTGTTGGATCTAGAAGTTATAGGCCAGGGTCACCGACGCCAGATTCATCCCCGGGTTGGGCTTGTAGAGCCGCGAGTTGGAGGTGTGCTGGCCGCGCAGCCCCAGTGTCAGCCGGTTGATCGGCGTCCAGGCCAGCTCCGCGTGGCTGGTGAACTGCAGATTGCCGCCCATGTCGTCATCGTCGATCACGCTGTGGGTCATATAGGAAGGCTGCACGCCCACCAGCAGGAACAGGCGCCGGCTGGGCCAGTCGATGCGCACCACCGGGCCGACGATGTACACCTCGCTGCTGTTGGCCTCGCCGGCGGTGTCCTCGCCCTCCCAGCGCTCCACGCTCAGGTCCCAGTACGCCTGCACCCGGTCGGAGAAAAACGGCGCCACCACATGCTCCTGCAGCCACGGCGACTGCCAGCGGCCGAACAGGCTGTACAGGCGCAGCCCCTCGCCGCCGCCGGCGCGGACGCCCACGGTAGGGTCGGCATGGGCCGGTAGGTAAAGGGTCAATCCCAAAGCGATCAGACAAAGGCGCAAAATAAATGAAGGGTGCATGTCCGTTCCTAACCCAGCGCGGTGGTGGCAGGGGAGAGTGCTAAATGGCCTTGTGGGAGCTTGCCTTGCAAGCGAAAGGCCGGCTTTGCCGGCCGGCAGGATGCCAGAGAGGGTGTTGTTTCCCGTTAGAGATGTCTCTGGGATCCTGCCGGGAGCTTTGCTCCCTTTCGCGGGCGGGGCCCGCTCCCACAAGGCTCGTCCCCAACAGGCAAGCAAGAAGCTTGCCGGCAGGATGCCCGAGAGGCTGTTCGATTATTGTTTTTATTTTTTAAGGGTTTCGGCCCGACAGCTGGATGGCGCGGTCGGGGAACACGCCGCCGCCCAGGGCCCGGTACAGGGTGATGCGGTTGGCCAGTTTCTGCAGGCGCACGGAAACCAGCTCCTGCTCCGCGCTCAGCAGCTCGCGGCGCGCGTCCAGCACCGCCAGGTAGTCGTCGGCGCCCTGCTCATAGCGGGCCTCGGCCAGGGCCAGGCTGCGCCGGGTGGCGGTCACCAGCGCCTGTTGGGCCTGCTCCTGCTCGGTGAAGCTGCCGCGCGCCTGCAGCGCGTCGGAGACTTCCTGGAACGCGGTCTGGATGGTCTGCTCGTAGCGCGCCACGTTCTGGTCGCGGCGCACTTCCGCCACGTCCAGGTTGGCCCGGTTACGGCCGCCGCTGAAGATCGGCAGGGAGATGCTCGGCGAGAACGACCAGCTTTCCGAGCCGCTGTCGAACAGGCCGGACAGTTCGCTGCTGGCGGTGCCGGCGGAGCCGGTCAGGGTAATGCGCGGGAAGAACGCCGCCCGCGCCGCGCCGATGTTGGCGTTGGCCGCTTTCAGATTGTATTCGGCCTGCTGGATATCCGGCCGCTGGCGCAGTACCGCCGAGGGCACCCCGGCGGGGATTTCCGGCAGCGCCGCCAACTCACTGTCCAGATCCTCCGCCGGGCTGTCCGGCAGCGGCGGCAGCGGGGCGCCCACCAGCACCGCCAGGGCGTTGCGGTCCTGGGCCACCAGCCGCGTGAAGCGAGCCTGGTTGGCGCGCGCGGTTTCCAGTGCCACCTGCGCCTGGCGCAGCTCCAGTTCCGAACCCAGGCCCAGATCAACGCGGCCTTCCACCAGGTCCAGGGATTCCTGCTGGGCGTCCACGGTTTCCCGGCTGATGCGCAGATTACGGCGGTCCGCCTGCAGCGTCAGCTAGGCGTTGGCCACTTCCGACACCAGGGTGATGTGGGCGCTGCGGCGCGCTTCCTCGGTGGCCAGATACTGCTGCAGGGCGGATTGCTTCAGGCTGCGCAGCCGCCCGAACAGATCCACCTCGTAGGCGGCCACGCCCAGGCCCACGCTGTACTGGGTCTGGATCTCGCTGTCGCCGGTCTGGGTCAGATCCGCCGGCAGGCGCTGGCGAGTCCCGTCGCCGTCCACGGACAGCTCCGGGTACAGCGCCGAGCCCTCGATGCGGTACTGGGCACGGGCCTCGGCCACGTCCAGCAGCGCCAGACGCAGGTCCCGGTTGTTGCTCAGCGCGGTGCGGATCAGCTGCTGCAACTGTGGATCCTGAAACAGGGCTTCCCAGCCCGGCAGCACCAGCGGGTCGTCGGCCCCGCCGTCACCGGCGGTGGCCGGCACCGGCGACGCCGGCGGCTGGTAATCCGGCGCCAGGGTGCAGCCGGCCATGGCCAGCGTGGCGAGCAGCGCGGTCAGAGCTTTCGGGTTCATTCTCGCACCTCTTTCTTACCGGTCAGCGGCACGCCGGACAATTTACGCACCACCACGTAGAACAGCGGGATAAAGAAGATCGCCAGCACCGTGGCGGCGGTGATGCCGCCGAACACGCCGGTACCGATCGCGTTACGCGCGCCGGAGCCGGCGCCGCTGCTCAGCATCAGCGGCGTTACGCCCAGGCCGAACGCGAGCGAGGTCATCAGAATCGGACGCAGCCGCATACGGGTCGCTTCCAGGGTGGCGTCGAGCAGGGCGCGGCCCTGGTCTTCCAGATCCTTGGCGAATTCGGCGATCAGAATCGCGTTCTTTGCCGACAGGCCGATGGTGGTCAGCAGCCCCACCTGGAAGAACACGTCGTTTTCCAGACCGCGCAGGGTGGCGCCGAGTACCGCGCCGATAATGCCCAGCGGCACCACCAGCATCACCGCGAACGGAATCGACCAGCTTTCATAGAGCGCCGCCAGGCTCAGGAACACCACCAGCAGCGACAGCGCGTACAGCAGCGGCGCCTGGTTGCCGGACTGGCGCTCCTGGAACGACAGCCCGGTCCATTCGTAGCCGATGCCCGCCGGCAGGTCCGCCGCCAGCGATTCCATCGCCGCCATGGCGTCACCGGTACTGTAGCCGGCCGCCGCGTTGCCCTGGATGTTCATCGACGACAGGCCGTTGTAGCGCTCCAGCTGCGGCGAGCCGTAAATCCACTCGCCGCTGGCGAAGGCCGAGAACGGCACCATTTCGCCGGTGTCGTTGCGCACGTACCAGTCGCCGATGTCCTCGGGCAGCATGCGGAAGGGCGCGTCGCCCTGCACATAGACCCGTTTCACCCGGCCCCGGTCGACGAAGTCGTTGACGTAGCTGGAGCCCCAGGCCACCGCCAGGGTGTTGTTGATCTGCGACAGCGAGATGCCCATCGCCTGCGCTTCCTGGCGGTCCACGTTGAGTTTGTACTGGGGCGTATCCGCCAGGCCGTTGTGGCGCACGCCGGTCAACGCCGGGTGCTGGTTGGCGGCCGCCAGCAACTGGTCACGGGCCTCGGACAGCGCCTCGTGGCCCAGCCCGGCCTGATCCTGCAACTGGAAGTTAAAGCCGTCGGAGGTGCCCAGCGCCGGAATCGAAGGCGGGTTAAGAGCGAAAATCACCGCCTCGCGAATGGTCGAGAAATAGCCCATGGAGCGCTGCACCAAATTCTGCACGCCGTCCGTGGACAGGTCCCGTTCCGACCAGTCCTTCAGGCGCACGAAGGCGATGCCCGAGTTCTGGCCCCGGCCGGCGAAGCTGAAGCCGGCCACGGTGAAGATCGATTCCACCGCGTCCTCTTCCTCGTTGAGGAAGTAGTTTTCCATCTTCTTCAGCACTTCGATGGTCTGGCCCTGGGTGGAACCCACCGGCAACTGCACCTGGGTGAGCATGATGCCCTGGTCCTCATCGGGCAAAAACGCCGACGGCAGGCGCATGAAGGCGAACGCCAGCACGCCGACAATCGCCACATAGATCAGCAGGTAGCGGCCACGGCGGCCGAGAATCTTCTCCACCTTGCCCTGGTAGCCGCGGCTGGCGCGGTCGAAGTTACGGTTGAACCAGCCGAAGAAACCCTTGGTTTTCTGGTGGTCGGCGTGGATTGGTTTGAGCATGGTGGCGCACAGCGCCGGCGTCAGGATCAACGCCACCAGCACCGACAGCACCATGGCGGAGACAATGGTGATCGAGAACTGGCGGTAGATGGCGCCGGTGGAGCCGGGGAAGAACGCCATGGGAATAAACACCGCCGACAGCACCAGGGCGATGCCCACCAGCGCGCCGGTGATCTGGCCCATGGATTTGCGCGTCGCTTCCCGGGGCGAGAGGCCGTCCTCCACCATCACCCGTTCCACGTTTTCCACCACCACGATGGCGTCGTCCACCAGCAGGCCGATCGCCAGCACCATGCCGAACATGGTCAGGGTGTTCACCGTGAAGCCGAACGCCAGCAGAATCGCGAAGGTGCCCAGCAACACCACCGGCACCGCGATGGTGGGGATCAGCGTGGCGCGGAAATTCTGCAGAAACAGGAACATCACCAGGAACACCAGGGCGATGCCTTCAAACAGGGTTTTCACCACCTCCATGATCGAGATTTCCACGAACGGGGTGGTGTCGTAGGGGTAGGATACCTGCACGTTGTCCGGGAACAGCGGGCGCAGCTCCTCCAACTTGGCACGCACCGCTTCGGCGGTGTCCAGCGCGTTGGCGCCGGTCGCCAGGTTGATACCCAGGCCCGCCGCCGGCGAGCCGTTGAAGCGGCCCTGCACCTGGTAATTTTCCGAGCCCAGCTCGACCCGGGCCACGTCACCCAGCAGCACCCGCGAGCCGTCGTCGTTGACGCGCAGCAGAATCCGTTCGAACTCCTCCGGGTCTTCCAGCCGCGTCTGCGCGATGATCGAAGCGTTCAGCTGCTGGCCTTCCACCGCCGGCGCGCCGCCCAGCTGGCCGCCGGCCACCTGGTTGTTCTGCGCTTCCACGGCGGCGATCACATCCGCCGGGGTCAGGTTGTACTGGTTCAGGTCATCCGGGTTCAGCCAGATGCGCATCGCGTACTGCGAGCCGAACAGCTGAATCTGGCCCACGCCCTGCACCCGGCTCATCGGGTCCTGCACGTTGGCGGCGACGAAATCGGCCAGGTCCGAACGGCTCATGGAGCCGTCCTTGGAGTTGAACGCCACCACCATCAGGAAGGAGTCCGAGGACTTGGTCACCTGCACGCCCTGCTGCTGCACTTCCTGCGGCAGCAGCGGGGTGGCCAGCTGCAGCTTGTTCTGCACCTGCACCTGGGCGATGTCCGGGTTGGTGCCCGGCGCGAAGGTGATCGCGATCTGGGCGTTGCCCGCGGAATCACTGGTGGAGGTGATGTACAGCAGGTTGTCGATGCCGTTCATCTGCTGCTCGATCACCTGGGTGACCGAGTCTTCCACCACTTTCGCCGACGCCCCCGGATAGGTGGCCTCGATGGTCACCTCCGGCGGCGCCACGGTGGGGTACTGCTCCACCGGCAGGTTGTAGATCGAAAGCACCCCGGCGAGCATCATGACGATGGCGATCACCCAGGCGAAGATCGGTCTGTCGATAAAAAATCGTGCCATGATAATCCCCGATTACTGGTTGTCGACGTTCACCGGCTTCACGGTCATGCCCGGCTGGACTTTCTGCAGGCCTTCCACGATCAACCGGTCGCCGCCGTTCAGGCCTTCGGCGATCAGCCAGCGGTTGCCCACCGCGCGCTCGGTGGTCACGTTGCGGCGCTCCACCTGGTCGTTGTCGTTGATCACCATGGCGGTGGCCTGGCCGGTGGAATCCCGGGCGATGCCTTTCTGCGGCACCAGAATCGCTTCGCTGCGCTCGCCTTCGGGCAGCTTGGCGCGCACGAACATGCCCGGCAGCAGGTCGCCGTCCGGGTTGGGGAACAGGGCGCGCAGGGTCACCGAGCCGGTGCTTTCCTCCACCGCGTATTCGGAGAACTGCAGCACGCCTTCTTCCTGATACTCGCTGCCGTCTTCCATCAGCAGGGTGACCCGCGCTTCGTCCTCGCCGACCTTTTCCAGCTCGCCGTTTTCCAGCGCCTGGCGCAGGCGGCGCAGCTCACGGGCGGACTGGGTCAGATCCACGTAAATCGGGTCCAGCTGACGGATGGTCGCCAGGGATTGCGCCTGGTTGGCGGTCACCAGCGCGCCGGCGGTCACCGAGGAGCGGCCGATGCGGCCGCTGATCGGCGCTTCCAGGGTGGTGTAGTCCAGGTTGGTGCGGGCGCTGCTCAGCGCCGCCCGGGCCGAGGCCACCTGGGCCTGGTTTTCGCCCAGCGCCGCTTCCGCCTCGTCATACTCCTGCTGGCTCACCGCTTTCATATCCAGCAGCTTCTCGAACCGCTCGGCGCGCAGCCGGGTGGACTTCAGGGTCGCCTGGGCGCGCGCCAGCTCGGCCCGGGCGCTCTCCACGTCCGCCTGGTAGAGGCTGTCGTCGATGCGGTAGAGCGGCGCGCCTTTTTCCACCAGCTGGCCTTCCTCGAACAGCCGCTCTTCGATGATGCCGTTGACCTGCGGGCGCACCTCGGCCACCTGGTGCGGGGTGGTGCGGCCGGGCAACTCGCTGGTGATGGTGAACGGCTCCGGTTCAACGGTGATAAAGCCGGCTTCCGGCGGCGGTTGTTCGCCACCCGCCTGATCGTCGCCGCCGCAGGCCGCGAGGGCGAGACTGAGAAATAGGGCAATCGGTAAAGCAACCGGAGCTGTGCGCATGGGAACCTCGGTTTTTCTATTAAAAGCGGATGGAAAAATAGCTTGGGAGTATACATACATTCAAAAACGTATGTATAGTGAATAAAGCATGAATCCTTAGCCACGAACGACCCAGGAGCAGCCGATGGCCAGGCGCACCAAGGCGGAAGCCCTCGAAACCCGCGAGCAGATCATCGATGCCGCCGAGCGCGTGTTTCACAAGAAAGGGGTGTCCCGCTCGTCCCTGAGTGACATCGCCGAGGAGGCGGGCGTCACCCGTGGTGCGATCTACTGGCATTTCAAGAACAAGCACGATGTCTTCGTGGCCATGACCGAACGGCACCGGCTGCCCATGGAATCCCTCTCCCAGCAAGCGGAAAGCCCGGACGAGACCGACCCGCTGGGCAAGCTCCGCGAACTGTTGATCTATGTGCTCCACGATACCGTGCGAGATCCGTGCCGGAAACGCGTGTTCGAAATCATCTTCCACAAATGCGAGTTCACCGCCCAGACCGACCCGCTCATGGCCAGGCAACAAGAGACCTACCTGGACGGCTCCGACATGATTCGCCGTACTCTCAATAATGCCATCGCCCAAGGGCAGCTGCCCGACACGCTCAATATCGAGCGCGCCATCACCATGTTGCACGTGCAGATGACCGGCATGCTCTACACCTGGCTGCTGATTCCCGAGGCCTTCGACCTGGAAGCGGAGGCCGAACACTTCGTTGATTGCTACCTGGGCAGCCTGCGCGAGCGCCCGTCCCTGTCCGGTCGGTAATTTCGGAACATCGTTCCGAAAAATTTGACGCGACCATCCGGTCATGCCACATTTCGGGGCCGATTCAAGACCAGAATAAACACCGAGGAGAGCCCCCCGATGTTGCCCCTTTCCGACCGGGCCCAGGCCCTGTATGACCAGCTCGTCGCCTTCATGGACGCCCACGTGTACCCCGCCGAGGCCGTCCACGCCGAACAGCACGGCAACAGCGACGACCGCTGGACCCCGCCGCCGATCATCAAGGAACTGAAGAACAAGGCCAAAGCCGAAGGGCTCTGGAACCTGTTCCTGCCGGAAAGCGAGCACGGCGCCGGCCTCAGCAACTACGACTACGCCCACCTGTGTGAAGTGATGGGCCGCAGCGCCATCGCCCCGCAAATCTTCAACTGCGCGGCGCCGGACACCGGCAACATGGAAGTGCTGGCCCGCTACGGCACCCCGGAACAGCAGGAACAGTGGCTCAAGCCGCTGCTCAACGGCGAAATCCGCTCCTGCTTCTCGATGACCGAACCGGCGGTGGCCTCGTCCGACGCCACCAACATCTGCACCGAGATCAAGCGTGACGGCGACGACTACGTGATCAACGGCCGCAAATGGTGGTCCTCCGGCGCCATGTCCAGCGAGTGCAAGATCGCCATCGTGATGGGCAAGAGCGACCCGGACGCGCCGCGCCACCAGCAGCAGTCACAGATTCTGGTACCGCTGGACACCCCCGGCGTGAAGGTTGAGCGCGCCCTGCACGTGTTCGGCTACGACCACGCCCCCAAGGGCCACGCGGAAATCACCTTCACCGACGTGCGGGTGCCGGCCAGCAACCTGATTCTCGGCGAAGGCCGCGGCTTCGAAATCGCCCAGGGCCGCCTGGGCCCGGGCCGCATCCACCACTGCATGCGCTCCATCGGCGTCGCCGAGCGCGCCCTGGAAGCCATGTGCAAGCGGGTGGAAGAGCGCGAGGCCTTCGGCCGCAAACTGTCCCAGTTCGACTCGATCCGCAAGAACATCGCCCGCTCGCGCCTGGAAATCGAGCAGGCCCGGCTGATGACCCTGAAAGCGGCGCACATGATGGACACCGTCGGCAACAAGGTGGCCCGCCAGGAAATCGCCATGATCAAGGTGATCGCCCCGGAAATGGCCGCCAACGTGGTCGACCGCGCGATTCAGGTGCACGGCGCCCTGGGCGTCAGCCAGGACACCTTCCTGGCCAGTGCCTGGGCCAACCTGCGCACCCTGCGGCTGGCCGACGGCCCCGACGAGGTGCATCTGGACAGCATCGCCAAGCTCGAACTGGGTCGGTACCGATAAATCGGCTACAAGCTACAAGCCGCAAGCTACAAGCCGGCACGGGGCCGCTTGCCGCTTGTAGCTTGAGGCTTGCAGCCCTCCGAAGGAGATCCCTATGAGCAAACTCTTCGATCTGAAAGGCAAGGTCGCCCTGATCACCGGCTCCACCAAGGGCATCGGTAAGGCCATCGCCGAGGAAATGGCCGCCGCCGGCGCCAAGGTGGTGATCTCCAGCCGCAAGCCGGAGCCCTGCCACGACGTCTGCGAGGCGATCAAGGCCGCCGGCGGCGAGGCCATCGCGGTGCCCTGCAACGTCGGCAAAAAAGACGACCTGATGAACCTGGTCGACGAAACCCTGGCCGCTTTCGGCCGCATCGATATTCTGGTCTGCAACGCCGCCACCAACCCGGTCTACGGCCCCACCTCCGAGCTCACCGACGAGGCCTGGGACAAGATCATGGACACCAACGCCAAGGGCACCTTCTGGCTGTGCAACCGGGTACTGCCGGAAATGGACAAGAACGGCGGCGGCAACGTGATTATTATTTCCAGCATCGCCGGCCTGCGCGGCAACGCCACCATCGGCACCTACGGCGTTTCCAAGGCCGCCGAAGCGGCCCTGGCGCGCAACCTGGCGGTGGAGTGGGGCCCGCGCAACATCCGCGTCAACAGCATCGCCCCCGGCCTGGTGCGCACCGATTTCGCCAAGGCGCTCACCGAGGATCCGGTGCGCCGCCAGCGCGCCGAAGAGCGCACCCCGGTGCGGCGCATCGGCGAGCCGGTGGACATCGCCGGCGTGGCGCTGTTCCTGGCCAGCCCGGCCAGCGCCTACGTCACCGGGCAGACCATCGTCGCCGACGGCGGCGAAACCATTTGTTAGCGACCGGCGTTATGGAACAGCTCTTGTGGGAGCGGGCCCTGCCCGCGAAAGGGTGGGGCCCGCTCCCACCTTGATTCGAGGAATAGTTATGGAAGGTCAACCGGAAATCGTCCCTGTCCTTGAGGCGCATCGCCTCGACGAAGCGCGCCTTGCCGAATATTTGAAAGAGCAGGGTTTGCTGGATGGCGCGCTCAAGGTGCGTCAGTTCCAGGGCGGGCAGTCCAACCCCACCTATCTGCTGCAAAGCGGCGACCGCGAGTACGTGCTGCGCAAGAAACCGCCCGGCAAGGTGCTGCCCTCCGCCCACCAGGTGGACCGGGAATACCGGGTGATGAAGGCGCTTGGCGAGCACAGCGATGTGCCGGTGCCGGCCATGCACGTGCTCTGTGAAGACGACGCGGTGATCGGCACCAGCTTCTACGTGATGGATTTCGTGCCCGGCCGGGTGTTCACCCAGCCGCAGCTGGAAGCCCTGCCCAAGGACCAGCGCGCCGACCTCTACAACCATAAGATCGACACCCTGGCCAAGCTGCACAGCGTCGACTACCAGGCCGCCGGCCTGGGCGATTTCGGCAAGCCCAAGGGCTACGTGGAGCGTCAGGTGAAGCGCTGGAGCGCCCAGTACGAAGCCTCCAAGACCGATGAAATGCCGGCCATGGACAACCTGATGGCGTGGCTGGCGGACAATATTCCCCAGGACGACAGCGCCGCCATCGCCCACGGCGACTTCCGCCTCGGCAACCTGCTGGTGGATAACCGCACCCCCGATGTGGTGGCGGTGCTCGACTGGGAACTGGCCACCATCGGTCACCCGCTCGCCGACCTGGCCTATTGCTGCCTGCCGTACCACATGCCCCACGGCGTGAACGGCGTGCGCGGCCTCGACGGCCTGGATCTGCGCGCCCGCGGCATCCCCGACGAGCAGAGCCTGCTGCAGCGCTACTGCGAAGGCGTCGGCCGCGACGGCATCAACGACTGGCCGGTGTTCCTGGCCTTTGCCTTGTTCCGTTCCGCGGCTATTCTGCAAGGCGTTTACGCCCGCGCCCTGCAAGGCAACGCCAGCAACCGCAACGCCCTGGAAGTGGGCAAGCGGGCCGGCCTGATCGCCGAGCGCGGCTGGCAAATCGCGCGCACACACAAGTAATAGTTAACAGTGAATAGTGAACAGTTATGAGGCCGTTTGGCAGGATTTTGTTGACCAATGATGACGGCATCGACGCGCCGGGCCTGAAGGTCGCCGAGGAGATCGCCGCGCAGCTCGCCGAGGAAGTCTGGGTGGTGGCGCCGGAGCACGACCAGAGCGGGGTGGGGCAGGGCATCTCCCTGCACACGCCGCTGCGGGTCTACCACCACGGCGAGCGGCGCTTCGCGGTGTCCGGCACGCCGGCGGACTGCGTGATGTTCGCCATGGCGGAATGGTTCGAGGAGGAAGCGCCGGATCTGGTGCTGTCCGGCGTCAACTGCGGCGCCAACCTGAGTGATTCGGTGATGTATTCGGGCACCGTCGGCGCGGTACTCGCCGCCGCCCACCTGGGCCTGCCGGGCATCGCCCTGAGCCAGGCGTTCGTCGACCGCGCCGCCATCGATTACGCGCCCACCACCCGCTACGCCGCCGGCCTGATCCGCGAGCTGTGGGAGGCCGGCGCCGACCGGGACGGTTACCAGCGCGCCTGCTGGAACATCAACTTCCCCGACCTGCCGGTGGCCGACCTGCGCGGCAGCCGCTTCACGCGGCAGATCGGCGGCGGCATCGCCGGACCGCGCCTGGTGCACGGCACCGACGGCCGCGGGCTGGCCTACCACTGGCTGTCCTTCGAGCGCCGTCCGTCCAGCATCGACCACCCGCAGTCCGACGTGGTCGCCCTGCGCGATGGGCACATCTCGGTGATGCCCCTGCAGCCCACCCGCTGCGATGACGTGCTGGCGGATGAATGCTTCCAGCAAGGCGACCGGCCTTTGCCCGGATAGCGTAAGGTCGAGGCACCTTGTAGGAGCGGGCCCCGCCCGCGAAAGGGTGGCGAAGCCACCCGGCAGGATTCCAGAGACCCCCGGAATGCGAAACCATATTCCAAAATAGTATTGACGCCCCAGGGGCGCCATGTCAGATTGACCGCTTGGTCAACTTCAGTACCGGTTATGTATCCGCGTTAACAAAAGCGCGGGTCAGGGTCCGGTACTGTCCGCGTATCCGCGGGCCTTACAACAATTCAAGGGAGAGCACAGGCATGTTTGATCGGCATTTTGCCGTCTGGCCGGAGGGGCTGCCACATCAGCTCAAGCTTCCGGAAACCAGCCTTTACAGCAACCTCGAGATTTCCGCACTGCGCTACCCGGATGAGAACGCGATCATCTACTACGATGCGCCCATCACTTACCGGGAACTCAAGCAGCAAGTCGACGCCCTGGCCGGCGAGCTGCAGCATCTGGGCGTGGAAAAAGGCGACCGGGTGATGCTGTTCATGCAGAACGCACCGCAGTTCATCATCGGTTACTACGCCATTCTGCGCGCCAACGCCATTGTCGTGCCGATCAACCCGATGAACCGCGCCGCCGAGCTCGAGCATTACCTGCAGGACACCCAGGCCTCGGTGTGTGTCTGCAGCCAGGAAGTGTTCCCGCACATCGAGTCGCTGATCGGTCATGAGCGTCTGCGCCACGTGATCGTCGCCGCCTACAGCGACTACATTCATCCGAAGACCGATCTGGATTTGCCCGCCGAAGTGGCCGCGCCGGCCCAACCGCTCAGCACCGCCGGCACCATCGCCTGGGGCGACGCCCTGGGCGCCGGTCGTCAGCCCGGCGAATTGCTGGTGGGCCCGGACGATCTCGCCGTGTTCCCCTACAGCTCCGGCACCACCGGCGCGCCGAAGGGCTGCATGCACACCCACCGCTCGGTGATGGCCACCTGCGTGCACGGCGCCGCCTGGCGTTCCGGCGGCGGCCGCGAGGGCGTGACCCTGTCGACGCTGCCGTACTTCCACGTCACCGGCATGCAGGGCGCCATGAACGGCCCCATCTTCGTGGGCTCCTGCATCGTGCTGATGACCCGCTGGGACCGCCGCACCGCCGCCAGGCTGATCGAGCGCTACAAGGTCACCAGCTGGACCAACATCGTCACCATGGCCATCGACCTGCTCTCCGACCCGGACGTGGAAAGTTTCGACCTGTCCAGCCTGGAGAACATCGGTGGCGGCGGGGCGGCCATGCCCGAGGCGGTCTCCGATAAGCTGTTCAAGCTCACCGGCCTGCGCTACATCGAAGGGTACGGCCTCTCCGAGACCATCGCCGCCACCCATATCAACCCTTCCGAGAAGCCCAAAAAGCAGTGTCTCGGTATCCCGGTGTTTGACGTGGATTCACGGGTGATCGACGTGGACACCGGCAAGGAAATGGGCGTCGGCGAAGTGGGCGAGATCATCTCCCGCGGGCCGCAGATCTTCCAGGGCTACTGGAACCGTCCGCTGGAAACCCAGAAAGCCTTCATCGAAATCGACGGCGAACGTTTCTTCCGCACCGGCGACATGGGCTATTACGACGAGGAAGGGTATTTCTTCATCGTTGACCGGGTGAAACGCATGATCAATGCGTCCGGGTTTAAAGTTTGGCCCGCCGAGGTCGAAAGTCTTATGTACCGGCATCCCGCGATCCAGGAAAGCTGTGTCATCTCCGCCCCCCACGAGCGCCGCGGCGAAACCGTGAAAGCCTGTGTGGTGCTGGCCGCCGACCAAAAGGGCAAGGTCAGCGAAGAGGAGATCATCGCCTGGTGCAAGGATCAGATGGCCGCCTACAAGGTGCCTCAGGTCGTCGAGTTCCGCGATGAGCTGCCGCGTTCCCCCACCGGCAAGGTGATGTGGCGCGCCATGCAGGAAGAGGAATGGGCTAACCAGCAACAAAAAGCCTGACAATTCCAAAAACCAAAAAGCTGAAACAACGTCCCGCATTTCGAACGACGCGGATGGGACCTCGCCGCTCGCGGGGATGTTGTTTCCGAAATAACACGAACAGGAGGCTCAGCCTTGGACGCGTTTCTTCAGCAAGCGCTTAATGGCCTCACTCTGGGCAGCATCTACGGCCTCGTGGCCCTGGGTCTGACCCTGGTGTACGGCATTTTGCACGTTCCCAACTTTGCCCACGGGGCCCTCTACATGGTGGGCGCCTACATCAGTTATTACATCATGGTGGATCTGGGGCTCAACTACTGGATCGCCATGCTCGGCGCCGGCATCTTCGTGGCCGGTCTGTCGGTGCTCTGCGAGCGCCTGGTGTTCCACCCGCTGCGGCACGCGCCGCCGATCCACGACAAGATCGCCGCCATCGGCATTCTGTTGTTCCTGGAAGCGGTGGTGCAGATGTACTGGGGGTCCGACTTCCGGCGCATGCCCACTCCGTACACCAGCATTCTTGAGTTCGGCGGCCTGGTGCTGCCGGCCCAGCGGCTGCTGATCATCATCGGCGCCTTCTCGATCATGGGCGCGCTGCACCTGTACCTGAAGAAGACCATGACCGGCTCCACCATCATCGCCATGGCGCAGAACCGGGAAGGCGCCTTCCTGGTCGGCATCGACGCCAACCGCGTCGCCATGATGACCTTCGCCATCGCTGGTTTCCTGGCGGCGGTGGGCGCCAGCCTGTTCGCGCCGATCAACCTGGTCTACCCGGCCATGGGTCACCTGGTGATCATGAAGGCCTTTGTGATCATTATTCTCGGCGGCATGGGCAGCATCCCCGGCGCCATCGTCGGCGGTCTGATCATCGGTTTCGCCGAAGCGCTGGGCGGTTACTACGTATCCAGCACCTATAAGGATCTGATCGCCTTTGTTCTGCTGGTGGTGATTCTCTCCATCAAGCCCACCGGCCTGTTCACCAAGGGGGTGCGCTAATGGATCGCATTGCCAACTTCTTCGCCAGCCCGGCCATGAAAGTGGTGCTGTTGGCGTTCGCCCTGATTTTCCCGCTGATCGCGGGCAGCGAATACCAGATCTACGTGATGGCTCTGGCCTTTATCTGGGCCATCGCGGTGTATGGCTTGAACATCATCACCGGCTTCTGCGGTCAGTTGAACCTGGCCCACGGCGGTTTCTTCGCCATCGGCGCCTATGTGGTGGCGATCCTCACCGTGGACCACGGTTGGGCGTTCTGGCCCGCCTTTATCGCCTCCGGCGTGTTCTCGGCGGTGTTCGGTTTCCTGGTGGGTATCGTGTCCCTGCGTCTCAAGGAGCATTACTTCGCCATCTTTACCCTGTGCGTGGGCTTCATCATCTACCTGCTGCTGGATAAGTGGGAAGCGCTCACCCATGGCTCCCTGGGCATCATCAACATCGCGCCGCCGGAAGGCTTCGGGTTGATCGATTTCACCCGCACCATTCCGTTCTATTACCTGGTGCTGTTCTTCCTGGTGCTGGCGATCGTGCTGGTGAGCCGTATTTCCAGCTCCCTGGTGGGGCGCACCTTCCTGGCGATTCGTATCAGTGATGACCTGGCCCAGTCCCTGGGCATCAACCTGATGCGCAATAAGGTGCTGGCGTTCGTGCTGTCCACCGTCTACGCCGGCCTCGCCGGTGGTTTGTACGCGGGTGTGGTGCGCTTTATCGGCCCGGCGGAAGCCGAGGTGGTGCACACCTTCGACATCATCACCTACCTGCTGGTGGGCGGTATCGGCACCCTGATGGGCCCGCTGGTGGGCACCATGGCGATCACCTGGCTGACCCAGGCGGTGCAGTCCTTCGAAGAGTACCGGATGATCGTGTTCGGTCCCATGCTGGTACTGCTGGTGATCTTCATGCCCAAGGGCGTGGTCGGCACCTTCCTGACCTGGCGCGGCCGCCGTCTGGCGCGCAAAGCGCCGAGCAAAGAAGGTCAGACCCGTGTCGGCGACAGCGCCACTTCGTCCAAGGAGGCCAGCGACAATGCTTAAGATCAATAATCTCACCAAGCGCTTCGGCGGCCTGGCGGCGGTCAACGACGTGAGCGTGGAATTCGCCGCCGGCCAGATCAACGCGATCATTGGCCCCAACGGCGCCGGCAAGACCACCTTCTTCAACCTGGTGGCCGGCGCCATGCCGCCCACCTCCGGCAGCATCGAGTTCAACGGTATGGACGTCACCGGCATGGCGCCGGACCGCATTGCCCGCCTGGGTATCGCGCGGACCTTCCAGACCACCAAGCTGTTCGAGCAGTCCACGGTGCTGGACAATCTGATCGTCGGCCACCGGCTGCGCACCCAATCGCGGCTCTGGGACGTGATCATCAACTCCAAGCGCCTGCGCGACGAAGAGAAAAAGTGCCGCTCGAAAGCCGCCGAAGTGCTGGACTTCGTCGGTCTCAGCCACATCGGCCACCGCTACATCGCCGACACCACCCAGGAAGAGCGCAAGCGGGTGGCGTTCGCGCTGGCCATGGCCACCGACCCGGAACTGGTGCTGCTCGACGAGCCCGCCGGCGGCATCAACCCGGAAGAAACCGAAAACCTGGCGGCGTTGATCCGCAAGATGGTCGATCACGGCATCACCGTGTGTCTGATTGAGCACAAAATGGACATGATCATGAGCCTGGCCGACAAGATCATGGTGTTGGACCACGGCGAGAAGATCGCCGAAGGCACGCCGGAGCAGATCAAGACCAATCCGGTGGTCATCGAAGCTTATCTGGGGAGTGAAGAAGATGTTGAAGCTTGAGAACGTGGACGCCAAGTACGACAGCTTCAAGGCCCTGGACGGTGTTTCCATGAGTGTGGAGCAGGGCGAGCTGGTGGTGCTGCTGGGCGCCAACGGCGCCGGCAAGAGCACGCTGTTCAACACCATCAGCGGTTTGCTCAAGGCCTCCGCTGGCAAAATCACCCTCAACGGTGAGGACGTCACCGGCCGCAAACCCTCCGCGCTGGTGCAGGCCGGCGTGGTGCAGTGCCCGGAAGGCCGCAAGCTGTTTCCCGAAATGTCAGTGCTGAAAAATCTCTGGCTGGGAGCCTACGTACACCGCCGTGATAAGGCGGGTATGAAAAAAACACTTGAGCATGTCCTTGCAATGTTCCCCATTTTAGACGAGAAAAAGGATCAGCCCGCCGGTTCCCTGAGTGGCGGTCAGCAGCAGATGGTGGCGATCGGCCGCGCCCTGATGGGCCGTCCCAAGCTGCTGCTGCTGGATGAGCCGTCGCTGGGTCTGGCGCCGCTGGTGGTCAAGCAGGTGTTCGAAGCCGTGCAGACCATCAACAAGGAAGGCACCTCGGTGCTGCTGGCGGAGCAGAACGCGTTCGCGGCACTGAAGATCGCCACCCGCGCCTATGTGATGGAGAACGGCCGTCTGGTCATGGAAGGCGACCGCGACGCCATGCTGGGTAACGAAGAAGTACGCAAAGCTTACATCGGCGCCTGACGGCGCCGTGCAACACACTTAATTTCCGATCACATCCCAAACAATAAAGAAAGGGAGAGAAAGAGCATGAAAGTATTGAAATCCTTCCGTCGCCTGGCCGCCGCCAGCGCCGTAGCCCTCGCCGTCGGTGGCGCGGCCCATGCCGACGAAGTGAACATCGGCTTCACCGGCCCGCTCAGCGGCGGTGCCGCCCTGTACGGTGAGAACACCCTGGAAGGCCTGCGCATGGCCGCCGAGGAAATCAACGCCGCCGGCGGCATCACCGTCGATGGCGAAGAGTACACCATCAACATCCAGTCCCTGGACGACAAGTACTCGCCCAGTCAGGCGGCCGTGAACGGCAAGCGTCTGGTGCAGCAGTACAACGCCCCGGTGATCTTCACCCCGCACTCCGGCGGCACTTTCGCCCTGCAGGCGTTCAACGAGCGTGACGGCTTCCTGGTGATGTCCTACACCTCCGTGCCGGCGGTGACCTCCAAGGGCAACAAGCTGACCGTGAAGATTCCGCCCAACTTCACCGACTACATCGAGCCGTTCTCGCGCATCACCATGGACCGCTTCGGCAACAAACTGGGTGTCGCCAACGCCACCCACGACTACGCCAAGTACTGGACCAAGGAGTTCGTGCCGGTATGGCGTGAGCTGGGCGGCGAAGTCGCGGCCATGAACCCGATGGACTACAACAAGTCCGCGGACTTCTACACCGGCGTCAGCAAGGTGCTGTCCGAGAAGCCCGACGTGATGTTCGTCGGCGGCGCCTCCGAGCCCACCGGCCTGGTAGTGCGTCAGGCTCGTGAACTGGGCTTTAAAGGCGGCTTCATTCTGATGGATCAGGCCAAGATGGACGAAGTGGCCAAGGTATCCGGCGGCATCAAGTCCCTGGAAGGCTCCGTGGGCGTGGTGCCCCTGGACAAGTACGAGAACGAAGGCGCCAAGCTGTTCCTCAAGAAGTGGGAAAAGGACCACAACGGCGTGGCCACCTCTGAAACCGCGTACAACTACTTCGCCATGTACCTGATCGCCCAGGCGATGCAGGAAGCCGGCACCGTGGAAGACGCCAAGGCGATCCGCGCCGCGATTCCGGCCGCCATGGAGAAAGTATCCGTGGAACATAACCCGTACGACGTGGACGGCATCGACGACAACGGCAACCTGGGCGCCGACCCGCAGATCGCCGAAGTGGTCGACGGCAAAGTGGTGCTGCGCAAGTTGTCCGAAATCACCGAGTAAACGCCGCGCCTCACACTGTGAAGCAAAACCATAAAAGGGCACCATCAGGGTGCCCTTTTATGGTTATAGAGAGCTGTGCGAGCGGGCCCTGCCCGCGAAAGGGTGGCTTTAGCCACCCGGCAGGATACCAGAGACGCTGTTTGTGCCGCCGTTAAGCGTCTCTGGTATCCCGCCGGCAAGCGGAGCTTGCCTTTCGCGGGCAAGGCCCGCTCCCACAAGGCTTGCACCCATAGGGTGTAGCCAACAGAGTTGGTCCGCTAGATAAAACCTAATTCCGAAATAATTGATAATGCCCCGGATTTTCTTATACTGAAGCGTCCGGGAGAGAACCGTTTCCACGGGATGCGCGGCGCCGTCGCGGCCGCTCCGGCTGCCGCACCGCGGGTCCCCCGCTGAAGGAGGAATCATGAGCGAGGTAGTGAGCTACCGTCTTGAAGGCGACATCGGTGTTATCGGCGTCGACTATCCGCCGGTCAACGCCCTGGGTCAGGGTGTGCGCGAAGGGCTGGTCAACTGCCTGCGCCAGGGCCTGGAAGACGATCAGGCCAAAGCCCTGGTGGTGATCGGCGAAGGCCGCACCTTCCCCGCCGGCGCCGACATCCGTGAATTCGGCAAGCCGCCCTCCGGGCCCGCTCTGCCGGACGTGATCAACGAATACGAAAGCAGCGACAAGCTGGTGATCGCCGCCATCCACGGCACCGCCCTGGGCGGCGGTCTGGAAGTGGCGCTGGGCTGCGACTACCGCGTCGCCCTGGAATCCGCCAAGGTCGGTCTGCCGGAAGTGAAGCTGGGCCTGCTGCCCGGTGCCGGCGGCACCCAGCGCCTGCCGCGCCTGGTCGGCGCCAAGGCCGCCCTGGACATGATCGTCGGCGGTAACCCGGTGAAAGCCAAGGACGCCTACAAAGTCGGCATCGTCGATGAAGTGGTCGGCGGCGACCTGCTCGAAGGCGCGCTCGCCTACGCCCGCAAGCTGGTGGCCGAGAACGCTCCGCTGCGCAAGATTCGCGACCTCGACGTGAAGAAAGAAGAAGCGGACCTGTTCACCAACTACGAGAAATCCATCGCCCGCAAACAGCGTGGCTTCAAAGCGCCGTTCCATTGCATCAAAGCGGTCCAGGCCGCCGTGGAACTGCCCTTCGAAGACGGCATGAAGCGCGAGCGCGAGCTGTTCGCCGAGCTGCTGGTGAGCCCCGAGTCCCGCGCCCAGCGCCACGTCTTCTTCGCCGAGCGCGAAGTGGCCAAGGTGCCCGGCCTGCCCAAGGACACACCCAAGCGTGACGTGAACAGCGCCGCCATTATCGGCGCCGGCACCATGGGCGGCGGCATCGCCATGAACTTCGCCAACGCCGGTATCCCGGTGAAGATTCTCGAGGTGAAGGAAGACGCCCTGGAGCGCGGCATCGCCGTGATCCGCAAGAACTACGAAAACACCGCCAAGAAAGGCCGCATCACCCAGGAGCAGGTGGAGCAGCGCATGGCGCTGATCCAGCCCACGCTCAGCTACGACGACCTGAACGACGTGGACCTGGTGATCGAAGCGGTGTTCGAGAACATGGACGTCAAGAAAGCCGTGTTCTCCGAGCTGGATCGGGTCTGCAAGCCCGGCACCATCCTCGCCACCAACACCTCCACCCTGGACGTGAACCGCATCGCCTCCTTTACCCAGCGTCCCGAGGACGTGGTGGGCATGCACTTCTTCAGCCCCGCCAACGTGATGAAGCTGCTGGAGAACGTGCGCGGCGAGAAGACCTCCGACGAGGTGGTCGCCACGGTGATGGACCTGAGCCGCCGCATCGGTAAGGTCGGCGTGCTGGTGGGGGTATGCCACGGCTTCGTCGGCAACCGCATGCTGCACAAGCGTCAGGCGGAAGCGGTGCAGCTGGTCAACGAAGGCGCCAACCCGGCGCAGGTCGACAAAGTGCTGTTCGACCTGGGCTTCCCGATGGGCCCGTTCGCCATGTCCGACCTGGCCGGCATGGATGTGGGCTACCGCATCCGCGAAGAGGTACGCAAGGAAGACCCGGACAACGCACCGCCGCGCAACTGGACCGACGATCTGGTGGAGCAGGGCCGTCTCGGTCAGAAGACCCAGGCCGGCGTGTTCGACTACAAGGACGGCGACCGTACCCCGGTGCCTTCATCCGAAGTCGACGCCTTGATCGCTAAATTCCGCGAAGAGAACGGCATCCAGTCCCGGGACATCTCCGATCAGGAAATCCTCGAGCGCTGCATGTACATCATGGTCAATGAGGGCGCCAAGATCCTGGAAGAGGGCATCGCCGCCCGCCCGCTGGACGTGGACGTGATCTGGATCTACGGCTACGGCTTCCCGGTGTACCGCGGTGGCGTCCTGTTCTGGGCCGATTCCGTGGGCCTCAAGACCATTTACGACAAGGTAAGCCAGATTCACCAGGAAACCGGTTCCGACACCTGGAAGCCGGCCGCGCTGCTGGAAAAACTGGCTAAAGAAGGCAAGGGCTTTTACAGCTGAAACCGCAGCCCTGAAGCCGCCTAAGACACAGAGGTTATTATGGACATTAATTACACCGCCGAAGAGCGCGCCTTCCGTGACGAAGTGCGTACCTTCCTGAACGACAAGCTGCCCAAGGATATTTCCAGCAAGGTGAAAGAGCACAAGCGTCTGGGCAAGGAAGACACCATCCGCTGGCAGAAAATTCTCAACGAGCAGGGCTGGCTGGCCCTGCATTGGCCGAAAGAGCACGGCGGCACCGGCTGGAGCCCGATCCAGAAGCACATCTTCGAAGAAGAGTGCGCGGAAGCCGGCGCCCCCACCGTGCTGCCCTTCGGCGTCAACATGGTCGCCCCGGTGATCATCAAGTTCGGCACCCAGGAACAGAAAGACTACTACCTGCCGCGCATCCTGCGCAGCGACGACTGGTGGTGTCAGGGTTACTCCGAGCCGGGCGCCGGTTCCGACCTGGCCGGCCTGAAAACCCGCGCCGTGCGCGACGGTGACCACTACATCGTCAACGGCCAGAAGACCTGGACCACCCTGGGCCAGCACGCCAACATGATTTTCTGCCTGGTGCGCACCGACCCGGACGCCAAGAAACAGGAAGGCATTTCCTTCCTGCTCATCGACATGGAGAAAAGCGAAGGCATCACCGTGCGTCCGCTGATCACCCTGGACGGCGAGCACGAAGTCAACGAAGTGTTTTTCGACGACGTCAAAGTACCGGTGGAAAACCTGGTCGGCGAAGAGAACAAAGGCTGGACCTGCGCCAAGTACCTGCTCACCTTCGAGCGTACCGGCATCGCCGGCGTGGGCAGCTCCAAGGCCGCCCTGGCGCACCTCAAGCAGGTGGCCCGCGAGCAGCAGGTCAACGGCAAGCCGCTGATCGAAGAGCCGCACTTCCGCAGCCGCCTGGCGGACGTGGAAATGGAGCTGATGTCCCTGGAAATGACCAACCTGCGCACCGTGGCCGCCGCCGAAGCCGGTGGTGTACCGGGCGCCGAGAGCTCGTTCCTGAAGATCATGGGCACCGAGCTGCGCCAGGAGATCACCGATCTGTTCCGCCGCGCCGCCGGGCCGCACGCTCTGCCGTTCCTGCCGGAACAGCTGGCCGGTGATTTCGACGGCGAGACCGTCGGCCCCGAGTTCGCCGGGTCCGTGGCCAGCCGTTACTTCAACTTCCGCAAGCTCTCCATTTTCGGGGGCTCCAACGAAATTCAGAAGAACATCATCTCCAAGATGATCCTGGGACTGTAAGGAGTCGACCAACATGGATTTCAAATTCAGCGACGAGCAGCGCATGCTCGAAGAGACCGTGGGTCGTCTGGTCCGTGACAGCTACACCTTCGACGCCCGCAACAAGGCCCTGGAATCAGAGCACGGCTTCAGCACCGACACCTGGAACCAGTTCGCCGAACTGGGCCTGCTGGGCGTGCCCTTCTCCGAGGACGCCGGCGGCTTCAACGGCGGCGGTCCGGAACTGATGGTGGTGGCCGAAGGTTTCGGCCGTGGCCTGGTGGTGGAACCCTACCTGGCCACCGTGGTGCTGTCCGGCGTGCTGATCGACAAGCTCGGCAACGACGCCCAGAAAGAACAGTACCTGCCGGCCATCATCGGCGGTGAAACCCGCTTCGCCCTGGCCAACTACGAAACCAAGGGTCGCTACGACCACCGCTTCGTGGAAACCAGCGCCAAGAAAGACGGCGACGGCTACGTGATCAACGGCGAGAAAGCCGTGGTCCTGCACGGTGACAGCGCCGACCAGCTGGTGGTGATCGCCCGCACCGGCGGCAGCGGCAACGACAAAGACGGCCTCAGCGCCTTCATCGTCGACGCCGGCGCCGACGGCGTCAGCCGCCGCGGCTACCCGACCATCGACGGCCTGCACGCCGCCGACATCACCTTCAAGGACGTGAAAGTCGGCGCCGACGCGCTGCTCGGCGACGAAGGCAAGGCCCTCGACGCCCTGGAAGCGACCCTCGACCTGGCTCTGATCACCCTGTGCGCGGAAGCCTCCGGCGCCATGGAAGTGGCCTGCGACCAGACCCTGGACTATATCAAGGAACGCCAGCAGTTCGGCGTGGCCATCGGTAAGTTCCAGGCCCTGCAGCACCGCATGGTGGAAATGCGCATGGAGCTGGAAAAAGTACGTTCCATCACCATGCTCGCCGCCTGCAGCCTCGACGTGGAGCCGCAACTGCGCAAGAAGCGCATCTCCGCCGCCAAGGCCCAGGTCGGCAAATCCGGCCGCAAGGTCGCCGAGGAAGCGATCCAGCTGTTCGGCGGCATGGGCATGATGGAAGAGACCCCGGTCTCCCATTACGCCAAGCGCATCGTGATGATCGACCACTGGTTGGGCGACCGCGAATACCACCTCGGTGTTCTCGAAGACCTGATCGACGTGGACGACCACGCAGCGTGAAAAAAGGGCGGCCTTCGGGCCGCCCTTTTTAGTTAACTCGTAGGAGCGGGCCCCGCCCGCGAAAGGGTGGCATTAGCCACCCGGCAGGATTCCAGAGAGCCTGTTATGGCAACCGTCAGACAGCTCTCTGGGATCCTGCCGGCAAGCAAGCTTGCCTTTCGCGAGCAGGCTCGCTCCTACAACGCATCTAACAACAATGTTTCTCGGGAGAGCTCCAACCATGACCACCAACCGTCAGATCATTCTCGCCAAACGCCCCACCGGCATGCCCGGTGACGAAAACCTCAAGCTCCAGGAAGGCGCCGTGCCCGAAGTGGGCGAGGGCCAGGTGCTGGTGCGCACCATCTATCTGTCCCTGGACCCCTACATGCGCGGCCGCATGAGCGCCGCCAAGTCCTACGCGGCCAGCGTCGAGGAAGGCTCGGTGATGGAAGGCGCCACCGTCGGTCAGGTGGTGGAATCGCGCAGCGGCGACTTCAAGCAGGGCGACTACGTACTGTGCCCGGGCGGCTGGCAGGAATACTCCGTCAACTCACCCAAGGCGATGCGCAAGCTGGACCCGGCCCAGGCACCGATCAGCACCGCCGTGGGCGTGCTCGGCATGCCCGGCTTCACCGCCTATGTGGGTCTGGATGAAATCGGCAAACCGCAGAAAGGCGAAACCGTGGTGGTATCCGCCGCCGCCGGCGCCGTCGGCCAGGTGGTCGGCCAGATCGCCAAGCTCAAGGGCTGCCGCGTGGTCGGCGTGGCCGGCGCCGAGGACAAGTGCAAGCACGTGGTCGCCGCCTACGGCTTCGACGCCTGCGTCAACTACAAGGACGCGGACTTCCGCGAGCAGCTCGCCAAGGCCTGCCCGGACGGCATCGACGTCTACTTCGAGAACGTCGGCGGCGACACCTTCGACGCGGTGATGGAACTGGTCAACGACTTCGCCCGCATCCCGGTGTGCGGCCGCATCGCCCACTACAACGACACCGAAATGCCCCAGGGTCCGGACCGTCTGCCCGGCTTCATGGGCAAGGTGCTGGTCAAGCGTCTGCTGATCAAAGGCTTTATCCAGTTTGATTACATCAACCGCCAGGGCGACTTCCTGAAAGACATGCCGGCGTGGATCCGTGACGGCAAGGTTAAATACCAGGAAGACGTGGTCGAGGGTCTGGAAAACGCGGTCAGCGCCTTCCAGGGTCTGCTGCAGGGCAAAAACCGCGGCAAGCTGCTGATCCAGGTCGGTGACGACCCGACTAAAAAATAACGGGCAGCTCCAATGCCCGACAATCCCGCCATAGAGCGTCTGTTCGAGCGCTATGGGCCGGCCTATCGATGGTACGCCACCGTCACGGTGATGCTCGGCACCCTGTCCGTGGTGCTGGCATCCACCATTATCAATGTGGCGGTGCCCACCATCATGGCGGAGTACCGGCTCGAGCAGGACCAGGTGCACTGGATCGCCACCGGCTTCCTCGCCGCCATGACCGTGGGCATGCTGCTCAACGCCTGGGCGGTGGCGCGGTTCGGTTCCCGGCGCGCCTTCCTGCTCGCCATGGCGATCTTCATCCTTGCCTCGCTGGTGGGCGGCGTCAGCAACAGCTTCGGCCTGCTGGTGCTGGCCCGCGTGGTGCAAGGCGTGATGGCCGGCATGATCCAGCCCCACGCCATGATCACCATCTTCCAGGTGTTCCCGTTGCACAAGCGCGGCCAGGCCATGGGGATCTACGGCATGGGCGTAATCCTCGGCCCCGCCATCGCACCCGCCCTGGGCGGCGTGCTGGTGGACGCCTGGTCCTGGCGGGCGGTGTTCTTCGTGGTGCTGCCCGCCTGCCTGCTGGCCATGGTGATCGCCGGGCGCTTTCTGCCCGACCACCGAGAGGAACAGGCGCCGCGCCTGGACTGGGGCGGGCTGGTGCTGCTCAGCCTGGGCTTGGTGGCCACGCTCTGGGCGCTGGCGTCGGGCCTGCGGCGCGGCTGGCTGGAACCGCTGCTGTTCACCGCCTTGCTCGGCGGGCCCCTGCTGCTGGGCCTGTTCGCGCTCTGGCAGCGGCGCTGTCCGAATCCGCTGTTTGATTTGCGAGTGTTCGGCGCGCCCGGGTTCACCGGCGGTTTTTTGCTGTCCATCGTGATGGGCGCCGGCGTGTTCGGCTCCACCTATATGATGCCGCTGTACTTCCAGCAGGTGTCCGGGTTCAGCGCCTCCAGCGCCGGCTTGATGCTGATGCCCGCCGGCCTCGCCATGGCGTTCATCTTCCCGTTTGTCGGCTACCTCACCGACCGCATCCCCCTGGCGCGCATGATCGCCGGCGGCCTGGCGTTCTTCATCGCCAGCATGGTGATGATGCGCGCCGCCGACCAGACCACCGCCGCCATCTGGCTGGTGGCCTGGGCCGCCCTGGGGCGGGTCGGGCTGGGTCTGATCATGCCGCCGGTGACCACCGGCAGCCTCACGCTGCTGCCACCGGCGCTGATTCCCCAGGGTTCCGGCATCATCAATTTCGGGCGCCAGATCGGCGGCGCCATCGGCGTGAACCTCAGTGCCATCTGCGTACAATTCTTCAGTGACCGATACTGGCAAGCTCACCCGGAGGCCGGTCACCCGCACGCCTTCGAGGTCGGGTTCGATGACGCTTTTCTGATGTTGTTGATTGTTTATCTGCTGGCGCTCTGGCCCTTACGCGCCATGCGGCGCGGACTGTTGGGAGCCGGCTGACTTTGCTGCCCTTGTGGGAGCTTGCCCTGCAAGCGAAAGGCCGGCTTGGCCGGCCGGCAGGATACCAGAGGCCTTCTTGGTGCGGCCGTTAGCGATGTCTCTGGCATCCTGCCGGCAAGCAAAGCTTGCCTTTCGCGGGCTGGGCCCGCTCGCACAGGCAAGAATTTAAATACAGGAGAATTTTTTCATGAGCCACCAACCCCACGCCTTGATCATCGGTGCCGGCGCCATCGGCAGCTTCTACGGCGCCATCCTCAAACGCGCCGGCTGCACCGTCAGCGCCGTGGTGCGTTCCGAATACGACGCCGTCAAAGCGCACGGCTTCCGCTTCGAAAGCCCGCTGGGTGACATTTCCTGGAAACCCGATTACCTCTACAAGGACGGCGACCGCCCGGACAGCACCCCGGACTACGTGATCCTCGCCACCAAGGTACTGCCCGGCAGCGACCGCGCCGGCCTCGTCCGCCCCTGGGTGGGCGAGGGCACCAACATCGTGCTGATCCAGAACGGCCTCGACATCGAACGGGAACTGGCCGACGCCTTCCCCGACAACCCGATCATCAGCTGCCTGGCGTTCATCGCCGTCAGCCGTGTCGCCCCCGGTGAAATCAAACACAACGCCTACGGCCGGCTGGTCATGGGCCGCTACCCCAACGGCCTCGACGACCACTGCCAGACCCTGCGCGACCTGTTCGTGGAAGGCGGCATCGACATCAAGCTCACCGAAGAAGTAGTCCGCGAGCGCTGGCTCAAATGCGTCTGGAACACCCCCTTTAACCCGCTCTCCGTGCTCGCCAACGGCGCTGACACCTACACCATGCTCGACACCGCCGGCGGTGAAAAACTGGTGCGCGAAATGATGCAGGAAGTAATCGCCGCCGCCGAAGCCGACGGCCACCCGCTGCCGCCGCAGATCATCGACAGCAACATCGACGGCACACGAAAAATGCCCGCCTACAAAAACAGCATGGCGCTCGACTACCTCAACGACCGCCCCATCGAGCTCGACGCCATCCTCGGCAACGTGGTCGCCATCGCCCGGAAGCACGGCGTCCCCGTCCCCCGCCTGCAAACCATGCTCGCCGCCCTCCGCATGCGCGCCTGAATTGTGGGAGCTTGCCCTGCAAGCGAAAGGCCGGCTTGGCCGGCCGGCAGGATCCCAGAGACGCTGTTTGCGCTGCCGTCGGAGAGGCCTCTGGAATCCTGCCGGGAGCTTCGCTCCCTTTCGCGGGCGAGGCCCGATCCCACAAGGGCCCGCTCCTACAAGCGCGCTTGTGGAATCGGTCAGTCGAGTCTGGCTCTGGCCTGAACCTCTGGCTGGTCTCGCTCGAGTTCCAACCCGGGTTCGAATTCATCCAAGGCTTCACGCATCACCAGCCAGGGATCCTCGGCCGGCAGTAGCAATACGCCATTGCCGAAGCGCCGTGCGATCACTTCCGTCCCATCGAACCGCAGTTCCTTGGGCAGGCGTATCGTTTGGCCGCGAGCGGACTTGAGAATTTTCGCAAACAATTTCATCTCGCTACCTCCTTGAGACCGATGATAGATACCAATGACAAGTTAAAGAAGCCAGGCGGAATCCCAATGCGGGTAGTCGCCGATATCGTTAACCAGACCGGCGCGCAGCGGGTTGGCTACGATATAGCGGGCCATGGCCACCAGGTCCTCTTCGCGGCGTAGCGCACGGTCATGAAAGCCGGCGTGCCAGAGACGTTCGTTGTCGCCCCGGCCCGCGCGACGCCAACGCTGAGTGGTCAGGGATTTGGCTTTCTGTACGGTGATGGATAAATCGGCGTGCTCACGGAGGGCCATCAACCAGTGAACATGGTCGGGCATCACCACATAGCTGAGGGTGACCGCGTGCGCGGTGCAGGCACGCAAGGCCTTTACGAAGCAGCGACCGCTTTGCAAGGCGGAGAAGTGCGCATGCCGCTGATGGCAAGTGATGGTGATCAGATAGACGCGCCCGGTCTCGCTAACGCGGCCGATACGCAAACGGCGGGATTGAGCCTTCCTTGGCATGGGGTACCTCCTTTCATTGGAGGTACCACGCTAACCCGAGGTGGCCCGATTCTCTGTCAGCCGAAGCTGATTTTCGTGTAGGAGCGGGCCTTTGTGGGAGCGAGCCTTTGTGGGAGCGGGCCTCGCCCGCGAAAGGCCGGCTACGCCGGCCGGCAGGATACCAGAGACGTTGTTTGCGCTGCCGCTTAGATAGCTCTCTGGAATCCCGCGGGGCAACCTTTGCCGGCAAGCAAAGCTTGCCTTTCGCGGGCTGGGCCCGCTCCCACAAGGGCCCGCTCGCACAATCAGGTGGCGTAATCGCTGTTGATGCGTTCGAGCTTGCGGAGCAGGGCGGGCCAGGTGAGCTGGCTGGCCATGCCGAGCTGCTTGGACTGGTCGCTGGTGGTGTCGATGGCGGCCTGGGAGGGCAGGTAGGGCTCGCCCTGGCCCAGGGTGCGCACCTGGATCTCGCTGGCCTTCATCAGGAAGTACATGTAGGTGAAGGCTTCGGCCACGTCCTTGCCCACGGTCAGGGTGCCGTGGTTGCGCAGCAACATCATGTTCTTGTCGCCCAGGTCGTTCACCAACCGCTCGCGCTCGTCCAGGTTCAGCGCCACGCCTTCATAGTCGTGGAAGCTGATGTGGTCCAGGCACAGCATGGCGGTCTGGCTGAGCGGCAGCAGGCCTTCCTTGTGCGCGCTCACGGCGACGCCGTCGGCGGCGTGCAGGTGCAGCACCGCGCCCGCTTCCTCGCGGGCCATGTGCACCGCGCTGTGGATGGTGAAGCCGGCCGGGTTAACCCGGTTGGTGGCGCCGGGATCGACGATCTCGCCTTCGGAATCCACCTTGATCAGCGACGACGCGGTGATCTCGTCGAACAGCCAGCCGTAGGGGTTGATCAGGAAATGATGCTCCGGCCCGGGCACGCGCGCGGACAGATGGGTGAACACCAGATCTTCCCAGCCGTACAGGGACACCAGCCGGTAGGCGGCGGCCAGGTCCTTGCGCACTTCCCACTCGGCCTGGCTCATCTGGCTCTGGCGAGTCGCGGTAGCTTCGGTCATTGCGGCACCTCATTTGTTGTGAAATAGTATTTCATTAATATAACAATAGTCTTGATGTTATGGGAACGAGAGCTACAAGCCTCAAGCTACAAGCTACAAGCAATCAGGAGCCACCGGCCTGCTTGCAGCTTGCGGCCTGTAGCTTGCAGCTAGTCCGTAACCAGCACGCGTTTGCCGCTGAAGGCGTCCTCGATCATGTGCGCGTGCGCCGCCGGCGCATCGCCGAACGGGAACGTCTTCAAGGGCAGCGGCCGCAGGCGGCCGTTGGCGAACAGCGGTGCCAGGCGGTCGTTGAACACATTGGCGATGGCGATACGCTTTTCCAGCGGCTGGCTGCGCATGGTCATGGCGGTGAGCGTCTGCCGGCGCTGCATCATGCCGCGCAAGTCCAGCTCGGTCTTGGTGCCGCCCAGCACGCCGATCATCACCAGCGTGCCCTCGATGCGCAGCCCCTTGAGCAGCTGGTTCCAGTCCGGGCCCACCATGTCGAAGATCACCGCCACGCCGTCGCCGGTAATCTCTTTCAGGCGCTCGGGCAGGGTGTCGTCTTCCAGCACGCCTTCCACCAGACCCATCTCGCGGGCGGTGGCCAGGTTGTCCAGGTTGCGGCTCGAGCCGATCGGCCGCGCGCCCAGCGCATTGGCCAGCTGCACACCCGCCAGGCCGACGCCGGCGGTGGCCGGGCGCACCAGCACCCATTGCCCCGGCTGCAGGCCGCCTTCCAGGAACATGGCCCGGTAGGCGGTCAGAAACGCCTCGGGAATGGTGGCGCCGGTGGCGAAGTCGATCTCGTCCGGCAGCGTCAGGGTTTCCCGCTCGTGGGTCACCAGATACTCGGAATAGGCGCAGCCCGGAATCAGGCCCATCACCCGGTCACCGACCTTGCGGCCCAGTACCTTACTGCCCACCGCCTCGATTTCACCGGCGTATTCCAGGCCCGGCACGTTGCTGTCGAAGCCCGGCGGCGCCGGATACAGCCCCTTCACTTGCAAGATATCCGCCCGGTTCACGCCCATGGCGCGCACTTTCACGCGCACCTGGTCCGGTCCCGGCTCCGGTGTGGTCATGGACGCCAGCTTGATCGTGTGGTCGTCTTGGATTTGCCACGCTTGCATTCTCGTCTCCCTGCTACGGATGTTTTGTTATGACCGACCCGCTTCGGTACCCGTTCGATCAGGCCCCGGAACCCGGCCAGCGCCGGGAAGTGGCCCCCGGCGTGCATTGGTTGAACTTTCCTCTGCCGTTCGCCCTCGACCACATCAACCTGTGGTTGCTCGAGGACGGCGACGGCTGGACCCTGGTGGACACGGGTTTCTCGTCCCGTCACACCCAGGAAATCTGGCGCACCGCCTTCCAGGATGCCCTGGACGACCGGCCCATCCACCGTATCATCGTCACCCACTACCACCCGGACCACATCGGTCAGGCCGGCTGGTTGGCCCGGCACTTCCAGGCCCCGGTGTGGATGACCCGGGGCGAGTGGGCGCTCACCAGGCAGCTGCACGCGGCCAGCGACCAGGAAATCGGCGACAACTTCCGCGTCTTCTTCGGCCGCCACGGCGTGCCCGCTGACGACCTGGATACCCTGGCCGGGCGCGGCAACACCTTCCGCAAGATCCTGCCGGAACTGCCGCCGCAACCGGAGACTCTGGCCGCCGGCGACGCCGTCACCGTCAACGGCCACACCTGGCGGGTGCACATCGGCCGCGGCCACGCCCCGGAGCACATCTGCCTCTACCGCGAGCACGACCAGGTGCTGATCAGCGGCGACCAGGTGCTGCCGAAAATCTCCAGCAACCTGACGGTGCGCGCGCTGGATCCGGAGGACGACCCGGTCACCGCCTTCACCGATTCCCTGCGCGCGCTGCGCGACGCCATGGACGAAAACACCCTGGTGCTGCCCGCCCACGGCTTGCCGTTTCACGGCCTGCACGCCCGCGTGAACGACCTCTGCGATCATCACCGCGAGCAGCTCGACGCCGCCGAGGACGCCTGCCGGCAACAGCCGATCACCGCCCACGACCTGCTGCCGGTGCTGTTCAAACGCAAACTCGACAGCCACCAGCTGATGTTCGCCATGGGCGAAAGCATCGCCCACCTGAACTGCCTGCTCGCCACCGGCCGCGTCAGCCGCCAGGAGCGCGACGGCCGCCTCTACTTCAGCGCCTGACTTTGGCTCTTGTGGCAGAGGGCCTTTGTGGGAGCGGGCCTTGTGGGAGCTTGCCCTGCAAGCGAAAGGCAAGCTTTGCTTGCCGGCCTTTCGCGGGCTGGGCCCGCTCGCACAAAGCCCGCTCGCACAAAATCAGCTTTCAACATACCCGCAAGAATGTCGGTTGCATTGTATAAAACGGCTGGCGGCACACGGCTGGCGGCTTGCGCCGCCCGATGCAGGATGCAGGATGCAGGATACAGCGCGGATGAAGCCCGGCGGGTTAACGGAACCGCTTTCCTCCGCGCGTAGGGACGGTACAGCAAGAATCGGTCGGTTTCTTTTTTCAACTTTCAAATTTCAACTTGCGATTATGGTGCGGGCATGGCCCATCAGTCGGCACGGCTTTCCCCGCGCCTGTATCCTGCATCCTGCATCCTGAATCGCCTGACCCAGCCACCCCACCGCTCAATACAACCAATCCACCAGAAACAACCAGGCGCTGATCAGGGGCAGGAGCAGCAAAAAGAACAACCCGTCCCAGCGCCAGGCCAGGGTGTAGGGGGAGCGCCCGGTGAGCTGCGCCAGCACCATCATGGCGGCGGTGAACGGCGACGAGATCATCGCCAGGCTCCAGGCGCTCATCAGCGCCACCGCCAGCACCTGGGGTTCCAGGCCGATCACATGGGTATCGGCGAACAGCCCGGCGATCAGCGTCACCGACACAATCGGGTTGAGCCCCACCTGCGCCAGCAGTAACACGATCAGCATGGCCGCCACCGCCGCCGGCGCACCGTGCAGGCCGGTGGCGATCAGCAGGTCGCCGAGCCACGCCTGGTCCACCAGCGGAATCAGCAAGCCGCCCAGGAACGCCGAGCCGCCCAGCACCGCGATCTCATTACGGCTGGCGCCGAAGATCAGCCGCGAATGCCGGCCCAGCAGCGTCATCGCTCGCACCACCCCGGTGCCGCCGCCCAGGCGCCGCCGCTGCACCGCCATCCACGCCACCGCGCTCAACGGGCAGGCGATCAGCACCGCCACCGGCAACCGCACGTTCAGCGCCACGCTCACCGCGAACACCAGCATAGTGATGCCCAGCGCCAGCAGAATAAACCGGAACAGCGGCCCGGACGCGGGGCGGGGAGCGGTCGGCGCGGTCAGGTGGCGCGGCCGGAGCAGCCAGTCCAGCGCCCAGCCGAGAAAGAACACCAGCGCGGCGGTGGGGAACGCCACCGGCGCGATGGCCGACCAGGTCAGCTGCGGCATGCTCGACAAGATCACCGCCAGGGTAATCCCCAGCGGCGACACCAGCGGCGCCAGCGAAAAACCGCGCAGCATCGCCATCATCATGCGCCGCTCGCGCACCGACTGAATCGCCTTTACACCGCCGGCCGCTTTCAGGCTGTTGCTGCGCTGCACCATGGCGCCGAACAGATTGAGCACGCCGATATTGACGATCATGCCGAACAGGGCGCTGCCCAGCGACAGGGTAGGGTAGCGCCACGTGGGGCGCTGGCGGATCAGCACCTGGCCGGCGTCGCGGATCAACCGCGAACGCATCGCCGACACCCGCAGCAGCCCCAGGGCGGACACGAACGTGGCGAAGAAACAGAAGCGGTCCCAGGCGTCGAGCAGGATCGGCAGGGGCTGGTCATGGAAGATCGCCACGGCGGCCGCCAGGGTCAGCGCCACCAGCTGCAGCCCCCGGGCCAGATACCCCTGGCGGGGCCATTGCACGATCAAGTAGAGAAGAAGTGCGGGGCGGGCCATCCATAGCCCGATGTCTTGCAACCCGCTGTTGGCGGTGAGCGCCATCAAGGTGCCGGCCATGCAGACCGGCAAGGAAAATCTCAGCATTGTTACTGCGATTCAGGATGAAGGATACAGGATGCAGCGCGAATCGGGGCCTGCCAAACAAGAACCCTCCTCACCGCGCACAAACGTTCAAGCGCGGACGCGGACCTACCTGAATGCATTTGCCGTCCCCGCGTGTATCCTGAATCCTGCATCCTGAATCGCGGCGTCAGCCGCTATTGCGCGTCGCGAACCATGCCCCGGGCGATCACGATCTGTTGGATCTGGGTGGTGCCTTCGTAGATCCGGAACAGCCGCACGTCGCGGTAGAAGCGCTCCACCGCGTACTCGGCCATGTAGCCGGCGCCGCCGTGAATCTGCACCGCGCGGTCGGCCACCCGGCCCACCATCTCGGCGCAGAACAGCTTGCAGCAGGAGGCGTCGAGGCTGACGTTCTTGCCGGCGTCCTTGCTGCGCGCCGCTTCCAGCACCATGGAACGGCCGGCGAACGCTTCCGCGCGGGAATCGGCCAGCATCGCCTGGATCAACTGATGGTCCGCCAACGGCGCGCCGAACTGCTTGCGCTCCATGGCGAAGCGCAGCGCGTCCTCAATCAGACGCTCGGCCACGCCCACGCACACCGCGGAGATATGCAGACGGCCCCGGTCCAGCACCTTCATGGCGGTCTTGAAACCCTGGCCTTCCTTGCCGCCGATAATGTTCTCGGCGGGCACCCGGCAGTCCTCGAAGGTGATGTCGCAAACATGGGCGCCTTTCTGGCCCATCTTCACGTCCGGCTTGCCGCGGATCAGCCCCGGCGTGTCGCCTTCCACGATAAAGGCGGTGATGCCGCCGGCGCCCTTGTTGTTCTGGTCGGTACGCGCCATCACCGTGTACAGGCCGGCTTCCGGGCCGTTGGTGATGTAACGCTTGGTGCCGTTCAGAATGTAGTGGTCGCCGTCCTTGTCCGCGCGGGTCTTCAGGCTCGCCGCGTCGGAGCCCACGTCCGGCTCGGTCAGACAGAACGAGCTGATCACTTCGCCGGTGGCCAGGCGCGGCACGTACTTCTGCTTCTGCTCTTCGGTACCGTCGATCAGAATGCCCTGGGCACCGATGCCGTTATTGGTGCCGAAGAAAGAGCGGAACGCCGGCGAGGTATGGCCGATCTCGAACGCCACCAGGGCTTCCTCTTCCATGGTCAGGCCCAGGCCGCCGTACTCCTCGGGAATCGACAAACCGAACAGGCCCATCTCTTTCATTTCCCGGGCAATGTCCTCGGGAATGGCGTCGTTCTCGGCCACGGACTGCTCCGCCGGAATCAGGCGGTCGCGGACGAAACGGTGGATGGTATCGACGAGCTGGTTGAGTACTTCCTGATCGCGAATCATGGGCGTTGTTCTGTCGTTGGTTTTAGTCGGCGTATTGCATCAAACTCTGTCACGACCTATGCTTTTCGTCAAGTTTCGGAATTGTGTTCCGCTTAGCGGACACGCGCCTTCGGCGGCTACAAGCCCCAAGCTACAAGCCTCAAGCAAGACGGAGGCACGGCCAGCTTGCAGCTTGTAGCTTGCCGCTTGCAGCTTATCGGAGAGAACCATGCTCGACGCCTACATCTACGACGGCCTGCGAACCCCCTTCGGCCGCCACGCCGGCGCCCTCGCGCCGGTCCGTCCGGACGACCTGCTCGCCGACGTCATTCGCGCCCTGATCGCCCGTAACCCCTTCGACCCCGCCCTGATCGAGGACGTGGTCGCCGGCAACACCAACCAGGCCGGCGAAGACGCCCGCAACGTGGCCCGCCACGCGGCGCTGCTGGCCGGGCTGCCGGAATCCGTGGCCGGCCTCACCGTCAACCGCCTGTGCGGTTCCGGCCTGGCCGCCACCCTGGACGCGGCGCGCATGGTCACCGTCGATGAAGGCCAGCTGGTGATCGCCGGCGGCGTCGAATCCATGAGCCGCGCCCCGTTCGTGATGGCCAAGGCGGAAAGCCCCTACAGCCGCAGCATGCCGATGTTCGATTCCACCATCGGCGCGCGCTTCCCCAACCCCAAGATCCTCAAGCAGTTCGGCGGCGACACCATGCCGGAAACCGCCCAGAACGTGGCCTCCGATCTGGGCATCAGCCGCGAGCAGGCGGACGCCTACGCGGCCCAGTCCCAGCGCCGCTACGAAGACGCCCGCGTGGACGGTTTCTTCAAAGAGGAAATCCTGCCGGTGGAGGTGCCCCAGGGCCGCAAGAAGCCGCCGCTGTCGGTCAGCGAAGACGAGCACCCGCGCCCCGGCACCGGCGTCGATAAGCTCGCCAAGCTGCCCGCCATCGTTGAAGGCGGCGTGGTCACCGCCGGCAACGCCTCCGGCGTTAACGACGGTGCCGGCGCCCTGATCATCGGCTCCCGCGCCGCCGGCGAAAAAGCCGGCATCGCCCCCCGCGCGCGCATCATCGCCGGCGGCGTCGCCGGCGTACCGCCCCGCGTCATGGGCCTGGGCCCGGTGCACGCCTGCAACAAAGTCCTGGAGCGCGCCGGCCTCACCCTCGCCGACATGGACGTGATCGAAATCAACGAAGCCTTCGCCGCCCAGGTGCTCGGCTGCTGCAAGCAGCTCGGCCTGGAAGGCGACGACGAGCGCCTCAACCCCAACGGCGGCGCCATCGCCGTCGGCCACCCGCTGGGCGCCTCCGGCGTGCGCGTGGCCCTCACCGCCCTACGCCAGCTCGAGCGCACCGGCGGCCGCTACGCCCTCGTCAGCCTCTGCATCGGCGTCGGCCAGGGCGTCGCCATGCTCATCGAACGCCAGTCCTGAAGCGCTTGTGCGAGCGGGCCTTGCCCGCGAAAGGCCGGCTTCCAGCCGGCCGGCAGGATCCCAGAGAGCCTGTTTGTGCTGTTAGCGGTGAAGTTCGTCGCGTGATCTTTGGGTAACAGGAAGTTCTTGATCGCTTGCAAGCAGATCAATGCCATCCAGAATCAACGCTCGATCCCGGACTTCGAGAGCACTGAAACACTTGCGCCTGTAGTCGTCGGAGCCTTGAAATTTTTTCAGCGCGTTTTCCAGTGGAACCAGCACGGGATAAGCATCTTCCGCCTTGGCGATGGCCTGTTCGCTCGAGCCTTCGTTAAGCCGTAACACGGCGAGATCGATAAGATCCCGCGACTCAATGCTGGAATCGTTCCAACGGTCCGCGTTCGCCAGCAGCTTTTCCGCATACCGATCGATAGGGCTTAAACAAGGAACATTGAGCCAATCAGGTTGCTCCGGAGCTTCCAGATCAATTCGGGCTTCACAGACGATCTCAAACTTTATGGGTGTGCCGTCGGCGACGACTAGAAAGCGAATGCCGTATTGGTCGGCTTTGATATCCCGGGGAAATTCCAGTCCCGTCGTTTTTTTGAAAAGGAACTCGGGCTTGCCCGTGGCTTCCATGACGGCCTTTCGCAATGTTCGGTAGCCGCTGCCCACCGGGCAAAGAAAGTCGATATCTTTGCTCCAGCGATACTCTCCGTGGAGCAACGAAATCAGTGTCCCGCCCCCGAAACAGGCTTCGGCTTCAACAAAAAGGGAAGAATCAAGGGAAGTTAGGATGTGATGGATTTTACGGTGATGCGGGTGATCAAACATCGACCTGGAGCCAAGACCCTTTGCGGGCGGCGAGTTGTCTCACGAAACCACGTTCCGTGCCTTCCAGATCGGCGAGCACGCCGCGATAGGCCCAGCCCCGCTCGTAACGGTTGAGCATTTCATCTTTTGTAAGCACGCGAACGTTACGCAAATCCCAGCAAATCGCCTCCAGAAAAGGCAGGTGCCGTGGTACGCGAACTTCAATGTGCTGTTTCATCTCTATAACCCTTTGATTTTAAAGGATTTTTTGTTCGGACGCTGTTACCGTCTTCCGCTTGCGGAAGACGGTAACAGCGTCCGAGTTAAATGTCAATTTGCCCTTCTACATTACACAACGTGCAGGTGGTCGTCCACATATGCAGAATGACTCCGTAGGCTTGCTATTAGGTAGCGCGCTATTTAATATCACGCTATGAATAACGACACCGACACCCTGCTCAAGCTCGACCTCCAGGTCTGCTTCGCCCTCTATTCCACCAACCTGGCCATGGCCAAGGTCTACCGGAAACTGCTGCGCGAGCTGGACCTCACCTATCCCCAATACCTGGTGATGATGGTGTTGTGGGAAGAGGGCGCCGACGGCGGCGACCCGCTCAGCGTATCGCGCATCGGCGAGCGCCTGTTCCTGGATTCCGCCACCCTGACGCCGCTGCTCAAGCGCCTGGAAAGCGCCGGCCTGATCGCCCGCCGCCGCGCCGCCGAGGACGAGCGCCGCGTCGACGTGCGCCTCACCGACCAGGGCCGCGCCCTGCGTGAACGCGCCGAAGCGATCCCCGAAGCGGTGGCCTGCGCCAGCCAATGCGAACCCGAAGAACTGGCGGCCCTGAAAGCCCAGCTCGACGACCTCCGCCAGAAATTATCGTAGGAGCGGGCCCTGTGGGAGCGGGCCCCGCCCGCGAAAGGGTGGCTTATAGCCACCCGGCAGGATTCCAGAGCCGTCTCTCAAACCCAAAGGAGAACCACCATGTCCGTAGAAAAAATCCTCTACCAGGCCGAAGCCCGCGCCACCGGCGGCCGTGACGGCCGCGCCGTGTCCAGCGACGACCAGCTCAACGTCAAACTCACCACCCCCAAGGCCCTCGGCGGCGCCGGCGGTGAAGGCACCAACCCGGAGCAACTGTTCGCCGCCGGCTACGCCGCCTGCTTCCTCGGCGCCCTCAAGCTGGTCGCCGGCAAAGCCAAGGTGAAGCTGCCCGAAGACACCCACATCGACGGCAAAGTGGGCATCGGCCCGGACGGCCAGGGCTTCGGCCTCGCGGTTACCCTCAGCGTCACGCTGCCCGGCCTGGAGCAGGCGCAAGCCGACGAGCTGGTCAACACCGCCCACCAGGTCTGCCCGTACTCCAACGCCACCCGCGGCAACATCCCGGTGGACCTGGAGGTGCACGTTTAGTAAAAGAGATCACCGCTACCATAAGGCCAGTCACCCGTCAGGAGGCACCATGGCGACAGCGATGATCATGCACGAAGCGGGCGGGCCGGACGTCCTGCGCCTGGAAGACATCACCGTGGGTGAGCCCGGCCCCGGCCAGGTGCGTCTCAAGCAGACCGCCATCGGCGTCAACTTCCACGACATCTACGTGCGCTCCGGGCTCTACCAGACCCTGACGCTGCCGGGCATTCCCGGGCTGGAAGCCGCCGGCGTGGTGGAAGCGGTGGGCGAGGGCGTCACCGCGTTCGCCGCCGGCGACCGAGTCGCCTATACCTCCGGCAACTATGGCGCCTACGCCGACCAGCGTCTGATCGACGCCGACCGGCTGGTGCGCCTGCCGGACGACATCGACGACGTGCTGGTGGCCGGCATGATGGTGCGCGGCCTCACCGCCCGCATCCTGCTCACCGACGTCTTCCCGGTCCGCGAGGGCAGCGTCATCCTGGTCCAGGCCGCCGCCGGCGGGGTCGGGCAGTTGCTGTGCCAGTGGGCGCGCCACCTGGGCGCCACTGTGATCGGCACCGTCGGCAGCCAGGACAAAGCCGAGCGCGCGCGCCGCCACGGCTGCCACCATGTGATTCTCTACCGGGAACAGAACGTGGTGGACACCGTCAAGCAGCTCACCGACGGCCGCGGCGTGGACGTCGCCTACGATTCCGTGGGCAAGGACACCTTCTACGATTCCCTGGCCTGCCTGGCCCCGCGCGGCCACCTGGTCAACTTCGGCCAGTCCTCCGGCCCGGTGGAACCGCTCGCCATGCCGCGCCTGGCCGCCGGCTCCTTTACCGTGGTGCGGCCCATGCTCGGCCACTACACCGCCGACCCGGCCGACCGCGACGCCGCCGCCGACGCCTTCTTCCAGGCCCTGCGCGACGGCATCCTCACCCCCGACGACCCGGTCCGCTACGCCCTCCAGGACGTCGGCCAGGCCCACGACGACATGGAAGCCCGCCGCACCCACGGCGCCGTCGTCCTGATGCCATAGAGATATTGGCGCCGCCCTTGTGCGAGCGGGATTTGTGCGAGCGGGCCCAGCCCGCGAAAGGCCGGCAAAGCCGGCCGGCAGGATCCCAGAGCCTTCTCCAGCAAGGTCTCTGCTATCCTCTCTCAATGACTTACCCAACCCCCGCCGGCCCCGTCGACCGCGAACTCATCATCAACAAAAGCCGCTTCATCGCCTGGCTGCGCCCGGTCCAGGACCGCGACCAGGCCCAGGCCGTGCTCGAGCAGGCCCGCGCCCGCTACCCGGACGCCAGCCACCACTGCCACGCCTGGCTGATCGGCGACCCCCGGTCCGGCCAGGGCGCCATGAACGACGACGGCGAACCCTCCGGCACCGCCGGCAAGCCGATCTTCAACGTGATTCAGCACAAAGGGGTGGGCGACGTCATGGTGGTGGTCAGCCGCTACTTCGGCGGCGTCAAACTGGGCGCCGGCGGCCTGGTGCGCGCCTACGCCGGCGCCGCCGAAGCGGTGCTCTCCGCCATGCGGGTCACCGAACAGATTCCCGAGCAGACGCTCACCCTGCAACTCGGCTTCGCCGACGAGCAGCCCCTGCGCCACTGGTGCGACCAGCACGGCGCCCGCCTGGAAGACATCCAGTACAGCCAGCACGTGACGGCCCGCGTCACGGTGCCGGAGCAGTACCTTGACGACCTCCGCGCCTTCTGCGCCGCCAACGGCCTCCTTGTAGGAGCGGGCCCAGCCCGCGAAAGGCCGGCCTAGCCGGCCGGCAGGATCCCAGAGAAGGTTGTTACTGGCGGTAGAAAGGGCTCTGGAATCCTGCCGGCAAGCAAAGCTTGCCTTTCGCGGGCGGGGCCCGCTCCCACAAAGAATGTGGCGTATCTCACCATTGGCGGCGGGGCGGGGAAGGGGCAACCTGATTGCCAATAATCACAATCAAGGAGAGCACACCATGCCCGTCGTCGACCCGGATCCGAAACGCCTGCCGGACATCCTCAAAAGCATTCCCGCCGACACCCCCATCGTCATGCTCAACCTGCTGCGCTTCCGCGACAAAGCCCGCTACAAGGACGGCGAAGCCGACTACGACGGCCGCGAGGCCTACCGCCGCTACTCACTGGTAGCGTTCGGGAAGGTTAAAGGCGTCGGCGGCGAGATGCTCTGGGCCGGCGACACCCTGGCCGGCGTGATCGCCCCGGAAGAGGAGCGCTGGGACGAAGTGCTGTTGGTGCGCTACCCCTCCATCCAGGCGTTCGCCCAGATGCTCGCCGACCCGGAGTACAAGCAGGCCACCAAGCATCGCACCGCCGCCCTGGAAGAGGCCCGCCTCATTTGTAACCAGGGGAAATAAGAGCGGCAAGCTGCAGGCAGGTAGTGTCGGCAGCTCTGGAGTCGCGGTCAGGCTCTCAGGAACTGTTCGCGTCACCAGCGTTCGACGGCGGCCACTGCCTGGCCGTATGAACGACGTTCAGCACGCGAACCTGCCGCGGGCGGGTTCTTTTCCTCAAGGTAATCGTAAATCTTGCTACGGTCCTCAATCGCTTCTTGTGTCCAGAAAATCTCCATCTTCTTCCCTTATTAGATTGGTCCGGGTTGCGGCACGACGCGCCGCAAAGCGGGCCTCCACATCCGCCGCCGGGACCAGGTTTCCAGCGTCCGCCGATGCCCTCGACCGTTCCACCTTCGTGGTGAGCCAGGCGTCGTAGTCCGCTGCTTGTTGTTTCTGACGTATGTAGGCCCGCATAAAATCGCGCAGGAGCTGAGCCCCGCTGCGATCATCGGCCTTCGCCAGCCTCGAAAACTCATGCTTCAGGTCGTCTTCGACCCGGAAGGTCATGGTGCTCATGGGTATGTCCTTAATGTTTTATTAGGTACTGCTTGCCTATCTAACCAACCAGGTGTTACCTGGTTAGTGCAATGTAACACATTGCCTTAAATGTCGTCCACGCTAGCAGGGTCGGGGCTCTGGCGAGGTTTCAGATATCTCGCCAGGGCAATCTGGCCTTATCCTGTCGCCGCTCTGTCACCCGGGGTTAGCAATATAGTAAACACAATGTAAAATGCCGCTGCGTGTCATAGGCATGACAAAACTTGCGGGTGATAATCCTCGCCCCAGGGACCGGGGAAACAAATCAATCATCAGGATAGGAAGCCGCCAGTGTTAAGTGGGTTCAAACGGGCATTCTGGCCCCGAGCAGTCAAAGGCGGAGCCCTGGGTGTACTGCTAAGCGTGAGCGCGACGGCCGCCGCCGCCCCCTGGGCGGAGACCGGGGACCTGCGCGCCCGGCATCATCTGGAAGCGCTCTCCGCGCTGGGCTGCTTCGACGGCCTCACCACCACCTGGCCGGTGAACTGGTCGGCGGTGGCGGAAGGCCTGCGCGGCGCCAGCGACACCTGCCGCACCAGCGAGCACGCCGCCTACTTGCGTGCCGCCCTGGACCGCGCCAAAACCGAAACCCGCACCGCCACCGTTACCCTCGGCGGCGCCAATGAAGAGCCCCTGTTCCGCCACTTCGGCGCCCAGCCCGCCGGCCAGGTGGACAGCTCGGCGGCGGTGTCCTTCACCGGCCGCCGCTTCGCCGCCCGCATCCAGGCCGGCTACACCGACACCGACGACCGCGAAGACACCAGCGAGCTGCGCGCCGACGGCAGCTTCGTGGCCGGCCGCTTCGGCAACTGGCAGCTCGGCGCCGGCGCCATCGACCGCTGGTGGGGCCCCGGCCATCAAAGCTCACTGGCACTCTCGAACAATGCCCGTCCGGTGGCCGGCCTGTGGTTCGGCCGCCAGACCCAGTACGCGCCGGAATCGCCCTGGCTGAGCTGGATCGGCCCCTGGGATTTCCAGGCTTTCGTCGGCCAGCTGGAGCAGGACCGGGCGGTGCCGGACGCCAAGCTGGTCGGCGGACGCCTGACCTTCCGGCCGGCCAGCTTTCTGCAGATCGGTCTGACCCGGCTGTTCCAGTGGGGCGGGGAAGGGCGGCCGCAAGGCCTGGATTCCTTCGGCGACGCCTTGATTGGTAAGGACAACGGGCAGACCAGCGGCTTCGCTGAGGGCGATGACCCCAGCAACCAAGTGGCCGGTTTTGATTTCCGCGCAGGCTTCCCGGTGTTTGGTGTGCCCACCGGTTTCTACGGCCAGATGATGGGGGAAGATGAGGCCGGCGGTCTGCCGTCCAAATTCTCCGCCCTGGTCGGCTTTGACGCCCTCACCGGCATCGGCTCCGGCAGCCAGCGTTTCTTCCTGGAGGGTACCGATACCGTCGCAGGTCGTGCCATCAGTGACGCCCGTTTCAACACCGCCTATGAACACAGCACCTACCGCAGCGGCTTCCGCTACTATGGGCGCAGCCTGGCCTCCACCTTCGAGGGGGACGCCCGCGCGTTGACCCTGGGCGGCCAGCAGTTTTTCCGCAACGGCATGGTATTCACCGCCTCGGTAACCACCGCCACGCTTAACGCGGAAGGCGGCAAACGGGCTCAAGTTGAACCCGATGGTGCCGAGATACTGCAAGCAAATGCAGAACAAGATATCGTACTGGCCGAGTTACGGCTGGAACACGGCCTGCTGGGTGGGCGTCTCACCTGGGCGCTGGCCGCCACCGACGAAGCGGTGGACACCTTCGCCGGTGAGCGCGAACAGGTCACCGCCATGGCGCAATGGCGCCGCACTTTCGACTGGTAAAGCCGGATGAAGAACACCAAAAAGGATTTTCGACATCTTATGACCGACACAATAAAGCCTTTGCTAGTGGCCGCGCTGGCCGTGATCATGGCGGGCTGCGCCCTGGCTCCGGGCCCTCATTACAGCAATGCTCCCGGTTGGTTCAGTGAAGACGACGGCGACGATGCCGAACCCTTGTCCGAAGCGGTGGAAGTCCATCAGATCAGTACCGCGGTGCTGTCCAGCAACCAGGATTACGCCGCGCCCCAGCCGCCGGAAGCGCTGCTTCAGGAGCCGGAAAGCTACGACTACGAAGTGGGCCCCGGTGATGTGCTGCAAATCACCGTCTGGGACCACCCGGAACTGACCATCCCCGCCGGTTCCATGCGCAGCTCGGAAGAATCCGGCAACTGGGTCCATAACGACGGCACCATCTTTTACCCCTACGTGGGCAAGATCGAAGTGGTGGGTCTGCGCGTCACCGAAATCCGCGACCTGATCGCTGAGCGCATCGCCGAGTACATTGAGGAGCCCCAGGTGGACGTCACCGTGGCGGCCTTCCGCAGCCAGAGAATTTACGTCACCGGCTCGGTGAACCAGCCCGGTGCCTACCCGGTCACCAACGTCCCCACACGCCTGCTGGACGCGGTCAACGCCGCCGGCGGCATCACCGAGTTCGCCGACTGGAGCGACGTCACTCTCACCCGCAGCGGCAAGGACTACCAATTGAGCCTGCGGGCCATCTATCAGCAGGGCAACCCGGCCCAGAACGTGCTGCTCAAGCCCGGCGATGTGCTGCATGTGGGCCGCAACGCGGACAATAAAGTGTTCGTGCTGGGTGAGGTGTTGGAGCCGCAGCCGGTGCCGATGACCCGCACCGGCCTTAGCCTGGCGGAAGCGCTCTCAACGGTGGGCGGCTTTACCAAGCAAACCGCTGATGCGTCTGGCATCTTTGTTATGCGTCAGGCCCCCGAGGGCAGTGACCATCTAGTGGATGTCTACCAGCTGAACGCCAAGGAGGCCACGGCCCTGGTGTTGGCGGATAACTTCCCGTTGCAGCGGCGCGACATTGTTTACGTGACCGCCGCGCCGATCGCTCGTTGGAACCGGGTGATCCAAAACATACTGCCCACCGTGCAGACGATCTACTACGGTGCTCTCGCGGATGAGCGACTTCGGGATCCGGATCGCTAATGTTCGAGCATGTTCTAGTGGTCTGCGACGGCAACATTTGCCGTAGCCCCACGGTGGCGGCCATGTTGCGGGAGCAAAGGCCGGATAAAGCGGTGTCATCGGCGGGGCTGGTGGGCCTGGAAGGGCACGGCATGGACGAGACCGCTCGCGCCGTGGCCGCGGGCAATGGCCTTGAGTGCGGCGAGCACAGCGGCCGCAAGCTCACCTCTGAGCTGTGCCGCGACGCGGACCTGATTCTGGTGATGGAGGCCCGGCAGCGTGACCGCATTATCGAGCGGTTCCCCGAGGCCAGCGGCAAGACCTTCCTGCTGAGCCACTGGAGCGGTGCCCGCGATATTCCGGACCCCTACCGGCGCGGCCGCGAGGCGTTTGAACGGATCTACCCCATGATGCGCCAGGCAGTGGATGCCTGGCTGACAAAGATTTGAAGTGAAAGGAATAGTGCGCGCATGAGCAACCAGCCACAGAACAGTGACCGGCTCAAGGTGATGGACGACGAGATCGACCTGCAGCGTCTTTGGGCCCTGCTACAGGACGGTCTGTGGCTGATCATCGGCACCACGCTGCTGGCCCTGCTAATGGGGGCCGTGTACGCCTTTCTTGCCACGCCGATCTATCGCTCCGACGCCCTGCTTCAGGTGGAAGAAAAGCAGGCCGGCATGCCCGGCTTCGAAGAGCTCAGCGAAATGTTTGCCGAGGAGTCCTCCGCCACCGCCGAAATCCAGATCGTGCGCTCCCGGCTGGTGTTGGGCCAGGTGGTCGACCAGTTTAAGATGGACATTCTGGTAGGCCCGGATCGCCTGCCGCTTATCGGTGCCTTTTCCGCCCCGGACCCGGTGCCGGAATTTACCCCCGTACCACTGTTCGCCGGCTATCGCGATAGCCAGACCTTTGTCACCGTGGAAACCTTCGTGGTGCCGGACAAGTGGCTCGGCGAACCTTTTACGTTGCGTGCGGGCGACCAGCGCGAGCCGGCGCTGTATCTCGATGGTGAGCTGATCGCTACTGGGCCGGCGGATCAGCCCTTGGTCAGTAACGATGGCCGTGTACGCCTGAAACTGGGCGAGTGGCGGCCGGGGGAGGAAGAGCTTAACGTTACTCGTCTGTCCCGGTTGGCGGCGGTGAACCAGTTGCGCAATAACCTGAATGTTAGCGAGCAGGGCAAAGACACTGGCATTCTGGCTATGAGTTTGACCGGCCCGAACCAGCAACGTATCCGCCGCGTACTGGATGCCGTGGCGCAGACCTACCTCACGCAGAACATCCAGCGCAATGCCGCCGAGGCAGAAAACAGTCTGGATTTTCTTGACGATCAGTTACCCGAAATCAAGGAGAAGCTCACCCAGGCGGAAGAGAAACTTAACGAATACCGCCTGGAAAAAGATTCGGTGGACGTATCCCTGCAAACCGAATCCGTCCTGGAGCGCCTGGTGGCCATTGAGGCCAAGCTGAACGAGCTGAAGATCCGTGAAAGCGAGGTGTCCGCAAAGTTCACCAAATCCCATCCGGCCTACCGCACCCTGTTGCAGCAGCGTCAGTCGCTGCAGGAAGAGAAAAACCAGATCGAAAGCGAAATCCAGAACCTGCCGGAAACCCAGCAGGAAGTGCTACGTATGATGCGCGACGTGGAGGTGAATCAGGAAATCTATGTCGGCCTGCTAAATAAGGTGCAGGAGCTGCGCATCATGAAAGCCAGCACCGTGGGCAACGTGCGCATTATCGACGATGCCGTGGTGCAGCCGGAGCCGGTCAAGCCCAAGACCGGGCTGCTGGTTGCCTTGTCCGCCTTGCTCGGGCTGATGGCGTCGGTGGGCTACGTCCTGCTGCAGGCGGCACTTCACCGTGGCATTCAAACCCCGGACCAACTGGAAGAGCAGGGCATCCCGGTCTACGCCGCGGTCCCGCTGTCCGAGCATCAGCAAAAGCTGGACCGCATCGTGGCCATGATGCGCCGCCGCAAGCGCTCCAAGCACGAACCGATCCCGTTGCTGGCCGTCGACGCCCCGGCCGACTTGGCCATCGAGGCCCTGCGCAGCCTGCGCACCAGCCTTCATTTCGCCATGATGGAGGCCTCCAACAAGGTGATGATGATCTCCGGCCCCAGCCCGGAGGTGGGCAAGTCCTTTATCTCCGCCAACCTGGCGGCGGTGCTCGCCCAGGTGGGCCAGAAGGTGGTGGTGATCGACGCGGACATGCGCAAGGGTCACCTGCACCGCTACTTTAAAAACCAGAACGACGTGGGCCTGTCTGACGTGCTGTCCGGCCAGGCGGAGTATCAGCAAGCAATCCATGAAACCGAAGTGGAGAACCTGCACTTCATTCCGCGCGGCCAGATCCCGCCCAACCCGGCGGAGCTGCTGATGCATTCGCGCTTCAAGGCGTTGATGGAACGCCTCTCCGCCGAGTACGACCTGGTGCTGGTGGACACCCCGCCGATCCTCGCCGTCACCGACGCCGCCATCATCGGCCAGCAGGCCGGTACCAGCCTGATCGTCGCTCGCTACGGCATGAACTCCGCCAAGGAAGTGGACGTCAGCGTGCACCGCTTCGAGCAGAACAGGGTGGAGATCAAAGGCGCGATCCTCAACGCTATTGAGCGGCGTGCCAGCAACGAATACGGCTATTACGCTTACCACTACGACAGCGATAAAACCTGACGCCTGCGGCGTCAGGTTGCTTCAAGCCTCAAGCTGCAAGCTACAAGCAGGGGTCCAGCTTGCGGCTTGAAGCTTGAGGCTTGTAGCTGTTCCTTATAAGCAAAGAACAAACCCAAAGTTGCAGGTTATAAGCCCCCAGGTACCATTCCCGCCTTATGACACCTGAAATGATCTACACATCGCTGGTGGTGCTTGCGGTGCTGGCGGCGCTGGCCTCCAACCGCGTGCCCGCCGAGGTCACCATGATGGCTGCCCTGGTGGCGGTGCTGGTGGGCGATGTGATCACCGTGGACCAGGCCCTGGCCGGCTTCGCCAACCCGGGGCTGATTACCGTGGCGGTGCTCTATGTGGTGGCCGCCGCGCTGCGTGATACCGGCGCCATCTACTGGGTGGCCCACAAGTTGCTCGGGCAACCCAAGAGCGCTCTGGGCAGCCAGAGCCGGCTGATCCTGCCCACCTCCATCCTCAGCGCCTTCCTCAACAACACCACCGTGGTGGCGATGATGATTCCGGCGGTGCAGGAGTGGGCCCAGCGCCTGAAGCTGTCCGCCTCTCAGCTCCTGCTGCCGCTCAGCTACGCCGCCATCCTCGGCGGCACTTGTACGCTGATCGGCACTAGCACCAACCTGGTGGTGGACGGCATGATGCAGAACCGGGGCATGGAAGGCTTCCACATCTTCGACATGGCCTGGGTGGGCGTGCCGCTACTGATCGCCGGCTCGGTATTCCTGCTGCTGTTCGCCCGCCGCCTGCTGCCCGAGCGCGAGGGCCTGGTGGAGCAGGTCGAGCAGGCCCGCGAATACCACGTGGAAGTGGTGATTCCACAAGGTAGCCCGCTGCACAACAAAAGCATCCAGGAGGCCGGCCTGCGTAACCTCACCCACGGCTACCTCACCGAGATCCAGCGCGGCGACAAGCTGTTCACCGCCGTCGGCCCGGACCAGCTGCTGCAGGCCGGCGACCAGCTCGCCTTCATCGGCGCCCCGGAATGCGCCCGCGAGCTGCAGCGCGTCAACGGCCTGATCCCCGCCCACGGCGGCGCCCACAAGCTGCGCCTGAACAACCACCAGCGCTGCCTGGTGGAAGTGGTGCTCGGCCCGGAGTTTCCCGGCGTCAACAAGACCGTCAAGGACACCGGCTTCCGCACCCGCTACCAGGCCGCCATCCTCAGCATCAGCCGTGGCGGCCGCCGCCTGCCCGGCAAGGTCGGCGAACAGGTGCTGCGCACCGGCGACACCCTGCTGCTGGAAACCAGCGACACCTTCGTCGAGCAATACCAATACCGCCGCGACTTCATGCTGGTCAGCCCGCTCAGCGACTCCACGCCGCCGGACTTCAGTCGTGCGCCGCTGGCCACCGTGATTCTGGTCGCCATGGTCGGGGTTAACGTGATCGGCCTGGTGTCGGTGCTGGAAGCCGCCTTCCTGGCCGCCGGCCTGCTGCTGGTTACCCGTTGTGTCACCGTCAACCGGGCGCGCATGAACGTCAGTGTGAATCTGCCCGTGTTGGTGGTGATCGGCGCCGCCTTCGCCCTGGGCACCGCCCTGGAGCAGAGCGGCACCGCCGCCTGGCTGGTCGACGCCATGCTCGCCGATAGCATCCAGAGCCCCTGGCTGGCCCTGCTTTTGGTGTATCTGATCACCGCCCTGTTCACCGAAGTGATCACCAACAACGCCGCCGCCGTGCTGGTTTTCCCCATCGCCACCGGCGTCGCCGAGCAGCTTGGCGTCAGCCCGCTGCCGTTCATCGTCGCCGTCATGTTCGCCGCCAGCGCCAGCTTCATGACCCCGCTGGGCTACCAGACCAATCTCATGGTCATGGGCCCCGGTGGCTACCGCTTCACCGATTACCTTAAGATCGGCATCCCGATGAGTTTGGTGGCCGCGACGGTCAGTGTTGGCCTCATCCCGCTCGTTTGGGCGTTCTAGCGGCCGGCTGCAAGCTACAGGCTTCAAGCTGCAAGCGGGTGGGGGAGAGCTGAGGGGGGATCGTGTAGAATTCGCGGTTTGGAATTACAAGAGGACGCAAGGATGCGTTTTGAGGAATTGTCCGTATGGAGACGGGCGGCGCGGTTGAGCGCTGACATATACCGGCATTTCGCACAGTGTCGGGATTTTGGGTTTCGAGATCAGATCACCCGATCGGGGCTGTCGATACCCTCGAATATCGCCGAGGGGTATGAGCGGGCATCCGACAAAGAAAAAGCGGTGTTTCTGAACTACGCAAAAGGCTCATCCGGTGAGTTGCGTACCCAGATATACATTGGGATAGAAATTGGCTACATCAGCCCCGAAGTGGGCCACCGCTGGAAACGCGAAGCCCAGGATATCTCGAAGATGCTGCACGCGCTGATAAGCGCGATGCGAACTTAGCTTGAAGCTTGCAGCTTGTAGCTTGCAGCTTCCCGAACGGAGGCAACATGACTGATACGCCCTACCAACGCCGAGAGAATGAGTCCCAGGCCGAAGTAATCTGGCACCAGACCCACATCACCAAGGACGACCGCGCCAAGCAGAAGAACCAGGTGCCCAAGTGCATCTGGCTCACCGGCCTGTCCGGCTCCGGCAAGTCCACCCTGGCCAATGCCCTGGAAGTGGCGCTCACCGAGCAGGGCAAGCACACCTACCTGCTGGACGGTGACAACGTGCGCCACGGCCTGAACAAGAACCTGGGTATGAGCGATGAAGACCGCACCGAGAACATCCGCCGGGTGTCCGAAGTGGCCAAGCTGATGGTCGACGCCGGCCTGGTGGTGATCACCGCCTTTATCAGCCCGTTCCGCGCCGACCGGGACGCCGCCCGCGCCCTGTTCGAGGACGGCGAGTTCGTGGAAGTGTTCGCCGACGCCCCCCTGGAAGAGTGCGAGAAGCGCGACCCCAAGGGCCTCTATAAGAAAGCCCGCGCCGGCGAGATCAAGGAATTCACCGGCATCGACAGCCCCTACGAAGCCCCCGCCAACGCGGAAGTGGTGATCAACACCGCCGAGAATGATATCGGCGAGTGCGTGCGCCAGTTGATCGCTAAGATCGGCGTTTAAACCCAGCCCTAAGCGTCACTAAGACCCGTTTTTCGGGTCTTTTTCAACGCATCGACAATGCTTCTGCCCGGCTAGCCTAGCAGTCCTGTTAGAACTCGAATCGGGCTCCGGGGGGCTGTCTATGCGTATCACCGTGTTCGGCGCCGGCTATGTCGGCCTGGTCACCGCCGCCTGCCTGGCGGATGTGGGGCATCAGGTGCTGTGCGCCGATGTGGACGTCGAGCGGGTGCGCACCCTGGACCGCGGCGAAGTGCCCATCTACGAGCCCGGACTGAAAACCATGTTGGCGCGCAACCGCGAAGAGGGCCGCCTGGCGTTCACCACCGACGCCGACCAGGCCGTGCGCTTCGGCACCCTGCTGTTCATAGCCGTGGGCACCCCGGCGGGTGAAAACGGCGCCGCCGACCTCCAGCATGTGCTGGCGGTGGCCGCCGCCATCGGCGAGCATATCGACGGCTACCGCCTGGTGATCAATAAATCCACCGTGCCGGTGGGTACCGCCGACCGCGTGCGGGCGGTGATCGCCGAGCCGGGCAGGGCCGACGACTTCGACGTCTGTTCCAACCCGGAATTCCTTAAGGAAGGCGCCGCCATCGAGGACTTCACCCGAGGCGCCCGCATTGTGGTCGGCACCGAGTCCGAACGGGCCCGCGAGCTGATGCGCGAGTGTTACGGCCCTTACAACTGGAACCGCGACAAGTTCATCTTCATGGACACCCGCTCCGCCGAGCTGACCAAGTACGCGGCCAACACCATGCTGGCCACCAAAATCAGCTTTATGAACGAGATGGCCAACCTGGCCGAGCACCTGGGCGCCGACATCGAACAGGTCCGTCTGGGTATCGGCTCCGACCCCCGTATCGGCTACCACTTCATCTACCCGGGTTGCGGCTACGGCGGCGCCTGTTTTCCCAAGGACATCCAGGCCCTGGAAAGCATGGCCCGTGACGCCGGCTACCCGGCGCGTATCCTGCAGGCCGTGGAGCAGGTCAACCGCGCCCAGAAAGACACCCTGTTCGCCAAGCTGCAAAAGGCCCTGGAGGGCGACCTGGCCGGCAAGACCGTCGCCGTCTGGGGGCTGGCCTACAAACCCAACACCGACGACATGCGCGAGGCACCCAGCCGGTCGCTGATGGAGGCGGTCTGGGCCCAAGGCGGCCGAATCCAGGCCTACGACCCGGAAGCCGCCCAGGAGTGCCGCAGGCTCTACGGTCAGCGGCCCGACCTGACCCTGGCCGACGACCGCTACCAGGCCCTGGAAGGCGCGGACGCCCTGGTGATCTGCACCGAATGGAAAGAGTTCCGGGTGGTGGACGCCGCCGAAATCAAAGCCCGCCTGCACCGGCCTCTGGTGATCGACGGCCGCAACCTCTACGACCCACCTGCCCTGCAACGCGCTGGCATAGCCTATTTCGCCGTCGGTCGCGGCGACAGCGTCCAGGTGCCTTCCATCCGCGCCTAGCTCGGATCCTTCCCCCGCTGGGCGAACGGCGCCAACAATGCGAAAATGCGCGATTGCTCACGAGCGTCTTCTTGGGCTCGTATCAGGAGAATTGAGCGTGAATGTGAAAGGAGTGCTGGGCTTCGCGCTGGGGCCGTTGGCCGCTGCTCTCTTCGGCTTTATTACCCTGCCGGTGGTGACCTGGTTTTATGCCGCCGAGGATGTAGGCCGTTTGGCCATGCTTCAGGTGGCGATCAACCTGACCATGCTGCTGTTTGGGCTGGGTTTGGACCAGGCCTATGTGCGTGAGTACCATGCCCACGGTAACCGCGCCGCGCTTTTCAAAATTGCCGTCACCCCCGGTCTCGGCCTTCTCGTACTGGCCGCCCTGGTGGTGCTGGCTGCTCCCTCCCTGTTGGCTCAGGTGCTGTTCGATCTCAAGGATGCCTCTCTGGCTCTGATGGTCCTGGTTTGTGTGTTCTCCGCTTTTGCTCTTCGCTTTCTCTCTTTGGTGCTGCGCATGGAAGAGCGGGGCGTGGCGTTTTCCGTAGGGCAGTTTCTTCCCAAATTGATCTTTCTGTTGATGATCGGCGGCTATGCGATTTTCGGGTTTGGTGACGACACCCGGTCCCTGCTGTTAGCCCACACTTTGTCTTTGTGCGCGGTGGCGCTGTTGTTTTTCTCGATGCGCTGGCGAGTGTGCCTGGATGCGGTCAAGCAGCCGGTGGCACTAGGCGAGCTGCGCGCCATGTTGCGTTACGGTTTCCCCCTGATTTTCGCCGGGTTGGCGTTTTGGGGGCTGACCGCCAGCGACAAAATATTACTGCGCACATTGGCGGATCTGGATCAGCTGGGGATGTATTCGGTGGCGGTGAGTTTTGCCGGTGCGGCATTGGTGATGAAGATGATCTTCCAGACACTCTGGGCGCCACAGGTGTATAAATGGGAAGTGGAGGGCGAGGGCAAAGCCATGCAGCGTATTCAGTCGATGAACCGCTATATGCTGGTCGCGGTCACTCTCTCCTTTTGCTTGGTGGGCAGCCTGTCCTGGTTAGTGGATTATGTCCTGCCGCCGGAGTATCGGCAGGTAAAACTGGTGCTCATCTCCTGCCTGGGCTATCCCTTGCTGTTGACGCTGTCCGAAACCACCGCCGTGGGCATAAATTTGGCGAAGAAGACCGGCTACGCCCTGGCGGTGGCCGGGGTCGCCTTTGTCATCAATTTGGGTTTGAATCTGTTGTTGATTCCTACCTACGGCGCGGGGGGGGCCGCCGTGGCAACGATAATCTCATTCTGGCTGTTTTTTATAATTCGAAGCGAATGCGCTTACCGTGTCTGGAAGCCCTTTCCCCGCATGGAGCAGTACCTGGTTACTGCTGTACTGACGTCCCTGGCGGTTTGGACTACTTTGGATGGTGATCGCATCGGTGGGGTGATTCATCTTTTTTGGGGGGGTATGCTGCTTATATTTTCTGCTTTATACGCAAAGACGCTATTTCATTTTTTTGCGCTTATCGCCAAATGTGCCAGGCGCCACCCAGCGGGATGATTCCGCACTGACCTGGAGCTTGGTTCAAACCACGATCTTGGAGGTCGCTGGGAAGGCCATATACAATAGGTCGCTATTCTCGAACCGCCCTCTAGAGGCAGATTCCATGGATTATCAAGTTCACGAAAGCGCCATCGTCGACGAGGGCGCGCAAATCGGCAGTGGCTCGAGGGTGTGGCACTTCGTCCACGTCTGCGGTGGCGCCCGCATCGGCCGTAATGTGTCTATGGGGCAGGGCGTTTTCGTCGGCAATAAGGTCACCATCGGCGACAACTGCAAAATCCAGAACAACGTTTCCGTGTACGACAACGTACACCTGGAAGAGGGAGTGTTCTGCGGCCCCAGTATGGTATTCACTAACGTCTACAACCCACGCTCCCTGATCGAGCGCAAGGACGAATACCGCGACACCCTGGTCAAGCGCGGCGCCAGCTTGGGCGCCAATTGCACCCTTGTTTGCGGTGTGACGGTTGGTGCCTTCGCCTTTATCGGCGCCGGCGCCGTGGTCAATAAGGACGTGCCGGACTACGCCCTGATCGTGGGCGTGCCCGGCAAGCAAATCGGCTGGATGAGCGAGTTCGGAGAGCAACTTGATCTGCCGCTCAGCGGCGAGGGCAGGGCGGTGTGCCAGCACACCGGCGCCGTGTACACCCTGAGCGGGCAGACCGTCCGCAAAAGCGAGGCCGCCTGAATGCAGTTTATTGATCTCGCCGCCCAGCAGGCCCGTATCAAAGGCGCCATCGACGCGAACATTCAGCGCGTCCTGGCCCATGGTCAGTACATCAAGGGCCCGGAAGTCAGCGAGCTGGAGGAGAAGCTGGCGGCCTTCACCGGCGCCAAGCACTGCATCGGCGTGGCCAACGGTACGGACGCCCTGCAGATCGCCTTGATGGCGGCGGGTGTGGGCCCCGGGGACGAAGTGATTACCCCCGGCTTCACCTTTATCGCCACCGCCGAGGCGGTCGCCGTGGTCGGCGCCAGGCCGGTCTATATTGACATCGACGAGAAGACCTACAACCTGGACCCCGGCCAGCTCGAGAGCCTGATCACGCCCAACACAAGGGCTATCATCCCGGTGTCGCTGTACGGCCAGTGCGCGGACTTCGATACCATCAATGCCATCGCCGGGCGGCACGGGCTAACCGTCATTGAAGACGCCGCCCAGAGCCTGGGGGCCAGCTACAAGGGGCGGCGCTCCGGGAATCTGAGCCGGATCGCCACCACCTCGTTTTTCCCCAGCAAGCCCCTGGGCGGTTACGGGGACGGCGGCGCCGTCTTTACCAGCGACGACGCCCTGGCCGAGCAGATTCGCCAGATCGCCAACCACGGTCAGGACCGCCGCTATCACCACGCCTGCATCGGCCTCAACAGCCGCCTGGACACGCTACAAGCGGCTATCCTGCTGGCCAAGCTGGAGATCTTCGAAGACGAACTCGACAAGCGTAACCGGGCCGCTGCCCGTTACACCGAGCTGCTCGAAGAAAGCGGCTTTTGTGCGACCGGGTCTTGTGGGTGCGGGCCCTGCCCGCGAATAGTGACTCCGTACATTGAACCTCACAACACCAGCGCCTGGGCCCAATACACCGTCCGCGTACCCAACCGTGAACAGGCCCAGGAAACGCTCAAGGCGGCCGGCATTCCCACCGCCGTGCATTACCCCATCCCCCTCAACCGCCAGCCGGCGGTGGAGGATCTGAACGCCGACCTGCCGGTGGGGGACAAGCTCTCTCAGGAAGTCATGAGCGTGCCCATGCACCCCTACCTCACCGAAGAGCAGATCGACCGGGTTGTCAGCGCGCTGGTGGAAAGCCAGGCATGAAAGTCGCCCACGTCTGCCTGTCCAACTACTACATGGACGACCGTGCTTATCAGGAAAACGAACTGGTCGAGGAACACATCCGGCAAGGACATGAGGTGCTGGTAATTGCCTCGACGCAGATTTTCACCACAGACCGGCGCCGCGAGTTTGTGGAGCCCGGCCATTACCGCTGCAAACAGGGCATCGAAGTGATCCGTTTGCCCTACCATCCATGGCTGCCCCACACGGTGGCGAAAAGCCTGCGTCCACACAAAGGCGTTTATCAACTGCTGGAGAAATTCGCGCCAGACTCGATCCTGTTCCACGGCATGTGCGGCTGGGAGCTGGTAACCGTCAGCCGCTACAAGAAAGCCCACCCCGACGTGAAGTTCTACGTCGATACCCACACGGACTTTATCAACAGCGCCCGGGGTCCGGTCTCCAAGTGGGTCCTGCACTACCTGTATTACCGGCCGATCGTGCACTGGTGCCTGCCCTGGATCGACAAGATCCTCTATATATCCGCGCTGACCGGAAAATTTGCCCGGGAGTTTTACGGCGTCCCGGACGAAAAGCTGGAGTTCTATCCTTTGGGCGGGCACCCGGTCGAGGACGATGAATACCACGCCCTTAGAGAAAGCACGCGTCAGGTTCTGGGCCTGTCCGACGACCAGGTGCTGTTCGTGCAATCGGGCAAACAGCCCGCCTCCAAGAAGCTCCTCGACACCTTGAACGCGTTCACCGGTAATCCGGACCCGCGCTTCCGGCTGGTACTGGTCGGCTCTTTGCTGGACGATATCCGGCAGCAGGCCCAGGCGCTGATCGACTCCGACGACCGGATTGAGTTCTGGGGATGGAGAAGCCCCGCCGAACTGCGGGCGTTGCTCTGTGGTGCCGATGTGTATCTGCAGCCGGGCAGCCAATCCGCCACCATGCAGACCAGCCTGTGCTGCCGCTGCGTGCCCGTGCTCGAGGATATCGAGGGCCACGGCATCTACACCGAGAACAACGGCTGGCTGGTGAACAACGAGCAAGAGTTAGCTGCGGTGCTGGCGGAAATCAATTCCGGCGGCGCCGACCTACGGGCGATGGCGGCGGAATCCGAGAAGCTGGCCAGGAAAAAACTCGACTACGCCGTGTTAGCCCGGCGCATTCTTGATTAGAGTCGATAGCGAGCGACATTGAAGACAACAGGGACAACAGGAACATGACAAACTTCGCCATCATTGGTGCCGCCGGTTATATCGCGCCACGACATATGCAGGCCATCAAAGCCACTGACAGCCGGCTTGTCGCCGCGTTGGACCCCAATGATTCCGTGGGCATCATCGACAGCTACTTCCCCGACGCCGATTTCTTCACCGAGTTTGAGCGCTTCGACCGCCATATCGACAAGCTGTGCCGCTCCAATCACGAGCACAAGGTGGACTACATCTCGATCTGCTCGCCCAACTACCTGCACGACAGCCACATGCGCTTCGCGCTTCGCTCCGGGGCGGATGCTATCTGCGAAAAGCCGCTGGTGCTCAACCCCTGGAATATCGACGGGCTGATCGACATCGAGAAAGACACCGGCCACAAGGTCAACACCATTTTGCAGCTGCGGGTACACCCGTCCATCGTGGCGCTGCGTGAAAAAGTGCAAAGCGAAAACAAAGACACCAAGCACGATGTGGACCTCACCTACATCACGTCACGCGGCCACTGGTATCTGCAGTCCTGGAAAGGCGACCAGAAGAAGTCCGGTGGCATCGCCACCAACATCGGTGTGCATTTTTATGACATGCTGCACTTCATCTTCGGTGCCTTGCAGGAAAATGTGGTACACCACAGCGACGACACCATGGCCGCCGGGTACCTGGAATACGAAAAAGCCCGTGTTCGGTGGTTTCTGTCCGTGGATTACAAATATGTACCGGAAAGCGCCAAAGCCGAAGGGCAGCGCACCTACCGTTCGATCACCGTGGACGGCGAAGAGATTGAGTTCTCCGGCGGCTTCACAGACCTTCACAATCGCAGTTATGAGGAAATTCTGGCCGGGCGCGGGTTCGGTCTGGAAGAAAACCGGGTGGCGATTGAAACCGTTTCGCTCATCCGCAATGCGACACCGGTCGGGCTCAGCGGTGAGTACCACCCGTTCCTTAAGCGGACGTCCTGACCGCGATGCATGTGCTGATCGTCCCTTCCTGGTATCCGGATAACGCGGAAGACGCCAACGGCGTGTTCTTCCGCGACCAGGCACTCGCTCTGAAAGAGGCCGGGCACCGGGTAGGGGTGATCGCGCCGCAACTCAAGTCCCTCCGGAAACTAGCGAACAAGCGCGGCCGGGCGCGTACGCCTTTCTACGAGCTGGATCACGGGGTGCCCACCTACCGAAAGACGGTGTGGGCGGTTTTGACCCGCGTCCCCTATGGCAATTACCTGCTGGTGAAGCGGGCCACACGGGTCCTGCTGGCGAATTACATCGCCGACCACGGGAAACCGGACCTGATCCACGCCCATGCGGCCATTTTCGCGGGTGCCGCCGTAGCGGAGCTGGCCGAGTCTCTGGGTATTCCCGTGGTGCATACTGAGCACAGCTCCGGCTTCGCCAAAGGGGTGTATACCGGCTGGCAGGCCAGGCTGGCCGAGAAAGCCTACCGGCAATCGCGAATCTGTATGGCGGTGAGCCCGGCGCTGGCGGAATTGGTTGAGCAACAATTGCCCGCGACCCGGGGTCGGTGGGTGTGGATGCCGAATATGGTCTCTGATCGTTTTACAGCGCCAGCTACCGCACTCCCTCGGGAACGGAGCAATACTCCGCCGATATTTCTGACCCTGGCCTTGATGAAAGAAGGTAAAGGCCACATCGACCTGCTTCGGGCCTTTCACTCGCTGCTCTCCAGCGGCTACGCGGCTGAGCTATGGCTGGCCGGAGACGGCCCTCTCAGAGCCGCCGTTGACGCGGAGGCGTACCGGTTGAATCTGGTGTCCAAGATCCGCTTTTTGGGGTTGGTTGCTCCGCCCCGGGTACCGGAATTGTTAACCCGGGTAGATGCGCTGGTGGTGCCCAGCCACAGCGAGACGTTCGGTGTGGTGGCGGCGGAGGCACTGATGACCGGGCTGCCGGTGGTCGCCACGCGATGCGGCGGGCCCGAATGCATTCTTGAAAACGGCGACGGCATCCTGTCCCCACCGGGGGAGCCGGAATCGTTGGCCGCGGCGATGCGGCAACTGAGCGAAAACCTGGCGTCCTACGACCGCCGGGCCATTGCCCGGCGTGCCAGAGAGCGGTTTGCCGGCCCCGCGATCGCGGCGCGGCTTACCGCCGCGTACCAGCGCGCCTTGTCGGATCCGCGAGCCGCCGAATAGCGTGATATTGATCACATAAACTATTTGCACTAGGATCACAAAGCTATATTCCGGGGGAATGTAAAAAATCGCAACAAAAGACAACCTGAGCACTACGGCAAGGCGGACTCCGCCCGGCTAACGTAGGCTCCGTCACGCGAACGTCACCTCCCCGCGCGAAGCTATACGAATACGGACACCCGGCCTCAAAAGGGCCGGGCACGGGCAGAGCCCCGAAAAGGAAAACGGCATGAGCGATTCAAGCTGGTACGTGGTTCAGTGCCGCGCCAACCAGAACTACAGGGCCCAGGAAAACCTGGAAAATCAGGGTTTTACCTGCTTTCAGCCCCAGCTCTGCCTGGAAAAAGTACGCGCCGGCCGGCGCGTGCAGCGCCAGGAACCCCTGTTCCCCGGCTATCTCTTTATTCAACTGTCCGAGCAGGGCAGTGGCTGGCACACCATCCGCTCCACCCGGGGCGTGACCAAACTGGTGGCCTTCGGCGACCGCCCGGCGGCGGTGCCGTCCTCCGTGATCGATGCCCTCCAGCTGCAAACCCAGACCGGCGCCAATGACGACCGCCCCGCGCTGCGCCCGGGCGATCGCCTGCGCATCGAACACGGCCCCTTCGCGGACATGGAAGCGGTCTTCCACCGCTTCGACGGCCAGGAGCGCGCCATCGTGCTGCTCAGCATGCTCCACAAGCAGCACCGCCTCACCCTGGCCCTGAAAGATATAAGCACGTTGTAAACGCGGCTCTACGGAGCCCCGTGCGAGCGGGCCCAGCCCGCGAAAGGCAAGCGAAGCTTGCCGGCAGGATCCCAGAAACCTGCCAGTCAAAGACAAACCGGCACCGATCCGTCCTCAGGGAACCGACGGCAAACCCTGTGGCGGTAGCGTGCCCGCTTGACCTAGAATCGCATATTGGTATATTCATAAGTATTCAATTTGAGCAGGAGGGCGATGATGGCCACCACCAGCATGACCTTAGGCCCCCACTGGGAACACTTCATCAAGGATGAAGTAGCCAGCGGGCGCTACGGTTCGGCGAGCGAAGTCATTCGGGACGCCCTGCGGGTACTGGAAACCCGTCAGGCCAAACTCGCGGCGCTGCGGGCCCATCTGGCTCAGGGCGAAGAACAGGCGGAGGAAGGTCAATACGTGGACAACTTCAGCATGGATGAGCTGATCAGGGAACTGGATGCCACGGAATGAACCCCGATATCGTTTAACGCCGCGCGCCAGGGACGATCTTCTTGCGATAGCCGAATATACGGAAGCACGTTTCTGTTGGCTTGCCGAGAATCCCGCGCTCGGGCGACATCGCCCGGACGTGAAAGAAGGCTATTACTGCTATCCACAAGGCCGCCACCTGATCTTCTATCTTATCAGCGACCACACGATTGACATTATCGGCGTGCCCCATCAGCAGATGGATAGCGAACAATATCCCTAACCACCTCCAAGGCCGTAATCCGGCAACCGGGCGTCGCCGATACTGTGGTCACCCGAACAGCCGGACGGCTGTGACATCCTGGTGCTGGAGAGCACCTACGGCGACCGCGAGCACGAAGACACCGGCGCCCGGCGCGACCGTTTGAAAGCGCTGATCGAGCGCGCCCTGGTGGACCGGGGCACGGTGCTGATCCCCGCGTTCAGCATCGGTCGCACCCAGGAACTGCTCTACGAGCTGGAAGACCTGATCCACGAGAACCAGGGCAAGGAGGCCGCCGACGGACTCCACTGGAACGACCTGCCGGTAATCCTGGATTCGCCGCTGGCCGGCCGCTACACCCGGGCCTACCGGGCGCTGCGTGAACACTGGGATGACGAAGCCCTGACGCGCGTACGCGAGGGCCGCGTCCCGCTGGCTTTCGAGCAGCTGTTCACGGTGGACGACCATCAAACCCACCAGCGCATGGTCGCCCACCTGGCCGGCACGGGCCGCCCGGCGGTGGTGATCGCCGCCAGCGGCATGTGCGCCGGCGGGCGCATCGTCAATTACCTCAGGGCGATGCTCGGCGACCCCCGCCACAACGTACTGTTCGTCGGCTACCAGGCCGCCGGCACGCCCGGCCGGGAGCTGCAGACGCAAGGGCAGGGCGGCCAGTTGGAACTGCACGGCGAGATTCACGAAATAAAGGCCGGTGTCGACACCATCGGCGGCTACTCCGCCCACGCCGACCGCCACGGATTGCTCCGCTTCGTCACCGGCATGGCCCGGTGGCCCGAGGAGATCCGCCTGGTGCACGGCGACGACCAGGCCAAGGCGGCCCTGGCCACGGAACTCGGGCGCCGCTATCAAGACAGCGCCCGAAAAGGCAGAATTCGCACATCACCTGTACCGTCCCCGGGGACCCGACGGCAATCCCCGCGACGGTAGCGTGTCTGCTCGGTCCTGTCCCGGGTTTTGCGTACCAGGGAACGGAAAGAGTTATTTCTACTCTGATGCTATGAGCGCTAGACTGCCTATGCGTATCGTCGGTCATGGAGGGAGGCGGCTATGTCGATAAATAACAATAAAGAGACCCATGCCTTGAGCCATTGGCTGGAGACTTTAAGTGATGATCCGCTTTTGGTCGAAATCCAGCAGACACCGGCCTTTAAGCGTCTTTGGGGTATTTCCTTTCTTGGCGCGATCGACTATTTGTACCCGGCGCCACGATCTCACCTGGCCGGGCGCAGCAGGGCAAGCCATTCTCGAAACGTGGCGGCCTTGGCGAATTTCGTTGCAACCCGGAGAGAATACTCCACTGATTTAAAGCGCCATATAATCACGGCTGCCTTGTTACACGATATCGGTCATGCGCCGCTGTCCCACAGCGTTGAGCCATACTTTAAGAGCGTTTTTGGCTTGGGCCATCATGAGCTTGGCGGCATGGCCTTGCAGGGGGAAACGCCTCTAGCGGAGTCGCTGGCTGCTTTATTGAAGCGCCATTACGATGTGGATTTGATCCAGTCCTATATCGACGGCAAGGCGGAGTCTGACATCGGCGGCGATCTTTTCAGTAGTCGTATTAATATCGACACCATTGATGGAATATTGAGGACCCACGCTGTGTGTGCCGGCTTCATTGAGTTGGATCCTATCAATGTGGCCCGTGGATCATTTCTCGATGACTCCGGCGAGCGCCTCCAGGTACTGGATGATTTCTGGTCTCTAAAGCACCGGGTCTATAATGATTTTATTACCAGCCGGAACGGTGTGCTGGCTGATTGGTATAGCCAGGCCTATTTCAATGAGCGACCCGGCCGGCTCAATCAGGATGACCTCTTAGAGGACGAGAGCGTTTGGAAGCAAGCTTATCCCGGGCTTTTCAAAGATCTGGAAGCCGTGGTGGCCACCCGTGGTGATACGCCGGACACCAAAGCGGAAGGCAGTATCGGCTATGTACGCCGCGATTATGTTATAGATAAGGAAGTGAACGGTCCCGACCGCTATCATGTAAGGAAAACTAAAGCGCGTATGGAGGTCGTTCACTAAAAAGCGTCACAATAATAACAAGGAGGTGTCGGTTATGGGGGGAAGAACAACACCATCACCACGGACTTTGAGCACAAGGTGACCGAGCAGCGTAAACCTTGGGGCCTGAGGAATATCAAGCTCCGCTTTTCACGGAAGTTGCTGTATTTCGGCGGCGTGATAGTCGCTGCCGAGCTGGCAGGGCTGAGCCATGACGAAAAATTGCACAGGGCGGCGGAGCTATTCCACATCCCCGTGCTCGACCGCATACGAGAGGTGGGCGGCGCTGAGAGAGCAGAGAGCCTCACTTCAATCTACGAGAAATTCGTCGCATCGGTGTCGGATCCCGAAATTCGCGATGCTCTGGTTGCCGTTAAGCGTGAAAACAGACAGGAAAGTGACGAATACCAGTCTCTTCGGAGTTTAAGCGAACGTTTCACTGATGAACTGGACGTCTGGCTCTCCGGCCGTTATAAGCGAGATCATCCGATCCATCAAACCCTCATTTTTTAGGGCTTTATAGCCCCGTGCGAGCGGGCCCCGCCCGCGAAAGGCAAGCAAAGCTTGCCGGCAGGAACCCAGAGACCTGCCAAAAAAGAAAAGGCACTGATCCGTCCTCAGGGAACCGACGGCAAACCCTGCGGCGGTAGCGTGCCCGGACGATACTTCACGGCCGGATGGATCAAGTGTACATTTATACCCCTAAAAGGTAGGGCAGATGTACACCAATGACTCGAAACGATCTGCAAGAGGTGCTCAGTAAATGGGACAAACAGGGCCGCTATGTGTTTTCTCATCACGAGTTGCGCCGCCTGTTTCCCGATGACTCGGCCAAGGCTTTCGAAAAAAGCCTGGCGCGAATGATCCGCCATGGCCTGCTGGAGCGTGGGTCACGAGGGGTTTATGTGAACCCCCATGCGGCCAGCTACGATGGCTACACCGTCGAACACATCGCCAAGGCGCTGCGCCCGGGCGAGTACAACTACGTCAGTTTGGAATCCGCCCTCAGTGAATACGGCGTCATCTCACAGATCCTTATCGATCGGCTCACGGTCATGAGCACCGGTCGAAAAGGCATTTATCGAACACGCTATGGCACCATCGAATTCACCCATACCAAGCGCACGCTCGAAGAGGTGCTGAAGAGCATGCGGGCAGCGCCTGGCCGGCCGCTCCGGGTGGCGACACTGGAAGCGGCACGGCGTGACCTGCGGCGCGTTGGCCGCAATCTGCACTTGATGGAAGAGGGAGACAGTGCCAGTGGCCGACACGGACTTTAATGCCCTTGTGACACGGGCCATGGCGGTCCCCGGCCGGATATTTGGGCTCTGCAATGGTTAGCGACGCTATCAAGACAGCAGCCAGGAATGCATAATTGTATATTCATAAAAGTATTCAGTTTGAGCAGGAGGCCGACCATGGCCACCACCGGCATGACCTTACGCCCCCACTGGGAGCACTGCATCGATGATTAAACGTATTTATGTCCACAATTTCCGATCATTGGTGAACTTCGAGGTCGAGCCGTCGCAATTGGCCCTCTTGATGGGGTCGAACGGCGCGGGTAAATCGAGCCTCTTGGAAGTCTTGGATAAGGTCCGAAGATTTGTGGCGGACGGTGAGCGCCTGGAGCAGGTTTTCCCTGCGATGGATTTCACTCGTGCCCAGGGAATGCAGGCTGACAACGAGATTCGGATTGAACTCGATATTGAAGGCCCGGCGCCAGAACATCTGTATCAATACAAGCTCGCCGTCCAGTACAACCTCGGTGAAGGCAAACAGCGGGTTTGGCATGAGACGTTACACTATCAGGGAAAGACGCTTTTCGAGCTGGTAAAAGGTGAGGCGCATCTCTACAGAGACGATGGCACCGCTGGCCCCGTCTTTCCCATGGACTGGACCCAATCGGGGGTCGGCTTTCTGATGTCCGGCAATGACAATAAGCGGCTTACATGGTTTAAACAGCGCATCAGTCGAATATGGGTAGTCAGAATCAATCCGTTTGCCATGAGCGCGGAAAGTCGCCGTGAAATCGACAAACCCAAGATCGATATGTCCGATTTCGCCGACTGGTACCGGCGCCTGGTGCAGATCAGTTTTGATGCCGTTCAGCAATCCACGGAACAGCTCAGGGACCGCCTGCCCGGCTTTCGTCTTTTAAGGCTAGATGCGGCGGGGGACGCTCGTGTGCTAAGAGCGGAATTCTGCGATAAAGAACTCTACCATTTTTCGTCGTTATCAGAAGGTCAAAGGGCGCTGATCGCCCTGTATTCCATAGTAAACGGCCTGGCGGATCCGCAAGGCGCTACTTTATGCATCGACGAACCGGAAAACTTCCTGGCGCTTCCGGAGATTCAGCCGTGGCTGGATCACTTGCAAGATTTCGTCGAAGAGCGGCAGCTGCAAGCGTTCTTAATCTCCCATCATCCCAGGCTGGTTAACTTCCTGGCGTCGGGATACGGCTACTGGCTTGAGCGCGATAATGGGGTCGGGCCAACCCGCTGCAAGAGGATTGGGCCGTCGGAAACGGACGCACCTATAAAGATGGACGATCTGCTAGAGCGTGGCTGGATAAATAATAGCTAGAAACAAGGACGAAGGTAGAGAGAAGGGATGGCTCAGAAAAAGCGCTTTGTCGTGCTCTGCGAGGACGAAAAAAGCTACCAGTTCGTGCGGGGTTATCTTCAGCGCCGGTTCGGAAAGAACACGGTTCAGACATCTCGTGTGGACGTGCCCTATGGTTTAGGGTCCGGTGAGCAGTCTGTTCGCGAGCAGTTTGCCAACGAGTTGTGTGCTCGAAGAACAAAACCGAAAGACGAGAACCTCTGGTTGGTGGTCATGACAGACGCCGATCAATTGACGCATGAGCAACGCTGGTCGCAGTTGCGGACGGCCCTTGTAAAACGCAGTGTTTCTCCCATCGGTTCAGATGAGAAGGTTCTCATATTTATTCCGAAAATGAATATAGAGTCCTGGGCCCGCTGGGGTGAAACAGGGCAAGTTGACGAGACCCAAGATTACAAAAACCAGTACCGGGACGGTGGGAAAAAATATGGCGCACAGGTCGCGCAGCGGTGCTTGGACCAATCGAATGATCCTGGTTCCCGGTCCATCCAGAAAGCCTGCGAAGAGATCCAGCGGGTTGTATAAGCATCACTCGACACTCCTGACAAACCACAAGGTACCGAAAGAATGACCCACCCCACCCAGAAAGACATCAAACTCGCCGTCATCGGCCTCGGCTATGTAGGCCTGCCCCTGGCCGCGGAATTCGGCAAGCACCGCCCGGTGGTGGGCTTCGACGTAAACCGCGACCGTATCCGCGACCTGCGCGAAGGGCACGATTTCACCCGCGAACTAAGCGACGCGGAGCTGGCCGCCTCGGAGGGCCTGGCGTTCAGCGACGACCCGGCGGCGCTGGAGGGCTGCAACGTCTACATCGTCACCGTGCCCACCCCCATCGACGAGCACCGCCAGCCCGACCTGACGCCGCTGATCAAGGCGTCCGAGACCATCGGTAAGACCCTTAAGCCCGGCAACATTGTGATCTACGAATCCACCGTGTTCCCCGGCGCCACCGAGGAGCACTGCGTGCCGGTGCTGGAGCGGGTCTCCGGTCTCACGTTCAATCAGGACTTCTACGCCGGCTACAGCCCGGAGCGTATCAACCCGGGAGACAAGGCCCACCGCGTCACCGACATCATGAAAGTCACCGCCGGTTCCACACCGGAAGTGGCGGACACCGTGGACCGTCTCTACGCCTCCGTGATCACCGCCGGCACCCACCGGGCCTCCAGCATTAAAGTGGCGGAAGCCGCCAAGGTGATCGAAAACACCCAGCGAGACCTGAACATCGCCCTGGTCAACGAACTGGCGATGATTTTCAAGCGCATGAACATCGACACTCAGGAAGTGCTGGAAGCCGCCGGTACCAAATGGAACTTTCTGCCGTTCCGCCCCGGCCTGGTGGGTGGCCACTGCATCGGCGTGGACCCTTACTACCTGACCCATAAAGCCCAGGCGGTGGGTTACCACCCGGAAGTGATCCTCTCCGGGCGGCGCATCAACGACGGCATGGGCCGTTTTGTGGCCAGCGAGCTCGTTAAAGCCATGCTGGACCGCTGCATCCAGGTCAATGGCGCCCACGTGCTGGTAATGGGCCTGACCTTCAAGGAAAACTGCCCGGACCTGCGCAACACCCGGGTCATCGACGTAATCCGAGAGCTCAAGGACTACAACGTCACCGTTGACGTCTACGACCCCTGGATCAACCCGGACGAGGCACACCGCGAATACGGCATCCAACCCATCGAAAAACCCCTGGTAGCCAGCTACGATGGCGTCATCCTGGCGGTAGCCCACGACGAATTCAAAGCCATGCCCGCCAGCGAAATCCGCCAACTGGGCCGCGACCCGCACGTCCTCTACGACCTGAAGTACGTGCTGCCCAAAGAAGCCGTCGACCTCCGCCTCTAGATGTATGGCACCAACTCCCTCTGTGGGAGCGAATTTGTGGGAGCGGGCCTTGCCCGCGAAGCTAGAAGCCACCAACAACCTGGACCAAGATGACCCGCTACGAAGAAGTAAAAGCCGACCTCCAAGCCAACCCCAAAACCTGGCTAATCACCGGCGTAGCCGGCTTCATCGGCTCCAACCTGCTGGAAACCCTGCTGAAACTGGATCAAACAGTAGTAGGCCTCGATAACTTCGCCACCGGCCACCAACACAATCTGGACGAAGTCCAAACCCTGGTCTCCGAAGAGCAATGGAATCGCTTCCGCTTCATCGAAGGCGACATCCGCGACCTGAACGACTGCCGTGAAGCCGTAAAGGGGACAGATTACGTCCTCCACCAGGCCGCCCTGGGCTCCGTACCGCGCTCCATCGAAGACCCGATAGCCACCAACCAGGCCAACATCGATGGCTTCCTGAACATGCTGGTGGCCGCCAAGGACGAGCAGGTAAGCAGCTTTACCTACGCCGCCTCCAGTTCCACCTATGGTGACCATCCAGACTTGCCCAAAGTGGAAGATAAGATTGGTAACCCCTTATCACCGTACGCGGTGACCAAATACGTAAACGAGCTGTACGCGAGCGTTTTTGCGAGAACCTATGGCTTTAAGACCATCGGCCTTCGTTACTTTAACGTATTCGGGCCACGTCAAGATCCCGATGGCGCCTATGCGGCGGTGATCCCCAAGTGGACAGCGGCAATGATCCAGGACGAAGACGTATTCATTAACGGCGACGGTCAAACCAGCCGCGATTTTTGTTACGTGGACAATGCGGTTCAGGCAAATTTACTTGCGGCGATCACAACGGGCGAAAATGCCAGGAACCAAGTGTACAACGTGGCTGTAGGGGATCGCACTACGCTGAATGAGCTGTTTGATGCGATCAAAGCGGCTTTGATCGCTAATGGTGTGGAACACACCGCCAGCCCGGCGTATCGAGATTTCAGAACTGGGGACGTGCGGCATTCGCAAGCGGATGTGGGCAAGGCGAGCCGCCTTTTGAGATACGGGCCTAGCTACAAAATTGGCAAAGGAGTTTTTGAGACAGTGACTTGGTACGTACGGTCAGTGAGAAAATGATATTTAAGACCGGCAAATATATAAAAAGCTTAACCTCACCTCCAAAATCTTAAGGCGCAGGTTTAAGGCATCTTATGCTTTAGCCGGAATTAAAAAGATGAAGTGATCGCCTGATTACCTGTGTAAGAGAATAAATGTTTGTCTTCAGTTTTAAAGTGAGAAATAAATTAAAGAGGAGCCTTTTAGGGGTAGGCATCTTGAAACTCCTATCAATTCCCGTTGGCTTTGCAGTCAGCATCATCCTTGCCAGAACATTAGGGCCGGAGGGCTTCGGTCAGTATGCATTTATAATGTCCCTGGTCGCTCTCGTTTCTTTACCCGTCAGCGGTGGGCTGCCACAGCTCCTAACTCGAGAAATCGCTATGTTTGCTCATTCGAAAGAATGGGGGCTGTACCGTGGCGCTTTGCGCGCATCACATGCCTGGGTGTTAATCGTAGCCGTAGCTATACTTCTTGGCTTCTGGGGCTTGAAGTTAGCATTGGATATAAGACCTCTGACAGGCAAATGGGCGTTGTTGCCGATCGCTATAATCTTGGTCCCGCTGACAGGTTTAGCGGCTGTTCGAACTGGGTCAATAAAAGGACTCGGTTTTCCAGCTTATGCTGAGGTACCGAACCAGCTAATCCTTCCGGCCATAACCCTAGTCCTATTTGCTATTCTTGCTTGGCGAGATGCGCTTCATATAGAGGCGGCAATATGGAGCCAGATAGTTGGTGCAGGTATTGTTTTTATCCTGGCATCCTGCATGTTCTTCCGGATCCAACCGAATGAGGCAAAGGGGGTTGCTGCGAATTATCGACTGTCGCTGTGGATGAAGGCTTTACTGCCGTTCAGTATGATTGCACTGGTCAGCACCTTCAACGTACAGATCGGGATTACCACTTTGGGTTTCTTTAGTACGGATGAGCAAGTTGCAGCTATGCGTGTGGCAGAGCGTGGCGGCCAAGTGGTTGTTATGTCGCTCGCACTGGTGAACATGGTGATCGCACCGTACATCGTACGGGCCTATAAAGATGGTGATAGGCTGCGCCTTCAAGAGCTCGCACGAAAGTCGGCACGAGGCAGCTTCCTCTTAGCGCTCCCCGCAGCGATTGTCTTAATTTTAGGGGGTGAGCCTCTAATTGCATTAGCATTTGGTGCTGAGTATGCAGAAATATCGTATTGGCCGGTCGTCATTGTTGCGGTAGGCCAGGTTTTCAATGTGTTTTTTGGGTCTGTTGGCTACCTTTTATCGATGAGTGGCCATGAAAAGGAGACTTTAAAGGGGCAGTTATTAGCTGTTTTTTTAAACGTTGGACTATGCTTGGCCTTAGTTCCAACTTACGGTGCTATTGGGGCCGCAATTGGGATTGCAGCTGGTACTATTGCGTGGAATATTCTGCTTTGGCTCATGGTGAAGCGCCGAATAGGGATTGAGCCCACGGCGTTCTGATTTTAGAGAGGCTATAGATGTTAAAGAAGGTGCTGTTGAAAGGTGCTCACTTGTACAGAGGCCTGCTTTTTCCATACACTCCTTCGAGTATGAGGAAAAAATACATCTTTATCCATATCCCCAAAGCTGCTGGCACTGCTGTTAGGAGTGCTCTAGGGGAGCCACCTGTTGGGCGACAACACCTGCCGTGGTGGGTATATCACCAATCGTCGCCCGTTAGGTTTGGCGCTTTTTTCAAGTTTGCCTTTGTTAGAGACCCTTTAGATAGAGCATTATCCGGATATAAGTACTTGAAGGCCGGAGGTAATCAAGAGGAGGATATTAAATTATCGACCTATCTTCGGCGGTATTCGAGATTCGATGAGTTTGTAGAAGAAGAACTTTTTCGGGGCCAGATGATCTATCATCCGATATTTCGACCTCAAAGCTGGTACCTATGCGACTGGACAGGTGCAACACGAGTTGATTTTTTGGGAAGGTTTGAGTCTATTTCGCGCGACTTCGAGCATGTTGCTGATAAGCTAAGACTCAATAACTTTAATGGATTGCCAGTCGTTAATAAATCAATGGCACCCAAAGAAGAAGTTGGAAGCTACGCCAAAGAGATAATTAAGGAGATTTATAAGCATGATTATGAGGCTTTCGGATACTAATTCGTGGAAGAAACGTTCTCTGATTTCGCACTACAATAAGTGCGTGTTTGTACATCCGGAATGTGGCGATCAAAGTGTCGAGTAGGTATTTCTGAAGCATCTGGGCCTTGGTTGGGACCATAGAAGCTTGTTTACTTTTTAAGGCCGAACAGGAAAGGCAATTACATTATGATTGCTGGCTTTGTCCAGGCGGAACCGTAAAGGTATGTGACGGTTTCGTTGAATCGCAATTGCTCCACATGCACCACAACCCGAGCCTTGGTGGCGCTTGTCTTCGATTTTATGATTTAAATAGCTGTTTCTTCTTATTCAATTCCATCGCTGCGGATTAAGTATAGAACAGTGCTGATTTCTAGGTGAAGCCTTTAGTTAAACGTTCTGATTTAAAGGCCGTCAATTTTGAATAGCAAAGAGTCTAAAAATGTTATGCGTGTTATTGTGACATTAACTTCGATATCAGCGCGGCTGCCTATATTAAGGTATACCTTGCTGTCTTTGCTGGAGCAAAGCTATAAGGTTGATCGAATTATAGTTTCGTTGTCCAAAGAGCCTTACCTTCTTGATGAAGGTATAACGGAACTTCCTGAATGGCTTGCCTCGATGGTTGCTCATCATGCAGTGGACGTCAATTGGGTAGACAATATCGGACCTTACAGAAAATTAATGCCAGTGTATCGAGAATTTTCTGATGAAGAATGGATGGTGACCTGCGATGACGACGTGATTTACGGTGACGAATGGCTCGCCTCACTCATTCAGTGTGGGAAGGAAAACCCAGATGCAATCGTCTGCGGAAGGGCCAGGCTGCCGGTTAAGAATTGTTTTAATGGCTGGCAAAGTTATATTAATTGGCCTCTCGTGCCTAGTGGTTCATTCGGGAAAGATTTGTTGCCAATTGGCGTTGCCGGCGTCTTATACAGAAAGACGCTTCTAGATTCCGCTATAATGAATAGCGAGGATTTTAAAGAACTCGCCCCTATGCAAGATGATCTTTGGTTCAACTTGGCCCGGAAGGTAGCAGGGACCAATGTTGTAACGTCCCCAAATGCCGCCTGTTATGTTTACCCCATAGAGACACCAATTGCGTTATCAGATTCTAATGTTTTGACTAGCTCGTCAAGATGGCACAAATTCTTCAAGGCATTTTTCGAGCGAGTTATAGTCAAGCTTAAAGGTTACCTCGGCTTTTCTGTATGTGGAAATGATATAGTAATCAAAAAGCTAGATGCTCATCTGAGGAAGCTGGATATAAGTCATTGATACTGCGGATGCTGGAATGTTAACGTCTAATGCCTTTTCGTAGCTAGAAGGCAAGGTAGATGGCATATCAAAGGGGTGGTAAGGGCGCTGTTTTAAGGGGAGTGCGCTAGAAAGGCTTAGGCTGCTATTTGTACACTTAATGTAGTGCCGCTTATATTCTTTAGACCGTCGGCGACAGGGACTTAAATTTGAAAGTATTGATGGTTCATCATGGGAAAGGTATAGGCGGCGCTCCTAAAAGCATGAGTTACTTAGCCAAAGCGCTGATCGATCATGGTATCGAAGTTGAAGTTCTTTTTCTTCAAAAATCAGATGCTGTAGACTTGTTTGAAGATATCGACTGTAAAAAAGTCGTTCTCGGCTATCCTATTTACTACTTTTATCATATGTCAAAGTGGGTGAGATGCTGGCAACTTCATAAATTGGCAGCTCAGTTTCTTTCTGTACTGTTTTATTTCGTTTGGGGGGCGCCTTCGGCTATTATAAGATCGCGTGCTGATCTGGTTTATTTAAATAGCTCAGTTTTGCCAGAGTGGTTAATCGTTAGTAAATTCTTAAAAAGAAAAACGGTTGTACATGTCAGAGAGGCTGTTTCAGGTGGCCACACCGGTCTACGTCGTTGGCTGTTATCAAAGTTAATTTTAAACCTGGCTGATAGGGTAATATTTATATCTCGACATAACATGTCTAGAATGCGCGCAAAAGAGAGTAGGCGGGTTCATCTTATATACAATTATGAGCCGGCTGTGAAAGTGGATGGCGAGCAGGAAAAGATTTACGACTTTATATATCTTGGTGGGGAGTCTTACATTAAGGGTTGGCCGCTGATTAGGGAGCTACTTAAAAGAAATTCTAGTGCTAGCTTCTTGCTGGTCGGTGTTTATAGCGATGCGGTGCGTACCGAGTTTAGGAACAACCCTAGAATACATTTCATCGGACCTTCAAAAAGTATTCACAAACATATATCGGCTTCAAGATTTTTAATATCGCCTTTTTTAGAGCCACATTTTTCACGGCCAGTAGTCGAGGCTTATGCGTGTGGGACTGTTCCAATAGCGACAAACCTAGAGGGGACAGAGGAACAGATCAATGACCAGTCGGGGTTTCTGTTTGAGAGGGACAACCCGTATGCGTTTTACGAGGTTATAGAGCGCTGCCTTTCTATGAGTGACTCTGAGTATAAGAAAATGGTGTGTTCAGGCAAATTGCTTTTTGAGGAAAGGTTTTCCTCTCATAACGAACGCAAAATTATTTCTGCCATAGTTTCGCTTCGAAAAGAAGGCGGTTGTAATTATTAATATGGAGTCCATATTATGACGGCCGTGCTTGGTGTTTTTGTGCTGTTGTTTGCTTTTTCTGCTTATCTTTTTCTTTACCGCGCTCGTGGAGATAACGGGGCTTACTTGCAGGCACGGTTCTGGTTTATTCCAGTTGTTGTTCTCTCTCCTCTCTTTTTTATCACGGCTTTTCGAGGGTTGGAGATAGGAATTGACACCTTTTCCTACTACTTGGAGTACATGGAATGCTCTTATATATGTGAGTTTCGAAGAAGCGAGCCTTTGTTTAGTGCTTTCATTACGTTCCTTTCTGGTGTCGGCATTGATTTTAGAGGTTTTCTGGTAATTCAGTCGCTCGCTTTTTATTTATCTATGGCCCTGGTTTTTTTGTGCTCACCGAGACAAACGTTTTCGCTTTGCATCTGCTACCTTTTATTTGTTGCGACATTTGGTTTGTTTGCGTTCGGTTTGTCAGGTATTCGTCAGTCTCTTGCGATATCTATTTTTCTCATATCTTTTCCTTTATTACTAAGTAAAAGCTATATTGGTTATGGTATTCTGGCGTCGGCCGCTGTGCTGGTACATAATACCGCAGCTCTGCCATTTCTTGGTCTCTTTTTTTTCGCTGTAGTCATTAAGACGGACGCAAGACTCTTTCTTCTGATGACATTCTTCTCGCCGCTTGCGGCTTTCCTGAGTCCTGATTTATTCGTAAATGTATCGAATATTGATTTTAAGCAAGCTGGATATCTCGGACAAGGGTCTTATGATCTAATTAACTTAAAAGTTCCGTTGCTATTCTACATCCTCGCTCTTGCCGCATTTATTATCGTTGCGTTTTCGCCTGCAACCTTCTGGATATCAAGAAGCAAACCAAATTTGTTCTCTAGCAGTGTTTTCCGAGTATGCGCTTGGAGTGTTGTCTTTATCTCTTTCACCTTATGGTTGGCTACGTCCGTTAGGTTGGCGGAAAGGCTTGCGTTATACTTTATGCCATTCGCTGCGCTGTTTTTCGTTTTGATATTCGGTCATCTTAGAAACACATATTTGGTTTTGGCTTTTAAGATTTTGTGGGCGATGACTATGGCGATTTTAGGGTTCTATGTTAATAGGAATCTGTTGTTCTGACTTTATTCTGTGGTGAGTGATATGTTGTCAAAAGCTACGCTATTGATTACGGGTGGTACTGGTTCCTTCGGTAACGCGGTATTGAAACGTTTTCTGGATAAAGGTATTGGTGAGATACGAATTTTTAGTCGTGACGAAAAAAAACAAGACGATATGCGTAAGCGCTATACTGGTTCGAACATTAAGTTTTACATAGGCGATGTTCGAGACTACAGCAGTGTTACTAGCGCGGCTCGGGGAGTAGACTACATTTTTCATGCCGCTGCATTGAAGCAGGTGCCCTCTTGTGAATTCCACCCGATAGAGGCTGTCAAGACCAATATTGTAGGTACGGAAAATGTCCTCGAAGCAGCTATTCAGAATGGGGTCCGCCGAGTGGTTTGCTTGAGTACGGATAAAGCTGTGTACCCGATCAATGCCATGGGTATCTCGAAGGCCATGATGGAAAAGGTCATGGTCGCTAAATCCCGAAATGTGGATGACGACAAGACGGTCATTACAGGCACACGCTACGGAAATGTGATGGCATCGCGCGGCTCAGTTATTCCTTTGTTTGTCGAGCAAATCAGGGCAGGAAAGCCGCTTAGTTTGACCGATCCTAATATGACTCGTTTCATGATGACTCTTTCGGACGCTGTGGACCTTGTACTTTACGCATTTGAACACGGACGTAATGGTGATCTGTTTGTGCAGAAAGCACCGGCCGCGACCATAGAAACATTGGCTCGAGCGTTGACCGGCTTAATGGGTAGGTCCGACCATCCCGTCCAGGTAATTGGCACACGCCACGGTGAGAAACTCTTTGAGGCTTTGCTTAGTCGAGAGGAGATGGCCTGCGCTGAAGATATGGGCCGTTACTTCCGTGTACCACCGGATCTTCGTGATTTGAATTACGAGAAGTACATTGAGCAAGGGGAGACCAGGATTTCTCACGCAGAGGACTATAACTCTCATAATACTGAGCGGTTAGATCTCGAGGGGATGCAGAGTTTGCTGCTGAAACTTGACTTCATACAGGCCATTCGGCGTGGTGAACATGCCGTACCGGAGGAGTAGTATATGCGTATCCTGGTAACCGGTGCCGAAGGCTTCATCGGCAAGAATTTGCTTGTGCATTGCGATGAGAGGAGCGGCATTGAGGTTGTCCCCTTTACGCGTAGACACAATGCTTGCGAACTGGGCGTGATGCTTGAGAGCGTGGACTGGGTATTTCACCTGGCCGGCATTAACCGGCCTAAGGACCCGCAAGAATTTGTCACTGGTAATGCAAAGCTTACTCAACACCTGTGCGAAGCGGTGGAGGCCAGCGGGAGGGTGATACCGATAGTTTACGCATCATCCACTCAGGCGGAGTGTGATAGCGGCTACGGTAGGAGCAAGCGCGACGCTGAGGCGGCTTTGCTTTCTCTTCAAGAAAGTACTGGGAACCCCATTTTTATATATCGCCTGCCCAATGTGTTCGGTAAATGGGCACGACCAAATTATAACTCTGCTGTCGCGACGTTTTGCCACAACATTGTTCGGGGCCTACCGATTCAGATCAACGATCCCGGTGCGTTGATCCGCCTCGCCTATGTAGATGATGTCGTAGCCAGCTTCATGAGCTTGTTGGAAGAAAAACAAGTAGCTGGCTCGTTTGTCGATGTAACGCCAGAATACGAGATCACTGTGGGCGCGCTAGCGGAGCAGTTGAATCGTTTCAAAGCCAGCCGGGAAACCCTGATAACTGAGCCTGTGGGTACTGGGCTGGTTCGAGCACTGTACTCTACCTACCTGAGTTACCTACCGCCAGAGCGGTTTACCTATACCGTGCCGCAGCATGGCGATGAGAGAGGTGTCTTTGTCGAGATGTTGAAAACGCCGGATGCAGGCCAGTTTTCATACTTTACGGCCCGTCCTGGTGTAACGAGAGGCGGGCACTACCATCACTCCAAGACTGAGAAGTTTCTAGTGATCAAAGGGGAATCTTGCTTTCGGTTTCGCCACCTGCTTACAGGGGAGTGTTACGAATTATACACCTCGGGGACCAAGCCAGAAATAGTGGAAACTGCACCTGGATGGATCCACGACATCACCAATGTGGGAAACGATGAGCTAGTCTGTATGCTATGGGCAAATGAGATTTATGACCGGGTCAATCCGGATACCTTTGCCTGTCCTGTGGGTACTAAAGTCTGATCGAGTTTGGGAATACATGAAAAAGCTGAAAGTAATGACCGTGGTGGGCACCCGCCCGGAAATCATTCGCCTCTCCAGGGTGATGGCCAAGCTGGATGAGCATTGCGATCACGTTCTAGTTCACACGGGCCAGAACTATGATTTCGAACTAAACGAGATTTTTTTCCAAGAACTAGGTATCCGTAAGCCGGACTACTTCCTCGCCGCCGCTGGCGCTACCGGAGCGGAGACTATTGGTAAGGTGATTATCGCAGTCGACGAAGTATTGGCGAAAGTACAGCCTGAAGCGCTGCTGATACTTGGCGATACGAATAGCTGCATGGCGGTTATCCCCGCCAAACGCCGCAAGATTCCCACCTTCCATATGGAGGCGGGGAATCGCTGCTTCGATATGCGTGTACCGGAAGAGATAAATCGCCGTATCGTCGATCATACCGCTGACATCAATTTGACTTATAGCACTATTGCTCGTGACTACCTGCTACATGAGGGGCTGCCTCCGGACCGGGTGGTTAAGACCGGCAGTCCAATGTTCGAGGTGCTGAACCACTTCCGTGAAGGTATCGAAGCTTCCAGCGTGCTGGACCGACTTAAGCTGGAGAGGGAACAATTTTTTGTTGTCAGTGCTCATCGGGAAGAAAACGTAGACTCCGAGAAAAATTTCTCGGCGCTGGTGGATAGCTTAAATGCGATTGCGCAGCAGTACGGTTACCCCGTAATTGTCTCTACCCATCCTCGCACTCAGAAAAGAGTGGATGCGATGGGCGGGGCTTTTCACGAGAACGTGCGTTTACTCAAGCCACTTGGCTTCAAGGACTATAACAAACTGCAGCTTAGTGCCAAGGCGGTCTTATCTGACAGCGGCACCATTAACGAGGAAGCTTCGATTCTAAACTTCCCCGCGTTGAATATCCGGGAAACGCACGAGCGCCCAGAGGGGATGGAAGAGGCTGCTGTAATGATGGTCGGCCTTGAAACCGCGCGGGTACTGCAGGGCTTGACTATCCTTGAGAGTCAGGGACGAGGGGAGCAGCGCACCCTTCGCCTAGTAGGTGATTACAGCATGCCAAACGTTTCGGACAAAGTAGTAAGGATTATTCACAGTTATCGTGACTATGTGATGCGGACGGTTTGGAAAGTTTATGACTAATCAAAAGAAACTAATTGTGTATGTCGGCCCTTATAACTTTCCTTTAGGCGGGGCGGCTGCCAAAAGAATATATGGTAATTGTGTGGCCCTGCGCAATTTAGGGTATGAAGTTAAAGTCGTTTCTGGGCAAATAAGCAACGGTGGCGATATGCCAGTTGTTTATAAAGGTATCCCTGTCATCTCATTGAATGAACGAGTTTACGAGAGGTTGCCGCGTTTCCTTAAGCATTTTTTTTACTTCTCTGCAGGACAGAAAGCGGTTAAATGGCTGGAGAATCTCCCGATTAAGCCTGACGCAGTTATTTTATATAGCGGGTATACTCCTTACCTGATCAGACTATTGCCATGGACTAAGCATAATAAAGTAAGGCTGATATTTGACACAGTTGAATGGTATGATGCCGAAAATTTTCTTGCTGGTATTTTTTTGCCCTATTATTGGAATATCGAGTTTGCCATGCGTTATTTGCTAAAAAAGTGCGATGGTTTAATCGTGGTAAGCAATTATCTTAATAGATACTATATGGGGAACGGGCCAGCTGTGGCGGTCGTCCCACCTACTGTAAATTGTGCAGAAGTCGTGCCTAGACTTGAGCCGGGTAAGGACGGCGTGATTCGTTTTGTTTACGCAGGCACACCAGGAAAAAAAGATTTATTGCCGGTGATAGTTAAGGCTGTTCTTGCAGTCGCGTACTCTGGCAGTAAAGTCCAATTAAATGTTGCAGGTATACTTGAGGAAGCTGTTTTTTCGTCTGTGCCGGAAGTGCCTGCTGATTATATAAGGAAGGTCATTAAGTGTTATGGTCTTGTGAGCGCTGAAGCGGCAGAGGATTTGGTTCGGACTTCTGACTTTTCTATTGTGGTAAGGCCGAATTCTAGAAGTGTCCAGGCAGGATTTCCGACAAAGTTTGTGGAAAGCATGTCGGTTGGGACCCCCGTTATTGCCAATCTGACAAGTGATTTGGGTGTCTATTTGGAAGATGGTAAAAATGGGTATGTTTGTAAAGATGATAAGGTGGAAAGCTTGGTCGATGTAATTAATAGAGCTGTTTCAGAGGGCGATTTCGCCCGAATGAGGCTGCATGCTCGAAAAACAGCGGAAACGCGCTTTGATGTTAACGCTTATGCTAGTGTATTGAAAAGAGTTGTTGGTTGTTGAATCCCAAGATAAGGAAGTTGTGCATTCTGGGGCGCGCGCCAGAATGATGAAGCACATAGTGCTGTGTAAGAGTTCTGGTAGGAAGTGAGGGCTTTCGATAGGGGGTTGATATATGTGGCCGCGCCGAACGTACATGCTAGCAATGTGTTTAGAAACTATGGGCGTTCGGGTGCTTCGGGTGATCCTGAAGTGGACTGGGATGAATCTTCTGGCCGACGTAGTTTTTTTAATCTTATCATTTTATTTTAGCCGATAGACAGCGTCCATTATATGTACGGCTGTCCGCACATATTCTGATGGGTCACCAAATAACGTATAGTTACATAGGCCTAGAGCCGGGCTGCGCCCTTTGAGAGATTTGAGTGGACTGGATGATTGAAAGCAAGGCCACACCCCGTCGTATTTTGATTCTTGCTGGTTTGAGCGGTTCGCTAATCAACTTTCGTGGTCCGTTGATCAAAGCCTTGTGTGATAAAGGCTTCACAGTTCAGGCTGCCGCTCCAGACCTCACTTCTGACGCCGCGACAGTGGCTCAACTCGAGGAGTGGGGCGTTGCCTGTCACGATATCTCATTTCAGCGGGCAGGGATCAATCCTGTTACGGATTTTTTAGGATTGCTGGGGCTCATCAGTTTAATGCGAAGTATTCATCCGGATGTTGTTCTTGGTTACACTATTAAACCGGTCATTTACAGTACTCTTGCAGCGTGGCTTACGCGCGTACCATATCGTTTTGCTCTGATCACGGGCCTTGGATACGCGTTTACGGGCGAGGCGGCCGGTAAAAGGATGTTTATCCACACAGCTGCGCGGGGCCTGTATGCATTGGCGTTGGGTAAAACACACCGAGTGTTCTTCCAGAACCCGGATGATGAAGATTTGTTCCGCCGATTGAAGCTGGTTCCCGCGGATGTGCCTTCTACAGTACTGAATGGTTCTGGTATCGATCTTGGTCGATTTCACTGTGCGCCTTTACCCCAAAAAAGAACGGTTTTTCTTTTGATCGCGAGGCTTTTGGGCGATAAAGGCGTTCGTGAATACGTAGCCTCGGCGAGAAAGATTCACGAACGCTATCCGAAGGTCGTGTTTCGGCTGGTAGGTGATGTAGACGACAATCCGAATTCGGTAAGTGCTGAGGAGGTTGAGGCCTGGCAGCAGGGCGGCACCATTGAGTATCTCGGCCGACTTGATGATGTCCGCCCGGCGATTGAGAACTGTTCTGTATATGTGCTGCCGTCATATCGGGAGGGGACGCCACGTACGGTACTAGAGGCGATGGCAATGGGCCGTGCAGTGATTACTACCGATGCCCCAGGTTGTCGTGAAACAGTCATCGATGGTGAGAATGGCTACTTGGTTCCTGTTAAGAATGTAGACGCCTTAGCTAAGGCGATGTGCCGTATGATCGAAGAGCCTGAGCAGGTGGCGGCTATGGGCGCACGCTCCAGGGCGATGGCGGAAGAAAAGTACGATGTTCATAAGGTTAACGCCGTCATGCTAAGGGAAATGGGGCTTTAATGAAGCGTGCTATGGATTTGGTTTGCGCGCTGGCGGCACTTGTGCTGCTTTCACCGGTTGTTGCTGTGCTTTGCATCCTGGTGCGTAGCAAATTGGGCTCCCCGGTTTTCTTTCACCAGGTACGGCCCGGTATCGAGGGGCGACCATTCAACATGGTGAAATTCCGGACCATGACCGACGAACGAGGCCCTGATGGTACTCTGCTACCTGATGATCAACGCCTCACCGCGTTAGGCGCCTGGCTACGTTCAACCAGCCTCGATGAGCTCCCGGAACTTTTTAACGTGCTGAAAGGCGATATGAGCCTCGTGGGACCCCGCCCGTTACTGATGGACTATTTATCGCTGTATAACGATCGCCAGGCTCGCCGCCATGAAGTTCGCCCGGGCATTACAGGCTGGGCTCAGATCAATGGTCGCAATGCTCTATCCTGGGAAGAGAAGTTCGACCTGGATGTCTGGTACGTCGATAACCGGTCCCTGTGGCTAGACATAAAGATTCTGTTCAAGACAGTCCTGCAGGTTCTTAAGCGCGACGGCATCTCCCACGGCGTGGACGCCACTATGCCTAGATTCAAGGGGTCGAACCGTGATGAATAAGTCCTTGGCGATATTGGGTGCGGGCGGGCACGGCAAAGTGATTGCCGACGCCGCGCTTCTTGGCGGCTGCCGGGACCTGGTGTTTTTCGACGATGCTTGGCCGGACAAGCAAGACAACGGCAACTGGTCGGTGGTCGGTGATTGGGCGGCGCTGCTTGAACGTCACCGTGACTACGACGGTGTTATCGTGGCTATCGGTGCGAACGACATCCGTATGGCGAAGCAGAACGCCTTGCGCGAGGCCGGCGTATCCGTGGCCACGGTGATTCACCCGCTGGCTGCCGTGAGCCCGTTCGCGGCCCTTGGTGCCGGCTCCGTGGCGTTTGCCGGGGCGGTGGTGAATCCGGACGCTCGTGCCGGCTATGGTGTGATTATCAACAGCGGTGCGGTTGTCGAGCATGACTGCCAGCTGGGCGACTGGGTGCACATCAGCCCCAGGGCTTGCCTTGGCGGTAATGTGATTGTGGAAGAGAGCGCCTGGGTGGGCATTGGCGCCGTGGTTAAGCAGGGCGTCACGGTGGGCCGTGGCGCTATTGTCGGTGCCGGCGCGGCGGTTGTTTCCGATGTGCCGCCCGGCACCACCGTTATGGGCGTTCCCGCCCGATAGCAAAATCGCACTCTACTCTTATACAAGACCGTCGCTTATCGTGATGGCCATGTTAGCGTTGTGATGGGATCACCTTCATCGAAGGAGCGCTGCAATGTTGAATAGACCTTTCTCTACCTGGCCGCCTTACATTCCTGAAGAGGCGGGCGCCGTTCGTCGCAAAGCCAGTGATCCTGTCTAGGAAATTGATTTGACCTTAAATAGTTTGTTTTCCCGCACACGGGGAGAAATGGGGCGGGCTTTAGTTCGTACTTTTTTAGCTCGTGGAATTGCGGCTGTGGGTTCGTTGGCATTGGCATTGGTGATCGGCCGAATCTATGGTCCGGCGGGCATGGGGGTCTATGCGCTCGCTCAAAGTCTTCTGTTGGGCATTGCGACCTTGGCCCGTCAGGGGATGCAGAACAGTCTGATGCGCTATGTGGGGCAGGACCACGCTTCGCCGGCTGTTTCCGTGTATCTGCGTTGGGCTCTGCGCCGCGCCTTGATGCTGAGCTCGTTGGCGGCGTTGATCATCTTGCCGTTGCGGTCTCAGTTGGAGAATGTCTTTTCTGCTGAAGGCTTAGGCGAGGTGCTTATCGGCATTGCCGTGGCTGCTCCAGCGTTTACGATTGGCTTCCTGTTTTCTGGTTTCTTTAAAGGGGTGCGTAAGCCTGCTACGGCAGTGCTGCTGGAAAATGGCTCCGTGGCGCTGATTGCCGGTGCGTTGATCGCCGTCTGGGGTATGCGTGAAGGCGGCGAAAGTCTGGCAGTAATTGGCTACAGCTATGCCATCGCCGCCTGGCTGGTGGCGGTACAGGCTGGATTCCAGGTTTGGCGCTGGAGGCAGGTACACGGTCACCCAGGCCGCTCCGAATCACCTTCGGTGTCCCATGCCGCCTTCATGCGCACGTCCCGTGCCTTTTTTTTTACCAACCTCGCCAATTTCATGCAGTCCGTACTTGGAGTGATGGCGGCGGGCCTGGTTTTGGCCAGTGCGGACCTGGGGCTCTTCAAGTCGTCGCAGCAGGTGTCCATGCTGATCAGCTTCGTGTTGATCGTAATCAACGCGGTGTTTCCGCCTCGCTTTGCTTCTCTCTACCACCAGGGCAAGCTTTCCGAGCTTGCTCACTTGGCGCGCCAGGGTGCGGTTATCGGGGTGGCGATCGCCGCCCCTCTATTGTTGGTGTGCCTGCTGACGCCTGGGTGGGTGCTTGGCTGGTTCGGCGAGGAGTTCCGGGCCGGGGCGCCATTGTTGCGTATTATCGCCGCTGCCCAATTGGTAAACGTCGCCACCGGGTCGGTGGGGTTCCTGCTCAATATGACTGGCCATGAGCGCTTGATGAGGAATATAGCGTTGATCTGCAGCGGTACGGGACTGGCGTTGTTTTTTATCCTACCGGGCTTGTTCGGTGTTATTGGCGCGGCCATGGCCATGGCCTTTGTGCTCGTTACCCAGAACCTTACCGCCATGTTTTTCGTCTGGCGCCGCCTCGGCATCTGGACCCTGCCGGGGCCTAACCCTCTTAAATGGCTGCAAACACGCCGCCGATAGCCCGCCGTCAGCCCTGGATGTTAAGGCGCACGGACTGGAGGCAGATGAAGCTTGTTAGCCTTGCCTGTGATCTGCTGGGCTATGCTGAGTTGGACTTACGCGAATATTGGCAAATGGGGCAAGTAGTTAATCTCCCCCTGCTAGGAGCAGAGTGTGATTCACTTTGAAGAGGCAATATCTAGTCCTGAAAACTGGTTCAGGCAGTCATGGGAGATGTTTGAGGCCTCTAAGGCGCTTTACAGTGTTCTGGCCGCAGGCGATCCAGTTCGAAGTGAGAAGGGCAATTATCGAGAAGTCGGCTCTATGAAAGGTGCAATGCTAATGCTTGGGCTTTCGGCGGAGAATGCATTAAAAGGCGCTTTTGTATACCGCTCAAAGCCTGATCTTTCGAGAGGCAAACTGGACCCGAAACATTTTCACAAAACTGCCCATGACCTCGCTGACATCGCGGAAAAGCTAAATCTCGATCTCTCTGTGATCCAAATTAGGCTACTCGACCGGCTCACCATCTTCGTTCAGTGGGCATCAAAATATCAGGCGCCGTTAAGGAAGAGGGAGCAGAAACGAGCAGAAGGCAAGATAAAGCTTATGTACCCCTCAGATTATGATCTTGTGGAAGAGCTTATCAGCGATTTGCAGAGGAAAAGCGGGTTCGATGAAAGGCGCGGCTGGCCGGATAGAAACTAGCAGCCCGCTGTTGCCGGTCCATTTGTATCATGGTGGCTCTGTCTTGAAAGTGTCTTGATAGCTCGGTAGGAAGTGATGTCGGAGGCAGATATGGATAATGATAAAAAAGAAAGGGCCGAACGGTGCACGCTGGATTCAATCGCGTGTCAATTAATTTCTCTTGGGCGTCGATTGAGAGACGAAGTCAATCTTCTTAAGATAGAGCGCCAGTTACAAAGCTCTGATATCGATGATCGTATGGACTCCGCGCTCTTTACGATGTCGCATCTATTTTATTCAGGAGCAATTGCGGAAGAGCAGGTTGTAAATTCTATCAAAAATAAGCAGGTTCCTGATTCTATCGCGAGTCACCCGGATTTTGATTTATGTGACGAATTCGCGACGCTCAGAGCTTGGGAGGGCGTCTCGTTCGATAACACACCTAACATAATCGGGTCTCTTTCTTTCTTGGTCGTATTCCTATTTCTTTTCGAAGGCTTTGCCAATCTCGTGATAGAAAAGCGTGGAGAAAAGCCGCGTGATAGCGCCAAGAAAATTGTATGTTGGCTCCGTAAACAAAAGATCGCAACAAAACGCATCGACGCAGTTCACTTTTTAAATGAGTATAGAAATTCTTGGCATGCGTTCGGTATACATCGCAATAACAAGCCAAACGTCAATTGGGATACGCTTACCCTCGTCCCTGGTGAGCGCGTTCCGACCCCTAGACGAGATCAAAGTATGGCTCTCTTAACTGAAGCCGTTGAGGTGGTGCTAGAGGTAAATCGATTGAGGCCTTAAGCTGTCGGCCAATCTTCGAATAAAGACCTTCCTACATCTTTTTTAATACACCGCCTTGTGGTGGTGATAACGTCGTTGTGATGGGGATCACACGCATTGAAGGAGCGCTGCAATGTTGAATGGACCTTTCCCTCCCTGGCCGTCTTACACCCCTGAAGAGGCGGATGCCGTTCAGCGGGTGTTGTTATCGAACAAGGTTAACTACTGGACCGGCGACGAGTGCCGCGCGTTTGAGCGTGAGTTCGCTGTGTTTGCCGGCTCCGAGCACGCGGTGGCGGTGGCCAATGGCACCGTGGCGCTGGATCTGGCGTTGCGGGCTTTGGGGATCGGCGCCGGGGATGATGTGGTGGTCACCTCCCGCACTTTCTTGGCTTCCGCGTCGGCTATCGTCAATGTGGGTGCACGCCCGGTGTTCGCGGATGTGGACCGGGACAGCCAGAACATCACCGCCGAGACCGTGGCGGCGGCGTTGACGCCGGCCACCAAGGCGGTGGTGTGCGTGCATCTGGCCGGCTGGCCCTGCGACATGGACGCCATGGCGGCGCTGGCCGAGCAGCATGGCCTTTATCTGATCGAGGACTGCGCCCAGGCCCACGGCGCCACCTGGCGTGGCCGCCCGGTGGGCG
>LWDU01032331.1_pt1 | contig 115841 bp, 99 predicted proteins | sample 727161 | NCBI WGS metagenome assembly LWDU01 (sample SAMN04566230, study PRJNA314399) | hydrothermal vent metagenome | isolation source: deep sea hydrothermal plume seawater | place: Mexico: Gulf of California, Guaymas Basin | collected 2004-07-11
GATTTCAAGAGAGTTGCATGGAAGTGGTATCTATCCACCAATTAACGTTCTACCAAGTTTGTCCCGCCTGATGGGTGGTACAATTGGTGAGGAGACTACCCGTGAAGACCACAAATCTGTTTCTGACCAGATGTATGCTGCATATGCACAAGGTCGCGAATTGCGCGGTCTTGTAGCGATTGTCGGTGAAGACGCACTAAATGAGCGTGACAAGCAATTGTTGGCTTTCTCAGGATTGTTTGAGGACAAGTTCCTGCGCCAAGGGCGGTACGAAGACCGAAGCATCGATGAAACTCTTGACTTGTGCTGGGAACTGATGTCTACAATTGAGACAAAGTACCTAGTCAGACTTGATCAGCAGTGGATTGACAAGTATCATCCAGATAATAAAGAGTGAATCTTGGTAATGAAAACTTAGAATGGATGTAAAGGGGGATTAGAATATGGCATTGGATATCAAACCAACGCGAAGCGAACTGATAAACCTGAAGCGCCGAATTAAACAGACAAAGAATGGTTACAATCTTTTGAAGTTGAAGCGTGATGGTCTATTCTACGAGTTCCGAATACTATTATCTGAGATGATTGAGGCTAAGCAAGCACTTGTTGCAACCTTTATTGAAGCAAAGCAGGCAATCAATTTGGCAAGTTCCATCGAAGGTGGTTTGGCAGTGAAGAGTGCTGCAATCGCAGTAGCACAAAGCCCAGAGGTAGAGGTTATCCGCCACAACATCATGGGTGTCGTGGTCCCTAAAGTGGAGGGTAAGTACCTCTCTCAAACTTTGGAAGAACGTGGTCTTGGATTGATTGGTGGCTCACCTTACTTAGATGAGGCAGCTGATTCATACGGCACACTAATTGAGAGCATTGTAAAAGCGGCAGAAATGGAATCTACTCTCAAGCGACTGCTTGTTGAGATAGAAGCAACCAAGCGCCGTGTAAATGCGCTTGAGTTCAAGGTAATTCCAGAGATGTTAGAAGCACAGTCATTCATTCAACTCCGACTTGAAGAAATGGAAAGAGAGGAAACTTTCCGATTAAAGAGATTCAAAAATAAATAATCAATTTTGATTGAATTTGGTCATTATTATTCTAGTTTAGCGTGTTGTTTTGGTGCGTGATTTGAATAAGGGGCGGCATCCTCTCCGTCACTACCAAAGGTAGTGATTTCCCATGACGGATGCCGAACCGATAATTCTCGATACCGAAACTTGGGCACAAAGAGAATTTCTCGAAGTAATCTGTAATCGCTATTTCATCCTCGGAACCGAAGCCATAGGAGATGCGGCTTGGCGGGTAAATGCAAGATTTGGTGAAAATTTAGACGCGAATTTAATCTCGTTGAATAAGCATCTTGAGCCGCTTGGATTTATCAGTCTACTCGATGAAGGAAACCCACCAATCCTCAGTGTGACGCATCGACCAATCGATCAGGTCAACATCGCTCTTTGGCAACAGATTTCTATTTGGATTATGATGTTCAGTTTTGCTACTTTACTCGGTGGCTTATGGATAGATGAGTTTGAATCAAAAACTATCGTATTTTCTATTTCTGTCGTTCTTGAGTCAATAATGAATTACAGTGGACCGTTATTCTTGATTTTGGCGATTGCTCACTATGCTCGATTGCGAGTTGCTGCACATTTCGACGTCGAAATCGGCAATTTAATTCCGATTATTTTCCCAGTAATATCTCCGATGTGGCCCTTTGGAGTAGGTGGAGTTTTTGGCCAAAAAAGAATTGATGCAGCCCCTATTCCAAATCGCTACGCTCTCGGAATAATTGAATTCACTACACCTCTTATTCTATTCTTTTCTGGAATGATATTGACCGTGGCCGGCCTCTCATTAACTCCTGATAATCCTCCGGATTATATCGTGGATCCACTTTCCTTCCAACTCAACCCATTGACCGACTGGATTGCATCGAGTTTCATTTCAGCGGATCTGAACATTCGCCTCCAATGGCTGCATCCACTAGGATTAGCTGGAATCGGTCTCTCAGTGGTTGGCTGGATTCTGCTCTTGCCAATTCCCGGCTTGCCCGGAGATAGGATACTTCAAGCTATAATCGGCCCAGAGCAGGTAATTTCTAGTGAAAAACAAACTGGTATTTTTGTTTTCACATTATTTTTGATGATAATTATTTTTGCAACCTCGGACTATTGGCCTTGGTTGATTCTCGCCTCTTTAGCTGCATGGCGTCGATTCAGTGGCGAGCACATTCCCAATCCATTCATCGTTAATGAGGCGATTAGTATTGAAGATACCCAAAGAAATGCCTTGGTTGCAATCATGGCGTTCGTGCTCTTGCTCGGTTTCCCAGGATCTTATCCGGTCTATGAAATAACTGAGTGGGACGGTGATTTAGATACCTCTCTTTGGCCAAGTGAACTGACCGGGGAAGATTGGTTAGGTCAAACTCTAGAGTTTGAATTAGCTCCCGATGGTATCCTTCCGGTATCGGGTTGGATTCAAGTTTTAGTCGAGGGTGAAGCGAACCGATGGAGTCTTGGCTCGGATTGTTTTGTCGAATCTCATATGTGCCGATTCGATTCGATTACACAAAGTAATCACATTTCATTCAATTTGACAGTAGAAGATTTACAGTCAACAAATTTCTCTCCGGTTCTACTTCGATTCATAGTCATCACTGACCTTTCGAGAGAAGAACATGTGCTGACCCTACGTCATTTTGAAGTCACTGCACCAGCTTCTGCGACTTGGATTAAGGATGCTGATTTGCCGAACCAGAAAATTTGTACGTCAATCGATGTGGTAGAGAATAAAACTGGAAACTTATCGATTCATAGCAATCCATTCTGGATCCTAGAAGGAGATTCCGAGTTGTCACAGGGTTTGCATGGAGTTTGTTTGCTCGCTGAAGAAGGTGGCTGGGAATCTCTCGAGATTAGTTTTGATTCGGATGTTGCTGGAAATCGGTTAGGTCCAATGTTAATGTTTGATTACGATGATGGTGGAACCGATTATTGGGTTTTGCCAATCAATGATTCTTATGTCCGAATTACATCCAATCCATTGCATCAAATACTGCTGGAAAACCATTCCAATACCTTCTACTCCGAATCCGATGGCTCACCATTCTGTCCTGCTGGTGATGCCATTCCACTGTTGGATTCTACGATAAATTTCAATCATACTTTGGTTTTCGGCATGCCAATTTCTCTAGATGGGAATTATGCCGGTTCATCCTTGATTCTTCCAGAATCTGGTTGGATGATTACCTGTGGCGATTCAAAACCAGTTGCTGTGATTGTCGAAAGCGGATTTAACATTGATATTCGAGGCGCAGCGATGATGGATTCCGGTTTGCCATTATACGATTTCATAATCACTTCCCGAGAGAATTTCACAATTCTAATCTCTGTTGAAAGTACAAATTACCTTCCTTCAGGTGAGGCTTTCTCAATATTTACACCAACTGAATTAGAGGCGAACGGAACAGCTTTAATTGAGATTGATACCATAGGTGGTGATGGCATTGAGAGGGTTTTGTGGGTGACTGCTGATGAAGAAGGAATCGTGATTCACCTTACCTCTCGATGTCCATTAAGTGGGTGTTCCTGATGCGCATTGCTATCGTTGGTGTCGGCTCAATAGGTGGAATTTTGCTCGGATCTTTAGCGGATAGCGAAGCTGATCTTATCGCTGTTGCAAGAGGTAATAACGCAGAGGTTCTTTCTAAAATGGGACTCGTATTACACACGCCCGAAGGAAGCATAGAGGTTGTGCCTCCTGAGAGATATATCACAGTAGACTCGGCGGCACAAATTTCAGAACAAATTCGCGGAACTTGTGATGTGGCTATTGTCTGCGGAAAAACAGTTGATACGCCATTATTGGCTCAAATATCCAAAGAAATTCTTGCGATCGATGGTGTCGCGTTGACTATTCAAAATGGACTCGGTAACGCGGAAGCCCTCGCCCATCAAATCGGCCGCGAGCGTGTGCTTGTCGGATCGATTACACATGGAGCCATGCGCCGAAGTGAAGGCGAAATCGAATGGGTTGGGCGAGGTAGTATCATTTTTGGAGGGATGGGCGAGGTTATTCCGAATCAAGTTGAATCGTTAGTAGATTACCTCAATGAAGTAAATCTCAATGCTACATGGGTTGAAGACTATCAGAGAATAATTTGGCGTAAATTATTGTTAAATGTCGCGATTAATCCTATTTGTGCAATTGCAGGAGTCAAAAATGGAGCTCTATTAGAAATCAATTCTTTATGGTTACAATCCGTTCAAGCAATGCGTGAGGCTGCGATTGTTGCCCGTGCGGCTGGAATTGATTTAGGGGACATTAATCTTGAAGATTATTTACAAAAAGTTGTAATTGCAACAGCCGAAAATCGTTGCTCAATGTTGCAGGATGTTATGGCAGGTCGGCCGACAGAAATCGATTCGTTATGTGGGGCTGTTGTTTTGAATGGAGAAGCCCAAGGAGTTCCAACTCCATTCAATGCAATGCTGCACGGTCTGGTCCAGGGGATTGAAAAATCACCTGAATTTGGTTAATTAACCAGGTCTAAATTATAATGTAAACCGACATTTTCACGGCGAGCGATGGAGCTGTCGACAACCAACTTTGCCGTATCGAGAAGATTGCGTAATTCGACTAAATCTTGAGTCGGTTTACACGCACGCCAAACCAATTCAACCTCTTCTGAAAGATGGGTGATTCTACGTTTGGCACGCTTCAATCTAGAGTCACTCTTGACCAAACCAACATCGAGTGTCATTGTCGAGCGTAATACCTCAAGGTCGGCACGAAGCGGTGAATGCTCAATGAGAACATCGAGATGATCAGCTCGCCAAAGTGGTAAATCATCTCGTAATTCTGGCAATGAATTAGTTTCAGCCTGCTCAATCAGGTTTCAAGCAGGCTATTTGAGGCGAGTCGATTTGCTCCGTGAAGTCCGGTGCAAGCAACCTCGCCAATCGCATACAATCCACTCATCTTCACGCCATTGACTAGAGCTCGGCCGATTTCATCAACAGCAATTCCACCAACCATGTAGTGGGCGGCGGGTACAACTGGAATGGGATCTGGTCCGAGGGAAATTCCATGTGAGGAGAGGTGATTTGCAATCATTGGGAAATGATGTCGTAAATCAGTGGCATCGAGGTGTTCGGTAACTAATATCACATTCCTATCGCCGCTTCGCTTCAATTCTGTATCTGTGGCTCGGGCGACGATATCTCTAGTTCCTAGAGATCCAAGTGGTGAGTAATCTTTCATGTAGGAAAAATTTTCTGGATTTGCTCCTTCATCTGTAATCTTCCAATCAGAATAATTTGATTTTGTCATCAAGATTGCGCCATGTCCACGCATCGCTTCTGTGATTAAGAACGGTTTCGTATCAGAAATCGCTAGTGATGTGGGGTGAAATTGAATGAATTCCATATCTTTGATGTCGGCTCCGGCACGATATGCCATGCCGACTCCGTCTCCTGTTGCAATCGCAGGGTTAGTTGTCGCTCGATGTAAATGACCCGCCCCTCCTGTTGCTAATACGATGGCTCGAGCCGGTAATGTGTGGACATTGCCTGCTGGTGACAAGCACCAAATCCCACAAATTCCAGCACTAGGATTGCCATATTCACGCAGGATTAAGTCAATTGCCATCCAATTTTCATTGATTGAAAAATCAGAATCCATCTCATCTTTTGCACGCTTGGTCAACGCTCTTTCAATCTCCGCTCCAGTCGCATCTTTTGAATGCAAAATCCGACGATCAGAATGTCCCCCCTCTCTCGCCTTGTCGTATTCTCCATCTTCGCCCTTGTCGAAACGCACACCGTGTTTTTCCAAATCACGGATTCTATCGGCGGCTTCTGCGACTACGGAGTGAACAACTTCTTCGTTGCATAAACCGGCTCCTGAAGCAATCGTATCAGTGACGTGAGTGGCGAGTGCTCCCGAATCATTAGGGTTGAGAACGCCTGCAATTCCACCTTGAGCCCAATTAGTACTGGAAGTTGAAATTGCTTTTTTGGTCACCAATGCAACTTTCAGTCCAGCGCTAGCGCAGCGGTGGGCGAGGAATAAGCCGGCGATACCTGAACCGACGACAATTACGTCAACGGGGGTCATAAGCTCAGCAGAATCCATGTTCCCCATGGCATCTCCAATTCATAAAATGCAATGAATCTTCTCTATCTCTTCGCTGTTTCGAAGTATAGTGATCGATGTATTTGGCTTTATTTTTAGAGGCTGAAAACCGTTGTGCTGCGAGATAGTTTTCCTCAACATTCATAGGCGGTTTGGTTGCGAGCACGAGAATGTCGTCGGCGAAAAACAGTACGACAAAATGGTGATGGGATGCATCTTATTCGAATTGAATTGGACAATTTCAAATCAACGAAGGATTCACTGCAATTACTGGCCCAAACGGCTCAGGTAAGTCAAATTGTGGTGATGCTGTACAATTTGTTCTTGGGCCAAAATCGTCGAAAACGCTACGGGCATCAAATGTCACTGAGTTAATTTTCAATGGGGGGGGCAGAGGTAAGGCTGCTCGACATATGTCTGCAACATTAGTTTTCCATAATTCACCAGAAATAGATGATCGACGCAGATTGAGAATCGATACCGATGAGGTTTCATTTACTCGCTCTGTTCGTCTAAATCGAAAGAGTAATCCAATCTCATCCTACAGAATCAACGACGAACCGTCATCTGCGACGGAGATGCGACGAGTTCTAGCAGAAGCCGGATTGCACGGCGATGGATACAACATCGTTTTGCAGGGGGATGTCACCAAACTTGCAACGATGACGCCTTACAAGCGCCGTGGCGTATTGGAAGAGGTTGCAGGCGTAACTGCTTATGATGATGAAATTCGCCGAGCGAATAATCAAAGAAAGCATGTCGAAAACAATATCGAGACAATCGATGTTTTCGAAGATGATCAGAAGAAGCGCTTGAAGGGATTGGAAAAGGAACGCACCCAAGCCCTCAAGTTCAATGAACTCAAAGGTGAACTCAATGTGTCAAAAATTATCTTACACCAATCTAGACATCGTAACAGAATCGATGAGGTGAGGTTGCTCGGTGATGAGCGCTCAAATTATTCCGATGAGGTCGAGATACTGAAGAGACAACTTCATTCTGGAAATCTCAAGTTAGGTGAATACGATGAAGAATTAGTTCAGATTGGCACTGATCTCGACGATATCATGAGCGGCGATGCACGACAATTGCTCGAGGCGATCCGACAACATGAAATCGATGCCGAAACGAATTCGGATAGAATTGGCGATCATAATCGCTCAATCTCTGAAGCCGAGGGTGATATCGAACAAATCGGCGATGATTTAGAAGCAGCTCAATCTGCGAAGGATGCTGCTGAAGCGAGCCTCAATGATGCCCATAATTCTTTGAAATCCTCTCATACCGCCTCTCTTCAAGCAGCAAAAGATGAGGAAGAGGCAAGAAATGCAATCGAATTAGGCGACCGCCATGGTCGCGATTTGAATCGAGCATTAGGGAAAGCGAATGAGTTGGTCGATGAGACACACATAGCTCATGCTGAAGCGAGACTTGCTGCCGACCGTGCAGAACAAAATACTCAACTAGCCTCAGAAAAACTCGCTGATTTAGAAGAGGAATATGAAGATGCTACAATGGCTCGGGACGACCTTGAATTGGTTGGAGAGGATTTGCAGGACGGCGGTAATACCGTTGATCGCGGATCCTTAGCTGAGGAAATGCGCCGTCTGACAAAGCAGGAAAACAGCCTGCGTGAAGACCGCGACCGCGCTGAAATTCGAGCTCGTGACTCAGAAGTAGCCCTCGCAAAATCTCGGGCTCGTGCCGAAACCCGCGCGAGCCGTCCCGGCTCCTCTATCACTCTCGCCGCATTGACCAAACTTCGCCAAAGCGGCGAGGTGAAAGGAATTCTTGGCTCGCTTGGCGAACTGTGTTCACCGAAAGATCCAGCTCACGAAGAAGCATTGTCGAATGCCCTTGGTGGCGGGCTTCGAAGTATTGTCGTTACCGATGATGAAGTCGCAGCAAATTGCATCAAATGGCTCAGACTAAATGGGGGTGGCCGAGCAACTTTCTTGCCACTAAATAGATTGAGTGTCAGCCGGCCACAAGGTCGAACATTAATCGTAGTAAATAATCCAGGAGTATTTGGATTTGCAAAAGACCTTCTAGAGTACGATGATGAAATTGACTTGGCAGTAAGGTATGCCTCAAGAAATACGCTAATTGTTCAATCCATGGATGTCGCCCGTAGAAATATGGGTGGTGTCAGAATGGTCACACTCAAGGGCGATATAATCGAAGGTTCAGGGGCTATGACTGGCGGTTCTCCTGGTTCCTCAAATCGTTCTTCTTTTGGTGGTGGCGGCCAAAACTCCCTCGGTCTTGACAAGCTTGAGCGAGCAGTTGAGGAAGCAAATTTGGTTTATTCTACAGTCGAAGCCGCTCTGCGTGAACTGCGTTCAAATCAGCAAATTTTGCGCGACCAAATCAATGGTTTAGATGGTAGCGATCATTCTGTCAAGGTGCGAGAGTGGAAGTCTGATTTGTCGAGAGCTCAGAAAGATGTCGATGAAATTGGCAATAAAATAATTACTGCAAGAGAAGGATTTAGAAATTTCGAGAAAGTATATTCTTCTGCAAAACTTCAAGCGGAATCTGCTCAAAAGACTCTTGATGATGCTATGGTTGCTAGAACGAATGCAGCAAATACACTTCAAAATCACACGCCAGATCACCTCTCGCAAATTCTTAGGAATGCGGAACGGACACGAACAGAATCCGAGCGAACTCGCCTCGCCTCTGAAGCATCAATTTCTACAGAAAAGGAAAGAATGGGGATTCTTGATGCTCGAGTAAGTGAGCTTACTCGGCAAATTTCACGCAGTCAGGGTGCGATAGAATCGGCTTTACTTGCGGTTCAGTCTCTGACCGAATCAATAAATAAATCAAAGACGGAATTAATCGAATTGAAAGGCCAAGCATCTCAATTCGATGAAGAACAACAACTCCTCACCGATAGGAGGGAGGAAATAATCGGTGAACGAGCGAGTTTACGAACTTCGCTCGATACTATGTCACAGAAACGACAAACATTCTCATCACGTATCGAAGAATTGTCGATTCAAATTCAACAAAAGCGGCTTGCGGTCGATGAGATCGTTGCTGAGTTAGCTGCTGAGCACATCGAGGTGCCAGGAGAGGAGCGTGCAGGGACTCGAGCGCCGCCTCGGTCATCTCGGCGATGTCAATATGCTTGCAATCGAGCAGTACGATATCGCCGTAGAAAGAATTGCTGGGCTGGTAGAAGATGGGAAACTATTGCGTCAACGCCGTGAAGATTTGGTCTCGATTGTAGATAAATTACAAACCGAGAGAAAATCACGATTATTGTTGGTCTTTGAAAATGTAAACAAAAACTTCAGTCGTGTTTACGAAATTTTACAACCAAACGGATTCGGCAGTCTGAGATTGGAGAATCCGAAGAACCCGTTCGAGGGCGGATTGGAAATGGATTGTGTTCCGCCAGGAAAGAGCCGCCGAACTCGCAGAAACTTACTATCTGGTGGTGAAATGTCGATGGCGGCTCTTGCACTAATTTTCGCGATACAAGATTATGAACCAAGTCCATTCTATTACTTCGATGAGGTCGATCAAAATCTTGACCCATTCAATTGCGAGCGCATCGCAACGCTTTGCCGAATGCGCTCGCAACGCGCTCAATTCATCATGGTCACTTTGAGAAAAGTTAGCTTGATGCTAGCCGACCATCACATTGGAATCACACATGCGGGGGATGGGCTCAGTCGCCGAATCACCGACTTTAACAGGGCTGCTGCCCTAGAAATGAGTGAGGAATTAGAACGAGAGGAACGTTCCAGGAAGCGATCTGAGGAGGAACGCAATTCACTTGTCTTGCCAGACCCTGCTACAATGCCCAGAGTTCCTGAAGCTCTCGGTACCCCTAAATCTCTTGGTGGATTGGCAGATAGAGCAGGTGTTGAAACTAAAGATTCCGCTGAAATAGGTGAGGATTCATCAACAGAACTAGATCAAGTGGTTTTGGCTGAAACTGAAATTGAACTTCCTGCGGATGAGGTGAGCGCATTCGAATCATTGATTGAGCGAACAGATGATTGGTCAGAGGATATCGAGGAATCTGACATTATTCAAAATGCGATAGTCGATGAACAACAATCCGAAATTGAATCGAAATCAGAAATTACAGAAGTACTCGATTCAGATACTTCAGAAATTGATATAGAGTGAGTTGAGAATATGGGAATTTTCGATGGTACAGCGATGAAGGAAGACATTGTCTCCCGACTCATGATAGGCGAAACCGACCTTCAAACTAGTCAATACCTCGATAGATTAGTCGAACTGTCTCAACTCGAAGAGGCCGAGCATCAATTTCTCATCGAACCATTCGACCGTTCCGTCGCTCTAGTTTTCCAAATGTTCCAATCGAGCGACCTCGACCCGTGGGATGTCGATTTGAGCGCTTTTCTGAAGATGTTTAACAAGCGAATTGACGAGGCAGAAAATATCGATTTACCCACATGCGGACGCCTTGTCAGAATGGCTTGGGCAATTCTTCGTGGCCAAGCATCGACATTAATTGAGCGCCAAGAAAGAGCTCTCATAGAGGATGAGGAAGAGGATACCTGGGATTTCCACGATACTTGGGAAACAGAATTTTCTGATGAAGATTACAATTTTTCTGCAACTGTTCTTTCTGGTCAAGCTTCAGATGTTCTGCCTTCGATGTTTGAAGGTAGAATTCATCGCGACGAAGGCCGACCAGTTACCTTAGGTGAATTACTGATGGGCTTACAAGCAGCAGGTCGCCTTTCGGAAGAACAACGATTACGTGAGCAAATCGCCAAAGAACGACGCGAAGCACATGAACGAGCCCGAGCTCAATTCAAAGGCAGTATTCACGTCGAAGATTTAGAAGCAGATCTTTGCAGAACTTGGAATGTTCTCCGCGATAGAACAATGGATGACAGTGGTATGGTCAATCTCGGTGAGATTGTCGAATTATTAAAGCAACAATCTCTCGAAAAAGGCTATTCAGATGATGAAGCGTCGGCGGAAGCACAGGTTACAGCATTGGTTTCTTCATTATTTCTAACTCACCGGGGCTATGTTGATTTAACTCAAGAGCCTGGCAAAAATGGTTTGATTTCTTTACAAAATTTGCATCAAGATGATACTGATTTCTTATCTTTAAGTGAACGATTAAACCCGAAAAGTGAACTATTAGGGGGCGTTATTGCAGATGTCTGAAGCGAGCCTTTCCGTCATTCTAGAAGCTATTCTATTCACATCTGGTCGTTCGATGTCAACTGCTGAATTAGCGGTTATTGTCGAAAAATCCAATGTAAAAGTCGATGCCGCCTTATCAGAACTTCAGTCAAGAATCAAGCGTCGTCAGGATTCAGCTCTTCAACTAACAGAGGTTTCAGGGAGGTGGATTTTCGAGGTAAGACCAAATCTTTCAGATCACTTACCTGACTCATTCCGCCCGGACACCCCTCAACGATTATTGCCAGCGGCTGCGTTAATTGCTTATCATCAGCCGATGGCCCAATCTCAATTGGTCGAAATGCTTGGCCAGAGAGCTTATGATCACGTCCGAGATTTGGCCAATTTGGGATTGATCGATCGTCGTCGTGACGGTTTAACTCGTAGATTGACAACAACCAGGCGATTTGCAGAATACTTTGGTTGTCCAGAGGTTGAATACCGTGCTGTCCGAACTTGGTTCAGGGCAGAGGCGGCTAAGATGGGGTTGACCAGTGCACAGTTAGCAGCTTCTTTAGCACCAGATGAGCAGATGACGATTACAGAATTCTCAGTAGAAGAAGGGACTTCGACTGAAGTCAGTGTTCAATCTGATGAATAGGCTTCAGCTTAATCAATCGCTAACGAACGACTCGTGACTCAGTTGCTACGTATTGAATTTAGAGCTGCTTCGACAGCTGCCATGGTAATGCGCTCACCGCTCTCTCTAACCTTATTTGCCACAGCTTCAATTTCAGTTTCTTCTGCACCAGCGCTTGCACACATATTGCGAAGATGCAGTTTCATGTGTCCTGCTTGAATTCCAACCGTAGCCAGTGCGCGAAGAGCGCCGAGATTCTGTGCTAATCCTGCCGCTGCCATACATTTTGCTAATTGGTCGGCGGAATTGATGCCGAGGAGGGCGACATTTGCTTGGGCTCCGGGGTGGATTCGAATCGCTCCACCGACGAGGCCGACTGCCATAGGGATCTCAATAGAGCCGACTAGGTTTCCTTCGTTGTCTTTTTCCCAGTGTGTCATTGATCCATATTCTCTTCCATGTGCACAATAGGAGTGAGCACCGGATTCAATAGCTCGCCAATCTTGTCCACAAGCGATAGCGATTGGTGAAATGGCATTCATGATCCCTTTGTTGTGTGTTGTTGCTCGAAACGGGTCTGCTGCAGCGAAATGATAGGCTTGAATTACTCCATCTATTACTTCTGTGCCACGTGTTGCATCTGTCCCTGCATCTGACATTTCCTCGGGTGTAAAGGTGGCACTTACACGTGCGAGTCTGTGGACTGCTAGGTTACTGATAATTCGTAGGATTACTGTCCCACCAGAGATTGATTCGACTTGAGGGGCTATGGTTTCAGCCATCGTATTCACCGCATTAGCCCCCATCGCATCTCGACAATCTACTAAGATGTGGACGATGACCATTGGACCGGACATGGTTTCGATAATGCGAACTTCGACGTCTCTACAACCGCCGCCGAATTTGACTAGAATCGGGTCAACATCATTACAGGATTGAATCAATCCCTCCTTGGCAGCGAGAATGGCATCTCTGGAGGCAGAGGGATTTTCACAACCAACGATTTGAATTTGTCCAATCATGACAGGGTCAGTATTATCTGAAGTAAATCCACCTTTTACTTGACATCTTTTTGCCATATTAGAAGCAGCAGCAACAACACTAGCCTCTTCGACTACGAATGGAATTAGGTAATGTTCGTCATCGATGATGAAATTAGTTGCGACTCCAATCGGTAAGGAATAGCGTCCAACGACATTCTCGATCATTCGATCAGCGGTGCCTTCGTCTAGCTCGGCATTCTCCCAAGCGGCAATTTGTTCATCACTAAGTCCAGCAATTTCTGCAAGCATCTCTCTTCGTTCTGGTACAGAGAGTTTGTAGAATCCTTTCAAACGACTATTGTCAACGGGCATGTTTCCACCGCTCCTTGCCACGCCATTCTGTATCTAACCCCTTTGGATTACCATCATTGTATCCAATTGTTCACTACGGGCCTAGAATGCAATGGGGTGGTTATTATTTTTCATCACTATCATCATATTTTCCTCTAGAGGTATAGTAGGTACTTCTGGGCTAATTTTGTTTTTTATCTAAATTAGTGATCTCTTACGGGGTGGTAAGTTCAATTTTGTTAATGGATAATGCGTTAATTTTCCTATTAACGCTTCGCTAACGCATCAATAAAGCGTTAATAATGCGTTAATATCCGCGCACCTAATCCTCAAAACAAGCAATTTTTAAATGTTTTCGAAATACCGCTGAAAAAATAAAGCGTTAATTTAGCCTATGGAAGCGTAATTAAGCGTGAACATTATGTACTCGTCAGCATGCAACGCGCATGTGGACGACCAAGGCGTAAATCTACTCGAACTGCCTCCTCTCCGAGGAAACCCATTCGATAATCGCCCTATCGAATCATCTCGTGCGCACGAACTAGTTGGCCACCAACCTCTTCTCACAAAGTGGCGCGATCATATTCATTCTCAATCGCCGAGAATGGTATTGTTAATCGGCGAGCCTGGTTCTGGACGTACCTCGATAGTCAACACTGTTTCTTCTCTGACTACTCAGAGTTACATCTCTCAATATTTTCCAGAGTTACAAGATCCAGTCAAATCTATTTTGCAAGAGCTGACTGTTCACTTCGGAGATTTTAAAATTCCAAGTTCGATGAATTTGTTATCACAAAAATTGGTTTCCAGTCTAGATGAAATTTCAGGCCCGTTGCCACTAATCGCATTTGATTACCCATCTAATATTGATCTTGGAAGGATTATCTCATCAATGGCCCCAACCCTCTCTCGCCTTCGTGCCTTCACCATCATCACGATTACCCCTTCTCAACTCAATGCTCTCGAAGATGGAGTGATTGATCTATTCGATATCACCGATCGGTTGACAGGATTCTCAAAATTAGAAATCCAACAAATGGTCAATATCAGAACTAAAACGCGTTCAAGGGAGATGTGGAATATCAAACCAACTTTACTAGAGGCAATTCATGACCAAACCGGAGGTAATCCCCGGGAAGTCCTGAAATTACTTCGTGATTTAGTTGATGAACGACGAAATTTGGGTGGGGTAGGTACCTTGGCGAAATTAATGTCATGGAGGGTTGCTAATCCTTCTGCTCAAGTCGTTGAACCTGTAGTTTCCAAAACTAAATCTCGAGAAGAAGATTGGCAAATACCTGAGACTCCTTCTATAATGATTTCCGAGGAATCAGTAGAAGATAATATCGATGAAGAACCGGATGACCTATGGGATATAGAAGAGGACGAAAGTATTCCTGAAGAACCAACACTACTTGATTGGAATGATGATTTTGGCAATTCAGAAATTGATAGGATTGACGATGCTAAAGTCGAATCGAAAGTCGAAGAAGATGATGAAGAATCCCGCATTGAAGTTCTAGAAAATCAATATCCTGAGCCTGAGCAATACGTTCCTGAACCAGAAACCGAGCTTTTCATGCAATCTGGAACCGAACCTCCAGCTAGCGTATACGGAGGTGGCTCATTTGGGGGTTTGAGGAAACGGTTGGCTAAGACAACTGATGAAATGCCGAAGGGACTAGATCAGACCGAAATCATCTATGCAGACCGTGTTAGGAATCAACCGAGCCCACCACCAAAACAAAAAAGACCGGTCGACATTGTCGAAACTGAAGAACCCCCAGGTCATTTTGAAATTGAATCTCCACCCGAAATCCATGAAATGCCAGCAAAACTCGACCGTTCAATCAAGAAAATTGCTGAAGAACATGTGCTCTCAAGGGATGGTGCTGAATGGTTTGTCGATCAATCTCTTGGCAATACTTTACCGGATTTGAATGCAAAATCGGCATTTGAAGAGGAAATGGGAACGGAACAAGAGCAAATTATTGAAGAAACACCTCAATTTGAAGAAGATTACCCAGAAGAAATTGTCAGAGATGAACTGACTTTACCCCCTCCTGAAATTCCAGTGGTCCCTTCTGTTCAACTAATTCCAGATAGTTCTGAACCTATTCAGTTACCGTTCGGAGTTATCAAACAACCAAGGCAAACTGTACAGACTCCTTCCCAACTTACCCCTCAACCATCAATTCCTCTGTCTTTCGCCCCACTTTGGGATGATGATTCCCCCCTTAATCCACAAAAATTCCATACCCTCTCTGATTCTGAGCGAATGATTCTCGAAGCTGCATCGGTGCGTGAAATTTCTCCTTCCGATGCTGAATTACAAGCGCGTTTGGAAGTTGGTCGACCGCGCTTGTCACAAATTTACAATGGCTTACAAAAAGCTGGTATGCTCTCGGTTCGAAAACAAGGCCGTACTCGATTTTTCAAACTCAGCGGTGCGGCAGCCACAGAAATTGCTGCGACTGCCGGAATGGGTTAAATCAAACAATTAGGTGAAATGATGTCGGATGATGGTTCAATAGTTACGCGCGAAAAAGTTGAGAGTTATCTTGCACTGACTGCCGAGGCCAGAGCCAAAGCAACACCTTGCACACAAAGCGATGAGGATGCAACTCGCCTTGCCTCGATGATGAGAATGTGTGATGATTACCAATCCGATGCACGTCATTTCATGGAGCAAGGAGATTTAGTCCGTGCATTTGGAGCAATAAATTACGCCCATGCATGGATAGATGCAGCCGTGCGCATCGGATTGATGGACGGTCATGGCGATGACAGATTATTCACTCTGCAAAAAGAACCAATAAATCATAAAGATAATCATTGGAATTACACTTAACCGATTCCTTCGGAGATGAGTTTTGTGAACTTCATCATGTTTTGTACAGAACTCATTATTTGAGGGGATGTTAGACGGTCTTTCACAACCTTCAACCGAGCATGTTTCAGCAACTTCTGATTGGTATTTCTTATTCTCCCTGAGGAAGATGATACTAGTTATTATCACACCGATAAACGATATGAGCCAGACAATGATTGGAATAACTTCATATTTCTCTGGTGTCAAATTTACAAAAATTATTTCGAATGAAAAGATAATCCAAATAATCCAGGTTACCATGGTTATTTTTGTTAACTGAATCATCCAATCAAACTGTTTCATGACTATCGTATAATTGATAATTAGATAAACGTATTCTCTGCTTTAATTATTCAGATTAATTTTCGACGTGTCTTAAAATTCGTCTCGAAGTGACTTCGACATAAGAGCCACCATTTTCGATTAATCGCTCTTTCAATCGTCGATCAACAGTCAAAACGGGCCAGCGATTTTTCCGAGAAAGTTCGATTAACATCAAATCCGTATGTCGAATTCCTTCAGGATTTGCCATTGGCTTCCCGCGTTTGGCCAGAAGTGGCAACAAAAGTCCTCGTCGTTGCTGCGCCAATGAATCTAGTTCTTCCTGGACTTTGTCGAGCACGATGTAATCCGGTTTACCTAGCACATCGCGCATCGAAACATCAAGGTTCAATCCAGCATCAATCAATGCAGCCCAACCACAGGCGTCGATAAGGACGCTAACCATTTTTTCACCCAGAGATTGTGCCGTGACCAATTAATCGCCATCGTGTTCCGACCCGGCGTGAAAGTGTGATTCTTGAGCCTTCTTTTGCACAGATTGGTCTGCGTAATTCCATGGTTGCTTTCTTGCCCTTAACCGAGGTTACGGTACCAACAGAAGTTGCTGTTGCTGAATTGATCATCAACATTTCATTAGATTGTAAATTGCGCACAGGCTCTGCTTCACCACCTCCTGAAGCGACCATATTATCGAGCAATTCGAGGTTAATTCCTAATTTCTCCCAAGTTGGAGGTAATTCCCCCACTCTCGCCATAACCTGACCCGATAATTCGTCCGCCTTGGATGCAACAGGGTCGAGAGGTGTTGCAATTCCACAAAGCCCACCTGCGTGAGCACTTTCCAAATCATTGCCTCCGCCCTTGATACTCTCGATTACTGTCGGCAATGGTTCCCAGTGGAATTTGTTGCCTTTTTGGATTCGGCGACCTGGGGCAATCAGAATCTTGTCGCCGACAGAAAAATATCCTTCGACGATGCTTCCACCGAGTATTCCACCAGTCAGCTTTTCTGGTCGGGTTCCAGGTCGATTTATGTCAAAAGAGCGCGCTACATACATTAGACCATTCTCTTCTCCAGAGCGGTCTGGTGTAGGAATTATTTCTTCAATCGCTTGAATCAGAATATCCAGATTTACATCGTGGTGAGCAGAGACTGGAATCACTGGAGCATTTTCTGCAATTGTTCCTTTTGTGAAATCCCTAATCTCTTTGTAATTCTGCTTGGCCTTTTCACTAGTAGCGAGATCGATTTTATTTTGAACGATTACAATATTCTCAATTCCAGCAATTTCGAGAGCAGCGAGGTGCTCTCGAGTTTGTGGTTGTGGGCAGGTTTCAGTCGCTGAAACCAATAGAAGAGCTCCATCCATAATCGATGCGCCTGAAATCATCACTGCCATCAGTGTCTCGTGTCCTGGGGCATCGACAAAAGAAACGGTGCGTAGGTATTCTTTTGCATCGTCTTTCTTGCCTTCAGGATGCTTTCCTTTGGCGTAATATTCTCCTTCTTTCGTCGAATAAAATTCAGTATCAGCATAACCGAGTTTGATACTGATTCCACGCTTACGCTCTTCGGAGTGAGTATCGGTCCAAGTTCCAGACAGAGCTTGTGTGAGAGTGGTTTTACCGTGGTCGACGTGACCTACCATTCCGATGTTTACTTCGGGCTGTCGTTGCGCTTTAGCCAGAAGCATCATCCCCTATCGATTCACTCTTCTTCGGAGGTGGATGACTCGACAGGAGTAAATTCCTCAACATCAAAAATGGTGCCGAGATTACGGTTTCCAGTTTCAATAATTTTGAGATTTAATTGACGTGTTTCTGTGCTGATTGTGTTTCCACGGAGATTTCGTCGGCGGCGAATACCATCATACTTGTATCGGTAAACCTTGGAGTTTTTCTTTACGTATTTCTTACCTTTGTAACCAACACCTGCTGTAATTAAAACAGACTTGATGTTGCCACCTGCGAGATCTGCACGCATTGGGCGACCTGTTTTATCGGAACCTCCGGTAATTTCCAACTTGTAACCGGAAAGTGATTGATCTCCTTCTCCAACGAATATTCCATCAACGTTATCGCCGATCTTCTTTCCAAGGAAATGATTGTAGTTAGAGCCGGTAATTTCTACTGAAAACGCACGTCCACCCGCATCGGGGTTCGTATCGTTGATTACTGCCTTGAAGGCTTGTTCTCCTGCCATATTAGTCACCTTGGACGGCATCCCGAGATACGACCCCTATAAGAGCGGTTCGGAAGCCCCTAGGGGCTTATTTCCTTCGTTGTAAATCTTTCTCAATTCTTCTTTCTAGATTCGCGGGTGCGATACTGTTCATCGTTATATGAGTTGTTCGACCTCTTCCAACCGTTGATTTTGCTTTACGGGTTTCGATTAATCCCTCACTTTCAAGGAACTTTAGGTGTTTCCAAAATGTTGTATAACTTCGTTGTTTTACCTCAAATTCTTCACAAACTAATGCGTATAATTTCTTTGCATCACCGCTCGTTATCCCGCCGGATTTTTTCAATCGTCTGCACAGGCCGAGCATGATTAATTTTTGATCTTTTGAGAGTGAATCGACCTGACTCGGTTCTAGTGAGGCAGAACGAAGTGTACTCGGTAAAACGTCCTCGATAGTGACCTCTCCCCTACCAGATTTTTCGGCGCGGCGGACCGCAGCCTCGAGTAACTCGATAGCAATACGTGCATCACCGCTACCAGCAGCGAGCGCGCCGATTCTAGTCAGAACTTCTTCACCAACCGTGCCGGTGATACAAGCAGCGTCGGCACGTTGGTGAGCGATGGCTGAGAGTCCAGTTTGGTTATATGGCGCCAATTCAAGAAGATTGCTGGCGCCAAGCCGAGAAATTATCGCCGGCTCGAATAGTGTTAACAGAGTTGAATCTTGGCTGACGAGAATAAGCGAGATCGACCCTTGATGGTCCTTGCCTTCATCAATTCGAAGGAGTTTGTAGATGAGGTCGGAATTATCGCGACGAATTAACGTATCAACCTCGTCGAGTGTGAGTAAAAGATGCAAATCGTGCGCGATTAGATTTCTGCGAATCGATTGAATAATTTCTCCTGAACTCAGTCCGCGCTCAGGATGTCCAGAATCGAGAGATATTGCGATTTGTTGCAGAACTTGGGATGCAGAGGGGCTCATCCTACAATTTACATGGACAACTGTGACTTTTCGAACTTCGTGAAGATGTCTGCGCAAATCATCACCGAATTTTTTTGTCAAAATAGTTTTTCCAGTTCCTACAGGGCCGGTGATGATTGCTCTCCCACTAGTGCCATTACTTCCTATGTGTGAAAACATACTAGCGAGTTCTTCCAACTCAGCATCTCGATTGACTAAAGCTGGAGGTGTCCAATCGAAAGAAAAAGGCGACTTATCCCGAAGGATTTTGCCAGCGCCGATGCGGTCGAGGTATCCTGCCATTCATTGTTCTCGTGCTCTCGCCGTTATTAGAGATATTTGCTGTAACGCGCGCACATACACGCCTCTGTACACGCGCGCGTGGAAATAGAATCAAATTTCCTAAAATTCGATGTTGAGAAAATAGTCAACAAATCAAGGGATTTCATCGAATTGATAGCCGTTCTCCCACTGCTTCTCACCGAGAGCGACCTCAAGTTCAAACGGCGTGATTAATGGCTTAGCATATTTCACCGCATCGTCGATAGCGATGCGTGGACATGCGGTGTTGACGAAAGCATCGACAGGATAGAAATCGATTAGGTCAGGGCCGACATGGTCGAGGGCCAAAAGGTATCCTTTCTTCCCATGTTTTTCGAGAAGCTTCTTCATTCGAATCGCTAAATTACGGCGCATTTGCCCAGGCTTCTCGCCAATCAAAATTCCAAAATTCTTAGCGCCATCTACGCTGAAAATCAATCCCATTCGTTGACGTAAAATTCGCTCGATTCGCTCAAACGACATTTCACTCGCCCCCCCATCATAAGGGTCGAGCAGTGCCAGTGGTTTACCGGTATGCATAACTAAACCAATTGGGTGGAAATCTCCTGAACCGAGGAAAAGGTAGTGACCAATTGACGGGTCATCACCTGAATAATTGCAGCCTAAAACCTGCCCTGGGAATGTTAGGCGTGCACCGCCAGTAGGAATCGTAACTTCAAATCCTGCTGCTTCTAATCGCAACTTGTATTCCTCCAAAAGGTGCAAGTGTTGAATCGAGCCAACCAATCCCAACTTTATTCCGGTAAGTGGAGCTACTCTCCCAACCGCATCTACGAAACGCTCGCGTGCTGCTTCATCGCTGAGGTCGATAGGTGATTCTGCTTCGATGATTCGCGCCTCTGCAATTGCTTTATGGCGTGCTAGAATTGGCAATACTGGGTCGATTTCAGGGTCTCCATCATAGGTAACAGGGATAAAATGAGTCGGCATTCCTGAATCGATGTTCATTGCACTGTGTCCCATATGAGCGACTAACTCTACGCCCATCATGCGCATCTTATCGTGCACCAAATCACAGGCACCATAACATGGGTCAGCGGCTAAAACTACCTTTGCCATCGAGCCATGTTCGATTTCATCCATCATTTCCAGGGCTTGCATCTTCAAGCCCTCAGGGACCTGAAGTGCCACAAGACGATGGTCGTTCTCTTTGATCCTCTCGACTAAATCCTCGAGTTGGAAATCATGACGTTCCATATCCATGGTTATTACCGACTCACCGTCATAGGGCCTGTATTTGAGCGGTTGCATCTGAATAGTGACATGCATTCATCCAAAATCATTCCTCGCGTAATTCTCGTACACGTGGAATCACCTCGGTAGCAAAGAGTTTGATTGAATCCATACAATCTTCATGAGGCATTGTGCCGTTGCTGTATTTCATGTCGAATCTATTGACTCCCAGATGGTTGGTGACATCTACTATCTTTCTTGCTACAGTCTCTGGAGAACCTACAAACATCGCTCCATCAGGACTAGTTCCGAACTGGAACTGATCATATCTCATTGGTGGCCAACCTCTCTCCCGACCGATTTTGGCATACATTTTCTGTAGGTGTGGCCAAACTGTTTCCTTCGCCTTCTCATCAGTCTCCGCGATATGTCCTGGGCAGTGAATTGCTACCTCACCTACAGGTAGATTGAACTGCTTTCGAGCATTATGATATTGGTCGACGAAAGAAGTAAACCTGGTTGGTGATCCTCCTATGATAGCGAGCATTAACGGGAAATCGTATTTAGCTGCTCGGATTACTGACTCCTGACTTCCTCCAACTCCTACCCATGATTTCATTTGAGGTCGTTCGAGTCTGGGATAGACTACTTGATTTTGAAGGGAAGAGCGAGTGCGTCCTTGCCAAGTAACCGGTGCGCCATCTCTCAATTGGGAGAATATCTGCAACCTTTCTTCGAATAAATCATCGTAGTCACTGAGGTCGAATCCGAATAGGGAGTATGACTCGGTGAAAGACCCCCTGCCGAGTATTGGCTCAGCCCTCCCGTTCGAAAGGGCATCTATGGTAGCGAAGCGCTGATACACCCTCACCGGGTCATCAGTGCTGAGTACAGTGACAGCGGTATTAAGTCGAACATTGTTAGTCCTTGTTGCGATTCCAGCGAGCATCGTCTCTGGAGCAGAGATAACGAAATCCTCTCGGTGATGCTCCCCTACTCCAAAGCAATCAACTCCGAGACGGTCAGCTAGTACCGCCTGTTCAAGCACATTTCTTAGAACTTGGGCGTCATCAAGCAACTGGTTGGAAGTCCCATTCGTTGCATCGCCGAAGGTGTGCAACCCGAACTCCATATCTGCCATTATATATGGCAGACATGGGTTAGAATTTAAACGAATAAGTATTCCAATTGATACTGTTGAACAATAAAAATCACTTGAGAATTTCAACCTTGCCGTCGATGATGTCAATCCTTGCAAGTGAGCGTACTGGCCATTCTGGGCGCTCGCGATTTAATCGCTCTCGTCCTTCACCTTTCTCGATTGCGACGACAACATCCTTCAGGATTACTCCCATCTCTTCTAATCTCTCTAACAAAGGCTCCAAAGTTCCACCAGTAGAGATTACATCATCGACGATTACAATTCGGTCACCAGGGTGAATGTCATTGATGTAAACGGTGGACTGAGAGTAACCTGTAGCGACGTTCACCCCCACTTCACCTTCCATTCCATACGAGCGTTTGCGGACAACAACAGTCGGCTTTCCAGTTGCATCACCGACTGCAGCCAGAAGTGGCAAACCCATAGCTTCGACAGTTACAATCAAATCGACTTCTGACCAATCAACGCTAGCAACGATCAAATCGCGCGTAGCACGCAATACATCGGCATCCATCCTAGGTATTCCATCTGAAATCGGATGGATGAAGTAAGGGTAATCTCCCTTCCAAATAATTGGAGAACCCCTAAGTGAATCTTGCAAGATTGACAATGGGTCACCGGGAGTCATTCCCGACCACACTCAAATTAGTCCCTTGGCCCGTAAGTGTTCAGATCCTTCAGCCACATGGATAGTGCAAGGGGTTGGGAACTTGCAAGTTGCCTTACGAAGTGCATCTCGAGCTTGAACATAGAATTCGGGTTGGGTAACTATCGAAACGACTACTTGGTTTCGTTGAACGCGAGCAGCGGTCCCGACATTTTTCCCAAAGGAAAGACGCATACCTTGTGATACACGGTCTGCCCCTGCACCGGTCGCTTGCTTATTTTCTCGCAAAATTTGGTGAGGGTAGGTGTGCATTCGAAGTGCATATTGGTCAGTAGCAGCCGATCTGATGGTTGCGTTTGCGACCTGACGTGCTGCCTCTAGAGCCGAGTCTCGAATTTGACAAGGATTATCTGCAGTTAATTCAAGTCGAATTGGGAATTCTCCTGCTTCAGCCTTGACTCGATTACCCATAAAGTAACGTAAAATTCGATTATTTGGCACACCGCCGGTGTACTTACGTCGAGTGAATGCCTGACCCTTAATCTGGCGGTACATTTTTGCCGGCTTGCGTGCCATCTGAATTACCTCGGACTCGGCCGACCTGCCTGCCGTATATAATTCTGAGTGAGCCACCGTAGGTGGGAATTCAAGTGGTTCTGAGCCGCTCACTCTCCGCCCTTACGACCTTTACTCCTGCAACGATTAAGATGAAGCCGATTACCAAAGAAATCCCAATTTTTTCATCGAGCAACCACCAGCTGCCCAGAACTCCAAAAACTGGAACCACGAAAACGTAGGATTTCACAAACCAATAATATGCCAGAACTGTCGAGAGTGCTCCAAGATAAAAAATAGCGTACCAGTCCTGTGTTGTAGGGTTGGGCAAACCAAATTGCCATGTTTCGTATATAGCCAGAGGTGTCAACAATACAGTGCCTATCAATGAATACCAAACTACAATTTGAAGAGCTGTCGAAGGCCCTTCTCCTCCTCTTTGCTCCATCATTCTCCTAGTCATGTTGGTTGTCGTCGCCCAAGATAATGCAGCGAACATAATCAAAATATCACCTAGAATTCTATCAGCAAATTCGATTTGAGTATTCGGGCTCCAACCCGTAACGATCGCAACACCAATGAAGCCGCAGGCTAGGCCTACCAACATTTTTGCTGATATTTTTTGACCGAGGAGTGGAGCTGCGAGTAATACTGTGAAGATGGGATTGAATGTGATGATTAGTGATGCATCGCTTGCTGCGGTGTAATACACACCATGCATGAAAAATAATTGGTATCCCAAAACGCCGGTTAGCGCAAGAATAGTCACTGTTTTCAATGACTTTTTATCTCGAGTAAACCATTGAACCGGCTTGCCACTAGCGGCCTGAAAAGTGAACCAAGCATAGAAAATAATCATCGTCAAAACATATCGCATCCAAGCGCCGGTCATCGGCGGTAAACCATGGGCTAGCATTCTGCCGACTGGCCAAGATAGGCCCCAAATCAGAGCGACAAGCACCATTAGTGCGTGGGTTTTGTACTGCTTTTCACCCGACATCTCTCTGCCCTCAGATGCTCCCGAACCATCAAGGTAAATTATACCAATTGTAATCGACTTTTCCGCACCGGCTTGCAAAGGTGGTAGTAGGTCTTATGCACCGCCGGCGCTGTGAGTATACCTACGCGCAGCGTAAGCGATGGAGGTGAGGTGAGGTGTCAAAGAGAGGTATGCTCGATCAATTTGCAGAAATCAAGGCGCAGCACCCTGATACTGTGCTATTTTTCAGGATGGGGGATTTCTACGAAATGTTTCACGACGATGCAGTATTAGCGGCTGATGTCTTGGGAATTACGCTGACTAGCCGTGATAAGAAATCGGATAATCCTGTACCTATGGCTGGCGTTCCATGGCATTCTGTCGAAGGCTATCTGCAAGTAATGCTTCGAGCCGGACACAAGGTTACACTTTGCGAACAAGAAGATGAACTCCGCCCCGGTTCAAAAATTCTCGAACGGATTGTCACTCGCGTCTATACACCTGGATCGCTCTATGAAGAGAATTTGATTGGCGAAGATGGTTCAAGTTTACTCGCTGCAATAGCACCAAAGGGTGATTCAGTTGGCTTGGCGTTGTTGGATTCTTCAACTGGCCGCTCATGGGTGCAGGAGCATACAGGGGCCGGTCGTTGGGAACGTGTTAAGGACGAATTACAGCGATGGTCTCCCAGTGAAATTGTAGTCGGCGGTAAGGATGCTGAAAGTGAGCAAATTTCAGGTTTATTAGCAGATTTAGATCGCGTAATTTTGAGTGTTCATGAAGTTGATGTTGAACAGCGGCTTCAGGCTGTTCGCGAGCATCTCAATGTCTCTGATTTAGGGTCAGTCGATCTAGATTCGAAGCCGCTGGGCTTACAGGCGTGTGGACTTGCAGCGAGTTATGTCGCCCGCCTGCATCTTATCGATGTGGTTCCGCTACGCGAGGTTCACTTCGATGCAGATGAAGGCCATATGGTTCTCGATCAGACAACATTACGTAACCTCGAATTGAGCCACACTCTAGTTGGTGAAAAAGAAGGGTCATTGCTACAGTCCATTGATTCAACGCGAACATGGATGGGCCGCCGCCTCCTCAAAGAATGGGTGATGCGACCATTGACGAATCGTGAGCAAATTTCCTCTCGCCACGCCGCGGTTGCAAGTCTTGTTAAGGCTCCGCGGCGGCTTGATTCGATTCGTGAAACTCTGAAATCGATGAGAGATTTGGAGCGATTAGCCACCCGCTTATCTTATGGTCGAGCCAATGCAAGGGATCTTGTTGCAGTAGCAGATTGTTTGGCACGAATGGAAAAACTTCAATCCTTATTGAGTGAAGGAAATTCAGATTTGTTAAACGAATGCGCTGAAGGTATGACAAATCTCGAACCGATAATGCATCACATTTCATCTAGTGTCGTCGATGAGCCACCACCAACCATTAGAGATGGAGGAATTATTCGTGCAGGAATCGATGAAAAACTCGATGATTTAAGGCAAAAAGCAGGAGAGGGCACAACCTGGTTGAAGGGTTACGAATCTCGGGAGCGCGAACGTCTTGATATTCCCAGTTTAAAGATAAAACAGAATCGTCAATTTGGTTTTTTCATCGAGATTACCAAAACTCATGTCGACAAGGTTCCTGAGGAATATCGACGTCGTCAAACGATGACTAATGCCGAGCGATTTACGACTGATGAATTGGGTAAATGGGAAGAAATAATACTTACGGCTGATGACCGTGCTAAGGCGCTTGAAAACGAATTATTCGTACAATTGAGAGCTGAAGTAGCAAACCATGCCCCCGCCTTAGCAGAGTTAGCGAGAAAGGTTTCGACCGCCGATGTAGTTGCTTCTTTTTCCTTCCATGCGCGTAAAAATTCTTGGACACGACCAGAGATTACCGATGATGGCAGGATGGATATTCGCGGTGGAAGGCATCCTGTTCTCGAAACGGATGGAAGGTTTGTTCCGAATGATATTTCATTTGATAATAAGCGCCGATTCCTCCTACTCACTGGCCCAAATATGGGTGGTAAATCGACTTATTTACGACAGAATGCATTGATTGCTATTCTGGCGCAAGCCGGCTCTTACGTGCCGGCTGACAAAGCTATAATTGGTTTGATTGACCGTGTTTTCACACGGGTCGGGGCACACGATGATCTCCGCCGTGGTCGCTCAACCTTCATGATGGAAATGATTGAAGTCGCACACATATTGCGTCGAGCAACCGGTCGTAGTCTAATTTTGCTTGACGAAATCGGTCGCGGAACATCGACTTTCGATGGTTTAGCGATTGCTTGGTCTGTAACGGAGGATATCTGCAGTAGATTGGGTGCAAGGACGCTTTTTGCAACTCATTACCATCAATTGGTCGGACTTGAAGCAGAATTGAGTAATTTACGAAATATCCATGTCCAAGTCGCTGATGTCAATGGTGAAATCCACTTTTTACACACGATTTCTGAGGGCCCTTGTGATGATTCCTACGGGGTTCAAGTCGCCGCATTAGCAGGTTTACCCGGCGGCGTTGTTGAGCGTGCACGAGATTTGCTAATATTCCTCGAAGGGCAGGCTAGAGGTGCGAAAGCAGGCTCTAGCGATTCTCCTGATTCACGCCCTGAAGGTCAGTCGAGCCTGTATGGCTGGATGCTTTCTTTGCCGACAGCGCCAGAATTGTCTTCAGATTCAGAAAATATTGAACCAACTGAGGTTCAAAAACCTGAAATAATTATTCGAGAAGACCCAATTTTACAAGAAATTGCCGAGCGCTTACGTACTCTGGATCCGGATTCACTTAGCCCACGCGATGCTCTCGATGCTCTCTACGCCATGAGAAATGCCCTCGGAAATACTGAGCAATCCCAACCCCTGGAGGATTGATTTTGGCCGAGCTTGAACTCACGCGTTCGGTAATTCAACAATTGGATGATCTCACTATCGGCCAAATCGCCGCAGGTGAGGTAGTTGAGCGCCCTGCACAGGTTGTGAAAGAATTAGTCGAAAATTCGATTGACGCGGGCGCGCATCGAATCCGTGTTGAAATCACTCGCGGCGGATTCGATAGAATCACAGTAATCGATGACGGTCACGGAATCCCAGCAGAGGAATTGAAATTAGCGATAACTCGTCATGCGACGAGTAAATTATCTGGTCCTGAAGATTTAGCAAAAATCCTGACGAAAGGATTCCGTGGAGAAGCCTTGGCTTCAATCGGTTCTGTTAGTGAGCTTACAGTCTCCAGCCGCCCCTCTGGTTCGGTTGGAAACTCGATTATTGTCGATAATGGTATAATCGGAACTACTGAGCCTGCTGGAATTGCCCCCGGGACTCGAATCGATGTTGTCAATATTTTTGAAAAAGTTCCAGCTCGACTTTCATTTCAACGCCGGCCAGCCACTGAAACAGCTGCAATTATTGATGTGGGGATCTCATTGGCATTGAGTGAACCAGGCACTGGGATACTCATTGTAGTCGATGGTAGAACCGTTCTTGATTGCCCACCTAGTGCTGAGATGGAAGATCGACTTTACGATTTATTCGGAGCGACTTCTGCGAAATTAATCGAGCTTGAAACCTCATCTATCGATAGCCAAGCACCCGGTGAAGAACGTTGGATTGGGTGGATTTCACCACCCGGATTAACCCGTTCGCGCTCGGATGATATTCATGTTATTGTTAACGGCCGACCCGTATCTCCTGGGCCATTTTTACAAGCTGTTCGTAGAGGATATCATAGCCGTTTGATGGTCGGCCGACATCCTATTGGAGTTCTTTCACTTAATTTGCCAGCCAACGAGGTCGATGTCAATGTCCACCCGACAAAAAGGGAGGTTCGCCTGCGGAATTCATGGCGAGTTTTGGAGAGGTTAGAGCGTGCGATAAAGCATACATTGAGCAAAGTTGCGACGCAGCCAGAATCTGCTGATAATACGATACTAGAAGGCATAGATAAAGTTGAGATTGAAGAGAAAATCAATGAAGAAATTCGGCCAAGTTGGGCTGAAGCAATCCCTCGTGAAATGACTCAAACTCATTTTAGTTCACTTCGTCACGCCGTTGAAAAAACACCTGCCGCAACCACAAGCCGACTTGATGAAACGCAAACTGAACAATCTACTTTACCAGGATTAGATCCTACTCCAATCACCTCATCTCTTTCATCTGAAGAGAGAACTTTGCATCGCTTTTCTGCTTTCGGTGAGGCGAAATCACCACTGGATGAGCCTACTCCAGATGCAGTGGTGATTCCCGAACTGCCTGAAATGATTCCCTTGGGACAATTTGCCGAATCTTACATTTTAGCAGAAGGTGATGATGAATTATTCATCATTGATCAGCATGCTTTACACGAGCGCATTCGCTATGAGCGATTGCGCTCACAAATGGTAAATTGGGACGGTCAACAATTGGTTACACCACTACATATTTCTTTAGGGGCGCGAGAGGCGGCCTCCGCCCGTTCCCAGTCAGTCCGACTTACAGAACTGGGGATTTCAATCAGTGAATCGACGGAAGGTTTCGTAATCCATTCGCTGCCCGAAGTTCTTATCGGAAAGAATTCAGTCGAGGACTTTGTTCACGATTTGCTGATTGAAATTTCCAGCCAACCAGAATCGAGTGGAGTTGATGCTGTCGAGAATTTACGTGATAAGGTCGCTTTCATGCGATCTTGTAGAGGGGCAGTGAAGGCAAATCAGAAACTCAATCTTGCAGAGATGAGGCGCCTGCTTGCCGATATGAGAACGGTAGCTAATCCTTGGGCTTGTGTTCATGGTCGTCCGACAATTCTAAGGCTGAGTTTAGATCATCTCGACAAGCATTTTGGGCGCCATGGCTAATATTATTCTATCACAAATAATTGATATTATAATGATGACAAGACTCCAATCTGGCCTAAAAATTCCGGGTGGCTGACTGCCGATACTTCTGGATTGATGATTTCTCCTCCGCATGAAGTGGCTAGCAGTACGGCGGTCATAACCAAACGATGGTCCCCATGTGTATCAACCGGCTCCACTGGTAGTTTCGGCCGCTGACCTCCAGCGATTACCAATCCATCAGCGGTCGGTTTACAAAACAGGCCGAATTTATTTAGCAACTCTACAGTTTTTATAATTCGATTTGATTCTTTGCCACGCGCATGAGCGACACCAGTGATTCTTCCACCATTTTTTAGAGCTAAATATGCAGCAGCTGGGGATATAATATCGCTAGCATTTTGCAGATTCAACTCACCCCCTTCTAGGTTAGTGAGTTGGTCAAAAGAGGCGATCATAGATTGGTCATATGGGTAAATTTCCATTTGTACATCGAGCTCATGATGCAATTCAGCGCACAAAATCCCCATCGGATAAAGACTCAATTCAGGAGGTATCCCCAATGATTCAGGCCCACTCGGGTCAAAACTATTAATCGATATTTTGTCATTCGTTTTGGTAATTGGACTGCCAAAAATACCTGCGGCAAGTCCGGTTATCTCTAGATAACCCGTGCTTACCGACTCTCCAATACAATCAATCACAACTTCTTCAGAAAATTTAGGAGAGGCTAGAATCAATGCGGTTAGTGGCTGGCTAGAACGTCCCATCTCAAGACTAATTTCCCCCCCTGAAATCGGTCCGCAGACCGTACAAGGTAAATTTGTAGATGAAACTTTAACGTCCAGTTCCCGTAAGGCAAAAGCCAATTCAGGGCATTCTCGTGATCTAAGGGATTCATCGCCATCAATGGTGATTTCTTCATCGAAACAAGCTGCTATCGCAGTCATGATTCGAGCAACCGTGCCAGAATTTCCACAATTCAATGTTGAATCTGGAGCACTTAAACCGTCTTTTGGAGGTTTAATCAACCATTCTGTGCCCCCTCTCTCAATTTCCACTCCCATTTTTTCTAAGCAGTTCGCCATAGAGTGAATATCTCCCCCTGGCTCACTCGCAATTTCGATTTTCAGTGTTTTTTTTCCTTGTGCTGCCATCGCCATAAATCGAATCATATGACTTTTCGAGGGTGGTAGAGAATAGAAGAATTCACCACTCGGTGAAATCGGCTCGATGCTTAACACGACTCGACATCGTGCCATATTTGTTGAATCCTTGCTTCAAGCATCCACATTGCGAATAAAATTTCCAAAATCTGAAGTCTCATCCCACAATGCAGCTCTATCATCAATTTTACTTTGAAGAAGAGTTTCTTCCAAAGTTCCATTCAATACTATTAAATTCTGTTTTGCTAGCATTTTCGGACTCAATCCTGGCATTAGAACGGAGATAAATCCAGGAACTCGTTTGGGATAAACCTCGTTGACATGCTGGACGATATTAGTCGTACAGGTATTGGTTAGGGTATTGTACCACTCTGGTGATTCTGCGAGTTTATTGGTTCTCCTAAGGTATGACTCCAAGAGGTTTCGATGATTGTTCTCACCTAGGACAATTCCTTCGAATAAATGAGTCACAGATTTCGGTCGGCAGCGGCTACGTACTCCGATTATGTCTTCCTCTTTCCCCCATACATAGATTAATTCATACTCTCTGAATATACCACTTATTGGATGATATTTTTCTCCTTTTTCTCTTCTAACTTCGATTGAACAGGCAATTCTTCTACTATCTTCGAACTCGAATGAAAGGATAGTATGGGCCATCTGTGGATATTTTGGTTCGAAATATTCCAGTATCAGCCAAATTTTCTTGACGCTGCGAAGGTCGAACGACTCAACAATCCATTTTTCATCATAATCTCGAGTCGTTTGCCAGTGAAAATCACGTAAATTGTAAATTGTTACTTGATCACCATCAAATTCAACTCTAGCAGTGTGTGCATTATCGTTTACCCAACTCCGATCATTTGAAGGCTTCAATCTAAGGAATTTCATAATCCAAATAAATCCAAAGAGAATGGCGATAAAAATGGCCAATAGAAGTATATTTGTGAGAAGGAAGGTGAGCCAAGTGGGTATAATCACAACTTACCTTAGCCGCAATATGGGATGAAGTCTGCTGTCTTGCTCCCGCTTGTCGGATTGATTAGGTGGCGCGGCAGGGGAGATTCGAACTCCCGAGGTGAAACACCACTGGATTAGCAATCCAGCGCAATGGCCAGGCTATGCGACTGCCGCAGTGGTAGACTTCACTCTTCTTCTTCATCAGATTCGAGAGTTTTATCATCTTCTAGTAATTCTGCTGGAAGTCGGGCGACGAAAATAATTTCATCAACATGGTCGGTTTTGTCTGCATTACGAAGCTCCATAATTCGAGTTCCTTTGGTGACCTTCCCTCTGGTTTCTTTAGTCTGAGCTGCAGATAATCTAATCATCATCCCAGACTTGGTTAGGATGAATAATTGGTCTCCCAAATCTGGAATTTGTCTTACGCTGACGATTTCATCTTTGTCTCTTAGTGACATGGTTTTGACTCCTTTTGTTCCTCGGTTAGTTTTCCGATATCCATCTCGATCTGTGGTGATTTCACCATCTTCATTGACAATTTCATTTCCATCTTCATCGATTGCAGAAATCATTTCACCGGAACCGAGTCTAGTTCTCTTCGCCATTCCGTATTTTGAAATCGTCAAGACACTGGTGTCAAAATCATCTGAAACAATCATTCCGATGACTCTGTCAGATTTGCGAAGAGACATCCCTCTAACTCCTTGGCTGACCCGTCCCTGTACTCGAACAGTATGCGTAGAGATGATATCGCCACTTGCTGGGTCGACTCGAGATTTGACATCAGATGGCTTGAATCTACAAGCATTTCCGCCAGCCGAAACTAGGACTACATGATCATCTTCCATTGCTGAACGGACTGATACGAGTGAATCATCTTGGCCCGCAGCAAATTTCAGAGCGTACTTTCCGTTTTTATTGATTTTCACATAATCAATGAGTTTGCTACGCTTGATTCTACCCTCCATCTGGATCTTCAATAAGTTCCTTGCTCATAGGAAGGATGGAAATAACACTCTCATCATCTCTAATTCCATTCAAAAGGTTACGAATGTGAGTTCCACGGCCGTGCCTGCTAGCTTGAGGTGTTTCCCATGCGCGGAGTCCGTAGACGCGTCCTTTGTCAGTGAATATTAGTAGCCTATCTTTTGAGAAACAGGTTATGATAGCCGACGGGGCATCTTCATCTTTGGTCGTTACGCCTTTCAATCCCTTTCCTCCGCGGTTTTGTACGCGGAATCCTTCGACTGGTAAATGGCGAATGTAATTGTCCTGAGTGAGGGAAATAACCAACGCTCGTTCTGCTACCAAATCCTCTCTATCCATCGAAAGCGGACTTGGGTCTATGTGGGTTCGACGATCATCTCCATGTCGCTCACTAACTTCTGATAATTCTTGCAACAGTATGCTAAAACGACGTGTTTGAGATGAAATAATATCTGTCAAATCTGTAATTTTCACTTGTAAATCATCAAATTCGTTTTGAACCTTTTCAACGTCCAATCTACTCAATTGGTACAATCTCCTTTCAGCAATTGCTTTTGCTTGAGGTTCTGTAAATGTGAATTTAGCAATACTAGACATTGTTTCATCACCGCGTAATACGGATTCAAATTGTTCGCGGCTTGAACTCGCTTTTCCAACCTTGACCACATCATCGATTCTATCTTGTGCCTTGACCAAGCCTTCTAAAATATGAGCTCTTGCTTCTGCTTTTTGACAATATGCTTAACATAGGTGTGAATCATTCTTGGTAAAGTCATTAACACTGGACGACCGTCAAGAATAGCCATCATATTTGCAGAGTATGATTCTTGTAGGCGACTCGATTTGAATAGTTGATTTAATACTGCATGGGGATCGGCGTTATTCTTTACTTCAATAACAACTCTAATGCCTTCCTTACTGGATTCATCCCTAATGTCTCGGATTCCGATAACAGTTCCCTTACTGACTAAATCAGCAATATGTACAAGCATATCCGCCTTCTTAACTTGATATGGAATTTCAGTGATTATCACTCTCTTTCCTTTGGAATCATCTTGTACTTCGCACCTTGAACGTACATGGAATCTACCTTTGCCTGAAGAATACATGTCATAGATTCCATCTATTCCATGAATACTTGCTCCCGTTGGGAAATCAGGCCCTTTAACATGCTCCATATATTCATTAATTGAAATATTTGGCATTGTGGATAAGTCACCATTATCTTCCATGATTCGGTTGACGTGCAAGTCTACCGCAGCAGCGACTTCTGTCAAATTATGAGGGGGTATTTTTGTTGCCATTCCCACAGCAATACCATCGCTTCCATTCAATAGAAGATTTGGCAGCCTTGAAGGCAATACTGTTGGTTCTTGCTCAGAATCATCGAAATTCGATTGGAAATCAACTGTTTTCTTATCAATATCTTCTAACATATGTTTCGCAATTCGGTCAAGACGACTCTCTGTGTATCGCATTGCAGCAGGTGGATCTCCATCTATTGAGCCGAAATTACCTTGCCCATCAACAAGTGGGTAACGCAAGGAAAAATCTTGCGCCATCCTAACCATTGTATCATAGATTGATTGGTCACCATGGGGGTGGTATTTACCCATTACTTCTCCGACTGAACGTGCAGATTTACTGAACTTCTTTTCAGATGTATGGCCGCCCTCAAACATACCATATAGAACCCTTCGATGAACCGGTTTTAATCCATCTCTAGCATCTGGTAATGCTCTGCCAATGATGACCGACATCGCATAATTGATATACGAAGTTTTCATCTCTTCATCAATTGGTTGATTGAGAATATTACCAATTATTATTGGGTCTTCTTCGGTCGTTTCTTGGTCTTCTTCGGGTATTTCAGATGTCAAGGTTGGTCACCTCCTTTGCGTACTTTTCGATGAAGGCCCTTCTATCAGGGACATCTTCACCCATCAAGATTTCAAACATGCGATCTGATGCTTCTGCATCTTGTACTGTAACTTTCAACATAGTTCTAGTCTCGGGATTCATTGTCGTGTCCCATAGTTGGTCTGGATTCATTTCACCAAGACCTTTGTACCGTTGTATCCCAATTTTTGCAGCGGGGTTACCTGCCCTCAGTTCTGTGATTAGTTCATCTCTCTCGCTTTCGGAAAATGCATACTTGCTAATACGCCCTTTAGACACTTGATATAATGGCGGTTGAGCGATATATACGTGGCCACCGGTTATTGCAGGGCGCATGAACCTCCATAGGAAGGTCATCATTAGCGTCCTAATGTGGGCACCATCAATATCTGCGTCAGTCATAATGATTATTCTTGAATAGCGCATCTTCTCTGTGTTAAAGGCGCCCTCTTCCTCGGGATTGTTTCCAACGCCGGCGCCAAAAGCCCGAATCATGGTTTGAATCTCATTGTTTTGGAATACCTTTACCAAATTTCTCCTTTGACGTTCCACATTGAGGATTTTTCCACGCAACGGTAGTATCGCTTGGATTCTTCTATCGCGGCCGGTCTTTGCAGAACCACCCGCTGAATCACCTTCGACAAGATATATTTCACATTCAGCTGGATTTCTTGATTGGCAATCGGCTAATTTCCCAGGAAGGCCGCCGCCTTCTAGTACGCCTTTACGGCGTGTTAAGTCTCTTGCCTTTCTAGCAGCCTCTCTCGCTTTACTGGCCAGTAAACCTTTCTCAACTATTTGCTTGGCGGTGGAAGGGTTTTCTTCGAAAAAATCACTTAACTTCTCATAAACAATTGAATCGACAATACCTGCTACTTCACTGCTAACCAATTTGTCTTTAGTCTGTGATGAAAAAGATGGATCAGGATGCTTTACGCTGACGATTGCGGTCAATCCCTCTCTAACATCCTCTCCAGAAAGTGTGTCTCCTTTCAGTAAATTTCTGCTTTTTGCATATTTGTTTACACTACGAGTCAGTGCCCCTCTGAGGCCACTCAAATGTGTCCCGCCATCCCTATTACGAATGATGTTTGTATAACACTGAATTGATTCGCTAAATGCATCTGACCATTGCAATGCAAGTTCAACAGATACTTCTCCGAGTTCTATTTCTCTAAAGCCTTCAACATGTATGACATCACTATGCATTGCTACACGGCGAATGTTTAGTTGGTGGACAAATTCTTTGATTCCACCTTCATAATGATGTTCACTGACATGTTCTTCTTCACCGCGTTCATCGGTGATTGTAATTTTTAGCCCTGCGTTGAGGAATGATGTTTCTTTAAGGCGCGTGTCGACGGTATCAAAATCAAACTCTGTGATTTCGTGAAATATGTCCAAATCTGGCTTGAAGGCGATTAAAGTCCCAGTGTCTTGGCATTCTCCTACAACTTTTAAATCATACATTGGAACTCCTTTTTCATATCTTTGGAAGTATATTTTGTTGTCAAGATGGATTGTCATCTCCAACCATTCTGAAACGGCGTTAACTGCTGAAACACCAACTCCGTGCAATCCTCCAGATACTTTGTATGCATCGTTATCGAATTTTCCACCAGCATGCAGCTTTGTCATAATGACCTCTGCTGCAGAAACACCAAACTCATCATGGATACCAACAGGTATGCCTCTGCCAAAATCTCTCACAGATAAAGAACCGTCGGCGTTGATATTGACTTCTACGAAATCATTTTGCCCGGCGAGATGCTCGTCTACTGCATTGTCAACTACTTCCCAAATACAATGATGTAAACCTGAGCCGTCGTTGGGATCCCCGATATACATTCCTGGTCTTTTTCTGACCGCTTCCAGGCCTTCCAAAACTTGGATGCTATCGGCGTCGTACTTATCTGACATTCTAATTTTCTCCATTTATGCGAGGGTTCCCGTAGGGAACCCTCAACCACTCTACTAAATACCTGACGTTGGGGGTTATTGAATGCTTCTTATTGGGGGTTTGGAAATGGCTAAATCAGCAGTTTTTGGAGATAACAAGATTATTTATTCTGGACAATTGACTCGACACGATTAAACAGACTACGATTCTGCCTCGGCTGAATGGGCCTACCTCTCACCTGCGTCACACTCTCTGGGTGCACTGTCGACGAGATGTTGAAGGATGCAGCTAGAGCAACTGCTGTTGGAGCTGATTTAGTCGAAGTACGCCTTGATAAATTGTGGGTACTGAAGCAACAACCGGAACCTGTTGAGAAGATTATTCCGACTCCCAATAAACCCCGGCCTCGTCCAGTTTATATCGCTCCAGAATACACTCCTCAACCCATGGATTCAGTCGATCTTGATTCTGCAATTATTTCATTCAAAGCCGGTATCGAATTACCTGTCATTATGACCTGTCGATCCAACCACCAGGATGGTTATTTCCCAGGTTCGGAAGATGAACGGATTGAAGTTCTCACCAAGGCGATTAAAAGCGGCGTAAGTTGGGTTGATCTAGAGATTGACATCGATTCTAAAGTTCGCAAGAAATTGATGAAGTTAGCTGGAAAAAATACCAGCATCATCGCTTCGCTTCATTCCGATGATTCCGTGTTTTCATCTGAGGAGATAATTCAAGAAGTCGAAGAGAATCAATCCGCTGGTGAAGTCATAAAAATGTGTTTCAAAAGCACAGGGAAAAATGATGGACTCCGAATCTTCAAAGCGGCATGGAATTTCAAAGAATCAGAGATAAAAACCGCGATAATGGGTAGTGGTTTAGGAGGCGATTGGAGTCGAATTCATGCTCCTCTCCTCGGTCAACATTTGGTTTATACTACAATGGAAACAGGTTGGCATCTATCACAGGAAGGCCGAATTAATGCAAGCGATTTGAAAACTGCTTGGAAATTATTAGAATATTCTTAATTCTAATCTTCCATTTTTTCTTCTTCGCCTTCGTGTTGTTCTAATAATGGTACTGAATTAACTTCTGAAGCACTCTCATTGAGCCCAAATGCATGGTATCTATTGTGTAGAACCATCGGTACGATGAGGAAAGAAAGTGGTAGAATACTAACCAAAATATAGGCTGTAAATTTTGGCAATGTCAATCTATCCTCAACATCGATGAGTACCTCTACATTCATATCGCCTCCTGCTGTGCCTGCATCAGTGTGCCTCGTGTTATCCCAATTATCGAAAACGAGGTAATACAATGGATTTGAATCGAACCAATTAGTATTCCAAACTGAACCATCTGTATCAATTGCGACGGAAAATTCTACGGTTTGACGATCTTCATATGCGTGTACATCTCGAAATGGTAGCCACATGACTGTATCTCTCCATTCTACTGGGATAGTCTTCAGATTAAGAAAATCACTCCATCTCTCATTTCTCTGGTCATAATCTACATTATATCTATCCCAATTTCCACTTGATAAAAGATAGACATCACCTTCGGAACCTTTCGATGGCGGGTTGCTCAAATCTGGGCTGAAAGTTATACAGAAAGTGTATGAATAGCCGGTAGTCAAACGCAAACTCAAAGCTTGTCCGGAGTCATTTTTTAATTCCATCTCAATGCTAAGATCTCTAAACAAGGCGACGTTATTTTGTGAATTTGAATCATCAGACGCTTCCCAATTAAACCATGAGTCTTCGCCGACACGATGGGTATCTACAGATGTGTATATGTCCCAATCATTGCTGGCCGGAACTTGACAACTACTGTCTGCTGAGGCAGTAGGGGCGACTATAATCGCAATAACAACGGCGAAAATTGGCGTCATCAAACATGTGTTGAGAAATAGGGCAACTGATTTTTTCTGGAGCCCGTCTTTCATTATCGTCTCCTCGTACGAATTGGGCGGATATATCCTGATTCCTTATCCCTTCGCTCTTCGACTGTCAGATACTTAGGTTGTGGAGGAGGTGAATGTTGGTCCATTCCTGGCAAGTTCCCTTCTGCGACTACCTCTTGCACATCGTAGGTTTCTTGCATATTTTCGGCGTCGAGTTCCTCTTCATCTTTCTGTTTCATAATGAACCAACCGAGAAGAAGAACTGTTGCTACTAATACGAGTAAACCTGCGCTGCTAGCGTTGGGAACTAAATCTTGCCATGTCAAATCGGCAAGAGTTATTTTTTTATTCTCTTCTTGTATTCCAAGAATAGTAATTACGAAATCTTCTGATGTACAAACTCCAACTCCGTCACAGACTTCCATGATGATTCGGATCTCACCTGGTTTCGTCCATGTTTGTTCACCCCATATGAAATCGTTACGCATATCACCATCAAGATTAGAATCGATTAAACTGTTCAAATCCCAGCGAATCGTCAAATTAGATGAAAGGAAACGATCTCGATCATTCGCAGGATTCCCATCTCCATCTGAATCCTCATCCGCATCAAAATCCATCCATGCTAAGATGCCATTTTCTAAGTCGTGGTCGATTGCTTCTGAATCGAGCATGACTAAATCATTGACGAAAACATAATCCGCGCCGATAGGATTTGTCGTAATTATTTCCGGCGCGTGCGAAACATGAACTAACATTGTCGTAGAATTGGTTTCTCCGGCTTCAAAACCATCGATAACAGTCAATGTGACAAGATATGTTCCTGATAATTCGTAATGGTGCCAAACTATTGGGCCTTCGACTTGCGGAGATGCATCCCCGAAGTCCCAAATCCATCTGGATATTCCATTCCATTCTGAGTCGGATTGTTCCGTGGATGTTCTCCCAACGAAGAGTGGATCAGCATCATAACTCTTTGAGCCATCGAATTGTAGTGGCATACCCGGTGCGATGAATGCATTTCCGAACTCGGTCTGAGATACTTGCCAAGTCACAGTCGTTTCGTCAGAAGGGATATAATCAATGATGGACCCATTAATGCTTGGTTGTCTGAAATCTAGCATAGGAACTGGAAGTGGATTGGCTATTCTAATTGAGTATGATTTCATTGCGGATGCGGTTCCTCTCTCATCCACAACAACTAAGCTCACTGTATAAAGACCGGGTTCAAGGAAGGTTTGATGTATAGATGAGATATTATAAATCGGTTCATCGAGACTAGAAATGTTCCAAATCGTCTCCAGAAGTGAAGTGTCTCCATCTGGATCGAACGAAATGCTTTCGAATCGATATTCAGTCTCAACTGTCCCGTCGGCGGGACGAGCGAAAACAGCAACTGGTCGCTGATTAGTTACATGAACCTCAAGGTTTGCGACCGAGGAATTTCCATCATCATCGGTAACCTCTAGTATGATATTCTTGATTCCAGGTGTTTTCCAACCAACAATTGGATTTATTTCAAAAGATTCGGTTGCGGAGAAATCAGAGGTCAATGTCATTCCAGACCCTCCAAGATTAACACCTTCTTCGAAGGTCCACCGATACTCGACAATCAATCCGTCGAGGTCTTCGAAGATATCTGGCATTTCGAGAGGAGTCAAAGTGAATGTTTGTAATGTTTCATCGAATATTTGTAGAGGAACGCGGTTTAGAATTCTGATGTAAAGTGTATGTTCAACAAAATGTGTTCCGTCATCGACAGTTAAGGTCAGCGTGTAGATAATTCCGTCTGCACTTCCGTCGACCCAAGCATGCCCTGCCTCGACTAATCCTTGGCCAGTCTCAATATTGCTATCTCCCCAATCCCAAGTGAATTGTAGTTCACCAGTAGGGACGTTGTCAATTGTATCATGAGCAGAAAATTGAACCCGTTGGTTCGTTTTCAAAACTAATTCATCGTTTTGAACAACGCCATCGACGGATATAATGGGAATTGGTTCAGAGGTATCATCGACGTCGATTATCCAAGATTGCGGTTCAGAGAAATATCCACCTTGATCTTGGATGGTTAGGACGACTACATATTGGCCTGCATTGATGTAAGATTGAACTGGGTTTTTTAGACCAGAACTGGTGTTATCACCGAGGTCCCAGAAATATGCCATCGGTGTTTCGTTATGGCTGAATGTTCCGTTTAATTGCGAGAATCCCCATGCATCATATCCAGAACCAAACATACTGACTGGTAGCCAAGTTTGAGTTATATTTGTCGAGAGTGAACCAGATGCCACCGGCTCCATATTTGCTAGATTAATCGGTAATGCAAATGCTTGGTCAACGAGCGCCCCGGTAACGTCGGTGATGCTTACTCCAAAGGTCCAATCACCAGTCTCAGGCGGTGTGAACCATACGTTTTTCTCTGATACGACGCTATTTCCTGCAGTAATATCGAAAGTTACCGTATCTTTCAGTGTATTATTTAGGAATGCTTCGACCTCAACTTCAAGAATCTCAAAGAAAGCATTCGAAGTCACTTCAAGTTGGATTTCAATGCTATCATCGAGAAGGTTCCCATCTCTATCGAATGGGATAATATTATCAATTTGGATTTCTGCTGGGTCAGTAATCAATCCAGCTTGAACTGTTATTGCTGCTTCTGGATAAGAGCCGGTTGTGATTCCGCAACTTGCAAAATTGTAATCACAATCATCTACTAGAGATTCATACCAAGTAATCAACCAAACTTCATCGGTAAAATTTCCAAACCCATGAACTAGACCGGTTGCAGCACCGCTAGCTGGGTCGATTCGAAGTCGATTCAAACTCCATGTTCCCGTCGCTGATTCTTTCTGCACGACCACTCCTTCAAAACCGAATTGAGTTGGTGAAACCATCATGTTGAGAGGTGCTCCAGAACCTTGAGAGAACTTGTATGAGCGCATCCCCCATCCTTCGATAGATTGAGAACCGCTAGACCAATCGTTAACCCACTGGTCGTTGAAACCGCTCATCTGAACTTTACAAACCTGTGAAGCGGTGCAGGATGATGCTAGGTCGAGATTTGAAAATCCGAATGCTCCTTGTGCACTATCAAGAGTAACTGCTACGCTGAAATTTGCAAAAATCTCACTCATAGTCGTTCCAATAGAAATCGACCCTGGCTGTGGATTGGCTGCGAGGTTGACGATTCCAGCTCCGCCAGTAGCTGTGTCTGCAATCAAACTAGCAATCGCTGCGCCACCACCCAATTTGTCAGCTAGATACATCATGAACATGAAGCCAGCACCGTAATCAGCGATTCGTTGATTCCACCAGCGAACGCTAAGGTTGGAATTTGCCGACCATTCATTTGCATGACCTGTCAAGGTGCTGGTCACACCAAAACAAAGGTAAGCGGCCATGTCAGCTGCTCCTTCATCAATCCACAAATGTTCGTAAGGGTCACGAGCACTGTGCAAAAGATGTTCTAACTCGTGAGATAAAATTGTATTTCGCCAATTCATGTCGTCAGCATCGATGAAAACAGATTCCCTACTAGACGCAATACCTGGTGAAAAATATCCTCCAGTCCCACCGGCTCCATCCATTGCAATGATTACTATCTCTACCTGACAATTATTGTCCACATCCGGAGGCGTTCCGAAATATGTTGTGTCAGTAGGAAAAATTGTCGTTTCAAAAGTCGAAGCTATGTCGTTGAGAGTCGTTGCTGGAATAACTTGTCCATTTTGGACAAAAATCGCCGAATTAGTTGAGGTTTTTTGCACCGTCGCATCGACGGTGCCGCTGGCGGTTGGAATTGTATCGGTATCGCCCTGACTCCAAGCATTTGTGCAATTTCTCGCAGACGACCGAGAATTGCTGTAAGACTGCGAAAAAGGTAAAATCAAATTAGGGTAACCAGCTTCGACCCATTGCTTTTTCAGGTAACTAGTAGCCGAAAAGACTGGTTCATCATTATTGGTAAACATGTATTGATTACCTTCAAGTGTCGAATCGAATTCATCCAAATCGCCCGCAATGAACTCTGAAACCACATTCTCACTGACCGGCACAGCCAGTGCCATCGGAGACAAACTAGCCACTAACATCAACGAGACTAGCAACAACGTAGTTGTTGTGCGTCGAGAGGGGCGTGCGGTCAACATGGGTAACACTTCGTGTTCAGAACAAGTTCAAGCCCGTTTGGGACCTATTTTAACATCGATGGAGCATCGTTCGGACATGATTCGGCTCGGTTCGGCGCCACACGTATTCCCGGCTCTGCTGGTCGTACTGCTTCTGACATTCGCACCTGTCGCTGCTGAAGGTAGTTCAGAAGTAACTGAATTGCATGTCATCTCATCTCATTCCCACGACGAGGGAGCGTTCACTCAGGGATTAGAGATGCACGAAGGTTCACTTTACGAGAGCACTGGTCTGTATGGCAGTTCAAGTCTTAGGGAAGTGGATCCATCGAGTGGGGAGGTACTACGCCAAACACAACTCGACCAGAGCCTGTTCGGAGAGGGTATCACCATTGTCGGGGACACTATCGTGATGCTCACTTGGAGGGAGGAGATTGCCTTGGTTTTTGACATAGTGACGTTCGAGATCATTGCTAATCACACATACTCCGGTGAGGGCTGGGGGCTGTGCTACGACGGAAACCATCTGGTTATGTCAAACGGAACTTCAGATTTGACTTTCAGGAACCCATCCGACTTCTCCGTTGAAGCAACGCTCCTCGTAACTAATCAGGGCATCGGGGTGGATTTCCTCAACGAGCTCGAGTGCGTCGGTCAGACGGTGTATGCGAACGTGTGGGGCAACGATTCCATCATCGCTATCAACAAGACCACCGGAGAGGTCGAGTCAACCATAGACGCCTCGGTTTTGGCCGAGAACGAGTCCGACGGTTACAATGACGTGTTGAACGGGATAGCCTACTTCCCAGAGCGGGATGCATTCCTGATTACCGGCAAGAACTGGACCTCGATGCATCTAGTTTCGTTCGAGAACTCTCAGACACCCTCTGACGGCAATATCTCAAAACCTCTGCCGTTGAACTTTCTGAAGGGGATATTGCCGTTTCTCCTGATTGCAGCCTTTGTCATAATCCTCAGTTCCATGCGTCTTCTGAGTGTAATCATACGATTCCCTCTTCTGATAATCGCTAGGCGACAAACTGAGAAGCCTCCTCCACCCACGGATGGAAGGAGTAGGGGGGAGTAGCCATGGATAATGACGATTTTTCTCGCCATTCGCGTACCGAATTATGGCTTTACGATCTCTCACTCGACCCTGCAACTCGCATTGCCGGAGCACTTCTGATCATTATTGGTAGTGCGCTCGGTGCGATGCTTGGGATATTATTGATTTCGGCAGATCCGTCTGATATTCTCGGTACAATTGATGATTCTAGCGGCACATCTGATGTTGACGGGTTGGTTATCTCCGCCTTGCTTGATAATAGTTCAGGCGGAGATCCGGTTGAGGGCGTTGTAGTCCAAATTCTCGATATGAATCGGCTCGAAATTTCTCGTGATACGACGGACTCAGGAGGCCGTTTTTCATTAGATGAAATCGCTCGCCATTCCTCGATATTACGAATTGAACATCCCGATAATGTCACTGTTGAGATTCTTCTCATTCCGGGTGATTACGCTCAAATCTCAATCACATTAACACCCGGTTCTGGTCTTTATGAGGAAGACATGCGGGGGGAGAGCCATTTAGGAGAATCTGTATTTATTGGCACATTTATTGCTGTCATTACTTTACTCGTAGGATTAGCTGGAATCTCCGGTGGTTTTGCGGCATATAGTGGTGACCATTATCGTCGAACTTGGTGGTTGACTTTCTTCGGGCTTTTTAGTCGAGGGATGATTTTCATTGGTCCACTCCTCATTCTTATCGGGCTTGGTATGATATATCTTTGTCGTGACCAATTCACCGATTATAATCCGGTTGCCGACTGAGGTGAATTATGTATCTAATCACGGTTGAAGGTGGCGATGGTAGCGGAAAAGGTCTCGCCACAAAAGTGATTGCAGAAGTCCTCGAAAAGGAATTTTGCTTCACTTCTGTCGATATCACCAGTGAGCCTCGCCGAGAGCACCCTCTAGGGCGGCTCGCTATCGATGCAGTTCGAACAAAAACCACGACACCTGAAAGTGAGGCTGGACTATTCGCAGCCGACAGAGTCGACCATTCACATAGCTGGATTTTACCCCGACTTGAGGAGGGGACAATAGTTGTTTCTGAACGTAATGTACACTCATCATTAGTATACCAAGGAATCGTCGGAAATCTTGGCGTAGATCGAGTCGCACACATGAATTCTGCAGCCCTAATTCCTGACCTTTGTGTTTGGGTGGATTGCGACCCTGAAGTTGCATTGAATCGCATTAAAAGTGGTACACTAAGAGCTCATTCTGAAAAAGAGGAATACTTTGAAACCAGCGAGTTGCAAAAACAAATCCGCGCAGGTTATCACCAACTCCTATCGGGTAAGATTGAGATGCCGACCCCATTCGATATGGGTGCTGTAATTGGTCCGGTTTTGAATGAAGGAACAGAGGATGAATTTAAGCGAAAATTAAAACTTAGAATTCGACGTTTTATTCACTCTCACCCATCACCTTTGAACGTAGATACGGAAATCGTTGAACAGCATTTAATCAGAAAATTGTTGCAGGTCGCAAAAGGTCAAACTATGCTTACAGGATTAGGCGTAAAACCAGCAATCAATCATTATGATTGGTTGGCTGGCAGCAAACCATGGCAAGTTCTCACAGGCGCTGAAAAATTGCATCAAGAGAGTTTGTTGAGAACGCGCGAGGGCGGAAGGATGGACGTACCGAAGAGTGTTCTTGCCCATTCAATTTCATCTATTTGTGGGACTCTTTCTCTATTATCATCAGCAAATATCGGTGACATACGTGCAGGGCAAGGGCCAGTACGTGCAGTTTCAGAGAGTCATTCTCATAAAATCGTTCGTTATCTCGCGGAGGAATTAGATTGGATCCATCAGCATAAATCTCTATTGGGCCGAGACTCAACACGCAATCAATTGAAGGAGTCAATTCAGCCTTTTGGTATTCTTTCTTTGGTGATTTGGCCGTTGCGAATAGCGATTAGAAAGTGGCAAATCGCCAATCCAAAAACCCACCTTCGTTTTGCGATAGGTCAAATTATTCGTTCTCAACATCACTCAGTTGCAGTTGAAAATACGATGCAACGTTTAGCGATTCTTGGCGCTGGGAAATCTGACGGAAAATTACCAACAACAACGACGGAATTAGTCGAATGGTGGCAAGGCTCACTGTGATTATTTGACTACTAATTTTGCATTTGCCGGCAATTGTACCTGTTCGGGTCCATCAAAATATTGTGAACGTGAACTGAACGAAGCAGAGAACCACCAGCCGGTGACTAATCCAGCGCTCAATCCTGTGATCACCCTGATGAAATTTGTCGATTCATAGGAGGTGAGTAATTGGGTGAAACCATCGATTGCTATCGGTATAAGTCCGATTCCACAAAGTGCAATCATTGCTAGTAGGCGTCGATCATTTTGATAAAAATCCTCTATCGTTTGGTCTTGAAAAATCGAAAGGAAACTATCTCTTGTTGTCCATCGATTCAATCCTCGTCGGCTCCAAATAAATGCCCCGACGATAACTCCGAGCATGATTCCGATATCTCGAGTACACATCGCTAGTTGATTGTCATTTAATTCCCAAGAACGCTCATGTTTTTGATGACAATTCAAATCGCCAAAAGCGTATACGAATGCTGCAACTGGATTGAGTTCAGACCAAGCAAAGTCGCCACCATGAAGTGATTGATCGTGACCGATTTTGGAATTTTCACCATTATCGTTATTTCCCCATGATGCCCAGTCATCTTGAGTAGCATAGTCAAATTGGTTTGCTCGACCGGATAATTCTGGAATTGAATTTGTTGGTAAAATGAGTGGAATTATCACCATCAACAATAGGTAAGCGCCGATAATTCCAGCGATTATTCGGCCAATTTTTTCTTCACGTTTACGCTCAAATCGACCATTCGCTAGAGCCTCCATGATACTTTCAAAGCAATTCTCCCCATCAATGCTTCTTCGAATTGAGATTCTCAGTATTCTGGAAATACGCAGTCTCAATTCACTATTTTAATCAAATAGCACCATTGGTATATTGAACGACTCGTCATGCGCTATACATGGTTCGGGTAGGTGTAGGTGATGCTTTCATGCTTGCACTTGTTGTAAGCGCGATGGTCACTGTCATGGCTACAATCATTACAATAATTGCTACCGACATGGTCGAACCAGATATTCCTCAAACCATACAGATGGGATTAACCGCGGGTGTCATCAGTTTTGTTTTAGTCGCATCTTTGGCCTTAATGAGATTAAGAAATCTTTCAATTAACGAAAAAAATCCAGCAGAAATCAAACGTGTGGAATTGGAACGTACTCGAGCAATTCTAGCAATGATAGAAGATCGCGGGCCGACTGATGCAGCGGGTGAGCCAATCTGGCAAGTTTCTGAGAAAGTATTTCGAGAGCGAGGAGTGCTCAATATTGATTTGCATGGATTAGACCCTCCTTCAGCTGCGGCGTTAACTGAAAGGCTACTTGAGCGGCGATCGGATCTTCGCCGATTGCGTTTGATTACCGGCCGTGGTGAATCTCACAATGAAGATTCAGCAGATCCTGGTATCAGACCTATCGTTTTGCAAATACTACAAATTGGTGCAACTAGAGTTGATTGGCAAGTGATAATCAGATCGAGTTCGGTAGTTTTGCGGCCGATGGGAATTGCCCCGACGCCGAGAATTTGGGTCGGTCGATTTGTGATTTATTCAATTCCGATTACTGGTGTTATGGGCTTAGCCTTTCAGGATTTAGCTGGAAATGGCGTTGGCAATCAAGGATTGTATTTCGGAATTGGTGCTGGATTGTTGATGACCGCGTTGGTCGCATCATACAGAGATCGTCGACCTTAATTGGAGCGTTATCGTTTCAGAATTGATTGATAATTTCCGTTCGCTAATTGTTTGGTCAACCAGTGGTGAAGTGTAACGCTCCCCATCTCACAAAGTGTCGAATTCAAGAAGGCAGAGATTAATGCAAATTTTGCCTCATCTGGGTGAAACCCTCTCGATTCAAGATAAAATAATTGGGCATCATCAACAGGTCCATTCGCGGTACCATGTCCACAACCAACAACATCAGATTCACTTACTTCAAGCTCTGGAATACTGTCCGCTTCCGCCTTATCTGACAATAATAAATTGTGGAATAACTGACCCGCATCCGCACCTCTTGCACCTTTTGCTACTCTTAGCATTCCTGTGCCAATTGTACGGCTTTCTCCATCACAAGCTGAATGCCAATTCAATCTACTATAGGTTTCTGGTGCGTGATGGAGAATCTCGATGTGATGGTCGATTTGCATTTTTCTACTGCTTAAAATCGAACCTAATACTCGTAAATGTCCACCTGGTTCGTCCATTATGTAACGCAGGTCAGATTTTGTTCGATCCGACCCTGAACTAATCGTTCCAACTTTCACCTGCGCGTCGCGCCCAATGTTGATAGCATCGATGCGGAGTAAAATACCTGAATCGGTACTGCCTACTAGGACATCATTGAGAATTGTTCCATTACCGACACTGCCACTTCGTAAAAATCCAAACCATGGTGCTGTACCAATAATTAGTGTGATAATTTCAAATTCACAATGCTGACCAATATCTAATGAAAGGTGTAATCCACTATTGACATCGTCTGTTTGAATTTGTAGAATGATTGGCTGTTCACTTGTGAAATTTTTTTCTACCTTCAAAGTAAAGGTAGAGTTCTTGGTGACTGCACGCAAAAAATTCACTGCAACCGGGTCATTTCGGTCATCGATTTCAACCTTAGCCCCGGTCTCGATTCCGATACCTGCTGGTACTGGTGTTCCATCCAACATTGTCAGGCTTAATTTTGGTGTGACAATGTCTTCGGGAACTTCGTCAACATTCCCTGTTGGATGTACTCGGCGCCATGGAGTATATCGCCAAAGGTGGTCGGCCTTCTTTGGTGAATTAATCATGAGATATGTTTCTGCAGAATCCATTTTTTTCACCAATATCAGCCAATGCTACCTTCCATTTCAAAAGCCATTAATTTGTTTAATTCAACTGCATATTCCATTGGAAGTTCACGGGTGAACGGCTCGAAAAATCCGTTGACAATCATTGCTAAAGATTCACTTTCAGTGTGACCGCGACTCATCAAATAGAATAATTGATCATCGCTCACCTTCGAAACGCTTGCCTCATGTTCACAACGCGCGCTTTGGTTTGCCACTTCCATCGTTGGATAGGTGTCGCTGCGACTCGCTTCATCAAGAATGAGTGCGTCACAAACAACATTTGTTTTGCAACCTTTTGCCTTTGGCGAGACGGTCACCATTCCGCGATACGAGCCGCGCCCGCCGTCTTTTGAAATCGACTTTGAAAGTATAGTGCTAGTCGTATTGTCTGCTAAATGATGAATTTTTGCTCCGGTATCTTGGTGCTGTCCCTTACCAGCGTAAGCGACGGAGATGACTTCTGCATGAGATCCTTTTCCCTTCAAAATCACAGATGGATATTTCATTGTTAACTTCGAGCCAATGTTTCCATCGACCCACTCAATCTTGGAGTTCTCGTGGGCGATACCGCGCTTGGTCACCAAATTGTAGACATTCACGCTCCAATTCTGCACCGTACTATAGCGGATGTGAGCGCCAGGCAGTGCTATTAGTTCCACAACTGCGGAGTGTAATGAATCGGTCGAGTAAGTTGGAGCAGTACAGCCCTCTACGTAGTGAATTGAACTTCCCTCATCAGCGATAATCAATGTTCGCTCAAATTGGCCCATATTCTTTGCATTGATTCTAAAGTATGCTTGAACCGGCATTTCTACGTGTACGCCTTTTGGAATATATAGAAAAGATCCTCCAGACCATACCGCAGTGTTTAGGGCAGCAAATTTATTGTCTGAATAAGGAACTACTGAACAGAACCATTTTTTGATAATTTCAGGATATTCCCTGAGGCCTGAATCCATATCCAGGAATATCACTCCCTGTTTTTCTAAATCTTCGCGAATTGAATGATAAACAGCTTCTGATTCGTACTGTGCGGTTACTCCAGACAACCATTTTTGTTCAGCTGCTGGAATTCCTAATTTGTCGAATGTGTTCCGGATATCTTCGGGGACATCGTCCCAATTGTTCTCAGTGGCTTTAGAGGATCGTAGGAAATAACAAATGCTATCGAAATCAATTTGCTTGAGCATAGACATATTCCCCCAAGTCGGCATCGGTCGGCTCTCGTAGTGATGAAAGGCTTTAACCCGTATATCTGTCATCCATTTCGGCTCGTTTTTCAGCGCAGAAATGTCTCGAACTACCTGTTCACTCAAACCAAAATCAAAGCGGATAGTAGCATTTTCAGGGTCGTGCCAACCGGCCTTGTAATCGCCAATAACTTCACGTGCATCTTGATTTGTATTTGTCATTTTTCATATCCCTATCTTTCTTGTATCGTAGTCATTCAATCAGTTATCTTTACGGTAGATTTGTTTTCTTCTGAGTCGGCGTAATTGTCATCATTATCGAGCCATTCATAACCGCGTTCTTCCAATTCAAGAGCTAACTCTGGACCACCTGTTTTGACAATTTTCCCTTTGATTAAAACATGAATTTTATCAGGTTGAACATGCTCGAGAATTCTTGAATAATGTGTGATGATTAACGCACCAGAATCGGTTCCACGAATCGCTGTGTTGATACCTTTTGCTACCGTTCTAATTCCATCGATATCGAGACCAGAATCGGTCTCGTCCAAAATTGCCAATTTCGGTTCGAGTAACATCAATTGTAAAATCTCGAAGCGCTTCTTTTCCCCACCACTAAATCCATCGTTAACATAACGTCCGAGAAAGGAACGAGAAATGCCTAGTTCTTGCATTGCGTCTTTGAGACCTTTTCGAAAAGCAGGTCCTTTTGCTGCATCTTCACCTCGAATTGCTGCAACCGACTTTCTCAAAAAATTTCCAACTTGTAAACCGGGCACTGCTTGAGGATATTGGAAGGAGAGGAATACACCAGCCCGGGATCGCTCCCATGTTTCCATTTCAAGTAAATCTTGTCCGTTAAGACTGACTGAGCCAGCAGTGACATCGTAATCTGGATGCCCCATGATGATGTTCGCCATTGTGGTTTTTCCACTGCCATTTCGGCCCATAATTGCATGAATTTCTCCTGGTTTAATCTCAATATTAATCCCGTTCAAAATTGGTGTATCATCAATTCCCGCATGTAGATTACAAACCTCGAGTAAATTAGTGTTCGAACTCATAGTCTCAACTCAACCTTGCGAATGGAGTTCGACTTATCAAGTTTAACTATTATTTAGGGTCGCCTAAACCTAGGGTATTTGAAGGATTTTCGGTCATCCTCAAGTGAGATTGCTTGCTCGGCTGAACGATGGAGAGGGATTCAGCCAACGGATTGCCAATCACCGATGAGTTATCTGAGTCTTATCGTCAACAAATTGATGCGGCTATGAAAGCTGAATCTGAACGCCGCATCACCGAGAATCACGACCCCATTGAGCTGAAAAGGCTTCGAGGCCTTTCTCTAATCGATTTGCTCAATTCTAATGATCAGGAGATTATCCCATCTCTAATGGCCCGTTTAGGACCTGTTCGTGCTGCGTTAGATGATCATGGCGGTGGATTAATTATTTCTGATGCTGAAATTGAAGAATTAAACAATGGCAAGGAGGCAATATCACTGATTCTTGATTTAGACGGTGCATGTATCTCTTGTGGTGCTGCACCCGGGACTCTACGTGGTATTCAAGATGATTTATTGATGGATGATGAAGTAATTTCTGTTCGATTCGCCGCCTCGATGTTGGAATGGTTTGATGAATTACAACGAGAATTTGTTCTCGCTCATGGCGGCGTCACATTTGTTTAATTAGACTCATTCAAGTAGTTGAACTAATGATTTTATAGCTGATGGAGCGAATCCTAAAACTGTGATTTCCTCTCCTTTGATAAGTGTTGCAAATTGGCCAGCTGGTCCTGCCAAGTCATAGGCTCCTGCCTTTCCTTCCCATGATCTATTTTCAATTAGCCCTACTACATCGTCTTCAGATAATTTTTCGAATTCAACGAGGGCAGATTCTGTCCAAATATCAGCGCTCCATCCTCCATGAAGCCTTTCAGACCCCCTCTCATCATTTGGATAAATTATTGCTGTCGAAGACCAAACTCTGTGGCGACTATCCGATAATCGTAACAACATCATCGTAGCAGAAGCAGCATTAATCGGTTTACCCAAAGGGACCTTTGAATCATCTGGATCTTCAACGACTGTATCCGCAACAAGAATATAGTCTGGATTTTCTTCTCCACTTTGGGAGATCATAATCCATTCCATGACAGCAGCTCGTGCCTTGAATAAGCAGGTGGCCTCAGTTTGTTCTCCAACCTCTTTTCCTACAATTAATCCCGATTCTTCTGTTAGTAAGGCCCTTGTTGAGACTGAGATACCTCTAATGGAATCCAAATGTTTCTGTAACCAATCTTGTCGTCTTCGTGATGCGGATGCCAATATGATCTGCATCTTCTGCACCTAGAGGTCTATTCGTTCATCACAAATCGGACATTTCACCATTTTCAGGTTTGACCCTACTTCGAATCGACCATTACACTCATTGCAAATTACCGGTTGATTCATTACAGGAAGTGCTGGCATCCCAGGGATTGGAGAAGTTCCAGAGGTTGGCATTACCGGTGATGCAGGTACCGGCATGTCAGGTAATGAATCCGCTATTATCGTTGTATGACTTCGCGTCTCTCGGCGTTTTTTTCTTTCGCTCGCACCTTCGGTTAATTCTGGTTCGACCAGCTCTACCTCACTTGATTTAACGGTAATATCAGTCTCTTCAATTACATCGACAACATCTTCCTCGAGCATAACCGTAGCCGTAACAACTCGGCCTCTTCGTTTCCCGAGGTATCTAATAGCTCGAATTGAAAGCATCAACAAAACTAGGGTGCTGAGCAATAAAATTGCAATCGCAACTCCAGCAGCTAATATTTTGAAATTTTGCTCATCTAATCCGAGTGCAATTCGCAATTGCTCACTTATCGGAGTATTCTCATTGTTCAAATCCCAATCATCGATTAACGCTCGAATTTGCCACCCTGATGTCTCATGCCAGGAGAGAATAATTACTTCGTCACTCCCTGGACTTCTATCGGCAGCACCTAAGTGGGTTTTACTGGTAGTTATTCGATTTGAAAGTCCAATCCAACCTTCTTCTGCATTTATTATTCCATATTGAATTTGAGTGCCACTCGGACCGACAAAGTCATAGAAAAGTTGCGCGCCACGATATGTTTCGATAAGTACAATCGAATTCAATCCTCGAGCAGGAATTTGTAAACTATTATTTTCAATTGGCATAAATGTCGAATCAACAATCTTAGCAATCAATTCGGCTTCTGCAGGGACACCTTCTCGCCAGACGACGGTTAGGTGATCTTCTCCATCGATCAAATTGACAATCATCTTCTGGGAACCAGCTTCATCGCCAACCGTTTTCTTGTATGCCCAAGATGATTGGCGTTCATCACCATGAGCATACCAAAGCCCTAATCTATCAATTCCAGTTGTATCATTCCTCACCGATTGGTAGAGAAGATGTGCACCTTCTTCACCAAATTCGATTACGAGAGGGTCGGCTACAGTCGAACTAATTTCAATCTCGCCGATAACATTTGGCGTATATCTCCAATCCGATGATTTTGTTGGTGCATCAGCGCTGAGCAAGAAAATGCTCGTTTGGTCTTGGAAGGTACCACCCGTAGTAATATCACGATGATAACCTGCAACTAAGAGTTCATCTCCTTGTTTGTCAATGTCGATTCCGAAATATTTTCCATCAGAGAGCAATATTGGCTCCATCAAATCTTGAATCGGCGTCATTGTGCAGGTTGCATCTATTGTCGAATAACTAACGGTTTGTTGGAAATATCCATCATTATCTATGTATCTTCGAGTCCAGGCAATATGAGCAATCCCATCATCAGTACTCCAGGTAGATAAATCTCCAGTCCACATTTCTTCGAGTAAATTAGTACAGGCGGTCAAGGCTCGATTCGAATTTATTCTATAGAGGGCCAACCCCCCATCTTTCTCACTAATTACCAAACCTTCCTCACCTAATTCGATTATCTCAATCGGGTTTTCACCATAACTGAAAGTAGTTTCTCTGATTCCAGAAAGTGTCGATTCATCGACCAAAATTGTCCATTCAATCTCATTATTTTCCCAATTTAGGTCGGCTAAACCTTCGCCCTGAACGGACACTCTCATCTCGATGGGGCCAGATTCAGTTGCTATGTGGGCGAAGGCAATTTGTGATGCGCCTTGGCCAACTACGAGGGATATCGTTGTCGATAGCACAGCTTCCCAACCGTGTTCGGTGTTGAATTCTAGTGTCGCTTCTACAGAGGTTGCATCGGTTGAGCCTAGGTTATCTATTCGTGCGGTAATGAGAAATTGTTCGTTTGGCCGAGGTATCGAGGGTTCGGTACGTATCGCTCCTTCACGGAATACCAAGTCGATTCCTTGCGGTCTGGCTAATACTGGGAATGTGATAGATAGATCATTATCGGTCTCATCCGTTTCGTTGATTTGAAAACTAGGATCTAATGAAATCGTTACCAATTTGTCACCAACAGTGGCCGGATTCCATGATAGTGAAATTTCCATAATATCACCACTACCAATATATTGAACCAATACTTCATCTTTTCTTGCACCATCTTCAAGAAGGTAAATTTTGAAATCTTCAGCAGAAATATCTCCGATGTTTCGAATTTGTGTTTTTACTTCAAGGAATGTATTGACATAAGATTCAGAAATTGGAACCCCAAATTCTTGAACCGATAATCCACTTCTGAACATTAAATCAGCAGAAGGTGGATTATTGTCGATTTCGACAGTCGTTCTAATCTCTTCGGAGATGACCCCAACTCCACTGACAAAGCGGACTGAGAATCTATGAATTCCGTCGGGAAGTGTCGTAGTATCCCATATGTGAGACCAATCCATTTCCTCGGCACTATTACCCCAATAATTGGTTATATTCCCCCATGGGTCAGTTCCAATTCTCCATTGTATTTGAGCTCCGTTAACCGTTTCTAGAGTGCCGTGGACTTGAACATCTCCGCTGACTGCCGATTGTCCACTTGGAGCATTAAGAGTGATAGTTACGCGCCCTACCAAGTAAGTGCGTTTCGTGGTATTACTCCATTGGTCAAATTCATTTTTGACTTTCACTTCGATTGTAATTGATTCAGCTTCAATATCATCATCTGCAAAATTTGGTAGATTTATCGGGGTTGACCAATTGACTTTTCCATATGTTTTGTGCCAATCTACGAGTACGCTATTTGAGAGCGGCCCCCCATCACTTGGCCGATATTTATAGGTCACTCGAAGATGTACTTCTTCAGTCGAACCATTTTCTTCAGCGGCATCGGTAATATGGCCGCGGATATTGTAAACTTCACCTTCGATAACCCAATCGCCTGTTGGGTTTTCGAAGACGGCCCAATCTCCAGCTCCTGTTGGTGGTGGGGGTTCAGTAGAGTTGTTTCCACCGCCGCCACCACCGTCACCAATCAATTCCTGGAGCAAGAGGTTACCATCGACGATGCCAAAGCCGTACTTGTCGTTCCACTTGTCAGTGATCTCCGGCTTCGATGCACTGCCGCGCATCTCTGAATTATTTCTCAAGAGATCCTTGACTTCTTGAGGGGATAGGTCCTCATCAATTTCTAAAATCACCGCAACTAATCCCGCAACAGCAGGACAGGCCATACTGGTCCCATCCATGTTGACATAATCATCATCTGCAAGATCTGATGAGCCTTGACCTGGAATGGGGGAAGCAGAAGCAGCATGTTGAGCAGACATCATCGAAGAGCCAGGAGAAACAACATCAGGCTTCAATTCGTCCCATTGATTATCGTCGCCATCATCCTCTCTCGGCCCGGAATTTGAGTAGCTGGCAATTTCATCGTCATCACGGATAATTGTATTTTTATCCTCAATAGAACCGACAGTAATCGCCGAATCCGCCGCTCCTACTGAAGTAACACGGCGATATCCATCATTACCGATAGCCGCAATCGGAACGATTCCGGCTTCTGCTGCTTGATTGACCGCACGAGCCTCAGCATTGGTCCCGTTATCGCCGGGGTCTTCTCCGGTAACTGAACCAGCACTACCAAATGACATCGTCATAATGTCTATACCTCGGCTTGAATCATTATTTCCCCAATCTGTATTTACATTCTGGATTACCCATTCGAGCCCCCTCAAAATTTGACCTGAATTTCCTCCACCAGCATCCGTCATCACCTTGACATCGACTAGGTAAGCGCCAGGTGCATATCCTTGATTTATTCTACGCGAATCGCCAGTTCCGAGAGCAATCCCTGCTACGTGAGTGCCATGACCTGCTCCATCGTCTGGGTCGTAAGTACCATCGTTACAATCGTCAGAATTCCAAGATGTAGCATCACAACCACCGAGCCATTTTGGATCAGCTAAATCATTTGGTTCGTTGGTATTATCTGTGTTATCATCAGAAAAATCATCGAGAGAAAAATGCTCGTTATCAACTCCTGAATCGATGACAGCGATGACTACTCCTGATCCATCATAGCCGAAATCTCTCATAGTTTCATCATAAATTGATGAATCGCGAACCTTTGAGCCACGAGTTGCTTCAGATAGGAATGGTATGATGACATTCTGTTGTTCAACCATGACCACACCATTGAGTTGCCAAATTTCAATGAGAGCACTAATCGGCACATGGTCAACTACGATAGAATCCAAAATCTCCATTGGGAAGAACCAAGATCCTTCTCGATGCCATCCATGATCGGCTAATATTGCCATCAACGCTTCCTCATCACTTTGGCCGGCATGCCATGAATAATCGATTACTATCGCAACTGTTTTTCTTCCATCTTCACCAGTAATTTGACTTAAAGAAACCGATTCAGTATCGCCAGTAATTATCCGTTGAAGCCGATCATCCATACCATCGGAATCCAAATCATACCAATAATTGAACCACCAATTTACATCTTCGACGGGGGGACCTGCATCCCAAGATGGGAATCCCGGTGAGCGATCGATGGGGGCACAGATTACTTCTCCACACCTCATGGCTGGAGGAAGCCTTGAATCCGGTTCAGTTTCGTTATCAGTATCATTCTCGATGATTGAGTCGACAGGTATCATTGCCGCAGCGCCGACAGAGAAATCCATAATCAGCAATATCGCCAAAATAAGCAGTGGACTCGTTGGAATCGCTCGTCGACTCATGGCTCTCAAAGAGAGCCAATCTAACAATGGGTATAATTTATACCGGTGGGGGTATCGTTGTTTCGGTCTTATGGCCACTTTATGTGTGCATTCGAAAGGTTGCATCTTAATCGACAAATTTCACCGTTTATCTCTGTAAAAATCTCACCTTCACAAATAGGGCAAATCGTTTGTTCCGCCAACTCTTCTAGCCAAGCTTGTCTAGTTTCGAGTTCGTCACCCTCCGCTCTTAGTCTTTCTAGAATTCGAGCAGCCTCTGCCTGCAATGGTTTTCCTGCCTCCATCCACGGATCATTATCGAGGCTTCCCATCTTTTCTCGAGCTCGCTTACGAATAGATTCAGCACCGGATTCCGAGCTCGAACTACTACCGATTGTTGTAGTTGAATCAAGTGAACTCGGCGCCCCTTTTGCTATTGGTCTAGCAAGAGCATATGCTAGGAAAAATCCACCAACATGTGCTAGATGAGCAATATTTGTTGAGCCGATAGTTCCTGCCTCAATCGAATACATTTGATAGACTTCAAGTCCGAGTCGAACTGCAACGATAATCCATATCGGCCAGGGTCGAATAAAAAATAGAAGTGGAAATTCGACTTCATCATTCGGCCAGCACGCCATATAGGCTCCTAATAGGCCGAAAGCGGCACCGCTGGCGCCAAGAGCTGGAACAAATGAATTCGGATGCGCGGCAACCCAAGCAAGGTTACCGCCGATCAATCCGAGAAAGTAAACTGCCAGCCATCTTTTCCCCCCCAGTCGTTGTTCTAATGGGACGCCGACGAGGCCGATTACAATGATATTTGAGAGTACATGAAGCCAATTAGAGTGGAGCCAAGCGGCTGTGATGAATCTATGGAATTGGTCGGGTTCTGTCACTAAAGCAGGTATCATTGCAAATAGATGAATTTCTTCGAATCCGAAAATATTGACAGCATCAAGAAAAAACCTTAGGAACATTATGAGCATAGTTGAAAGAATCATCGCTAAAGCCAGACTAGTTTTTTGCTTCCACGCAGAAAAGAATGGTGCTACAGCTACTCCAATGAAAATTGCTACCCAAACATAGTCGGTCGACTCCAATTGCGACCAGAACACATCGAGGTCAACCGACTCTTCCACATCTATGCACGCTCGGTCTTAGTGCATAGCCGCTTCCCTGCGCTGACGAACGACTCAAACGATGATGCAGTATCCGATGGAGCATGGAAGCGGCGAAATTGCTCTTTGCTTCCAACCTTGACGTCTATCGAGGTAACCGGTTGGTTTTGTCAAATATTGAATTGAGTCTGAATGAGGGAGAGGTTGTCGCTTTGGTCGGACCGAATGGTAGTGGAAAGACGACTTTACTGGAATCTTGTGCTGGAATGCATCGAATGACTTCGGGTAAGGTCGAATGGAGAGATGATCATGGCGTAGTTCGAATTGTTCGTGACTTTGAAGGTCGGCGCAAAAGATTGCCACCGATGGGATTGACCTTACAGAAGGATGGAATTTGTGGCGAAGAAACCATTGAAGAGCGATTAAGCACTGCTTTATCGATTAGTGGGCGCGCACCATCTTCTTCAGACCTCTACCAGATGTTATCTGCTTGGGGATTAGACCATCGAGCCGTTGAGCGCACCGCTCAACTTTCCGGCGGTTTACGACGACGATTAGCAGTTCTCTGCGGATTATCACCTGCGGTAATGTCAGCAAATCCTCGCGCAATTCTTCTCGATGAGCCATCTGAAGGCCTCGATGAATCTGCGAGAGGATTATTGGTAAATTGGATGCGAGCCCTCGCTGCTCAAGGGCATGGAATCCTAATCGCAACCCACGATCCTGAGATGATTGCAGCTTCAGACAGAATCGTTTCTGTTCTTGAGAACGGTACGCTGAGCAGCGAAACTCAAGATTGCCTTGCATTCGCAGGCGAACTTCCAGATCCTTGCCCTGCGATTGAACCAAATCCCCTTGCCAGCCATTTGCGCTGGGCATTTCGAATGGAAGTGCGTAATCCAATCGATACGATTAGTCGTCTACTTCCAGCGTTAATTTCACTTCTCCTCATCCACACTTTTGTCGGAGAGAAAGAAATACTCGTCTCAGGTAATGATTTTCTCGCCGCATTAATTATCGCACCGGCTTTCATCTCAGTTCTCGTTGCACCCGCGCTGATCAAACGCTACGCAGATTCGGATTGTGGGCGCTGGTGGTCTGCATTGCTTGGACCAATGCACCGAATTTCATCATCTTTCATAGGTTCATCACTAATCTTACCACTCCCATTGATATACATTTCATGGTTAATTCTCGGTGACACTGCTCCAGCAGAAACTTCCCAAGATGTTCTCGAATCAATTTGGATAATTGGGTTATCATTGATTGATGTCGCCATCGCTGCTGCTGCCGTTCATCTTTTGGTTGCAGATTTACATCGATCAAACGCCGCTGCAGCCTCTCTCTTACTGCTGATTCTCGTCTGGCCATTCATCGAATTAACAGACGCACTTACGATTATTCTCAATGATGGTATGACATTTGGATTGGGGATGGAAGAGCCGTTCACGATGATTTTATTGGCGAGTTTAACAAGTGTTTTGATTTTACGCTCCAGGAGTAGATCCTGAAGCTTGGAATGCTCCCGAAGCCTACCGGATTTTGTTCTGGCACGTACCTTTTGCGTGGACCTCATTTGTCGCTTATACAATTTTGTTTATCGGCTCGATTGCATGGTATGCTCGGCGTAAAGAATGGGGATGGCGCTTGGTCGCGACAGGATCAGATCTTGGTCTATTATTTGGGCTCGGAGTAGTAATTTCTGGTCCGATTTGGGGTGCTGCTGAATGGGGGGTTCCTTGGGATTGGGGTGATTTACGACTGAATACGTACGCTTTGTTGACCGGCGTGGCGCTGTTTATTGTTCTCTCACGCCGGTCGCAACCCGATGGAATTAATACTCGTGATACTCTTTCTACTGTCGGATTATTTGGCTTTGCTTTGGTACCAATAACTGCTCTTGCAACTACTTTGTACCGTGAACGCCATCCAGGTGTTGTTATTATTAAATCTGAGGATTCAGGTCTCGACCCAGAAATTAGTAGAGTTTTATTAATTGGAGTGTTATCATTTTCCCTATTGATGATTGGTTTATCAATTTTAACAGAATTATCTTATCGATTACATGCTGAATTGGTCGAATTACAACAACGTCTTGACGAGGTGGTACATTGAACGGAATGGGCTCATACATTGTAGTATACCTGACTTTAAGTGGATTATTGGTGCGATATATCTGGACTTTACACAACCGTCTTGTGAATTTAGAAAATCGAATAGCCGACGCAACTATTCGTCTTGAAGATGAATGAGTAGCATCGTTGTGTTGTTTTTCTCAGCGCGAACCCTTCTAATGGAAGTGCTGAGCGGAAAAGCGGGGGAGTCACATGTCATCGGCCGCTTTTTGTATTGTTTGCGGAGGCGAACCTCCGCTTACAAGTGACAGAATGTGTGAAGGATGCCTCCGCAAACGAGTAATTTTGTCAAAAATTCCTGAAGTGATTCAGCAGCACCGTTGCGCTAAATGCAGTGCTTACGATATTCACGGCCGATGGTCAAAGATGGAGACCGATCCTCTTGCTGATTTACGGGTTCGAGATGCATTAGAAATCGATTCCCGTGCTGAAAATCTCAACATTGGATTCTCTGTCGAAATTATTGATGAGCGAACAAGTCGTATTCATGTCGATGTTTCCGGCGAAGTCGAGACTTTTGATTTCGCAGATTCACATGAGGTTCTACTTCAGACTAGTAATGCGATTTGCTTACCTTGCACTCGAAAGGATGGTGCATACGTCGACTCGATAAAGATGAATTGAAATTACTTCGCTCAACCTTGGATCAAATGTTGGCTGGCATGGAGGCAGATACGATGTTTTTCATCACCAAAGAAGGTCCAGTTACCGGCGGATGGGATCTTCAACTAGGTTCGAAAGCTATGGCAAGAATGTGGGGTAGAATATTGGTGAAGCAATTTGGTGGCACCATCAAAGAAACCAATACTACAGTTGGAATGAAAGATGGGATTGAAATTACTCGACTAACTGTGAGTTATAGAAAACCCGCTTATGATATCGGTGATGTAATGAAACTCAAAAATCATTATTGGATGATTGATTCTTGGCAAAAAGACGGACCTATTTTGCGCCGTATGAAATTTTTTGAACGTACCGGTGCATCGTGGAGAGACATGGAAAAGGCTCGAATCATTTGTCCCGTAGCAGAACAGCATACAGTAGATATTCTCAATCGAGATAGTTCGGCTGCAGAGGTGATGGATCCGATTGATTATCGGATGGTGACGGTAGGATTACCATACGATGATGACGGTAAAACGACGAAAATGCGCATCGCTTTGATAGAAGATAACTGGGTAGCGATGCCCGGAATCAGTGTGGAGGATAGCAAATGAGTGAGAATCTTAGAAAGAGATTGAACGAGTCGGATATAGCGGCTCTTTTGTCTGAACTTGATAGCCGAGATATGGCCGGTTTCACTCGTAATTTTATTGACGATTTCGAAAAAGCGATTTCACAAACAGTCGATGTCGAAGCGGATGATGATTGGACAGGAGTGGTTTTCCTCGGCATGGGTGGCTCAGGCGCGGGTGGTATGTTCCTATCTTCCCTAACGGATCAAAATGGTGGGATGCCTTTCATTATTTGGCGTGATTATGGCTTACCTTCGTGGTGGGGTCCAGATTGGCTGGTTATCGCAACATCATATTCAGGAAATACCGAAGAGACTCTACTGTTGTTGGAATATGCTCCGGTGGGGAATTACAAGAAATTCTTGAAAAGTCTGATGATTCAATTTGTCTTAATGTCCCGGGTGGCCAAATGCCTCGCTCAGCCTTTGGCCATTTATTTGGATCTCAACTCGCCGCTTGCTGGGCGATAGGATTGTTGGCGCGTCCTAGTCTTGATGAATTGTCAGCGATGCTCTCGAGGTTGCGCACCGCTTCGATTGAAGCTGATTTGAGCGGCGGTAATGGGATGACTGTCGCCATCGCTGAATCTTTCTTCGGAAAACAGATTGGAATCATTGCGCCATCTATGTTGGATGCGGCCGGACGTCGTTTCGCGAATCAATTGAATGAAAATTCAGACAGTTTTGCTCGGCATTCAAGCCTGCCTGAAATGAATCATAATGAGATAGTCGCATGGGCTTCAGCAGATTCCACAGAACATGCATTGCTCTACCTCTCATGTTCTGGAATTCATCCACGAGTTGCCTCGCGTATGGATTGGATGTTAGAGAATGTTGATGTCGAGTCGTCATGGATTATCGATTGCGAAGGTGAGAGTTTACTCGAAAATTTGCTTTATGCCGCGCATTTGACAGATTGGATTAGTATTGCGCTTGCCCTTATTGGAGGCGTCGACCCATCAGAGATGGGTTCGATAGATTCTCTGAAAGCCCATTTATCTTCAATTCAGTAAATTGGCCCGAGGACTAGCCTAGGGTCTGCCGGATCTACTACGCCTGGCATATCATGGCTTTGTGGTTCCTCAAATGAGAGTTGGAAGTGAAGGTGTGGTTCCCAACCACCGTTTTCGTGTTTATCTCCCATCCAACAGATTACCTCACCTGCAGAAATTGGTTGGCCGACTCGCTTACCGGCAACAGAAGCAGAATCAAGATGACCATAAAGTGCCCAAATAGGCAAACCATCGAGGATGTGTTTTGTGATTACCACATATCCATAGTCCCCGTCAGCGGGATTGTATCCGAAGTGAGAAATTTCGCCATCTTCGAATGCCATACACGGTGTGCCGACAGGCGCACCGATGTCGATTCCTATGTGGAGGAATCGGTTTCCCCTGAATAGGTTGGTTGAATACATCCCCGGGCGTAGTTCATCATATCGCCCGATGTCATATACGTATTTTGAGGGTGAGTCGTCACCCGATGTGAAGTCTCGCACTTCATACTCATCAGGAAGATCTACGACTGGATGAAATTGATATGAGTCCCAGTCAATCATGATTCGCGGAAGAGGATAGAGAACATCATCCCTCCTCCTCTGCTTTTTCAGCAAGTTTACGAGCTCCACTCTTCAGTCGTAGATCTTTCTTTGTTTTTGCTCCCAAGTCTTTCAACATCTCAGTTTGACGGATTACATTTCCTCTTCCTTCAGTCAATCTATCTTTTGCCTTCTCGTAAGCGCTAGTAGCCTGACCTAATTCGAACCCTATCTCAGTAAATGATTCAATGAAGAGTACTACTTGGTCGTGAAGTGCTCCTGCTCTTTCGATTAATTTAATTTGATTTTTTGATTGGTTTTCTCTCTTCCATAATTCTTGAATCAACATTAATGCTAACATGATTGTTGTACCGCTGACAATTTTCACTCTACGATTGCCTACAAGGTCGGTGTAGAGATCAGCATCATGGTGTAATGCAGCGATATATGCACTCTCAAGTGGCACAACCATCAATACGAAATCCAAGGTCTGTATTGAATCCATGTGCTCATAATTTTTCGTCGATAATTCCTTTGCATGACCACGGATTGATTTACACAAACCCTTCATTGCATTGTTAGCAGCAATATCATCTTCGGCATTTACGTATTCATTATAGGATGTGAGAGAGACCTTCGAATCGATGACGACTTGACGGTTATTTGGCAAATATATCACAAAATCAGTTCGTTTTCTGGTTTTGTCTATTGCTGTTTCCGACAATTGTTTGACATAATCTCGACCATCTACAAAACCCATGCTTTGGAGTAGATTTTCGACAACAACTTCACCCCAAGCCCCTTGAGCTTGAGAATCTCCTTTCAATGCCCTAGTCAAGTTCTGAGTATCTTCAGATAATTTTAGTCCTAAAGTCGAAATTGTTTGGACATTTTCTCGCAAGGCGGCCTCTCGTTCTATCCGTCCCTTGTCGATGCTGTCTAAAGCTCCGTGATATTCTTTGAGAGATTTAGCAAAATCTTCTGTGACAGCTTTGAAAGATTGTTCTTTTTCTTCTCCAGCCAGTTTGACTGTTTCTTCGAATACTTCTTTCGCTGTCACTTTGAAAGCGTTCAACATTTGCTGATCATTTTTTTGAGTATTTTGACGTTGTTCATCAGTTTTGGCTTCCACTATAGCTAATGCTATTTCACTTTCAGACTTCGCTTCTTGCACCATTCTCTCAGTTTTTTGAGATAAAACCATCCACATTGCAGCAGCCGTTAAGAGAGCAGTAATTGCGATCAAGGCGAGTGTCAATGAATCGACCATGCAATACTGTAATCACTCAGGGTTATTGAACTCTTCAGAACCAATTCAATTTTTTCTTCTTCGACGCACCGTTTCGATTACATAGGCAAGCCCATTACTATCGGTGTGGAAACATACGGCCGAGTGCATTGCGCCATTCTCGGATCGCGCGGTTTAGTCGCTCAACGCTTGCTTCAACGCTTGCTCAATCATAGTTGGTTAAACCCCGTTGCAGTCGTTGGTTCACCTTCGACAGTTGGAATGAATTTACGTGAACAAGAATGGTACCTCGATGAAGAGCGACCAGAACTTCCTGAAATGGTTGTTAAAGGCCTTGTTGATATCGAAAATCTCATTGAAGAATTACATGAATTGGGAGTACAAATTATATTTTCAGCCTTACCTGATAATGTAGCTGAATTGGTCGAAGAAAAACTTGCATTCGCCGGATTTATTGTCATCAGTCACGCTCTTTTACACCGTCTAGAAAATCATGTGCCATTAGTTATTCCTGACGTAAACCCAAGTCATCTTTCATTGCTGAAATCGCAAGACTACGCTGCTGGAAAATTAATTTCATGTTCGAATTGCACCGTCGTCCCTTTAGCCCTTACAGTCGAACCCTTACACCGGAATTTCCCGATTGAGTCAATTCATATTACAACCGATCAGGCTCTATCTGGTGGTGGCCGTAAATTGCTTACAAAAGGCCGTATGGGTGAACCGATTTCACCAATAATTCCCGGCGAAGCAGAAAGCGTAGAAAAAGAGCTTCGCCGAATTCTAGGAACCAATCTTCACGGCCGAATTATACCAGCTGAATTTAGCGTTACGGCAAAGTGCAAGAGAGTGGCACGAGATCATGGTCATTTAGCTAGGGTTGAGGTGAAATTTTTGGAGGAGATTAGTGCACACGAGATTATTCGTGTCTGGCGACAATACTCTTCTAGAACTCAAGAACTTGAATTACCTTCCTCGCCAAATAAACCCATTATTTTCGTCGATGGAAAGTTGGATATCGATGTGCATCGATGGGTAGGTAGCGATACAAAATGCCCTTCAGTAGATCCACTCGCAGCAATGTCAGTCGCTGTGGGTGAAGTAGAGGTTGTTGGTGATACTCTGCTTTACACCGTCGTTGCAGACAACACAATTCGTGGCGCCGCAGGGTACAGTGTCTTGTTAGCAGAACTTTTGCTTGTGGAGGGTATCCTTCACGATTCAAATACAATTCTTGAAAGCGAGCAAAGTAGATTAGATATGTCAATAAAATGAGCAGCAATTCAAACGCAATCATCGTTTCGGCGAATCATGCGCATCAGAAAGTTAGCGATGTTGTTATCGAAATTAGAACCTCATCCTTGCTTAGATGTCGAGTTGGAACAATATAGCACGGATGGAAATCTAGCTGCAAGGTGGCTGACTGATATCGCTTCTTTCGGCGACCTCCCAGAAGGTTGTATCATCGCCGATTTAGGTGCTGGAAACGGCATATTAGGAATTGGTGCTTTGACTCTCGGCGCTGGTAAAACAATATTTGTTGAGAGTGATGAACAGGCTTGCAACATTACGAAACTGAATTTGAAAAATCATGGTTTCGAAGATGTTGGCGAGGTAATTCAATCTAGTATAGGTGATGGTGAACAGTATCTCGAAGGTGTCGATTTGATTATTACAAATCCACCTTGGGGTAAACAGATTCCAAAAGCCGATCGTCCATTCCTACAATCAATTATCACCAGCGGCAAAACAGCTCATATTCTCCATAGTGCAAATGCTGTTCATATCGAACCCTTCTTCATCGCCGCTGGATGGAGAGCAGAAAAATACGGGGAGGCGGATTTTGCACTGCCGGCGAAGTATGCTCATCACAGTCGTCAACGTGACAAAACCAGAGTTGGCTTTTGGCGCATTACAATAAATTGAAGCCAAAATTTGGCCTTGATTTTACTTCCTTAAATCACCTCTAGCCAAACTGAGCCTATGGCTCATCGATTCCGTCGCGTTCATAGGGGGTTGGTCGGTCGCGCGGTCAATGAGTGCAGCAGTAGGTGACCTAGTGACGCCCGGCACAGCAGTCGAGATTCCATCAGGTGCCGAAGTAGGAGACGGGGTTCACGCCTCAGATTCTGGAGTTATAGCAACACTTACCGGAAAACTAGTTGAAAATGATGGTACTATCTCTGTTCAATCCAACCGCCCAACTGCAAATATGCCTAAAATCGGCGATATTGTCATCGGTCAAGTAAATCGCTTGAATGCAAAGACCGCTGAAATCAGAATTCTTCACATCGAAAACAAGGAGGGCGGCGAGAGGGGCGTTCCGGCATTGAAATTATTTGCCGACATTTTCGTAACTGAATTTGTTGACCGATATATGCCATCAGCAGGAGATGCGATGCGCTCGCGAGATATCGTTCGCGCAAAAATTACTCAATTTGAACCGATGCTGAAAGCGAGTACTCGAAACGATCCAACCCTCGGTGTCTTGCATGCGATATGTCCGCCTTGTGGCGAACTTCTTGTGACCAGTGATAAAACTCCTGATTTCAATGTAGAATGTCCTCGTTGTGATTATACCGGATACCGTGTCCTTTCGAATGGCTTCGGTTATGGCCACGTTCTCCCTGATGGAGTTGATATTCAGTCACTGAATCGCCCCGGCGAGCGTTGGTCACCTGCTGCTGAGGGTAATCTCGGACACGACGGGGCGCGACCATATCTCTCAGTCGTTGCAGATCATCGCCGTGGATTGGAGCATGAAATGCCTGCTAGCGCGGCGAAGATGCGCGGTGGCCGGGGCGGCGGCCGCGGAGGGCGCAGTGGAGGTGGAGATCGCCCACGCCGAGAAATGCACAAGACGGTCTGTACGATGTGCAGTTCCAAAACAGAAGTACCATTCAAACCTACACCAGGTAAGCCAATCCGTTGTAGAGATTGTCTCAACAAGGTCAACGATGGTGAGGCAAGCAAGGAAGAATTAGCAGCAGAGCGCGAAGTATTGAAGGTAGCACGAGCGAAATCTGATGCTAACATGCCGATGAAACTCTTCGTCGGCAGCGTATCTTGGGATGCGAGTGAAGACGATTTGAGAAAAGTCTTCGCAGAGCATGGTACAGAAACCGGTAAATCACGTGGATTTGCTTTCATCTCTTTCCCAAACAAGAAAGAGGGTGCTGCGGCTGTGAAAAAGCTCGATGGTGCTGAATTCTTCGGCCGCAAACTGAGCGTTCAGGAATCTAATGCTGGCGGTGTTAAGCGTGGTGGAAATCGTGGTGGAAATCGTGGTGGCCGAGATGGTGGACGTCGTCCACGCCGAAACTGAGTTGAATTGACTCGGTTCTAAGCGAAGTCGTGAAGGCAGAACACCTTCACGAATGGTTGGGATTCGAATGGAGGGCTGGCTTGTACTCGATGGATACGAGGACGAACCAGCTGCATTCGGTGTACCAAATTATGTCGGTTTTCATATCAGATATGTCTGTGGTGTTCTCGAAGCGCGAGGAGTTCCTTACACTTACATGACAATCGATCAGTGGCGTTTGAGCCACAAAAAACGTCTCGAAGATACTGAAGGACGAGCCCAAATTAAACGCGAGTTGAGCGAACTCGATGGTGCGATCGTTTTAGCAGGTGCAATCGTGCCGGGAAAGTATATTCGTGGAACTCCTATTTCACGTGGCGAACTAGACAAATTTTTGGCGATTTTTCCATATGAACAACCGGTGCTCTGTGGCGGTTGGGCAATCAAGCATTGGCGATATGATGGATGGACTCCTCTTCGCTCGAAATTGTTTTGTGCAGTAAATGATGTCGATGCTTCACTAGATCATTATCTCTCAACAGGTGAGTGGTCTCATAGTAAGCGCACCGCTGAGCAATGGTCCGAATGGGCGCTTGCTGGTGCGCGCTCAAAAGCAGTGACCACGCATCCTGATTTTACGAGTTGGAATTGTATCAAGGATGCGTTCGGTTCAAGCGCGGTTGCAAGTTTTGTATCGAACCAAAAAAAGGCCTACCACTATGGCGCGAAGAATCAGAGGTTTTGTCTGAAATCACAGCTGCTCTCGATAGCGGTGTCAATCACATACGTATAGGTGGCGCGACCGATATTTACACCTACAAGGCTGAAGGGGTACGCGATCTAGAATATCCGATTCCGAATCCCGAGCCGATTGCTAAAATTCTACATGGTGCTCGCGAGGATGAGCGACTCAAAATTTTCCACGTCGACAATGGCAACCCCTCTATCGTAGCAGAAAATCTCGAACCTGCTACCGAGATAACGAAAACGATGGTTAACACTCTAAGTGATGGCGCGGTTCTATCTTTTGGACTCGAATCAGCCGACCCGACCGTCCATGAAATAAATTGGTTAAATTGCAATGCTGAGCAACTTACAACTGCCATTCGCCACATCAATGAATTCGGTAAAGGTCGTGGCGAACGCGGTCTCCCTAAACTCCTACCTGGACTCAACTTCATCGCCGGTTTGAATGGTGAAACCGACAAATCTTACCAAATGAATCTAGAATTATTGCACAACCTACGTAGCCAAGGCCTGTGGTTACGCAGAATCAACATCAGGCAAGTCGAAGGGCGCGGATTTCAAGATATCTCCGAAGAACCATTCCGTGCTTTCAAAAAAGCCGTCAGAGAAGAAATTGACACAATTTTACTCCAAGAAATGTTCCCGCTCGGTACCAAACTTTCCGATGTATGGTGGGAAGCACACGAGAACCGTATTCGTCGACCAGAACAGGTTCTTGACCCAAGTCATCGAGCCGAAGTGATTCGCGGAAAGGCAGGAATTACCTTCGGTCGTCAGATTGGAGCCTACCCAATCCTTGTCGGGTTACCATATCTCGTACCACTCGAGGCTGGCTCCGACATTATCGTTACTGGTCATGGGGCGAGAAGCATCTCTGGAGTTGAAGCAAATCTTTCGATAAACAAGGCAACTCAATCTCAATTGGAGGCAGTTCCAGGAATTGGGAAGAAGGCAGCTTGGCGCATTGTCAGTACACGAGCAAAAGCTAGTAGAAAATCCAAAATTCCATTCGATTCTGTGGAGGCTGCCTTTCAGGCAGCGGGCATACAAACTCCTGAGGTGGCAAAACAAGTGTTCTCAATTTGATGCAGAGACTGGCCATTGAGGGGGAATAGTCATAGCCTCAACTTACTCGCTCATGGATAATGTCTGATTCCAATTCGAAGGGTCGAATCGTAGCGCTGTCTATTTGCTTACTATTTCTTGGAATACCCATTCTGGGAATAATTTCCGCAGATTTTTCTCAAACGGAACTTCAAAATGAAAATAAAAAGTTACTTACCCACGTCGATTCGACTATAATTCACGAGCCTGGTTCTGCTCATGGACAGGTTTTCAGCAACTCTGTTTTCGAACTGAATTCTTACTCACCGAAACTGATTATGGGTAATGGTAGTTCGGTTGAATTCAGTTCGGCAAGCGCGGTTTTGACAACTGATTCAGTTATTTCAACCGCTGATGATTGTTCTCTTTTAGCAAATTTATCACTATACTGTGACGGATTGAATAATTATGGTCAACTCGGTATCGGCAACACCCAACTGTCGAGTGGATATGTTAATTTCGGTGGAAAAATTCCAGCGGCACTCAGCGATGGTTCAGATCATTATTGTGTAATTCTTGATGATGGGTCGGTCAATTGCTGGGGTCGAAATAATAAGGGCCAAATCGGCGATGGGACGAATATCAATAGGAATTCACCTGTGGCGATTGACCTTGGAACAAATAAGACAGCAGTATCGATTTCAGCCGGTCGAGATTTTACCTGCGCTCTATTGAATACTGGAGAAGTTTCGTGCTGGGGAGATAACTCATATGGCATTCTCGCTGACGGAACTACGACCGATTCTAACTCTCCGATAGTCTCCAATCATTCAACTGGACTCAACGCGGTGGCAATTACGACTCCAGGATACAGCGTTTGCGCTATTTTCGACAACGCTTCAATTAGTTGCTGGGGGAAGTCCTACACTGTATTTTCTGTCAATGGAGCGGTTAGCGCAGGTTCAGCACAAATTGCACTTGCTAGCGGACGAACAGCCGTTGCCATCGATGGAATTAATTCCCATACTTGTGCAATTCTCGACAACGGCTCAGCGAATTGCTGGGGAGTGAATACCTACGGGCAATTCGGTAATGGCGAGTGTTCTTCAGTTATCGTAGGAAGTGGATGTACTGGCTCGAATGGCAATATGCCAATCGAAGTTAACATGACTGGAGCGGGTTCGGTCTCTTCACTAATTGCAATCTCTGTTGGAACTGATTCAACCTGTGGGATTAATTCAGGATACGACCTATATTGCTGGGGCAGGCAATCAGGTGAATTCGATGGTACTAACGATTCTCTAACAATGCCTCATCTTATGAATTTCAGCGATGGTTCATCGATAGCTTATTCGGATCAAGATATGGATAATGATGGTACGGTCAACATTCTTGATGTTCATATGGCTGGAGATGCAGATGGTGATGGGATTCCGAGCCCGACCGATCCATATCCAAACAATCCTGCACGATGGATGAATTGTGAGGAAGGGGAGTGGGGGAGACTTACTTGCACTGAGGCGAGTCCTGGGCATTATGCACCAAACGGTGCGCTCTACCACTCAGAATGTACTTTTGGAGAATTCCAACATGCGAGTGGCCAGCCGAGTTGTAACTCAGCTTCAGCCGGACATTATGTCAATCGGGCCGCATCGAATCTTCAATACCAATGTGATCTAGGGAGTTACCAAACTGATGTGGGGCAATCCTCTTGCACTAATGCAACAGCAGGAAATCATGTCCCTCTCTTCAGTGGTGAATCCGGTGATGATGCCGGAAACTCGACCCACCTTTCCCCGATGAGTGCTGATTATTCTGCGACCATCGCTACCGATTCAGATTTATTTGATTATTACAAGATCACAGTCCCGAAGAGTTCTGGAATTTCAGTAAATCTTTCTACTTTCAGCTCTGCTGAAGTTGACCTAATCCTCTACAATTCAAGCTTAGGCGTAATCGCTTCATCTTCCAATTCTGGATTCTACGATGACGCGAACACGAACGCAACTTCATACAGTTCAGCGTTCGATGTTTATATCGCCGTCGAGCGAGTAAACGGAACAGGCGCTTACTCATTCAAAATTTGGCTTTTCAATACCGCTGACGGAACATTGATCGGTGACCCAACTTATTCGTTAAACGTCGAATTTAGCGCACGCCAAATCGAGTGCTCAACTGGAACTTATCAACCAAATGCTGGCAGTGATTCATGCGATTTAGCAGATCCAGGATACCATGTTGCTGGAGTTGGGGCTACATCTCAAACTGCTTGTTCTGCGGGTACTTACCAACCTCAGTACGGCCAAATAAGTTGTGTCACCGCTTCGTTAGGTCATTTCGTTCCAGCTGCTGCTTCGTCATACCAAACACCTGCGAATGCTGGGTATTACGTTGCGTTGCTCGGTGCTACCTCAGAAACACCGTGCAGTGCCGGAACATATCAACCATTGACTGGACAGTATTTCTGTAATGATGCTGATGCTGGATATTATGTCGCAAGTAGCGGCTCCGATGCACAATTCGCTTGTGGCCTTGGCACCTACCAGCCGAATACTGGCGAGACTTACTGCTTGAATGCTGCAGCGGGATATCATGTTCCAACAACGGCTGCAACAAGCCAAACCGCCTGCGGACCTGGAACTTATCAGCCGAGTGGCGGACAGTCGAACTGCCTCTATGCGAGTCCTGGATTTTTCTCTGCTGGAAACGCTTCGACCACTCAGACTCCTTGTGTTGCCGGCACATTTCAACCAACTACTGGCCAAACTCGCTGTTTGAATGCTGATGCAGGATATTATGTTGACATCAACGCATCGGCAACACAATTCGCATGCGGGCTTGGTACCTATCAGCCGAATACCGGCTCGATAGATTGTATGATTGCTGAGCCTGGCCATTACGTTGGAGTTACAGGCTCACCAAGCCAGACGCCTTGCGCGGCTGGTACATATAATCCGAATTCAGGTTCAACGTCATTTTCGGATTGTATCGCAGCGTCTACCGGCCATTATGTTCCAAATTCCGGTAGTGATGCAGAATTAGAATGTGGAATTGGAACATATACAGACCAAACCGGTCAATCAACATGTACAGATGCAGATGCTGGCAATTATGTTGATTCAACAGCAGCAGAATCGCAAACAGAGTGTGCAGCCGGCACATACCAACCTCAAGCAGCTCAAGCCGGCTGTTACGATGCCGATCCTGGAAATTTTGTTCCTTCACTTGGTTCAGCACTACAAACAGAATGCTCAGCTGGAACTTACAATCCAATGAGTGGTTCATCGCTGTCTAGCGATTGCCTACAAGCGATGGCTGGATACTACGTCGCAAATTCTGGTTCCGCTGACCAAACTGAATGCGGCGTTGGAACTTATCAACCAGTGATTGGTCAATTGAGTTGTATTGATTCACCAGCTGGAACATATATCTCAACAACTGGCCAAACTGGCTATATCGAGTGTCCAGTAGGACGTTACCAGCCGGCTCAAGGTTCAACTGAATGTGTGAATTCAGAGCCAGGGAATTATGTTGCTTCTTTGATGGCGACGGCACAAATTGAGTGTATTTCTGGAACTTATCAACCTAATTACCAAGCGACAGATTGCATTGAAGCAGATGCTGGATATTATGTTGCAAGTGACGGTTCAGCATCACAAACGATTAACCCTCTCGATTACTACACCGACTCAAATGGCAGTTCTTACCTGACGAATTGTCCGAATTTTTACATTACTCTTGAATTAGGAGCCGATTCGATTGCTGATTGTGTTCTCGATACCGATGGTGACAGGATAATCGACGAAAACGACCCTGATGATGATGGAGATGGAAGATTGGACCTCATCGATGATTGTTCGCCGGGATTAACCGGCTGGATCAGCAATGTCGAGACAGATGCTGACGGTGATGGATGCCAGGATGAGGGAGAAGATTCTGATGATGACAATGATGGCGTCGAAGATACCTACGACTCCTTCCCTCAAGATAATCTAGAGTGGGAAGATACCGACGGAGATGGAATCGGAAATAATGCTGACATTGATGATGATGGCGATGGTTGGAGCGATACGATCGAAGCGATTTGCGATACCGATTCTGAACTCATCGGTGACGTTCCACTAGATACCGATGGGGATGGAATCTGCGATAAGTCCGATACCGATGATGATGGTGATGGATATTCCGACATCTCAGATTGGGCCATACTCGATGCTATGGAATGGGTCGATACCGATGGAGACGGTATCGGAAATAATGCTGACACTGATGATGACGGTGATGGTTGGTCAGATGAGAAAGAAATTCTAGAAGGCACAAATCCCCTCTACGCAGATAGCGATAATGATGGGGTGATCGACCCAGAGGATGCATTCCCAAACGATATTCATGAGACCCTAGATGATGATGGGGACGGAGTCGGGAATAACCAAGATTCTCACCCTAATAATGCTCGATACCAGACCACATTCGACTTATTGATTGATATTATGGCAGGAATTGCAGCTCTTGTCGTGATTGGCGCTGCTGCAGTATTCGGCTTGCGCCAGAAATCAGAAGATAGTGAAGAGGAGGATCCCACTCCTGAGTCCCAAGGTCATGTTGGAGTTGGAATAGGTGAATTAGAACCGATAGAGATGGCTGGAGTTTCAACTATCTCTGATTCAGCAACCGAATCCGGTTTCAGTGATGATGACGTTGCATCTGAGGCTGACCCGATTTTACAGTACACACAAGAACCGGTTGCAGAACCTGAACCTGAACCTGATCGGGAATTCGATGTAGGAAGCATGGAAGACCTAGATGATTTGTTATCAGAATTACCGGCCCCGCCAAAACTGGTTATCGCACCGCCTGCGGGTACGCCGATTAACGCAAATGGTCAACAGGTTTGGAAGGATGAAACAGGGCAGGTTTGGTGCATGAATATGGATGGAACCATCCTCAAACATGATGCTGCAACTGGTGGATGGATTACTTACCATAACTGAAATCACAAGTAAGAATACTCGTAAATACAGGATAACCTCTACTGTCGTCTCAGTCATGGGCTAGGCTAGCATTGATAGACAAACACTCAATGCGCTTATCCTGTGGTGACATATGAGTGAGAATAAGCCAACAAATGAGATGATACTAACAATTGAAGCAAGCGCACATTGTGACGGGCCTTGCGGAGTCTATGATCCTGCGAGCGCTCGTATCGCAGCAGAGGCTGTACAATCTATGACCCTGAAGATGATTGCACTGATGAATGATGAAGCGATGGCGAACCCACAAAATGTGATGACATTGAATCGCTATTCATCAATCAAGGAAGAAGAATCACAAAAGTGTAAGGATGAACTTCTAATTCTATGGACTGATTTCTTCAAGCCTCAACACCTCGATGCGAATCCTGATTTACACGATACTTTCTGGCAGGCAGCAAAACTTTGCTCAGCCTGCAAGGTCGAAGTTTCTGAGCAACATGCTCAGGAATTGATGGACGCAGTCGAAGCGATTCACCACATATTCTGGACCGCGAAAGGTCGTGATGTTCCATGGATCCGCGCTTCCTGAATGTAGTAGTTAACGGCGACTCGATGTGGCCGACTTTAGCGAATGGTGCCTCCGCTCGATTCGAGATGATCGATGCGACTGTTCACGATGGACTGAAAGTGGGACAAATTGTATTGCTCGACCATCCGTTCCGGTCTGAACTGCGAATTATCAAACGAATTCAAACGATTTCGAATGGAAAGGCCTTTCTCATCGGAGATAATCCTGACCCTACGGCGAGCGAAGATTCACACAATTTCGGAGCGATCGAGATTGCGTCAATTTTTGCAATCCTTTCACAAAATTGAATTTCTAAGTTTTCCTCAAAACTGAATGACGTTTGCGCCCCAAGCAAGACCGCCACCGAATGCGGCGGTGACCACCAAATCACCTTCTTTGATGAGTCCATCATCCATCGCTTCGCGCATAGCGATAGGCACACTCGCACCAGCAGTATTGCCATACTTGTGCAGATTTGTGAACGTCTTCGACATCGGCAGACCGAGCTTTTCCATTCCCGTTTTGATGATGTTGATATTAGCTTGATGGGGGATTACGAAATCGACATCCTCGATTGTCTTGCCAACCCGAGCCAAAGCCCCGTGAACAGCCTGTGGAAACGCCTCGATTGCAAAATTCCAAACCGCACGGCCGTCCATGTGGAAATATTGCATCCCCTCCTCGAAATTCTCGCTCGGAATTGGCACACGAGTCCCCCCGGCGGGGATCTCGATAACCGATGAGCCTGAACCGTCACTCATCATCCAGGAGCCAAGAACTCCCTTGCCTTCGGGAACTTTACCCAGAACTGCAGCTCCCGCTCCATCGCCAAACAGAACGCAAGTGGTTCGGTCTTTCCAATTCAAAATTCGTGAATAAATCTCTGAGCCGACAACCAAAACATTGTCGTAACCGGGAGTGCCAACGTAGCGAGCACCGATATCCAATGCATGGACCCAACCGGCGCAGACCGCGTTAATGTCGAAAGCGCCACAATCAACACAGCCCAATTTGTGCTGAACAATGCCAGCAGTAGAAGAGAGCGGGACGTCAGGAGAAGAGGTAGCGAGAATCAACAAATCGATGTCGGAAGCAACCAAGCCTGCATCATCAAGAGCGCGGTTGCAAGCCTCTACCGCTAAGTCTGAAGTGTTCGTATCTTTATCGGCAATTCGGCGATGTTTCATCCCTGTTTTCGTGGTGATCCACTCATCACTAGTCTCGATAATCGCCTCCCAATCAGAATTGCTCATTTCGTTCGGCGGCACATACGCGCCAAGTCCAATGATGCCTACCGAAACCATGTTCTCAAGCCCATTGCGGGCGTGTTTCTCTTTCAGTTGTTCCTACGGAACATTATTTTATTCTGCAATTTGTTCAGTCGTGCTTGAGGCAGATGTTCATCGCCTCTGAGAAAAAGCCCAAACTCCAGCGGCCACCCTCTCTGCCTACGCCGCTGTCCTTGACACCGCCAAACGGCACTCTGAGATCGCGGTGTAACCATGTGTTGACCCATACCATTCCAGTGTGGATATTCTCGGCGACACGACGACCCTTGTCTAAGTCGCCGACCCAGACGCTTCCAGCCAAGCCGTAGCGCGTACCATTTGCGATAGCTACAGCCTCATCCTCAGTCTCAAATTTGTGGAGTGTGACAACGGGCCCAAAGATTTCCTCAGTTGAGCAGCGTGCATCGGTGGCAAGTCCTTCAATCACAGTCGGAGAAAGCCAATTTCCATGTTCAAACTCACTCGGCAAGCAGGGTCGGCCACCGGTCAGCGTAGTTCCTCCTTCTTCCTTCGCAAGTGCGACATAGGACTCAACTTTTTCCAAGTGGTCTGTCGAAATAAGTGCGCCCAGTTCGGTGGTTTCATCGCTTGGATCTCCGATTTTCATCGATTCTACTGTGTCGACGAATTTTGTCACAAATTCGTCGTAAATCCCTGATTGAATTAGGATGCGCGAGCCACATAAGCAGACTTGGCCTGAGTTAAGGAAACTCGCGCGGACAACGCCTGAAACTGTTTCTTCGAGGTTGCAATCGTCGAAGATTATGCTGGCATTTTTGCCACCGAGTTCTAAACTGAGTTTCTTGAATTGAGGTGCGGCGACTTCAGCCACTTTCGCTCCGGTTGCAGTTCCGCCAGTGAATGAAACCAAATCAATATCTACGTGAGAAGTAAGAGGCCCTCCCGCTCCAGCACCGTCTCCGTGAACGAGGTTAACTACACCTGCTGGAAGACCTATTTCGTCCAATGTTTCCATCAGTAAATTTGCCGTCATCGGAGTCAATTCAGAGGGTTTGCAGACTACTGTATTTCCCATGCCGATGGCCGGTGCAACCTTCCAACTCAATAAGTAGAGCGGAAGGTTCCAGGGTGTGATTAGGGCAGCCACACCAACTGGATTTGAGATGACAATATTTGTCGCATCGTCCATCTCGAAGTGCTCTTCTGCCTCTGTTTCCTTTTCGCGAATCAAGCCAGCAAAAAATCGGAAATTAGCGACTGATCGATAAGCGTCAACATCACGGGCGAGCGAGATAGGTTTGCCGGTATCACGGCTTTCTAGTGCAGCGATTTCTTCATATTTAACTTCGAGAGCATTGGCGATTTTTTCGAGCCAATCTGCTCGCTCGCCAAAACTTAGTCCGCTCCATTCAGTCTGAGCATCTCGCGCAGCAGAAACTGCCGCATCGACATCATCTGTGCCGGACAGTGGAACCCTCGCGAAACGGTAGCCGGTCGCGGGTTCAAGCACATTCAACCAATCATCATTTGAGTGAGGAACAAACTTGCCGTTCACATAATTTTCGAGGTCGAGAGGAGTCACTCCTTCACGATCCCGCTCGCAAGGAATGCAGCCCGATTCACAGCACTTCTCGGGCTCCAATATCATTCCTCCAAATTACCTTCATTTGAGTTAGGGTCTATGCGTGTTCGAGAGGTGATATATTCTGAATAATCGAGAGAGAAGCGGTCGCGGTCAGGATCCCATTCATCCCAAGTTACAACCTTTTCAAGTTCATTTTGGTAGCTGTCAGGAACAATTCCCGGGACGATAAACGCCTTTTGCCTGTGTAGCGGATATGGGTTGCGAAGTTGTATCCCCAAAACACCCAATACAGCACGTGCCACATACCATGTTGCCTGAGAATTCCAACCGTGTGCAATCTTGATTACAATTCCCAAACCTTTGGGCCAATCCGGATGATCAATCGCTAATCCAAGCAGACCATCCGCACCTTCTTTTGCGATTAATTTTCCTTCTCCTGCTTTCAGGCAGGTTGAGTCGAGTCGATTGAAACCACCGATTAGGTCTGGATGCTTATTCATAGCCTCCCAAATCCAATCTTCATCTCGCTTTGTTGCTAATCCTGCAAACATAACTGCAAGTTCGTCGACGGTGTTTGAGACGGTAGGGAAACCGCAGCCATCTTTGGCAACACGGAGTGGTTCCCAGTTAGGCTTGTGCATATAGTTACGTAAAGTATCGAGATACATCGGGAACCAAGGTGAGCTCGGCAGGGTGTAGCCAGCGCGGTTCATGCCCATCACACGCATTGCCTTGAGAATTGCAGCGTGTTCACCTGAACAGGTATGGAACCAACGGCGAGGACGACGGACTTGGCGTCCGAATTGGATTAGTGGGACATCGAGCGGGCATTGCATCAATCCCCATTCTGATTCGGAAAGCAGAGATTGCGCAGCTGCGACGTGTTCGGTATCACCATTGTGTGAAGAGCAGGAAATTGCCCTTTGCTCCCAATCGAGGTCTGCGAGTGCCTCGGTGAATGCCTTGATCATCAGCGGCTTCATCATCGAGCGGCCATAGACTAGGACATTTCCACCGAATGAGTGGATAATCTCGTCGCCATGCGCCCAAGCGATGGCGCCGTGTATTGTATTTTCAGAAACGTCCATTCGACGAAAATCAACTAGAGGTTCCCACTCGACATCGCGACCGGTTGCGATTCCTTCGTGATGTTCGCCAAGTGGATTGGTTGGGAATACACCTGAGCCTGGTCTGCCGGGTGCGACGCTCGAAGGTTGCTCGGTTCGGTGTGCTGACATTTACTCGCCTCCGTTCACGCGGGGCGCGACCTTTGTCATGAATGCGTCCATGTTTCTTTGAACGCGCGCTGAGTCGTGATTAAAGAAATCGAACCAGCACATTATCCGGTCATCAGGATGAAAACGTTCGCGGATTTGTACGGCTACCTCTTCGACATTGCCGATTACCGCATTGTCAGTTGCCTTCGCTACCTTTGCCGGGTCAATCGTGCCTTCCAATGCATTCCAGTAAGTTGTCAACGCGGCATTAGCCTCAATTTTTGCAGCCACGCTACGCTCTTCTGCGGTCAGCCCTTCCTCATCGTTGACAAAGACCATGACCGTTCGTGGCATCATTGAGCGTTGCCATTTTCCACCGTTAGGGTGGTAGTGCTCAGTCATTCTTTCATGCGTCGCGTTAATCAAATGTGGCGGTGTAATCGAGAGGTTGAACACCTGTACTGGTGCCCATTTGTTTAACTCAATCTGCAATCGCGGATCGTGACTTCCGAGAATTAAATTCAGTAACTCGCGGCGCCATTTTTGTGGAATTGTTTTGATATCCTCAAAATTGTAGCGCGGTGCGATGTCAATTGATTCAGGCACCGTGTCTAAGTCGCCCAATTCGACAGCTGCATCCTGCACGTCTTTCCAATCTTCATCGGAGCGGAAGTTAGCACGGGTGAGAGTGGTTTTGCGAATTTTTTTGGTTGAGATTATTTCACCATTCAAAAGGCGTAGGAAAATCTCCGATGCCTCAGCAAAAATTTGTCCCCTAAGTGCGGACCATGCCGCTTCTTCGACAATATCTCTCGGGGAAATCCCGTATGGGCGTGCCATGAATTCAAAGCGGCCGGCCGAAAAACCGATGTGCAACTTGCGAGATTCATCTGGATTCATCCCATGTAATGCTAAAAAGGAGCCAACCCGTTCAGCTTGAGGAATAGGTCCGCCTGAAGCGAGAATTGACATTACTGCACTGCCAACTTCGATATTTTTTGTTCGAGCCAACATTTTTTGAGCTATCTGAAAGAAGTCGGTGCAAAGCCCAACTTCACCTGGATAATGTGGTACAACAGGCTTTGAATTGCTCTTTTGCACCTCAGTTGAGAGGTGTGCTTGAGCTACCCAAGCAACTCCGAATCCAAGTTTGTCAGCCATCTCTACTTGCTCGAAAAAATTGGTAAACATTTCATTCTCGGATGGTGTATGACCGGATGTGTCTGGTGTTTGAGATATTGAAAAGAAAATATCAAAATCCATTTCGAAAACCCTCCAGTAATGTTTCAAATCGAGCGCATTCTGCCACCATCGACAGCCAGACTAACTCCTCTAATTGCACCACTTGATGGTAAACAGAGGAAAGTAACGGCGGCTGCGGTCTCAACTGGATCGACCAGCCGCTGAATAGGTACAGAATTCATCCAAGTTTCTCGAACCTCTTCGACGGTTTTGCCAGTACGCTCAGAGATTGAGCCAGCCAGTGAGCCGAGTCGGGCGGTATCGGTAAATCCTGGCATGATGTTGTTGATGGTCACGCAAGGGTCAAGCTCGCGAGATAGTGATTTTGACCACGAAGCCATAGCCCCGCGCAGGGTATTTGATAGTCCTATATTGTCGATTGGTTCGCGAACCGAAGTCGAAATTATATTGACAAATCTGCCGTATCCAGTAGCTGCCATTCGTGGTGCAAGAATCTGCGCAATTGTGTGTGCTGCGTGCAAGTGACGAGCAAAAGGACCTTCGAATTCATCCAAATTATTGCCCAACAGCGGTCCTCCTGGTGGTCCGCCAGCATTATTGATGACAATATCTACAACTCCGAGGCCGAGTACAACCTCTCTAACTGCCTCGACATCCTCCAAATCAAGCACCAATGTTTCATGTCCAGATCCATGTAATTCGCCAATCAATTCGTCGAGAACTTCAGCCGAGCGGGCGCAAGCGATGACGCGAGCACCTGCTCGAGCTAGCATCATCGCGCTGGCACGGCCTATGCCTTTTGACGCACCGCAAACGAGAGCGGTGCGACCAGCGAGTATATTTTCGGCGTATGGAAAGTTATCATTCAGCAGGTCAGTCATTTGTATTCCTCTCAATCGATGTAGTGCGCATAGGTGTGGTCAGCCAATTTTTGGTCAACAACTTCGAGAATTTCGGGTCCTGCGTTTCTGAACGCCGGGTGTTCAGCTTCTCCTTGCGGGTGGCGCATCTCAGACCAGCGTCCGGCGGTGTAAGCCATCAGTGCTTCCTTCATTAGGACTCCAGCCAAAACTAAAGTTTTGTAGCACAAATCCTCGTAAGTCATGCCCTTGGTTACCGGAACTTCTCGCCGTAGCAACAACTCACCTGTATCTATTCCGTTATCGCAGAAATGGGTCGAGGAGCCGACAGGAATGTCGTGATAGACGCTCCACGCAGGAGATGCGGATCCTCGGCAATCCGGCAGTAGGCCGGGGTGGCTATTGATTACGCCATCCGTGGGGTGGTCGAGAATCTCGCCGCGGATAATTCTGGTCCCACCAAATACGATTAGATCAAGGGGTAGATTCTCCAAATATGGCATCACGTGTTCTGTGTTATGGCGTAGGACTTCGATGTGTGGAACACTGAATCCTTGGCTTTCCAAATTGGCTAATTGAGACTCGATTGTTGGTGCGATATCGTTGCCTTCAATACGTTTGAGGAACTTCTCACGTTCTTCGTCGCTTATTGCAGAATCTTCACTGATGACGATTGTTGGGACATAACCTTCTGAGAGAATTTGGCGAAGCATTTCTCGGCCATATGGGTGTTCTTTCAGGAGCAGGAATGCAAATCGAGGCTCGGCGGACATGGTAATCTCTGAGCCTCGGAAGAGGTTGCACATACCCGTTCTTTTCGGTTAAGGTGTAACTCGACTGCGGTCGCGAGGGAACAGTACGACTTCTCTGACATTGCCCGCTCCAGTCAGAACCATCAGCAGCCTCGCAACTCCCAATCCCCAACCTGCGTGGGGTGGCGCGCCGTAGCGGAATCCATCGGTGTAGAAAGTGAAATCCTCTGGGTTAAGATCCATATTTCGCAGATTTTGTTCGAGAACATCGACTCGATGTTCACGCTGTCCTCCACTAGTCATCTCATCGCGGCCATAATTGAGGTCGAAACCTCGGCTCAACTGACCTCCAGTCGCGCCTTTTTCATCCTCGTTGTGGTAGATGTAGAACGGTTTCATCGCCATCGGCCATTGCGGCAAAAAGTGGAATCCAGGATGCTCGGCAGCGATGATATCGCAGTGGTGACTCTCGATATCGTTACCCCACTCAATCTCGCCGCCGCCATTTTGTACAATTTCAATCGCATCGCAGTAAGATATGCGGGGGAATGGCAGTTCGGGAACGTCCACAGTAACCAGTTCTTCGCCCTGGCTGGTTTTGTATTCATTGATGACATCAATCAAATGTTGGTCTTTGGCTGCAACTTCAGTCCAAATGTGGTGAATCATTCGCTCTTGCACGCACATAACATCTTCGTCATTCATCCACGCACCTTCGATATCGAAAGATATGAATTCGTTCAGGTGACGGTATGTATCGTGTTTCTCCGCCCTAAATGCTGGTCCAATCTCAAAGACTCGCTCAAGCCCGCCCAAAACAGCTAGTTGTTTGTACAGTTGAGGGGACTGGGAGAGGAATGCAGGTGTGTCGAAGTACATCATCGGGAAGAGATTGGTCCCTCCTTCACTTGCCGATGCGATAATTTTCGGCGAGTTCATTTCGTTGAACCCTTCACTAATCAGGTGGTCTCTGCCATATTGCAGGACTTTACTGCGTAGTTGGAACATTGCGTTGACATGTGCTCGACGCAGATCTAGATATCTATTGTCTAATCTAATGTCTAACCCTACCTTCACGTCATCTGTAACTCCTACAGGCAAAGGTGTGGCGGCACTCGAAAGAATGGTGGCCGATGAAACTGTTACTTCGTATTCGGCAGGCGGAGTCGGCGCCCCTTCTTTTTGCTTCGGTGGCCGCTTCTGGGCTACCACGCCGGTGACTTGGATGGTTGATTCGCGGGTAGCCGATTGCAGAGCTTCGAAAGTTACTTCTTCCATGTTGTCGCGCTTGGCGAATGCTTGGATGTGACCGGTACCATCGCGCAGCATGATGAAGGCGATTGCACCGCGTCCGCGGACTGTTTCTGCGTAACCGGCGACTGAAACTTCTTCTCCAACAAGATCTGCTCCCCCACTCACAATTTGTCCAATGGTGTGTGTGCGGTAAGAGGTCGGAAGCCAATCTGTGCTGTCGCGCATGACCTTGCGTCATGCCTTCAATTTATGAATCAAATCGAGAAAGTCTGAGACATTCTAGCCTCTTGTACTGCTCTGCGCAGGTAGAGGAGTCAAGATTGTCCGAGTTCTACACCATTTCGACTTCTATCGAGTTCGGGCGGGAATGCGAGCCAGCGGATGAGGACGAAATTGAGAAATCCGAATACGCAGGTGTTGAATAGCCACAGTTCAATCAGGAGATATTCCATGCTTGTGGTGACAACAAGCAGACCAGTGTAGCACCAGAAAGCGCGGTTCAGACTCGTAGAATATTTGAAAGTTGACTTGAAGGTGAATTTATAGTGCATGAAATGTGCTTCTATATTGCCAATTATACTTGAAACCACCCAAGCTGCCACTGCAGTATGGGCATCCCAGAGATTGATTTGATAGAGGATGTAGTACAATAGAAACCCGAATGCAGAATTGAAGCAACCGACGAGGTTGAATTTCATGAACTCGTTGAAGACGACTCTTGCGGACCAACCGACCTCGTCGACTCTGGTTCTGAAATCGGCAATCCAATCCATTCGTTACACACACACTTGAGGTTTGGCCAACACCTCGTCTCTTGAATGTCGCGCACAGGACTTCATAGACTTGATTTTGAATTCATCATGGTATGTTGTTATACTCAATAATCGAAGTTGTGGCTAAGCGAATGCTTGAGTAGTTGAGTGTCTACCCCAGACCATGACTTCCGAATCGATGTACCACAGAATGATGGGAAATACTGGAATGCAAGTTTCGATACTTTCCTATGGATTTTGGGCAACCTATGGTGTCAAGGAGCGCTTATCTGGTGATGATGGAATCAATACTGCAAAGGAATTGATGACAATCGCTCGCGAAGCCGGCGTAAATTGTTTTGACCACGCCGAGGCATATGGAAATCCTCAAGGTGAGGCTGAGCGTATTTTTGGTATTGCACTAAAACAACTTCAGGAAGATGATCCAGTGCTATGGCGTCGCTCCGAACTCGTGATTACAACCAAAATCTTCTGGGGTGGCTCAGGTGTTAACGAATCTGGATTATCGACTAAACACTGCCGAGAAGGAATGAATGCATGTTTGTCGAGATTACAACTCGATTATGTAGACATGGTTCTCTGCCATCGTCCCGATCCTTTCACACCAACGATTACAGTTGTCCGGGCGATGACCGATTTGGTCCGAAACTGCAAGGCATCTTCTTGGGGTACGAGTGAATGGTCAGCTCAGCAGATTACCGAAGCCTTTTGGATCGCTAAAACCGAAGGTCTCGAACCTCCTCAATATGAGCAACCGCAATACAATATGTTGCATCGTCAGCGATTTGAGGAAGAATATTTTCCGCTTTTCAACCCACCATATTCACTCGGCACAACGACTTGGAGCCCATTACGCTCCGGCTTCCTGACTGGAAAATATATCGATGGAATTCCAGAAGATTCTCGACCAACTCAACCAGGATATGATTGGTTGCTCACAGATTTGGAAGAAAGAAAAGCCCGTGGAGAATATGAAATCGTCAAAAATTTAGCAAAATATGCTACCGATAACTTCGATTGTACTACAGCACAATTGGCTCTTGCTTGGTGTTTGAAAAACCCGAATGTAACCACAGTTCTAGTCGGTGCTACGACGGCTGCACAACTCCGTGAAAATTTGGGTTGTATCGATGTTGCTGTCAAAATTACAGAAGATGATATGGTCGCACTGGATGATATTTTGGGGAATAAACCCGCTGATTGGATAGGGCCTGGCGGAGTCGGGCCTAGGGACTTGAAAACGCTTTAAAATTCATTTTATTCCGCCGGAATTCTGTCGGATAACTTCACAAACCTGTATCTTGAATTCATCGTAAAATGTTGTTCTTCCCAAATTCATCGCTACTCTGTGCTCAGTATTTTTACGCCATGCATTTTGACCTTCCATCGATTCAAATTCGACGATTGTCACCCGCTCACCATCTGCTGCTGTGAATGATTTATGTGATATATAACCGGGTATTGTTTGTGCAAGCTCACTCATTCGACCTGCCATATTTGCATATTCTTCGCCCGCTTTTTCACTCAGTCGGCTTCGAAAGACCGTGACTATCATAGTAAGGCAGGTGAGGTAGAAGTCAATCAAGATTGAGTGGATTATTCCTCTTCTTCGAGTTCATTGGAAATTTTTGCTGAAAGGAGGAGGAATGCAGTGTGTCCCATCGGCTGATTGCCAGGCCTCACTCCGCCCTTTGCAGCTTTGACCCAGCGGCGTTCAATCATCTCACCGGCGAATTCAACGACAAGACCCGCTTCCTCGACCGCGTTCCATGATTTTTCCAATTGTGCGGTCGTCGGACAATAACATGCCATTCTCCCGCCTATTTTGAGAACACTTGCAATTTCTGGAACAACTTCCCAAGGCTCAGCAACATCGATGATTGCAGAATCGATTTCGCCACAGATTTCTTCGACTTTTTCAGCCGCTTCAGCAAGATCACCTTCAATCAAATGCCAATCCGGAAATTCGGCTGAAAATTCAGCCATTCTGTCCATATTTTGGCGACCGACAGAAGCATGTTCTGGACGTACTTCGACAGAGATTAAAGTCCCTGCATTTCCCATTACATTCGCCAAATGCATTGCTAATCCAGCAGAGCCGTGACCACCTTCCAGTACACGGCTTCCAACACCAATTCCCATCCACGAAATCAGAAATCCGGAATCTTTGATGCCAATCGTTTGAGCTCTGCGGAACATATTCCTACGCGCCTCCGGAAGAGCCGCGTCGACAATTGTCAGAGATTTCTGCCCTACCATGATTCGTTCACCGACCGAATATCCATCCAAAAGTTGGCCAACATCGAATCGACCGAGCCCCTTCACTTTCACTTCACCAGCAACTCGGTTGAGCAGGTAAGCCCGCCCGTCGTCCTCTCGTAGAGCCACCCAATTTGGTGTTAGTGGATCCGAACCTGTCTCGCCTGTAGAGCCTACCATTATTTCCTGCGCACCTCCCCTTCCGCTTCAATACCTTCGATTGAAGTCATGATATATTATGGCAGGTTTACGACCCTTAAGGGTCGATAATTCTACAAACGTGGATAGGTTATCATTATACCATGCCTATTATCATCAGATGATTATGGTTAGAGTTCATCGTAGGGCGGTTTCAGCAATTTCATTTTCAATAATGATGATTGTTATGAGTATGTCTGGAATAATTGGACTGAATGAATTCGAATCGGATCGCAAGGAATTGCAACAAGAACCGGCTGCGCTTTACGCAACTAGCCCGGGTCATGTTGTATTCGCTCAGTACATCACTTCAACTAATTGTGGATTCTGTATGGACTACGGTAGTCCAGGTCATGATCAATTGAAGAATAATTTCCCTGATGATTATGTTTACATCTCTCTACACAGTGCTAGTTATGGCAATACTGCTGATTCTGAAGCCGGTAATATAGCACCAATTTTCGCGGTCACTCATCTAGGTGAGACCGGAGGTGCACCGAAGACTGCATTTGGCGATAGCTCCTCAAATATGGCAGTTGGATGTGGAGCTAATACCTGCTGGGACTCATTTTTCAGTAATGGTGGTTATATGCCATCAAATGTCAATGATTTCGGCATGGCAATTACTCAAACCGATAATGGCGATGGAACTGCAAGTGTTACGATCGGCGCTAGATATCTCGGTAGCGGAACTCCCCCTGCAAATCTCAAAGTTTACGCTGCAGTTACCGACATGAATTGTGAGGCCCACCCTTATACAAATGGATACAAGGGCGGGAATTGTTGGGAAGCATGGTTGTTGAACAATGCTGATTATGCTAGCAACAATCATGCTGCAACCACTGGGACCGGTTTTGAGACAATTAATTTGGCTTCAAATGGAGGCTGGTCGAATACAACTTGGACCGTGCCAATCAATCTAGTTGCACAAGGATTTAGCAATTTCAATACCGTCGCAGCACTTTATTCAGATTACCAAACCACAAATGCAGATGAGTCGGTTTATGCTGCGATAGATGCGACGATGATGCCTCTTATCGATATAGGAATCACAACCTTTGAAACTAATAATGAGGGTGGAACTCAAGGCTTCATCGCAGGAGATATGATTTCTCTCGAAGTAACTTTGACAAATAACGGTGAAAATAACTACAATGAGGGGGGAAATCTTGAATTCTTCTTCCTTGATGGTTCGGATGAAACAAGCCTTGGCAGTTATTCTCTCAGCAACTTTGCGGTTGGCGCAACTCAGGTTTACTCAGTTGATTTCGATTCGACTGGATTAACCTTACAACCATCGGGGACAACTACTTTCCGAGCTAGGTTATCAAATATTGAAGGAGACCGTGTTTCTTCCAACGACATTAGCGACGCACTTGCCTTCCACGACATGCCGCCTGTTGCGAATACTCCAACTTCAATTAGTTCTCCAACAATTTCTAGAGGAAGTCAAATTCAATTTGAAGCCAATGCAATTTCTAACGATTTGGTCGATGACATGAGCACAATGATACCTACACTGGAATCTTCTGTAGCGGGAACAAATTCTTGGTCCAACGTTTGGGTGACTGAAATGGAATTAGTTGGAACCGGCGGTAATGCACATTATTTATTCACAATCCAAACTCCTATGAATGCTGATACTGGATCTTATCATCTTCGTATCATGTGGACAGACGAAGCCGGCCAATCAAGTGGATGGTTGATTTCACAAAACGCCTTCTTCCTCGAAAATTCTTTGCCTCGTCTTCTCACAAATGGCGATGATGAATATGCTGGAATGCCAACCGTGAAGGTCGAGACTGTTGAATCGGTATCGATCCTTGGATTAATCACCGATTCTGAAACCCCCCTCTCAATGCTAACAATCACCAGTGAATCCCCTGAGTTCATTGGTTGGGATTCATCAACACTTTCGATATTGGTTGAGTTTAGTGCGGTTATTCGAGATAGTCACGGCAGTCCTTTACCACAGGGTATTCATGTTGTAGTCGGTGATGGTGATGATACAAATTCAGGAATATTACTTTTCAATGTAATCGAAAATGGAGCTCCTCGGTGGTCGCCGATTCCAACTCAGTCATTCGATGAGGGTGGAGAAGGTGCATTTTCTTTGACTAATTATTTGTCAGATACTGATGAAAATGGTCAACCAATATCGGTTGTTGGCCTATCTTTGTCAATTATCAGCATTTCCGATGAGACTCTAGCTACTGCTGAGCTCAGCGGCCATTCGCTTTTTGTTTCGGCCGTTGACGATGATTCGTTTGGTAATTTCGATATCGTTCTTCGTGCTAGCGATGGAAATATGTTCTCCGATACGACCGTTACCTTTGTCGTACAAAACATCAATGATGCACCTCGTATAGATTTAACAGAATATGAAGAAATAACCATTCAAACCGGGGAAAGAGTATTCTTAGAGTTAATCGATTTGGTTACAGATATCGATAATCCCGATGATGAAATTTGGATTACAGCGATGACATTTGTTCCAGGTGCAGTGCAATACAATCCAATTTCAGGAACTTTGACAATGAGTTGGGACGAAGCTGGAACTGAACTTGTCACCATCAGTGCAGAAGATCGCCATGGTTCTTCTTCTTCCAAGGTGATTACTGTCTCAATCGTCGATGATTTACCACTTTATTGGGAAAATAATGGGTTAGGAGATTTATCAGTCGAAATTGACACTATGGATTATTATTCAAATCCTGAAATTACAATTTCCAATATTGGTGAACTATCCTTAAGTGAAATTAAGGTGCTTTGGAGCGTTTGTAATAGTGTGACGGGCATTTGCCATTCTGCTGGGACTTCGTATAATTTCGGGCCGTTCATCGTTAATACGGTTAGCGGAGATGGCCTTGGTGTCGGCGACTATCTGACTCTTGTCGTAACCGCAATTGATGATTCTGAAATGGATCGTGTTTCTGATGAATGGAAGCAATATGCGGTTGAACCAACCGAAGATGTGGAGCCAAACGAGCAAATTGATGAGGGTCAATCAGTGAAAAAATTCAGCACTTTTGTAACCGTTGGAATGATTGGAATTGTTTTACTCACTATGGTTTCTATAGTTCTTGTATTAATGATCACGCTTCGTCGTCAGAAAACGGTTCAAGCCGTTGATTGGTCAACGCATGCCTCGGTGAATAATGATGAGGAAACTTCCGTTGACACTCCTAGAGAAGAAGCACCAAACCTCCTCTCTAATGTTCCACCACCACCACTGATGAACCCTCCATTACCTCCTGAGGGATTACCTGCTGGTTGGACCATGGAACAATGGCATTATTACGGTGCAGAATACCTGAGCCGACGTGAATAAAGCAGTTTTTCGCACTCGTCTTTTCTTACGCACCTTCAAGAAGGTGCCTGAGGCACGAACATCCCCGGGGGATGCAAATGTCAAGCGATGAGCAAAAAATTGAGTCTGCTGAAATCGATTCAAAAAACGATTCATTCGAAGATGTTGATCCACTCGATTCATGGGCCGATGGTGTCGCCTTTGGCGTTGCCGAAGATAAAGATTCAATCTGCCCTGTTCCTGTTGAAAGTTGGATTGAGTCGATAAAAATCGACTCGACTGTCGATGTACCGATTCCAGAAAAATTGGTTGACCAGGTTATCGGTCAAGAAGCGGCGGCGATAGTTGTCCGTAAAGCGGCTGAACAACGTCGCCACGTCATAATGGTCGGCGAGCCAGGTACTGGAAAGTCTATGCTGGCTCGCTCGATGACAGAATTCCTTCCCAAAGAACAATTGGAAGATGTCCTGATGTATCGGAATCATGATGACGAAAATGAACCGAAGGTGCGCACAGTTCCCGCTGGACGCGGTTCTAGAATCATTTCTGAGCGTAAAGCACACATTAGTCAACAGCGTGAGAAAACTAATCGAACACTGCTGTTTATCGTTCTCGTAGTCGGCGCCGCTCTCATTCTCGCTACTATTTCTAGTGGTGAAATTATGACTTTAATTTTTGGCGGATTCCTTCTCGTCTTCGGATATTTCTTCCTACGCACTCGTCTATCCGCGGGCGATGAGGGAAACATCCCGAAATTGCTTGTTAAACATGACAGGGATGAGAATCCACCGTTTATCGACGCGACCGGTACTTTAGCTGGCGCTTTACTCGGCGATGTCCGCCACGACCCGTTTCAATCTGGGGCGGATTTGGCGACCCCTGCTCACGAGAGGGTCGAGCCTGGTGCGGTTCACCGCGCCAACAAAGGTGTGCTTTACATTGACGAAATTCGTATGTTAAGAATGGAGGAACAACAAGCATTACTCGTCGCTATGCAAGAGAAGGCATTGGCGATTTCGGGACGCTCAGAGCGATCCAGTGGAGCTTTAACTAAGTCTGAGCCTGTTCCAACCGATTTCATTCTCATAGCATCTGGAAACCTTGATTCAATTCAAAATATGCATCCTGCTCTTCGCAGCAGAATTCGCGGTTATGGCTACGAAGTTTACGTCAATACCGACATGCGCGATACAGAGAAAAACCGACGCAAACTTATCCGATTTATTGCACAAGAAATCAGAAACGAACAAAATAAAGGTTCTGGTAAACCAATTCCTCATTTTGATCGTGGCTCTATAGGTCTAATTTTGAAAGAGGCCCAACGTCGTAGTGGTCGAAGAGGAAAACTTTCACTGCGGCTGCGTGAATTGGGCGGACTCGTCAGAATTGCAGGTGATCTCGCTGCCGAAGAAAATGCCGAGTTCACATCAACTAAACATGTCGTGCGCGCACGCATGATTGCAAAACCGCTTGAGCAACAGGTAGCCGATAGATATCTCGAGCGGCAAGCAGATTACGCTATGTTAGTCAACAAAGGTACGAGAATTGGTCGAGTCAATGGACTCGCTGTTCTCGGCGCGGATTCAGGTCTTTCTGATTACTCGGGTGTTGTCTTGCCAGTAGAAGCGATGGTAACTCCTTCACAAGGTCGTTCCGGACAAGTTATTGCGACCGGTGGTTTGTCTGATTTAGCGAAAGAATCCGTTACGAATATCACTGCAGTCGTCAAAAAATTGACTGGAAAAGATATCAAAGATTACGACTTACATGTACAATTTCCGGGCACTCATAATGTCGATGGTGACAGTGCATCTATCACTATGGCGACCGCGATTATCAGTGCATTTGAGGGTGTTCCAATTGAACAAAACCTCGCAATGACTGGCTCACTCACTGTTCGTGGTGAGGTTTTGCCGATAGGCGGCGTTTCAGCAAAGATTGAAGCCGCCGCAAAATCAGGAATTAAGAAAGTCATAATTCCTCGCTCAAATATGCAAGATGTTCTCATTGATGAGAAGTATGAAGAAATGATTGAAGTGATTCCTGTAGATTCCCTCGACGAAGTTTTACTGCACGCTTTAGTCGGTGCAGACAAAGTCGGAATCGTTGAGCGTTTGGCGAAGGTAATCGACACTATCTCAAATACTGGTGATATTCAACCAAGCGCCTGATTTATCACCGGTTATTATGCTCCCTCAAGTATAAGACCCTTTGACTTGGCCCTTAGCAGGGATTCGAATGGTTAGAGCAGCAGTAGTCGCACATGGTGGAGCAGGACCTGGACCAGACCGCCTTGCTAATCTAATCCCTTGTCTTGAACGAGCTCGAGAAGTTCTCGAGCTTGGTGGCTCTGCGATTGAAGCTGCGGTCGAAGCATGTGTAATCCTTGAAAATGATCCCGTCTTCAATGCCGGAACTGGAGCGGTCCTTCGAACCGATGGTTCGGTTCTTACCGATGCCTCTCTGCAAACGGGAGATGGTAAGTTAGGATTCGTAACATGTATGCCCAATACCCCCAATCCGATTCGAATCTGCCTTGATTTACTCGATGAAGAAATCAATGGTCTTGCAGGAACTGGAGCCAGAGATTGGGCGGATGAACGCGGCCATAAGAAAGCCCATGTGGTAGGCCGCGCTCCAAAAGGTCAAATCGGTGATATTGACGCTGAAATCACTGGCGATACTGTCGGGGTTATCGTGCGTGATCGCCATGGAAAAATTGCTGCTGCAACCAGTACCGGCGGTTGCAGTTACCGGCCGGCCGGCCGCGTCGGCGACGTCCCTCTTCCAGGATGTGGATTTTGGGCGGAAGATGGTTTAGCTGTCGCTGCAACCGGAATAGGCGAAGCAATTACTTGTGCATTGCTTTCAAATAGAATCTACGAGCGAATTCGGATAAGTGACAACTTTTCGCTTGAATCACTCAATTTAACAATAAAAAGCACCATAGATGACCTAATCAATCCAAAATACCAGGTCGGTGTAATCGTTTTAGGACCTAGTGGAGAAGGAATTGGTGTATCGAATACGGACATGCCTTGGTCGACTTGGCAAGCGGATTCCTAAATCGAGTAGGATTTTTCATGGGATTCGCTTAAAGACAACCCCTCGGTCGCCGGCTCAGTGATATCATGTCAGACTTCGAGACTCGCATTCTGCAAATCGCTGGCGTTCTAGGTCAGCTCGACGACTCTCAAGTTCCACGAAACATTCGTGCATCTATCAAAGATGGCGTCGACAAGTGGCTTCTCAACAAAAATAAGGAGATGGATCTCCGTCTCGGAATGACTGCTTCAATGCTCGACGAAGTCTTCAACGACTGCCTCCAAATTCAGACTGTGCTCGAGACGATGTTAACTGAAGTTCGTCGAAGCTAATTCACTCACTTGCCCACCTTGTCGATTCAGAACGTTCTAACTTGTCCGATGGGGTGTCTATTTGTTTTTTTTAGATTATAGAGAAGAGAATTGCTCCTGAGATGATGAACATTAGCGCTGCAATTGAAAAATCGATAATTTTCCAAGCCTGAGGGTCTTCCATTATCGGAGAGAGTAAGCGCGCTCCATAACCGAGGCTAAAGAAGAAAATTAGTGATGCGAGCGCGGCTCCAATTCCAAATAATTCGCGTTCGGCGCCTTGGTAGCGAGAAGAGGCACTGCCGAGAAGCACCAACGTGTCGAGGTAAACATGTGGATTTAACCAGGTAAATGCCAAGGTCGTGATTACGACCTTGCCAACGGATTCGCTCGAATGTTCCGAGAGAGTAAGCCCCTCTGGACTCAATGCAGAGCGAATCCGTATAATTCCATATATTACGAGAAAGATTACTGCAAACATCGATATCCAAAATTCAGCTTCTTCAAAATCTGCTAACCACGCACCGACGCCAAATACTCCAGCAGTGATTAACAAGGCGTCGGAAATTGCACAAATTGTGCAGACTACTAAGATATGAGATCTCAAAAGACCTTGGCGCAAAACATAGGCATTTTGAGCACCGATAGCAACGATAAGGCTGAGACTTATCGCGAATCCTTCTATCGCCGATGTGAACACAACTCGATGTAATAATCGGTTACTGAAAACAATTGAGGTTTAGCCGGATAAAAATTACTGTAATCACACAGCATTATCGTGTGCTAAAGGGATGAAGCAGCCTTCAAAATCAGGTGCTTCGGCGTTCTGTAGCCTTCGGGCGCAAGTTGGTGTACTTGCACTTACGGCAAGATCGTGGCTTAGATCCACGGTGGGTTGCACTACACTTCATGCAAATCCACTTCTTGAGGAGGCGAGCCTCTGCTATAGGGTGACGTGTTGCCATGTGTCCCGCCGACCTGACAACCCTTCATAATCACTTTGCAATCAATTTTGGTGCCCGGGGATAATAATAAGCACATTTCTGAACCTAACTATTCATACACCTTCGGCGAACGGGGAGGCTACGGTGCCAGCAAGTATCGTTCTCGGAGCCCAGTGGGGAGACGAAGGAAAAGGCAAAGCCATCGACCAATTAGCCCCTCATTCTTCTTGGGCGGTTCGCTTCCAAGGTGGTAATAATGCTGGACATACTATCGTTCTCGGTAATACCACCATCAAACTGCATCAGATTCCTTCTGGCGTCACCTCAATGGACTGCAATTTGGTTCTCGGTGATGGGATGGTCATTGATCCATGGGTGCTTGAGGAAGAGTTGGATCGGTGGTATGGATTGAGTGGTGAGCGACCTGAGGGGAAGCGGTTGTTCATATCCGAGCGTGCATCCGTGATTTTGCCGTTTCACCGTCTGTATGATTCTGCTGACAAGGTTGTTGGTACAACCGGTCGCGGGATTGGTCCAGCTTATCGCGACCGAATTGAGCGAGTTGGAATCCGCTTTGCGGATATTCCTGGCGTGCTCGCCGATGAAAAGAAAATCGAATCTCAAATTTCACGAATGAATCATCAATTGAATACTGTAAAAGTAGATCAACAAATTAGTGTAGGAGATTTGAAGGCTAATCTTCAATGGATTCTCGACCGATATAGTGATGCAATAAAGCCGACTGGATTAATGATTGATATGGCACTTCGAAATGGTGAACAAATTTTACTCGAAGGTGCTCAAGGGGCCATGCTCGATATCGATCAGGGCACCTATCCATTCGTAACATCAAGTGTTGTTGGTCGAGCGAATGCGACTCACGGCGCAGGAATTCATCCTGGATGGATTGAGGAATGCTTTGGAATAACCAAAGCATACGTCACTCGCGTCGGAAATGGCCCGATGCCTACTGAACTCGTTCTCGATGCGGGACCAGGCGAACACATGGCTAGAATTGGTCACGAGTACGGCACAACAACCGGTCGGCCCCGCCGAACCGGCTGGCTCGATATCATCGCTCTAAAGGACGCCCACCGAACGAGTGGTTACACTGGATTAGTAGTGACAAAACTCGATGTTCTAGGTGGACTCGATGAGATCAAAATATGTGTCGGTTACGAATTAGATGGCAAACACATCACCTACTTCCCAACTCTCGCCGAAGATATCGCTCGATGTATCCCAATTTACGAAACTCACCAAGGATTCCCTGCACTCTCTGATGAAGAATGGATTGCTATGGCTGACCGTTCAAGAGCAGAAGAAATCGGTTATGCGGCTATGCCTGAAGGTGTGCGAAACATCGTCAAGCGAATCGAATATCTATCTGGAATCCCAGTGGTTAGTGTAGGAATTGGCCCGGACAGAAGGGCTTCGATTGCGAAGAAAGGCGGAGCATTCGATAATCCAGAGACAAAGGCAAGTTTCTAATCGGGACACTAAGGGGACAAAACATGGGATTCAAAGCGAACGCTAACAAGCGACGTAAAATCGCTGCGGCAGCAAAAGGTCCTGGTGAGAAAAAGAAGATGGAATTCGAAGGCCAAGTGCCTTGCGATATCGCCGAATGTAAAAATTGGGCTGATAAGAAAATCGGTGGCAGAAAAATCGCCTTCGACCGTGCTGCAGATATTTTCGGCGAGGATAGTTTGCTCGGAAGCGCTCGCCGAGTCAGCGTCTGTAAGTCACATTACCGCGAATGGAAGAAAGAAAGAAAGGACGAAATGACCGAGTGGTCATGAACTCTTCACCTGAATCCAGCGCCCTAGGCATTTGATTCAGAAATATCATTCCATCCTGTTTTTTTTCTGCTCAATTTGCTAGGTATGAGGCAAAATGATGAAAGACGGCTGGTTGAGGCAGAAGGTATGAGTCACCCTGCAAATGAGCCAATTCTTGGATATGCACCTGGAAGTGAAGAAAGAAACGCATTATATGCTGAACTTGACAAACAGATGTCTGAAGTCGTTGAAATTCCTTGTATCATCAACGGTGAAGCCGTTTACACTGGCACGACCACCACACAGGTGATCCCTCACAAGCACGGCCACATACTCGCCAACGTCCACTTGGCTAGTCGAGTTGAAATGGAAGCGGCTTGCGAGGCTGCGGTAAATGCTCAGCAGGCTTGGATTGAGCTTGGAATAGAGGCTAGATGTGAAATTTTCGAGCGTTGTGCGGATTTATTGGCAGGAGATTGGCGAATGCGAATCAATGCGTCAACGATGTTGAATCAATCGAAGACTGCTTACCAGGCTGAGATTGATGCGGCTTGCGAGTTGATTGACTTCTGGCGATTCAACTGTCATTATGCTCGGGGGTTCCACGATTATTTGCAACCGCTTGTATCACCTGCGGGTGTTGAGAATACTACTGAAGTTAGACCGTTAGAAGGCTTTGTATTATCGATTACTCCCTTCAACTTCTCGAGTATAGCAGTAAATTTGCCGAGTGCTCCGGCTATTGTTGGCTGCACTGGTGTTTGGAAGCCGAGCCGCAATTCGTACCTCTCCAATTACTTCTTGATGGAATTAATGATGGAGGCAGGTTTACCTGCAGGAGTAATCAATTTCGTGCCGGGTTCTGGTGCTGAAATCACCGAGGTTTGTTTGGATAATCCCGATTTTGCTGGACTTCATTTCACCGGCTCTACCCGAGTTTTCCAAGGCCTATGGCAAGAAATTGGACTGGCTTTGCCAAACCTCAATTCCTATCCGCGAATTGTGGGTGAAACCGGTGGAAAAGACTTCGTCGTTGCTCATTCTGATTGCGACCGCCAAGGATTGCTCGTCGCATTGCTCCGCGGCTCTTTTGAGTATCAAGGCCAGAAGTGCTCCGCTGCAAGTCGCGCATATGTTCCACGCTCTGTTTGGGATGCAATTTCGGATGATTTAATCTCCGAAATTGCAAAGATAAAGATGGGTGATGCTCGTGATTTCACCAATTTTATGACTGCGGTTATCGACCAGCGAGCATTCGATAAGATCAGCGGGTATATCGACCGCGCTGCAGCTCGAGATTGCTGCGAAATCATCGTCGGCGGAGGCCACGATGATACGTCTGGATACTTCATCGAACCTACGATTATCGTCACAACAAACCCAACCTCTGAGACGATGGTCGAGGAAATCTTTGGACCGGTTTTGACAGTTTTCGTTTACGAGGACGACAAATTCGACGAGGTTTTGACAATGTGCGATACTGCTTCGCCATACGCACTTACAGGAAGCATTTTTTCGAGTAACGAAGATAATATCCAGAAGGCATTCGCCGCACTCCGCTTCACCGCAGGAAATTTCTACATCAACGACAAGCCAACAGGTGCAGTAGTCGCTCAGCAACCGTTCGGTGGAGCTCGTGCATCTGGGACCAACGATAAGGCAGGAGGGCCACTCAATTTGTTGCGATGGATCAGTCCTCGCTCGGTCAAGAGAACTCTCGATACGCCACAGACTTGGGATTATCCGTTCTTACAACCTGATAACTCTTGAAATCAGGAATGTTGAATAAGTTGATTATTGACAAGAACTTGCAGGGGAGAATTTTGCTGAGAGGTCACTTTCGGGTGACGACCCGTTGACCTGATCTGGGTAATGCCAGCGGAGGGAGAAATATGGAAACAAATATAGCATATTTATTGATGATTGTAACACTTGGTTTTTTTGGCTATGTTGGCTACCAAGTAACGACGAATGAACAAATTGACGGAGATTCTTATCTATCTGCCCGTGGTTCACAAAACTCGATTCGAATCGGTTTGAGTCTCTTCGCATCTGGCATGGGTATTTGGGTTCTTTTCGGCCCCTCTGAGGTGGGTTACTACGGTGGTTTTTGGGATGTTACTGGTTATGCGGTTTCAGCTGCTACGCCTTTTCTTTTACTCGCTTATGTTGGTCCAATAATCCGCGAGCGTTTGCCGTCGGGGGTTACTCTTGCGGACTATGTTCGCATGCGACTCGGCCGGCCTATGCAGGTTTATGTTGGTCTCATTTCAGTGCTATACATGTTCACTTTTCTGTTTGCAGAATTTACTGCAATCGGCAAAGGGATGGGTTTGCTAGCAGGGGTTGAACCTATCATTCCGATTCTAGCTGTTGCGATAGCTACTGCGGGATACACAGCCTATGGTGGATTGCCGGCATCTCTGGCTACCGACCGGATTCAAGCATGGATTGTTCTGTTTTTGATAGTCTCCTTGCTGCTATTCCTCTTTGGCGGCGATATAGGTGGACTGCTCAGTGATGCCAAAGCGTATACTCCGGAAGATATTCAGTGGGAATGGTATCATGGAAGCATGTCAGATATGAGCACTTTCGAGTCAGGTTTGGCTCTGGTGATTGCGATAACTGCAGCTGAAATGTTTTCTCAAGGCAATTGGCAGCGCGCTTGGGCATCAGAATCTGACGAGGCGCTGAAGCAAGGTGCTTGGATGGCAGCAGCACTAGTTCTTCCATTGGTTTTCGTGATGGGAGTTCTCGGTGCTGCTGTTGCCGGGCAAGGTGCAGTTGAAGACCCAGCTGCCGCATTTTTCTATCTCATAGAAGACGCTGGTCCACTATTCATTGCAGCATTTATCGTGCTCGCGGTGGCGTTAGTTGCTTCGAGTGCAGATACTTTGCAAAATGCGATTGTCGCTTCAATTTCTCGAGATCTATCTGATGGAAATATGGGAATTAAAGGTGCGAGGATTTGGACTATTACACTGATGATCCCAGCAATTTTTCTCTCTACCGGGCCAACTATTGGAGATTTCACCTTCAATGCAATTGGAATCTTCGAAATTTTCCTTTTCGCTGATCTTCTGGCAACCGCTACCGTCGCCCCAGTTTTGCTAACTCTTTGGGATAAAGTGTCGGCTAAGGGGGCACTTTCCGGAGCACTTTCAGGTTTACTCTCAGTGGTGATTTATGGTACTGTAACAGCTGATGTTTCAGCAGGATTCAATTATATTCTTCATCCAACAAATGAGCTAGGACTCGCGAATCTCCGGGTCTTTCTCGCAGCACTTATCGGCTCAGCATTCGTTACAGTGGTAGGTTCTTACGCCATGCCCGATGAGTCCTAATCAATGTCAGATTCGAACGATGATCCGCTGATGCCGGTCGTTTGCGCTCCTGAACACCCTGACCCTGACTTCGTTTCTCCTTGTGCGAAGGATCACATGACGGTGATTCTAGGGCTTTGTCCCAATTGTGGGTCTGATGTGAAGATTGAGATGAAAAATTGTCCTGAATGTAACTACAAACTGGGATATAAGGATTGAATGACCTTTTTCCTCCTTGTTTTAACTTTCAATAGTTCACTTTAATCTGAAAAATATACCTTCACCTCCGACGAGTTCAAGGATATACCCTTTCTAGGAAGCGTGTGCAATCAGATAGGTTAGCGGCTTTTCGGAGCATAATACTACAACCATGGCCAATATGGGGGCCTACATGGTCGCGGCGGCACAAATTGAATGGTAATATGTTTCGGCTCGAGATATTTATTTTTGGTCTCCTCGCCGTCGCAATACCATATTTTTCATCGAATTTATTCGCCGGTGCAAACGGCGTGACCTTTTGGGACCCTGAAATCGCTCTCGACCGACAAATTCCAGTCATCGGCTGGATGATTGTCCCTTACATGGCGTTGTATCTATATTATCCAGCAGTCTTAATATTCAATCAGCCTGATGACCGTTCCCGCCTTGAAATGATTGCTGGAGTCCAAATGCTTTCGGCTCTGACAATTTTTTGCTTGTTTTTCTTTGTATTTTTCCCTGCAGAAATTGATATGCGCAGCGATATCCCACAATCAATTCTAGAGGGTAATGGCTGGAAATCAACTCTTTTCGCTACAATTCATGCGACGGACCAGCCGTTCAATGCTTGGCCGAGTCTACATATTGTCCACTCATATTTCCTCGGCCGAGTGGTCACGAGATGGGTTCTGCAAGCGTGGCCGACAAGCAATATAGCCAAAGTATTCGTGGGTGTAATCTGGATTGAATACATTCTGCTTTGTATTAGTATTCTGACCACAAAACAGCACTATCTTTTCGATTTAGCTACTGGATTAATTTTGGCGATTTTTGCTTGGCGATTTATTCTACCAATCATGGAACAAATTGCAAATCTAACTGACGACCAACTCGATCTAAATTATGGGTCAGGCAAATAAATGAAATTCTTTCTCAAGAATATACGATTGGAATGAACGAATTCGCTGCATCTTCACATGCGTTCGCTACATCGTCTAATCTTTGCAATACTCTGTACATGTGCATCGCGGCTAGTGCATCGTCGTCACCGTGTGTGAATACGAACCCTGCGAGTTGATTGACTTCGGCAATCAACACACCCAGAACATCTTTCTCTTTACGAGTGAATCCAGATACGCTGAGGTTCTCTAATTGTTCTACTGTATCCTCATATTTTTGTACGGTCGCTAGAACTGCATGAGCCATTATTACAAGTTTTTCTTGAGATTCTTTATTTTCGTATAGTTTTCTAAATGATAATTGTTCTGCAACGTTTTGAGCATAATCTGCAATCCTATCTTGCTTGCTTACCATGGCTAAGAAGGTGTTCCGTCCGATTGTCATTCTGACATTTGAACCAATTTCAGCTCGAACGGTATTCTTCAGTTTATCAGCTTCTAATTCTGCTTCGGCCGTTAATCGAATTTGTTCAGAAGGGTCTTCTCCAGATACTGCAGTTGAAACAGCATCCAACATTGCAAAAACGGTTTTTTCGACTGCTACTGCATGGTCGTGAAATAATTCGAACGGAGTAGTACTAGATTCACCATCTGCGCTTGAAAGAGCACGGCCAGGTGTATCGGATATTACGAACGATTGGGTAATCGGCTTGATGACTTCTGGCTTAATCACTATTAGGAGTGTAATTCCAATTGAGAGTAGTGTGACGATTACTACGTTAGTTGGGCTGTTGTTGAATAAGATTAGGATGGTCACCGAGCCTATTCCGGCAACGGGAAGGCTCGCTATCCAACTCGCAGCTATTTTTCCGAATACTCGGAAATCAACCGCAGCGGCTCCACCAGCTAATCCTACTCCTACGACTGCTCCTACAAGAGTATGTGTCGTTGAGATTGGTACTGCAAGAAAAGGCATCGAGAAGATTAGAACGGTCGTTGCTGCGCCGAATTCAGCTGCGAATCCACGCGAAGGAGTAATGTGAGTGATTTTCTTACCGATAGTATCCATTACCTTGTACCCCCAAGTTGCGACACCGATGGTAATTCCCACTCCACCGAGCAGAAGGAGTCCAATTGGGACACCTACTTGATCTGGAGAGAGAACCCCTGTCGCCGAGGTGGCAATGTCGAAGATCGCAGCCATTGGACCTATCGCGTTTGCCACATCGTTAGCTCCGTGCGCAAACGCGACATAACAAGCGGTGATAATCTGTAACCAGATGAAAACACGCTCAACTCCCTCGTATCCTTCTTCCTCGAATTTGTATCTGCGCAAGATGACCCAAAGAGCGAAACTTGCGAGACAACCTATTGCTAAAGCGGAGAGTAAAGAGTTCATAGGAATCCAAGCACCTTCAAGCATCGGGTTGAATGTTGTTCCATCATCTGCAGGTAACCAATCAGCTTTGTTGATGTGTCCCGCACTGTCCATATTTGAGTAGAATCCTTTGAGTGCCTTGAATTGAAGAGCCAAACCTAGGACGAAAAAGGTAGGTAGAGCTAAAAATGGTGCTATTTCTTTCGTTCGTTGCAAGGGATCTGTATTATTCATTATGAATTTCTTAATTAGCATGAACGATAAGTAGGCAAGAATTCCTCCTAACAAAGGCGAAGCGACCCAACTTAGGACAATTTCGAATACTTTGTCCCAATTAACAGAAGATGGTTGAATGAACAACCCCATGCCGATTACTCCACCGACGATACTGTGTGTGGTCGATACCGGTAAACCATATTTTGTTGCAATAGTCAACCAAATTGCAGCGGCTAAGAGTGCAGCCATGAATCCATACATCAATTGTTGACTTAATTCGTAAGAAAATCCATCCGGGCCGAAATCTAAAACTCCCTTTCGAATCGTATCGGTAACGTGGCTGCCGAAGAATACTGCACCTAGAAATTCGAAGACAGCAGCGACGATAATCGCGCGACGCAAAGTCAGAGCACCACTGCCGACACTCGTCCCCATTGCATTAGCAACATCGTTAGCTCCGATATTCCATGCCATATAGGCAGCAATTATTCCAGCCATACTGATAACGAGAATCAGACCGGTCTCCATCGAGTTGAGCGAGCAACAATCAGTATTTGGTTGTTTAACAAACCCGATATTCTTCCATAATTTATTTCCATCAGTATTTTTGAGCATATTTTCCAGTATTTTTTACACCTTGGCTTCAAATGAAAGTGCTATACAATGACGATAATTGCTGACCACTAAATGCATGGCATTCAAATAGTATGCTCGCCGCGACTCGGCTCATGGCACAAGGAACAGTCAAGTGGTTCAATCACGTGAAGGGATTCGGATTTATAGAACAGGAAGACGGCGAAGATCTATTCGTTCACAAAACTCAGGTGGAGGGCCGCATCGATGAAGGCGACTCCGTTGAGTTTGAAATCGGCGAAGGCCCGAAAGGACCTAACGCTGAGAGCGTTAAGAAAACTGAGTGAATAATCATCCAGTGCTAGCGGAAAACCGCTGCTTTGATTTCTCCTTTAGCGGAGCCTTTCTTCAAAATATGTCAAAATGCTCTAACACATTGCTCTAAATTGCATAATCTCATTGTTTCAACTCTCAAGCAGAGTAAGATTATTGATGCATAGGCTTGAATTTAGTCATTAACCGATTATTGAGGTGACGGTTTCGGGCTGTGTTAGATAGATGAGCAGCCCGATTCCTGCGAACATCATCATCCAAGCGCCGGTCGCCTTGACAATTCCAGTCGTTCGGCGAAGGAAACCAATCATTGCTTGCCGGCCAGCACCGACCAGAGCAGTTACGAGAATCATCAGGAAGGTGACTGAAATGATTAGTCCCGAAAGGCCGGCGATGAAGGCGGTATTTCCTACAACTGTCAGCCATGCGATGAATGGGAATACCGCCGCTGCAGTACAATCGACAGACGCGGCGGAATAACCAATCCCCCATAGATACATATTGCGGCGAGGGGTGAAATTTTCGTCTTCTTCTTTTGTTTGATATATGTCGAGAATTTTTTGAACGCCAGAGAGTAGGTGGCTAGTCCAACCAAGCAGCATTAATCCTCCTAAAACGACGAGTAGCCAAGCGATTGCGATTGCAACCGAGTGAAGAATTCCCGACAGATTAATAATCTCAGATAGTCCGAATATGATGAATCCAACAACACCGAAGAAAGTTAATTGGCCGAGGGCAGCGAAACCACCGACCTCAATTGAGCCAGGCATTTTACCGCTTAATTTTCCAGCTTCGCGTAATTCATCTTCGCGCATGCCAAGGCTGAGATAATAGGTAATGTATGAAGGTAAAACTGGGAATGCACAAGGTGAGAAATACGCCTTGTATTGAGCGATCTGCTTTCTCAATCCCAATACGCAATGATTGTGCCTTACCTTCACTTGCCTTCTCTATTGCATTGTCGAATTCATTCCAACCATCCAATGGCGTTCCGGTGTTTTCTTTTGCGACCACGAAACCTTCGTGGTCGATAACTAGAGCAAGAGGAAGCGCTTGGGCTGAATAATACTCAACTAGGTCCCCTCGAGCACCATCTTCGAGAAGAATAGAATCACTAGCACCATTGGCTACAGGCCAAGGCATGTGGCGATTAGATGACTGATCGCCAAATGTAGAATTAATTTGTTCAAATGATTCGTAGCCATACCAAGATGCGATGGAAATCGCTACAACTGGATAATCTCCACCAATGGTCTGCCAATCATCTAAATTTTGATCGATATGCTCCTGGACATAATGGCAATTTGAGCAATCGACTGCCATGAAATCGAGAACGACTACACTACCTCGTAAATCACTCAATCGAATATATCCATCGCGAAGCGGAATAGTATCATCGATTCCGTCCCGCTGCATTGTTAGAACTTCAAAATCTGCAACGGGCTCAATTTCATCAGTAGTCCCGTATGCAGAAGACGATAGGTCGAAGAGAGTTAGGGATGAATAACCAATGATACAGAACAGAACAATTGCTACACCGAAGGCTTGCCATGTCGGTTTTTGTTTCAGGATATCAAAATCCAAACCGGCTACCATGATGCTTGCTAACCATGCCTGCTTTTTCTATTCGGCGGGAAGAAGGGCTTAATCGATTTTGTAAATTTGATATGTAAAGACTAAATTATTGCCTTTATTTCGGTTATTTATGGTCGGAGTGAGCATAGACGACATCAATTTCTTTCAACGAAATGGTGTAGTTGTGATTCGCAATCTATTGGATGCCAATCAGGTCGAGGAATTAGCTGAAGCAATCGATTGGAATATCGATAACCCAAGTCACCTTGGCCAGACTGCCAGTCGTAACACAGATCCTGGCCATTTTTTTGAAGATTTTTGTAATTGGCAACGTATTCCTGCGTATAGGAATATTATCTTTGATTCAGACATTGGAAGTATCGCAGCAAGTCTGATGGGCAGTGAAGAAGTCCGGCTCTTTCATGACCATATGCTTGTTAAAGAACCGGCAACAAAACAGCCTACTCCGTGGCATCAGGATCTTCCCTATTACAATATTGAAGGTACACAAAATATCAGTTTCTGGATTCCTGTTGACCCTGTATCTAATGAAGCGACACTCGAATTTGTGGCTGGCTCAAACGATGGCACATGGTACATGCCCAAGACCTTCTTGACCGAGTCGGCAAAGTGGTTTCCAGAGGGTAGTTTGGCAGAAGTTCCTGAAATTGATAGTGAGCCGGGTTTGCATGAAATACTCAGTTGGGAATTGAAACCCGGCGATGCAGTCGCCTTCCACATGTTGACTCTACACGGTTCACGAGGTTCGACTAATCGGCGCCGTGCATTTTCTGTCAGAGTAATGGGAGAGGATATTCGACACGCACCTCGTGAGTGGCGAACTTCCCCTGAATTTGAAGGATTGAGGGATGAGCTCGCAGTTGGAGTAAAGATGGATCATCCACTCTTCCCTGTAATTTTTATTTCTGATTAAGAAGATTATCTAGAACTGAACTCGCTCCAACTCGGAAGCGGGAGTTTCCTGCGCTGATGATTGAGGGGTCTTGGGCGTTGACAAGATTCGTTAGTCGAGCTATATCGCCACTCGTTTTGATTCCACCAGATAGTTTCATTCCACGCTTTTCTTTGAAAGTCAATTCGTGGCGCATGATTTCGTAAGCGAAAATTTCAGCCGCTTCGTCGCTACAAGGGCCACGCTTACCGGTGCAGGTCTTGATGAAATCAGCACCGGCTGCGAGTGCCATTCGTGCAACTGCGCGCATGTTGCGCTCGTCTAATAGTGGAGTTTCAAGAATAACTTTCAGCATGGCTTTACCTGCTGCATCTCTCATTGTAGTAAGTTTAGCGAGTTCAATCTCATTTGGGAAATCTTCTGCATCTCGTGGCTCAAGAACTACATCAATTTCATCTGCACCACTGTCAGCAGCAGCACGGATATCTTTACCGATTTCATCCAAATTTTGTGAACCCACCGGAAATCCTCCTACTACTACAGTGAGAATTATTCCTGAATCGAGCAGTGGTTTGACTTGCTCGGCATGCTTGGCGAAGACGCACACTGCACCGACGCGGGCTGTATTCGCTCGAGCCACGAATTCAGTCAATTCATCCTCGCTCGCCTCATGATCCAGCAAAGTGTAATCGAGGCAATCGATTACAGCGCGCACGTTCAAGTAGACACCTCAGGAATGCCGCGCTTCGAAGCCATGCATGAATTCAACCAATGCCTCTACTGATTCGATAGGACAGCCATTGTACATGCTAGCCCTAATCCCACCTACTGAGCGATGACCTTTCAGGCCACCAAGACCTGCTGCTGCAGATTCAGTAAGGAATACTGATTCCAATGCCTCATTCGCACATCGCCAAGTCACATTCATCACCGAGCGGGATTCATTATTTGCGTGTGGTACCCAAAAATTGGTTCGGTCGATTTCGCCATACAAAAGAGCAGATTTAGCCCGATTACGTGCAATTGAACCCTCGAGACCGCCATTCTCTTCAAGCCATTTGAAGACGCAATCGAGAACGAATATTCCGAAAGTGTTTGGAGTGTTGAACAGTGACCCCTTCGAAGCATGAACTGAGTAATCGAGCATAGTAGGAATTTCGTTCAAGTTAGAGTTTACCTGTGCCCGAGCCAGAGCCCAAGGCGAGAGAATCACCAGCGTAACACCCGAGGGCCCGAGGTTCTTTTGAGCCCCCGCATAGATCAGATCGTGAGCCGAAACATCGAGCTGAACTCCCGCGATATCAGAGGATGCATCGAGTATCAGTGGCTTTCCGCTCGAGTCGGGAAGATGGTGAAATTGTGTTCCCATCAGCGTGTTATTCGATGTGTAATGCATGTAGACTGCGTTCTCGCGAATGGTATAATCTCCGTCGTTTGGAACAGATCGGAAACCGTTCTCAGAATCATCCCATTGCGCCGCTGCTCCACCAATGCGCTTCGCCTCCTTCAATGCCTTTTGCGACCAACCTCCCGTGACGAGAAAATCCGCTGCCTCCCCCGGGGCTAACAGGTTTAGAGCGCTCATGTAGAATTGCAGCGAAGCGCCGCCTTGAAGAAATAGAATCGTATAATCTTCTGGAACTGACAGCACTCTTCGGATTCGCTCCATGGCGCTGTCGACAACCGCTTGGAATGTGGGGCTTCGGTGGCTAATCTCGCACAGTCCGAAGCCACTACCGTGTAAGTTTGGTAATGCTGCTTGAACTTCTTCGACGACCGAGAGTGGTAGAACTGCTGGGCCAGCACCGAAGTTGTGTATGCGTGAGTGGCTCACACTCTTAGGGCGTGTGTTAGGGTCTTTCAGCACTTCTGCGAAGCAAGGGTTGGATTGAAGCCGGATGCTTCTGCCGACAAGTCGTGATTCGCATTGGATTAGTCATGCTACAAGGCGCGCGCCATGTCCACATGGCGGCACTAAATGCAGCAGCAGAATCGTCAGGTATCAATATCGAAATCCACGAGTTGCGCAAGGCAGCGGACCTTTCACAGGCTAAACCGGATGCACTCGTGTTTCCTGGTGGTGAATCTACGACGATGCGACTGACTGGCAACGATGCTGCATCCAGACTTTTGCCAGCAATTTTCGATTGGATTCGCACCGACCCTACCCGCCCGGTCCTCGGGACCTGCGCGGGTGCAATTCTGCTGTGTGATCCTCGTGACGGCGGCGAGCCGTTAATCGCCGCCGAAATCGACCGAAACGCTCAAATCAAGCCTGCTTGCCCGCGACTTCCCAGGCGTCTTCATCCGCGCGCCGCGATTCACAAATGTGGGCGATTCGTCAGAGGTCGTAGCTACCCTTGGTGAAGAGGTTGTAGGGGTGCGTTTTGGTAATCGTCTGGCTCTTACTTTCCATCCCGAATTATCAAATGATAATGGATTCCATCAATGGTTATTAGAGACTACAAAAGAGGTAACTGCATGACGTTTCAAGTGCGTTTACCGAACATTCCTGAGTTAGCCGAGGCGGCAGATGTTAGTGATACCGAGGGTTGTATTCAATGCCAGATGGGTAGCAAGTTGGTGCTCTTCATCACCGGCCATTGTCATTGGATGTGCGACTATTGTCCACTCTCCGAAAATCGCCGTGAAATTGACTTCATGTATGCAAACGAGCGCCGTATAGAAATTGGCGATTGGGGAGCTGTGATAGAAGAGGGGCGAGCCATGAACGCAACCGGTGCTGGAATTACTGGAGGTGATCCAGTTATGGCTCGAGAAAGGGTTCTGGAGGCTTGTCGGGTGCTCAAAGCGGAGTTTGGAAATGACTTCCATCTTCACATGTACACGAGTATTCCGTTCAAGACTGAATGGGCTGCAGAGTTTGCAGAGGCGGGCTTAGATGAGATTCGCTTCCATTTTTTGGATCTTAAGGCTGAGAAATACCGTGAAATAATGGCTGCGTGCGTCGAATCAGGGATGTTAACCGGCGTTGAGATTCCGGTTGAGCCTGACAAGGCGGATAAGCTGATGGAATTACTTGAGACGATGCGCGGGATGGCTGTGCAATTCCTCAATTTGAATGAGTTGGAGATTACCGTTGGCAACCACGACAATATGGAGGTTCGTGGATTCAATTTGTCGACTGAAATCACTGCTGGGGCTGCTGGTTCGTCTGAGTTATCGATTCGTATGCGCGACCGTGTTATGGCTGCAGCTATCGGTGCACCTGATCCTGAAGACGGCAAGATCCGAGAACCATATCTTTACCATCTGAAGTTCTGCACTGCCACATACAAGGACAGTGGGCAATTACGAAGGAGGTTTTTGCGACGTGGCGAAAATACTATCTCGCCTCATGAGATACTCACTGAGGATGGCACGCTGGTGTTCGGGGCCATCGATTGTCTTCCTGAAGATGCCGAAGGCTGGTTGGATGAGATTCACGAACAAACAAGTCTACCTCGTCGATTCATGTTCTGGGACGAAGACAATGGCCGCATCGAGTTGCCTCTGGTAATGGCTGAGGAATTGTCTGAAGTAATCGATGCACCTATCGCTTTAGTCGAGGTCCACCCTACACACGAGCGAATGGAGATGACTGTCGTCTACCTCAACGTCGCCAACGGCGAAAATTAGTCTGAATGAATTTTCTCATTCTGCCATGTTCGTAGGAACATCACCATACTGGTTAGCGTGAGGTTGGCCAGCGTCTACTATGAACCACATGATGAACAAGACGAAATTGACTAGTGGAATAACAAAAAGGAGTATCATCCAACCACTCTTTCCAATATCGTGCAAGCGGCGTATGCAGGCTGTGAAACCTGCTGGAATAAATGCTAGAGTCAAAAGCGAGATTCCAACTCCACCGAGCAGGCCATCGATAACTCCTAGACCTACTGCTGCGAGGATGCTAGAGAGGTAAAAGAACCAAAATTCTGAGCGAGAAGCTCGTCCAGAAATTGTAATAGATTTCTTGAAGCAAGTCTTTACTGCATCCATAAATTGCATCGTATTGGCTGAGCGTCCTGTGATTTCGGGTTGTTCCATCATCCTTTTTGGCTACTCGCCATTAGTAATTAAGTTTGAGGCGGCATTGGATTATTCAATTAGAGAATGAATAAATCCGTAGCCTTTCCGTCGAGTTAATCAACCCTGAACATCAGTCCTCTGACATGCCTGTGCGCCGAGCCGATGCGTCCTCCTTCGGGGTGAATCCATATCGTCGGCTTTCAGCATCTCAAGTCATCACTTGGCAAACCTGTCCCCGCCTTTGGTACTACACTTATGTTCCAAAACTGAAGGGGCCTCTTCCCCCTCAAATTTTGCGAGGAAATGCTGTAGAAGAGTGTGTTTCTCGCGTTATTCGCGAATCCCCTGTTTATATCGATGCGGCGGCTGGAAATCGTCTTCCTTCGCCGCTTAATTCTGAGGGAGCAGTCGATTGGGATTCAGATGAAGGTTGGGCCGGTCCGGGTTTGATTGCGCGTCAGCGCGAATTTTGGCCACAAAATCGTGCGGATTTTGAAGAGTGGGCACTGGCACGAACTAATGCCCACTTCGATCGCTGTTGGGAATCGGCGATTCAGGATTGGAAATCAAGTGTGAATCGCATTGGTTCGGCAGATGATATCGACCCAGCTGAAGGTCGAGCGATGATTGCTGCCGGTCTGAAATTACACCTCGACCAAGTCGAGGCTTGCCTAAATGCAGGTGGTGGCCCGGGATTGGAAGATTGGCGTAGCGGCAAAGGTCGTGAGGAATTTCCAGCTCCCGATGGATTTCCGCGAGATTGGGATGAGGTGCATCCTGGAGCGGAAACATCGGGTGATGCGATGACTTGGGTAGAGGCATGGGAGGTTGCGCGACCGTGGTTCGTTGACCCGGATGGCGCGAGTTTTACTGAGACCACTTGTCATCCACAAGCTTGGTTCCAGGGCGAGTATGATTTGGTCTATCGATGGACTGGGAAAATTCGAATTATTGATTTGAAAGCATCTGTTGGAAAAGGAGATCGTTCAGGAACTTATCTCGAGCAATTGCGACTATATTCATGGATATGGTGGGAGACTCATGGTCGGGTAGATGAGGTTGAGTCACTCGAAATATGGTATCTTGGACCTGGCACAATCAAGGATGTTCCTCGACCGAGTAAAGCCGAGATGGAAGCATACGATATCGAGTTGAAAGAACTCTACGATTTGTTGCATGCTTCGGTTCCATCTATTGATGATTGTCCAACAAAACCTGCTCCGCTCCGCTACTTCGATGTGGGTGGAAAACCCTCTAACCCTCCTGTTTCTTCAGATCCTCTGGCTCGGTGTAATCGCTGTGATTTGCGAGGAATTTGTCCTAATGTGGAACATGATATGGCATTACCGAGCGAGACTCGTTTGGAAAAGTTCGGCCATGGCTGGCCGATTACTCCGATGGGTGAAATCAAAACTCGGCACACGGTGATTGGTGAAGTTCGTGAATTGCGTGGGCCGACGCTCGCTGATGATGGCTCAATTGATTTAGAATTCAGATTGGTCGATGGTTATGAGCGAGCGAAGGTCAAGCCATATCGATATGGTGGACCGAGCAATGTTACGCGCACTATACAAAATGACTCGCGAGTGAAAATTGAAAATGCATTGGCTTCGATTTGGCGTAGTGAATTGAATATCGAATTAGATAGAGAGGCGATAGTCAGTATAGCAGGCGAAGATGAAGAAGCTGCTATGATTGAGGTTGAGACTAGAGTCAATGTAATTGGCCGAATTTGGTCGATAAACGCTTTTCCTAATGGAAAAGGGGTTTCTCGCTGGGCGATAACGATGGTTGATTCCAGTGGCTCGGCTGGAGTCGTTGCATTCAAGCAATTCATTCCAATTATTGCCGCCGGTCTTTCGCGTGGAGATATGATTGCGATTTTGAATGGTGAGATCGGTGAGTTCAACGGTCAAAAACAGGTGAGAATTGGCCCGGGTGGGCGAGTTGTTTTGTTGAAACCAGCTGAAGATTTACCTGATTTTTGAGTGGACATCATCCGCCACTAGAAACTACGACGAGTTCAAGGCGGATATCTTCACTAATTTCTGATGTATGAGGTACGATTGAATCGCCGAAAACTGCAAGAACTGTCGAAGAAGGAATTTCGAGTTGTTTGAGAACTTCTCTGATTGTAATCGGCTCGTCACTCTCGACTACGAGCAACTCATCACCATGCTCTACCTCGATTCGCATGGTCACGGGGTGGCGAGTCAGGCTTATGACCGAATCGCAGGTGGGCGGCACACTGCCGAGATCGCATAGCCCGGTATTGCGGTAGATTCGAAATCTTCTCTCGGCGCCATAATTTACAAGGTAATTATCCACATTTTCATACCATCTAAGAAATACTGGACAGCTGTAGTGACGATTAGTAGTCCCATTATACGAGTAAAGACTCTAGTACTGTTTTCTCCGATTGAATTTTTCATACTTGAGGCAATCCAAAACATGGACATAGAGAAAGCCATTACAATGATAATCGCCAAGGCTACTGTTGCAATACCATTTGTAGTTCCCATGAGGATTACCAGTGTAATTGATCCTGGACCTGCTAACATTGGCATACCTAGAGGCACTAGACCAAAGTCAACAGGTTCATCCAAATCAATCTCTCCTCCTGTCGTGATAGATATCACTTTTCGAGAGGGTTTTTGCCCCTCCTTTAGCATGTTCATACCAACTATACCCAGCATCAGTCCTCCAGCAACACGTAGGCTGTACAACTCAACTCCGAGATGCTCCAGTAGCCCTTCTCCAGCCATTAAGAAAGTCAATAAAACAAAACTCGCAAAGATGCATGCTCGTGTGGCAATAGATTTCAACTCCTTTTTGTCTAAATCTTTTCCCAATGCTAAGAATATAGCTATCGATGCTGGCGGATCAACTATCACGATGAGGGGGGCGAGAACAAGGGAGAATGCAAACAAATCCATGGGCGGGCGCGATTGCATAACCTATTTGAATATGACAGGATGAATCATTCAGGTTGGTGGCACGATGCCTAATCACATAACCCGGTGTTGCGGTAGATTCGAAATATTTCTGCTATTACAGTATAGTAAGTTCATCTGAAAGAATTACTCCAGGATTTACCGTGAATACCTCTTCTCCTTTACGAATGATTGCGGCTTTATTTCCGAGAAGTTCATGGCGCCCGTTTTCACAGCGCAAAAAACTGCCTTCATAGAGCCCAATCACAGGCAAATCATGAGTTTCGTGATACTCACTAATTCTCCTTGCTCTAGTTTCTCCGAAGTGTTTCTCAAAATCTCCTTCTTCGCTTTCGCGGAACCAAATTCCCCCTGGGTGGTAATGTGGATTGATTTGGAAGGGTATGATATTGAATGTTTCAAACGATGGAACCAGGGTGATGGGCATATCGTTCGTCGTTTGCATAGTTGGGCAGGCGGCATTTGAGCCAGCGCTCACACCTGCATATGGTATTCCTCTCTCCAATATTGCTTCACGAATTGGCTCAATCAATCCGCGTTCATGTAATTCTCGGACGAGTAGCCATGTATTTCCACCACCAACGTAGATTCCATCCATAGATTCGATGGCGGTGAGATGATCATCAAATTCATGTAATCCAATTAATTCGTAATCTGAATCACCGGCATATTCCCGCATTCGATTAGTGTATCCATCATGGTCATGGCCAGCAAATGGTACGAAAACAACCCTCTTACATCCAGAAAAATGTTCAGCCATCAGTGCTCTGTACATCGTTCTTCGTTCTTGTGTACCGATTCCACCACTGCCGAGGAGTGCTTTCATTCACTCGCCTCAAGCATAGAAATTTGATTCAGGAGCCGGCTCGATATTAGATAATGTATCCTCGATCGAGCCGCTTAATTCCATAGTGGCCAGCAATTTTTTTGCCGTCTCTTCAGTGGTATCTAAATCCAAATCAAGAGGTAAATCCAATCCAGCTTCAATCCAATTAGCCAATCTATCTGCTGCTAATACATCCATGCTTGATCCGATTGTTTCCGCCACCAGTGCCACCGCTGGGACATCGTGCAGCGGTGAAAGTGAAATCAATAATCCGGCAAGTCCAATCATTCCAGATTCGGGCTGAGTTCTGCTGACAGAAATATCGTTTGCCTCAAAATTTTTCCGAACATTTTCATCGGCACAGATGACGTGAACCCCACGATCTTCAGTGCCGGCGGCTAATCCTGCAAGAATTAGGACTTGAGGAGATTTTGAAACCTTTGCCAATTCGAGGATTGCATTAGCGACTTCGAATTGGCCGGTGGCGGTCATCGGTTGCAAATCGCCACCGATAGTAATCACCGTGCACCCATCAGGAAGTAGAACTGAGTGAATTTCCAATCTAGGAGGTGCGACCAAGCCCTCTTTTGAGAGTGTAGCATGTGGGGGGAAATCGGGGTGCAAAATCCATCCAATTGTTCTACTTGGGTGTTTTGTAACGAGTGCATCAACGACTAATTTTCCGACGTTTCCAACGCCAGGGACTGCTTCTAAAATCGCTGTATGCGCTGGTAATTTATCGCCGATTAACCAATGTATTTGTGTTCTCATTCCTCTTCATCCTCGAAAACTTTCCGAGGGGATGGTAATGCTTCAATCCATTCATCACTACCTGCGTTCACACGCTGTCTTCGCCGAGCACCTTGCGGGTCTTCCGGCGAGAATTTCAACGGTGCTGCTGCAGTAGTTCCAGCATCGCATTTTTTGCATGTTGCATCGAGTCCAAACTCTCCGCATTCGGTACACTTCTGTAGTTTTGTGCGAACCATTCCATCCCTCCTGACTTGCCTTGGTGTTTTAGGGTGTATGAAGTATTGTGTTTGTTGAAAGATATCATAGCCTTTCGATGGTGAGAGTGCCTTCCACCGACTTCATTTTTTCTTCTGCTGCCTTCTGTGCTGCTTCCCAGATACTCTCTGCTGAAGCGAAGTCTGGTGCTTTGATATCGATTCGATAATGAGGCGCGCCATCATAATGACATGTGAGTGTAATTTCATCCTCACCAACCGCAATTGATTCAGCAGCGAGGAGTGTGTCGCGAATTGCATGAACTCCTTCGGGCCCCCAGACTTCGATGTCGAATTTACCTCGGATTTCGACAAAAGGTGGAATGATATTCTCGACGGCGAGGTCCGTAACAACCTTCATCCAATCTCCTGTGAAATCATTATCGATTAATGCAGTTTCATTGATGGCGCACTCTTCTAGTGCGCCGTAGAGAGTGCCGAAGATTTCAGTCATTTCATTTGAGATAGCATCAACTTTAGTTTCGTCCCAACCAATTCGTTCAGCAGCGACGCGCATTATTTGTGTTGCACGTCCTTGATTTTTCCAAGCTTGCAAGGTGTCCTTGCGTCGCTCTGCTGAAACTGATTTTATTGAAAGGTCTACTCGCTGCCGATCTTTTTTCACTCGAGTGACTTTAGCGATTACCCGCTGACCTTCTCGAAGGTGAGCGCGAATATTTTTGACCCATCCTGAAGCGACTTCACCAATGAAAACGAAACCTTCTCGTTCACCGTAACCACCTAAGGTAAGATAAGCACCATTTTCACGAAGTGATTTGACGGTACAAACGAGAAGTTCACCTTCTTTCGGCCATGCTTCATCTGAGCTACTCAAGTTGTATTCGCCCCCTCTCACTCGAGGACGTCAACTACGGTGCTACCAGAAATGTCTGCTTTACCACCAGCAGGGCGAGCTAATGTCGCACCGCAGATAGAGCAGGAAATCGAGGTCGACGCCCTGTCGAATAGAATTGTTTCGTGACCGCAGTCGCGGCAGCTTACACGTAGAAAATTTCCACTCATTTCTATCCCTCAATCATTTGTCTATAAGTTCGAACTTACGAGCTCGCTGTCCAGCCGGGGAGTGCGCCTTACCTGTCTCCGAACATCGGAAAATTAGGTTGACGCGCTTTGTTGGCTTCTCACCTGATGGCTTAGGTCGAGGGAATCCACGATATCCTGCGGTGACTCTACGGAAACGGCGTTGACCCCACTTCAACTCCGAAGCACGTCGCTTCTTGACGCGCTCGACCGTGTGTATGGTATGCTTACCTGCAAACGGACTGTAGCGCATGACCTTTCGTGGCATTTTGACCATGTTTAGCACCTCATTCGCCTTACGACGAGGCGGGCGACCGAAGGCCCGTATATGAAGTCTGTCGAAAGATTCACTTCGCTGTCAAACGGTGGTCGATGTCTTCGCCGAACAAAATAGATGAATGATTATCTCCTGCCATTGGCCGTGATAACCCCTGCGATTCAGATTTGGATAGGTCTATCTGTCCTAATCTCAGGAATATCAATGGGCCGGATGGGACCATCTTTTTCTCGGAGCAAATTTTCGTTTCCTTTGATTTTACTGGGTTTTTTACTCATGGTGGTCCACTCATCCCCAGTTCCTTCGCCCGAGTCTATATTTGTCACCACCTTACGAAACACTGCGATTTGGACTTTTATCTCCAGTCTCGGTATTACTCTAGTATTGATTGGCGCGCCGACATATTATAGAGTACGACCGATGCAATTAATCAGTGGCTGGATTCTTGTTGGAATCGCTTGGATGTTGTATCTGGATTATTCAGCACCGTTGACTTGGTTGGAATTTTTCGTCCCACTCGCAGTAGTACCAGGGATATTGTTACCTATCGTGATATTCGCCTATGCAGTTCAATTTGCTGAGAGGTCTATGTCTATTTTGGAAGAGGCGCCTGAGTTGAATCAAAAAGAGAGAGATTTTGTCACTTCTATAATCTCTCGAAATCTTCGACGCTCTGAAGCTGCGACATCAGGAGAACAAATTAACGATCGCCCTGGTGAAATGTTATCCAAATCCTCAAGTAGAATTGATCGCAATTCAGGAGGTGAATCTAATGAGTCCTGAATTGACTGAAATAGTTTTACTGTTTTTTGGTGGAATCGCTATCTCTAGCTTTTGGTTGCTTATCAATTTGGTCGTCTCATATCATCCATATCACAATCCGGCGGTTCCATTTTTCTCAGTATTTATTTCCGGTGCGATTGCGATTTTCTTCACCGCAGCGCTATCAGAGAATATTTCTACTATTGAAGCAACAAGAATTGCATTAACAAATGGGGGGTCTGGATTGCTTCAAATCTTGCCTTTTGCCTATGTAGTATTCCTTTTCTTCCTTCTCAAAGCATCCTTGCGACGTCGTCCACAAGATCCACTTCTGGCACTTCTCGATGAAGAATGAGCGGTATCAGAAACACCCTCTTTGAGGGTAACTATCATAACAAGCCGGTCGGTCGCCGCGCCATCCAATAGGTGGTCATCATGTCAAAGGGTAC
>LWDU01038694.1_pt1 | contig 115702 bp, 102 predicted proteins | sample 727161 | NCBI WGS metagenome assembly LWDU01 (sample SAMN04566230, study PRJNA314399) | hydrothermal vent metagenome | isolation source: deep sea hydrothermal plume seawater | place: Mexico: Gulf of California, Guaymas Basin | collected 2004-07-11
TCCGGCTAAGCCGCACCCCAATGGCGGCAATCTTTCTGGGGTTCTGGCCCGTTGGGTCTACCCACACCCCGGGGTAACCATCAAAACGGCCCACCTCGCTAAGCCCCAAATCTTGACACACCCCAATAATTAGGTCCTCCACGCTGCGCACATACGCCACCGGGTCGGCCATGGAGCCCTGGCCTTTGCCTTCGAGATGCAACAACGGGTAACCCACCAACTGGCCCGGGCCATGAAAAGTAATATCGCCGCCCCGGTCGGTGTGCACTAACTCGGCGCCCACTTCTTCCGGCGGCGCCAACAAATGCTCGGTGGTGGCCCTTCGCCCCAAGGTGTACACGGCATGGTGTTCCAACAACAACAAATAATCGTCGGCGCTGTGCGCTACCGCCCCGTGCTGTAAAGCCAAAGCATCGTTATAACGCACCCGGCCTAACCAGCGGATACGAAACGGCCGGTCAGTGCCCATCTTTAAAACTCTGACTGCCAATCATGGGTTTCGATGACCTTACGCAAATGTGCCAAACCAGCCGCTGCGTATGCCCCATCAAAAGCCCGGTGATCCCACGCCATAGCCAACACACCCACCGAATGAATGACAATGGTTTCGTTGCCGGCAGCATCTAAGGCCACCACTGGTTTACGGCTCACCCCATCGGTCGACAAAATGGCCACCTGCGGTTGGTTGATAATAGGAAACTGCATCAACGTGCCGTACTGCCCCGGGTTAGTAATGGTAAACGTGCCCCCCGCCAAATCGTCAGCGGTGAGCTTGCGGTCTCGGGCCCGGCCTGCCACCTCAACTACCGACCGAGCCGCCTCAGCCAGGCTCAACCCCGCTACTTTTCGAATAACCGGCGCCACCAAGCCCTCAAAGTTGAGGTCTACGGCAATAGCCAAATTGATTTCGCTATGCACCACCAACTCGCCGTCACCCACCGTGGCGTTTAAGCGAGGAAACTCCGCCAAAGTCAACGCCAAGGCCCGAATAATAAACGGCAAATAGGTCAGGCTGGAACCCTCAGATGCCTTCCAGGCTGCCCGATGCGCTTGACGCACCTGCTCAACGTTTTCAAAATCAACTTCCATAGCGGTCAACACATGCGGAGAAATCGCTTTAGACCCCACCATGTGACGAGCGGTAGCCCGACGAATACCATTAAAGGGCTCGGTGGTCGACGGGTGGTCACGTACGTATTTTTCAACATCGCTCCGGGTTACCCGACCGCCCATGCCGGTGCCGGCAATTTTGGTTGAGTCCACCCCGTGTTCTTCAACCAAACGGCGCACCAGAGGCGACAAAAACTTGGCCGTTCTTGCTGCAGGTTTGGCAGGTGCAGGCGGCGTTTCTGGTATCGCTTTCGTGGGCGCTGGTGCTTGTTGGGCCGGTTCTGTCGTTTTCGGAGTCGCAGTCGTCGGAGCCGGGCCCTCACCCTCGTAACGGGCAATCACCGCCCCCACGCTCACCGTGGCACCTTCACCAGCCACAATCTCTGTCAACACCCCAGCGAATGGCGACGGCACCTCGGAATCCACCTTGTCGGTCGACACCTCATACAAAGTTTCATTAAGCGCAACCGGCTCACCCGCCAACTTGAACCAACGGGTAATGGTGCCCTCGGTAACCGTTTCACCTAATTGAGGAAGCAATAAATCAGTCATAGTAAATCACCCGTGTAGCCCGCGGCCCGTAAGCGAAAGCACTGTTTCACCAAACAACTCGCTCATCGTGGGGTGCGGTTGAATAAATGCCGCCACCTCATCGACCGAAGCCTCCCAATTGACCGCCAAATACGCCTGGCCCAACTGCTCGGTCACCCAGGGGCCCACCATGTGCACACCAAGAATCTGACCGGCCCGACCATCGGCATCCTTTTTGGCAATCACCTTGACCAAACCATCGGTTTCACCCAAAATCATGGCCCGACCATTACCCATAAACCGATGCGATGACACCACTATCTCATGGCCGGCCGCTACCGCCGCCTCTTCGGTAAGGCCCGCAAATGCCACCTCCGGGTGGGTGTAAATACACCACGGCACAGTCGTCGGGTTGAGCGGCACCGGGTTTTCGCCCAACAAATGTTTCACCGCATTCATGCCCTCAGCAAAACCAACATGAGCCAACTGTGGCGTATTAACAACGTCACCCACCGCATAGACCCCCGGTTCGCCGGTCAACAAGGCTTCGTTGACCTCGATAAAACCACGATCGTCCACCACCACCCGGGTACCTACCAAACCCGCCGCATCACCGTTAGGGCGCCGACCAACCGCCACCACTACCAAATCAACCTCTGCGGTTTCGTCTTCGCCAAAAGCCACCGTGGTTGTGGCACCGGTTGGCGCATGACCATTAACCGACACCCCAGCGTGCACCTTGATCTTGTGTTTTTTAAACGACCGGCGCACCGTCTTAGCCACCTCCGCATCGCAGCCCGGGAGAATCTCTGGCGCAGCTTCGAGTAAAGTCACCTGAGCACCCACATCGTTCAGAAACGAAGCAAATTCGCAGCCAATAGCCCCGCCGCCAATAACCGCCACCCGCTCAGGCACAGTATTGAGCGACAACAACTCGTCGCTGGTCACCACCAACTGGCCATCAATGGCAAAACCCGGGATAGTGCGCGGGCTCGAACCCGTAGCCAAAATAATGTGATCAGCGGTCAACGTGGCAGGCTCTGGGCCATCAACAATAACCGTGTGATCCACCCCCAACGTGCCCCGGCCGTTGTAAACAGTGACCCCCCGGCCCGCCAACAGGCCGGTCAAACCTTTAAAAAGGTTGTCAATAACTTTTTGTTTGCGCTCTTGGCTGATGGCCAAATCAATCATCGGCTCCCCGGCCGAAACACCAAAAGTGGCGGCGTGTTTAACGGTACGCACCACGGCGGCGGTTTCTAAAAGTTCTTTAGCGGGAATGCACCCCACGTGCAGACAGGTACCGCCAATACGATTCTCTTCGACCAAACCCACATCTAAGCCAGCGGCAGCCCCATAAAGCGCCGCCGCATACCCCGCCGGACCCCCACCAATAACCACCAGTTGATGCGATGCTGTCATACCCTGACTCTACCGCGGCGAAGGCCAGCGGCGAACCAAAATCAGGTAGCTACCAGCACCTGCAAAGCGAAGGCCACCAATAAAGCCATGCCGCACAATAAGGCGGAAAGAATTAGTAGGCGGGTGCTCACCCTGTTGACGATAACCGGCATACAGTCAAGGTATGCGCTTAACTCTCATTGCCCCGATCTTGGCCGCAATCTTGTTAGCCACCGGTTGCAGCAGTACCAAAGAAACCGCCCCCGCCGCTACCGCAGCGCCCACCACCGCCGCACCAGAAACCAGCCCAGCCTCAGCCCTCGACACGGTGCCTGAGGCTCTGCAATTCACCTCTACCTTGGTAGACGGCACCGCCTTTGATGCCGCCACTTTGGCCGGCGGCGACGTGCTGTTTTGGTTTTGGGCTCCCACCTGACCGGTTTGTAAAGCAGAATCCCCGACGGTCGCCGGGGCCAGCACAGCAATAGAAAACCTCACCATTGTCGGGGTATCTAGCGGGATCAACGACTCGGACTCCATCGACGAAGCCATCAACGAATGGGGGCTAACCAACCTCATCAACCTGGCCGACTTTGACGGCACGGTATGGAAACGCTTTGATATATTCGCCCAACCCGCCGCCGTGTTTGTTAACACCAAAGGCGAAATAACCCTCCACATGGGGCCGCTCTTTGGCGACGATTTTTACCAGTTCGTAGAAGACCACCGGGCTTAGCCTTTCCTTGGAGCCAACGGCTCCGCCGAGTTTGTAGAAAAACACCACACCTGACCTATTCTGTCCCCATGCGAATGCTTGGACTTTTCTTCATAGGACTCTGCCTATTCACCAGTTGCAGCAACCGCCACGCCACCATCATCGCCAGAAGCGGCATCACCACAACCATGCCGGTAGCAACCTCACAAACTGTCGTTTCATCGATGACCATCGCCATTCCAGAAAAGGCTGTAGACCTCACTGGGTTATCCTCAGTAACGGTGATCATTGAAGACAACTCGTTCTCTGAGCGAATCATCGTAGTATCGCCCGGAACCGTAATCACCTGGGTCAACGAAGGTCGCAACACCCATAACGTGACCCCAGCAGCCAAAAACCTTGAACCTGGGTGGTTTCCTCCACTAAATGAAGACCTCCTCTTTCCTCAAGGAAGCGCCACCCTCACCTTTGATGAACTCGGGGCTTACCCCTACTACTGCACTTTCCACGGCACAGCCACACGCGGGCAAACCGGGCAGGTCATTGTTCGAAACAACTGAATTTGACCGCTATCTCACCTTATGGGTAAACTCCGAGCATGCGTAAAATACCAGCACTAACCATTTTTCTCGTGATCAGCTTGATAGCGAGCTCATGCGGAGGGAGCGAAACCACCTCGGTCGCCCCCACCACAACAGCCATAACCACCACGGAAGCGCCCACCACCGAAGCACCCACCACTACCGCAGTTCCCACCACGGAAGCGCCCACTACCACCGAAGCACCCACTACTACCGCAGCCCCCACCACCATCCCTCTCCCTGACGCTCTACGTGTACCCAACGATTACGCCACCATTCAAGACGCAGTGGATGCCGCTCAACCCGGAGACCTCATCCTTATTTCACCAGGCACTTATCACGAAGCAGTAATCGTTGAAACTGATGACTTAGTCATTCGCGGCCTCAACCGAAACGAAGTAATCATCGACGGCCAACACGAACGGCCCAACGGCTTCATCGTCTTTTCAAACGGAGTGGCCATAGAAAACCTGACGGTGCATTCCCATACCTCAAATGGTGTGTTTTTCACCGGCGATTACGGCAGCGACATCATCCTTGATGGCTATCGGGCCTCCTACGTCACGGCATACAACAACGGTCTCTACGGCATCTACGCCTTTAACGCCCAAAATGGACTCCTAGAAAATAGTTACGGCAGCGGACACCCAGACTCAGCCTTTTACATCGGACAATGTCAACCCTGCAATGCCGTCATAAACAATGTCATCAGCGAAAACAACGCCCTTGGCTACTCTGGCACCAACGCCAGCGACAACCTCATCATCGCCAACTCAATATTTCGCTTCAACCGTTTAGGCATGGTTCCAAATACTCTTGATTCCGAGGAGTTAGCCCCCCAAGGAAACATCACCATCGTGGGAAACATCGTGACCCAAAATGGTAACGAAGATACGCCACGCAGAAGCGAAGACTGGGATATCGGATTCGGCGGTGGCATCGTGATCGCCGGAGGAAGCGGCAACTTAGTGACCCGCAACTTAGTAACCGACAATTCCTTCGGCGGAATCGCCCTCTCGCTTTTCTTTGACGAAAACCTCTGGTTAGCCGAAAATAACACTGTTAAAGACAACGTAGTAACCGGCAACCCGACCGACTTAATCATGATCGTGCTCGGCCTAGAAGACGGGACCTACGACCCATCTGGCAACTGCTTCGAAGGGAACACTTTCGCCACATCAGCGCCAATCGACATTGAGACTTACGCCACCTGCGATGGAACTGCTACCAACACCACTGATGCAGGGGCCCCAAACCTTGAAGGCCCATTCGCCACCGTAGATCACACCGCCATGCCCGCACCCGAAGCGCAACCCACCATGCCTGACGCCGACTCCGCCCCCGGCGTAGCCGCCAACAGCGGGCCACCAGAAATGGACATCGATGCCATCGCTCTTCCTAGTAGCGAGTGACCCGTTTTCTCTGGCTTCTTACCCTGCTCGGTTTAACCATTGGACTATGGCTACTCATTGACCGACCAAGCACCCCGCAACTGGTCACCGAGCCGCCAGAACTGTTGCTCCGCAGTGGCGGCCAAGGCACCACCATGTCAAATAACCAGCGAGCATTTAGCCTCTCTAACCGGGCCATGGGGCTTCCCGAACGCATACGCTTCGCTGCTGGCGACGAGCCCTTTGAACACGTTTTCACCAGCACCGACGGCTTAGGCGACCCCAACAACGGCAATAGTTGCCTCGGCTGCCACATCAACAACGGGCGCTCCGTGCCCGCCGACGGGCAAGTAACCGCTCCCGGCGTGATCTTGTTGATCAACATGGGCATAGACGCCGAGGGGCAACAAATTCCTCACCCAGAGGTAGGACTCCAACTTCAAGACCGCGGCCAACAAGCCGAAGGCACACTTACCGTCAACTGGGAAGAAACCTCTGGAACCTTCCCCGACGGGACCCCCTACTCGTTGCGCTCCCCTCTCGTAGTAGTTGACGGAGTTGATCTCGGCGATGCTTTCACCTCACTGCGCGTCGCACCACCAGTATTTGGCGGCGGGCTCTTAGAGTCCATTCCGTCAACCGAACTAGAAAGTGGGGCCGACCCACAAGATAAAAACCAAGATGGCATTTCTGGCCGAACGGCCCAAACAGATACCGGCATAGGACGTTTCGGATGGAAAGCCCAACGGCCCACCATTGCAACTTTTACCCAAGGAGCCTTTGAAGCAGACTTCAACTTGGATTTTGACTTAGCTGCCGAACATTTTGGCAATGACTTTTTGGAAGACACCGCTTTTTACACTTCTACCGTGGCTGTGCCTGCCCTGCGCCAACGAACCGACCCTAAGGTTCTCACGGGCGCCGCATGGTTTGTACAAGTGGGGTGCGCTTCATGCCACAATACCACTCCGTGGGAAACCGGAGAAAATCCCGTTCAAGCACTAGCCAACCAAACCATCGTTCCTTTCACCGACCTTTTGCTTCACGACATGGGCGACAAACTGGCCGACGGGCTGGCTCAAGGAAACGCCGCCGGAAACGAATGGAGGACTCCGCCTCTTTGGGGCATCGGGTTAACCGGTGTGGTCGGCCACGAACATTACCTTCACGACGGGAGGGCTCGCACGCCAGAAGAAGCCATTTTGTGGCATGGTGGCGAAGCACAAGTTGCCCGGGACACCTACATGTCGCTCGCTGCTTCAGATCGAGCATTAGTGCTTCGTTTTCTCGCTGCCCTCTGACCCAACTGACCGGCACCGCCGCTAACCGGTTATCCTTGACTCGGTCCGCCCCCGAGTAAGAAAACGCTATGTCACCCAAAACCCTGAGCCAAAAAGTCTGGGAACACCACGTCGTACACGCCGCCGACGACCAACCCGACCTGTTGTTTATCGACCTCCACCTGGTGCACGAAGTCACCTCACCGCAAGCCTTCGACGGGCTCCGTATGGCCGGGCGCCCCGTAAAACGCCCTGACCTGACCGTGGCCACCGAAGACCACAACGTGCCCACCGAAAACATTGACCAACCCATTGCCGACCCAGTAAGCCGCATACAAATCGAGACCCTGCGGGCCAACTGCGAAGAATTCGACGTACCACTGTTTCCCATGGGCGACCCCGGCCAAGGCGTGGTACACATCATCGGTCCCGAAAAAGGCCTCACCCTGCCCGGCATGACCGTGGTCTGCGGCGACAGCCACACCAGCACCCACGGAGCCTTCGGGGCACTCGCTTTCGGCATCGGCACCAGCGAAGTCGAACACGTGTTGGCTACCCAAACCCTGCCCCAACAACGCCCCGGCACCCTAGCGGTCACCGTCAACGGCACCCTGCCCGAAGGCAGCACCGCCAAAGACGTCATCTTGGCCATCATTGGTCGCCTGGGCACCGGCGGCGGCATCGGCTCCATTATTGAATATCGCGGCGAGGTCATAAAAAACCTCACCATGGAAGGCCGCATGACGGTGTGCAACATGTCTATTGAGGCCGGCGCCCGAGCTGGCATGATTGCCCCCGACCAAACCACCTTCGACTACCTCAAAGGCCGCCCCCACGCACCAAAAGGCGCCGACTGGGACGCCGCCCTTGCCGACTGGAAAACCCTCGCCACCGATGAAGGCGCCGAATTCGACAAAGAAATCGTGCTCAACGGTGCCGACATCACCCCGCATGTTTCTTGGGGAACCAACCCCGGCCAAGTAGCCCCCATCACCGACCCCGTGCCCGACCCCAGCGATTTTGCCGACCCCGGCGAACGCGAAGCCGCCGAACGTGCCCTGGACTACATGGGTCTCACGGCCGGCACCCCCATGAAAGACGTACCAGTAGACACCGTGTTCATTGGTTCATGCACCAACGGTCGCATCGAAGACCTCCGAGCAGTGGCCGCCGTAGTCCAAGGCCGGCAAGTAGCTAACGGAATGCGCACTTTGATTGTGCCCGGCTCCTTCGCCGTTAAAGCCCAAGCCGAAGCAGAAGGCCTACCAGAAATCTTTACCGCCGCCGGATTCGACTGGCGCGAACCCGGATGCTCCATGTGCTTGGCCATGAACCCGGACAAGCTAGTAGCCGGCGAACGCTGCGCCAGCACCTCCAACCGTAACTTTGAAGGCCGCCAAGGACGAGGCGGGCGCACCCACCTCGTCTCCCCCGCCGTGGCCGCCGCCACGGCCATTGCCGGCACCTTCGCTACCCCCGCCGACCTTCCGCCAGTAGTTGGAAACTAAGGAGCATCATGGAAGCCGTACACATAGTTTCTGGAACCGCCGTACCCCTGCGCCGCTCCGACGTAGACACCGACCAAATCATTCCCTCCGACTGGCTCAAACGAGTAGAACGCACCGGTTTTGACAAAGGCTTGTTCTCCGAATGGCGCGACGACCGCAACTTTGTGCTCAACAACGAACAATACGCCGACGCACAAATCTTGGTAGCCGGGCCAAACTTTGGCACCGGGTCGTCACGCGAGCACGCCGTGTGGGCCATACAGCAATACGGATTCAACGCCGTAGTTTCGCCACGCTTCGCCGACATTTTTCGCAACAACTGCACCAAAAATGGCCTGGTACCCGTACAAGTTTCAGACGAAACAGGACAGCAACTCCTTGACGCCATCGAAGCCAACCCAGAACTCGTCATCACCATCGACGTAACCAACCTGACCCTTGAAGCACCCGAAGCCGGCATTACCTGCAACTTCCCGTTGGATGCCGCCACCCAAGAACGATTCCTCCAAGGACTCGACGACATTAGTATCAGCATGCGCTCCGCCGAGGACATCAAAAACTTTGCCGCCACCCGGCCAGCATGGATGCCCACCACCACTGCTTAAAATAATTTCTTTTTTCGGGAACCAAACCCGAAGCCCCGGTCGTCATAACTGACAGACCCTCAACAGTGGAGCAACCATGCGTCGAATTCTGTCCCTCTTCTTACTAACCGCCTTAACCGCTGCAGCTTGCGGCGATGGAACCACCAACGGCGTATCCGGACTGCCTGACCCGACCAGCAGCACCGTAGCCAGCATCAACCTTGATGACGTGGTGTTCGCCTCAGCGTTGATCCCCTTCACGGCCTGTGACGACATGTTGACCTACCTGCAAACCGAAGCCTCGAGCCGTGTAGGGGCTTACGGACTGGGTGGCGGCGGCTACTACGGGCCGGGCATTTTGGAAATAGACTTGATGAGCCGAGATAGCGGGTTCGGCAACGAAGCCACCTCCGCCTTGGCGCCCGCCATGACCTTTGCCGCTTCAGAAGGCGACAGCACCCCCCAACAGGGCGTTGATTTCTCCGGCACCAATGTGCAAGAACTCGGCATAGATGAACCCGACCTCATCAAAACCGACGGCCAACGCATTTTGGTAGTCAGCGGAAACACCTTGCATTACATCGATGTCAGCGGTTCTGAAGCAGCGCTCACCGACAGCATCACCCTAGACGGCCACTGGAGCAACAATATTTTGTTCTCCGACAACCGGGCCTTCGTGTTGGCCTCTACCGAAGCTGGCGAAGGCTCCGTAAACTCAGCGGCCACTTCTCGACTTTTGGGCCCCGATATGTACTGGAAAGCCCTCACCAGCGTCATCGAAATCGACCTCAGCGACCCCCACAACCTGGCCGTAACCAGCACCATGACCGTTGAAGGAAACTACGTCAGCGCCCGAGTAATCAACGGCGTAGCTCGAGTAGTTATCACCACCGGCATGAACCAACTGCCTTTCGTCTACCCGCAAAACGAGGCCGGCGAAGAAAACGCTAAAAAATTCAACCAAGAAATCATCACCAGCACGGTCATCGAAGACTGGCTACCAAGCTACGTGCTCGAAACAAGCGACGGAGCCATTTCTGATGGCCTTCTCTCCGAATGCTCCAACGTGCACCACCCCAGCGAATTCGCCGGGTTCTCTACCCTCAACGTGCTCACCGTAGACCTCGGAGCCGCCCTGGTCGCTCCCTCCTCGACCACTATATTGGCCGACGGGCAAACCGTTTACGCCGGAGGCACCAACTTGTACGTAGCCACCACCAGCTACGTAGACCCCATCCTTTTCGAAAACAGCAACGACACCTTCTGGCAAGAACTAGAAGAAAACTACGCCACCTCCATCCACCAATTCGATGTATCTGACACCGCAGCCACCACATACTTGGCCTCGGGCAGCGTTGAAGGCAACCTCCTCAACCAGTTCTCCATGTCAGAACACAACGGCCACCTGCGAGTCGCCACCACCAAAGGTAGTCCTTGGCGGGGGTTCAGCGAAGACAGCGAATCCATGGTCACCGTGCTACAACGTGACGAAGCCGAACTCAAAACCGTCGGCCAAGTAGGCGACATGGGCGCCGGCGAGCGCATCTACTCCGTGCGTTTCGTAGGCGACGTGGGCTACGTGGTGACCTTTCGCCAAACCGACCCCTTTTACACTGTTGACTTAAGCGACCCCACCAATCCAGTAGTACGCGGCGAACTCAAAATAAACGGCTACAGCGGCTACCTGCACCCCCTCGATAACGGCCTGGTGCTCGGCATCGGCCAAGAAGCCACCGACACCGGACAAACCACCGGCACCAAAGTCACCCTGTTTGACGCAAACGACCTGGATAACCCGGTAGCGCTCGACACCTGGACCACCGAAGGCGGCAACTCCAGCGTGGAATGGGATCACCGAGCCTTCCTCTGGTGGGGGCCAGAGAACTTAGCTCTCCTCCCCTTCAACGACTGGTCCACCAGTTACTCCGGTGCAGCAGCCCTGCACATTGTTGACGGCACCATCACCGAAGTGGGGCGCATAGACCACGACGACGAACCCGGCGAAACCCCGGTCGATCCACCGTGCCCGGTCATTGACGAGGATCTACTCAACTTTGACCGACCAGAATGGATGAGCGATCAAGAACTCACCATCATGGTGTGCGACAGTTACGACATTGACTTTGGCGGCCAAGAGTGCGAGATAATCTCTGCCGAAGAGGCCGCCATGTACGGCGAAGAATACGGAATCTCCAGTGACTTGACCCTGCTTGGTGATAGCACCATCGCCATTTGCTGGCCCAGCAACTACGACTGGATGCCCACTATCGAACGCAGCCTGATCATCGGCGACCAACTCTGGACCTACAGCATGGACCGTCTCCAAGCCAACGACCTGGCCACCCTAAACCGCCAACAAGTCGTCAAGCTCTAACCCAACCCGTGACGTGGGGCCTGTCCCCACGTCACGGGTAGACGGGCAAAGCAAGCGGCGCCCCTACACGCTCATTTGCCGCGATGACCGATTGACCGGGTTAAATGCAGACGTTTTCTGGAGCCCAAGCCCCAAAACCGCCAATGAGATCTGAAACATCGGCAAATCCCTCTGCCCGCAGCATGGAAGCCACCACCGACGAACGGTACCCACCAGCGCAATACACCACCGTCGGAAGATTCGGATCCAACTCGCCGAACTGTCCACGCACCGTCGCCACTGGCATATTTAACGCACCCTCGATAGCACCCGCCGTGCCACACTCCCCCGGGCCACGCACGTCAACCAACTGCACCCGATCATCTTCTGCCAAGCGGTCAGCCAACTGCTCAGCGGTCAATCGTGAAGCCACCGCAGCACCTCCCGGGTTGGCTTCCATCACCGCATAAGGAGCCTCCACATGACCCAACACCCGGTCAAAACCAATACGAGCCAAACGGTTCTTGGCCTCCAATTCGGCACCCGGCTCGACCACCACCACAATGTCAACATCTACCGGCACGATCGACCCCGCAAACTCGGCGTAACGACCGTTGAGCCCTACATTGATTGAACCCTCCAAATAGCCACGAGCAAAATCTTCCGGGTCACGGCCATCAAGTAACACCGCACCAGCGTCCATGGCCGCCTGGGCTTCTTCCCAAGTCATAGCCACCGTGGGCTGCGCTTCATCCAACAACTCATGGTCGCTTTTGTTCAAGCCAGCGTCATACAAAAAATAGCCGGGAGCTGTCGGCTGCCCCTCGGTCACCAACTCAATAAACGTTTCTTTATCTGGTGCCTTGATGGCGTAATTCGTACGTCGCTGTTCACCAATAGTTGACCACGTATCGGTGGACAAATTCTTGCCACAAGCCGACCCCGCCCCATGGCCCGGAAACACCTTGGTGGCGTCCGGCAACACCATAAGTTGCTCATGCAAACTGTCATAGAGTTGGCTGGCCAAATCATCCTGAGCGAAACCCACCGAGCTCAACAAATCTGGTCGACCCACATCGCCGATAAACAGCGTGTCGCCGGTCAACACCGCATGGGGTTCTGCATCATCAGCGTGTTCCCACACCACAATGCTCATGGACTCTGGCGTGTGCCCCGGCGTATGACGGAACTCTAAAACCACCTCGCCAAGGCTCACCCGTTCACCATCTTGCATAGCGCGAAAATCAAAAGCCGGGCTGGCCACCGACGAATACGCCACCTCAGCGCCCGTAGCGGCCGCCAACTCTAAATGGCCCGACAAAAAATCGGCATGAAAATGGGTTTCGATAACCAGCTCGATGGTAAGACCCTTGGCCTCAGCATCAGCCAAATACTCCCCCACATCGCGGCGAGGGTCCACGACCACCGCCCGTCCTGTGGATTCATCGCCCACCAAATACGAAGCCTGAGAAAGGCAATCCAAGTAGTACTGGTCAAAGATCATTAGGCAGAAAGCTCCAAGCCTTTACGCAACTTGGCAATGGTTGCGTCTGGGTCGACCACCGGACCACGGTTATAAGGCAACTTTGCCAGACCCAAGGCCATAGTGCAAGTGTTCGTCACGGCAGAAAACACCAGACCGGCCCCCACAAACAATGACAAATAACGCAAGCCCGGCACCACAAAATCAAGCAACACGCCAAGCACCACCAAAGACCCAGCGGTCAACCGCACCTGACGGTCCATAGCCCAACGAGCCTCACCGTAGATCAAATCACCATTAATTTCGGCCCACGACATGATGCCGCCGGCAAGCACCTGGGCATTACCGCAACCAGTGGCCGCAAGTTTTTGACATGCCTCCTCAGAACGCATGCCCGACTCGCAGACCAACACCACGGTGCCCGGCAAGTCGCCGAGTTTTGAACAACGGCCCGACAAAGCATCCAAAGGCACCAACACTGAACCAGGAATATGCCGGGTCTCGTATTCTGCACTGGTGCGCACATCAAGCATGATCACCGTTTCACCGGTGCCCAACTTTGCTTGCAGTTCTCGAGATCCAAGGGTGACAGTCATAGCATTTCCTCCACATCGGGTACCCCGCCACCTTACCGGCCGAATGCTGGCAAGACCAGAAACTCAGCCAATGTGCCCCGGACGCTCCACCGCATTAGGGTCCTCGCCCGAAGAACGAATGCGAGCAATCTTGTTAAGCGCCGACAAAAAAGCTCGCGCCGAAGCTTCCACCACATCGGTAGACAACCCACGGCCCGCCACCTTGACCCCATCGTCGCTTTCAAACGACAACGTCACATCGGCCAACGCATCAACCCCACCAGTAACCGACGTCACCAAATAGTCGGTCAAATGGCCCTCTACCCCCGTAGCGTTTTTAATGGCCGTGCAACAAGCATCGATCATGCCGTCACCATCCGACGAGACCTCCAGAGTTTCCCCGTTGATTTCCAACACCAAATCAGCCGATGGCGTAGTGGTAGTGCCCCCACGAGCCTCCACGCTGACCAACTCGTAAGCATGCTCGGCCTGGCCACCAATTTCTTCATGCACCAAAGCCTCCAAATCGGCATCGGTGAGTTGAATCTTGCGATCCGCCAACTCTTTAAAGCGAGTAAACGCCGCATTCAACGCATCGCCTTGAATAGCAACACCCAGTTTTGCCAAACGGTCTTTAAAGGCCGCCCGTCCCGAATGCTTGCCCAAAACCAACTGGCTTTCCCCTTGACCCACCGCAGCGGGGTCCATAATTTCGTAAGTCGTGCGCTCATTAAGTACCCCATGTTGATGAATGCCCGCCTCGTGAGCAAATGCATTACGACCAACCACCGCTTTGTTGAACTGCACCGGATAACCGGTCAAACGGCTCACCATCTGGCTAGAACGCGCCAACTCTTCGGTACGGATAGACACCTCCACATTGGGGTAAATATCAGGCCGAGTATTTATAGCCATAACGATTTCTTCCATTGCCGCATTACCCGCACGCTCACCAATACCGTTAATAGTGCACTCCACCTGGCGGGCCCCGGCATCAACAGCAGCCAACGAGTTGGCTACCGCCAAACCTAAGTCATTGTGACAATGCGTCGAAATTACGTAATCGCCCGGCACCCGTTTACGAATATCGGCAATGCGTTTCGCCCACTCCGTCGGCGTAGCAAAACCCACCGTGTCGGGAATATTCAGCGTGCCCGCCCCGTTGTCGACCACCGCTTGCAACACCTCGCACATGAAATCAAAATCAGAGCGAGAAGCATCCTCCGGGCTGAACTCCACATCATCGGTGTACTCCCGAGCCCGCTTCACCGCCGACGCCGCCTCAGCCAACACCTGCTCCGGACTCATCTTTAACTTAAATTCCATGTGCGTTGGGCTGGTAGCAATAAACGTATGGATACGCCGCTTTGCCGCCGGTTCAATAGCTTCCCAACAACGGTCAATGTCTTTATGCGCCGTACGCGACAAGCCACAAATTACCGGGCCCTTAACCGACGTAGCAATGGCCTGCACTGCTTCGAAGTCGCCCTGACTGGCAATAGGGAACCCGGCCTCAATGTAATCAACCCCCAAACGGGCCAACTGTTCAGCAATCTCTAATTTTTCAACCACGTCCAGCGAAATGCCCGGCGATTGTTCGCCATCACGCAAGGTGGTGTCAAAAATAACTACCCGTTCTTTGTTGTCGGGGGTGCTCATGGTTGGCTCCTGGTTGATTGGTTGATGATGCTTCGGTTTTTATTTCTTTCAGAAAACGAAAAAACCCCCCGGCCCGGAGGCAAGGAGGTTCGGACGAACGAATATGTAGGCGTTCGCCCTAAGTAAGCAGAAGGAGGTAAGTGAACTGTTGCATCCCCCACATCATAGGCAGGTCTTTACCGCACAATGCAACTCTTATTTTTGATTCACCGCAAACGGGACCGGTTTACCGGCCAGCGCCAACACCACCTGTTCAGCAATATCGGTGCCCGCTTTGTCTTGCGCTTCCGCCGTCGAAGCTCCCAAATGCGGGGTAACCACCACCCCGGGCAACCCAAATAACGGCGACTCGGTAGTGGGCTCTACAGCAAAAACATCTAAGGCCGCTCCTGCTATTTGGCCTGAAACAATAGCCGCCGCCAAATCATCTTCGTCAATTACCCCACCTCGAGCCACGTTCACTACCCGCAAATTAGGTTTGGCATACGACAACAACTCGGCATTAACCAAACCTACGGTCTCTGGGGTGCGAGCCAAATGCAAAGTCAAAAAATCTGCCTGGCCCACCAACTCTTGGAGCGGAACCAACGTCACCCACGGCGGTATGGCCTCAAGGTAAGGGTCATGGGCCACCACATGCATGCCAAATGCCTTAGCTCGATCGGCCACCAACCGGCCGATACGTCCCAACCCGATCACCCCTAAAGTCTTGCCCGACAACTCCACGCCGGTCCACTGAGCACGGTTCCATTTTCCGTCCACCAAATCTCGATGCGCTTGAGGAACATTGCGGGCCACGGCCAGCAACAAAGCCATAGTGTGTTCAGCTGCAGAAACAGAATTGGCGTACGGAGCATTAGCCACCAACACCCCTTGGTTTGAGGCAGCCTCCACATCAACGTTGTCGAGCCCCACCCCGGCCCGTCCCACCACCACCAGGTCTTGGCCGGCGGCCAACATCTGCGGTGTTACCTGGGTCGCCGAGCGCACAATCAGCGCCTGTACACCTTCTAGTGCAGCCCACAAACCCGGTTCGTCTAAACCCTCTTGCACATCAACCTGATGGCCGGCCTGGCGCAAAACTGCTAGCCCTGCTTTAGCTATTTGCTCGGTGACCAGTACACGTGCCATAACAACATCGTGGCTGCTGCAGACCTCTAACGCAACCTCTTTTTGTAAATGGGTTGTTAACCCTCAATGTTTAGCGGCGGCAAATCATCGGCAGCCACAAAACCAAACCGGTCCGCAAAAAAAGCCTGCTCGGCTTCGAGGGCTCGCACCTGATTCTCTGCTTTACGAAAACCATGGCCCTCGTCGGCGAACTCCAGCAAAGCAAACGGCACCCGGCGTTGCCGCAGGCCCTCCGCCATAAGGTGCGCCTGGTTAGGGGGCACGATTTTGTCCAAAGAACCCTGCAACAACAACATGGGGGTGGCCAATTGATCCAAATGATTAATAGGCGACCGCTGGGCATAAACCGCCTCATCTTCGGGCCATTGACCCACCAAGCGATCTAGGTAACGGGCTTCAAACTTGTGAGTGTCGGCCGCTAAAGCAGCAAGGTCTGCCACCCCGTAGCGGCTAGCCCCTGCAGAAAACAGGTCGTAAAAAGTAACGGCCGCCAACACCGTGAACCCGCCGGCGCTGCCCCCTTTAATAGCCAAACGGTCGCCATTGGCTTTGCCCTGGTCCACCAAATGCTGGGTCACGGCAAGGCAATCCTCAACATCAAGCACCCCCCAATTGCCCCACAAGCGGTGGCGAAAAGTCCGACCGTACCCGGTAGAGCCCCGATAATTCACATCGGCTACACAAAAGCCCCGACTGGTCCAATAAGTAACAGACAATTGCAACTGAGTGCGGGCCGCTCCGGTAGGGCCCCCGTGAGCCAACACCATTAACGGCGGGGCCTGCCCCTCTTCGGCTTCAAAATTAGGGTTGGTGGGCGGATACACCAAGGCATAAGCCACCTCATTATTGCTGCTGGCAAAAGTCACCATCTCAGGTTGCGGAAACCACGACGAGTCAAGACCCAAATCTCGGCGAACCGAAAGCGTTTGGCTCTCGGTGCCCGTAACCACCGTCACCGCTGGCTCTTCACCAAACGACGCCAGCACCGCCACCACACCTTCGCTATAAGCCGCCAACGAGTTGATGCTGGTGGCAGAAGTCTCCACCCGACGCAACTGGCCATCGGCAGACAAAACCCCCAAATGGTCGGTGCCCTCTTGGGTAAAAGCCAACCACACCTCATCACCCACAAAGGCATAGCGGCTCAAGCCGAACACCCACTGCGGCGTCGCCACCTCTAAGTCGCCAAAAGTCAACTGCCGCAAACCGTCGCCCTCTACCCGGTACAAGTGCCACCAATTGTCCCGATCGGTGACCACATGCAGCACCCCATCGGGGCTCCACGCTGGTTGAAAAAACGACTCACCTTCCGCCGCCACCAAACACTGATTGCTCAGCACCCCATCGTCAAAATCGGCCAACCACAACTCAGTGTTATCCCACGGCAAATCAGGGTGATCCCACTGCACCCAACACAACTGAGAACCATCAGGTGACACCCGCGGGTTAGACACAAAATCTGGGCCCTCCACCAACACCCGCACTTCTTGGGTGCCATCGAGAGCCACGGCCACAATCTCGTTCTCGGGTTCAAGCAACGAAACCCCATGCCGTTCACGCACACACACCAACCATCGGCCATCGGGCGTGGGGCAGCCATCGGCGTAACGCAAACCCCGCGATTCCTCAGGCTCCAGAGTTAAAACCGTCAACGAGCCATCTGCCTCTTGACGGTACAAACGCTGATCAGAAAAATCAGAAAAAACCAGTCGCCCCGCCACCACCGTCCACGCCCCACCGCCATACTCATGAACAGCAGTGCGAACATTTATTTCTGGCCCAACGGCATCAACCCCGTCGCACACCACCACGGTGCGGCCGCCTTCATCGGGACGGCTTTCCGACCACCACACCTGGCCATCATGCACCTGAACCTCACCCGGGCTTACCGCCCCAGCCACTACTGCTTGAGCCGTTAACGGCGAAACCCAAGAACCCCCCGGGGCCGCCACGGTCACCGCATTAACCGCCCAACAGGTCAGCGATACGACTAACCCCTTCAACCAAATCATCGTCGCCTAAAGCAAACGACAAACGGGCATAACCAGGTGTGCCGAAAGCCTCACCAGGCACAATCGCTACCTGAGCAACATCTAAAATAATGGCCGCCAACTCGCTCGTCGTCGTAGCCACCCGACCAGCAATCTCTCGACCCAAAAAGGCCGACAAATCTGGGTACGCATAAAAAGCCCCCTGCGGCACCAACATCTCCACCCCATCAATGGCCTGAAGCATCTGCGTCATCACCACCCGACGCCGGTCAAAAGCCGAGCGCATTTCAACCACCGCCGACAAATCTCCCGACACGGCCGCCAACGCTGCGTACTGCGACACGTTGGCCACGTTGCTCGTGGCATGCGACTGCAAGTTAGTGGCCGCCTTAATAGCGTCTTCGGGGCCGATCATCCACCCCACACGCCACCCAGTCATGGCATAAGTTTTAGCCACCCCGTTGACGATCAAACACGTATCCGCCAACTCAGGCACCGCAGCTCGAATGGAATGATGCTCATGACCGTCGTAAGTCAAATGTTCATAAATCTCGTCAGCGATAACCCAAATGCCGTGCTCCACACACCAGCGCCCAATGGCTTGAATTTCCTCCAACGAATACACCGCCCCCGTTGGGTTCGACGGCGACACAAACATCAAAGCCTTAGTGCGGTCGGTGCGCGCCGCTTCAAGTTGATCCACGGTCACCTTAAAACCAGCCGCCGTATCGGTAAGCAACGGCACGGCAACGCCGCCCGCCAAAGCAATGGACTCCGGGTAAGTCGTCCAATAAGGAGCCGGCAGCAACACCTCGTCGCCGGGGTCTAGCAACACAGCACACGAGTTATACACCGCATGCTTGCCGCCGTTAGTAATCAAAAACTGCGACGCCGTAGGCCGCCAACCAGAATCACGCTCCGTTTTTTCTACCAACGCTTCTTTGAGTACCGGCAGCCCGCCCGCCGGGGTGTACTTATGCGACGCCGGATTCAAACACGCCTCTACAGCCGCTTCAACAATGTGAGGCGGGGTAGCAAAGTCTGGCTCACCGGCCCCAAAACCAATAACCGGCTCACCGGCCGCCTTAAGGGCCTTGGCTTTTTTATCCACGGCCATAGTGGCCGATTCGGCAATAGCGCCAATGCGTTGAGAAAGTCGATTGCTGGTCATGAGGATGAAAACTCCGTACGTAGATTCGGGTACCCCATCACTCTAAACCAAGAGGTCAGTCACAAGCCGCTAAATAAGGAGCTAAAAAATCTCGCGCCAACTCGCCTTGGGCATCAAACTCTAAATCGGCGTAAACCGAACAAGCCTGCAACCGCAACTGATCAGTACCGCAACCCAAAACCACCGCCCGCTGCGTGAACTCATCAGAACGCATCAACCGCTCAATAGGAGCAAACGGAGTTTCTGGATCAGCCGCTTCTAACTCAGACAACGTTTGGCCTTCTAAACGCTCCAACACCCGCTCGGCCACCGCACGTCCCGCCTCAACGAGCTCTGTGCAGTCCTGAGCCTGCGCCGGGTCGGTCACCGACGTCGACCCACAAGACACCGCCACCAAGGTCATCAATACAAAAAACCATCTCACGCTGGCAACCTATCGCAGTCACAGCCCACCCACCGGTCAGGCATTGGTTATCAAAACCACCACCACGTAATGCACCGCCACCGCACAGGTAACCAGCACATGCCATATCTCGTGGTAACCAAAAACATGCGGAGAAGGGTTCGGCCAACGCGCCCCCAACATGAGCGCCCCGGCGCTATACAACACCGCCTCAACCCCAATAAGCACCAACACCGTGAGGCTCAAAGCATGATACAAATCAGTGGCCACCAAAATCGGCACCCAACCCAGCACCAAAAACAACGTATTCATCAACCCCTTCGGCGGATGAAACGGCAACAACCGCAAACCCACCCCCACTGCAGCCCCAATCCACACCGCCCACAACATGAGCGCTTCCGAACGACCACTAAGTGCCGTAATCGCCACCGGGGTAGCACCCGAAGCAATCAACACAAAAATTGCGGCATGGTCAAAACGGAACAAACGCTCCCACAGAGGAATCGGCCAATGCTTGAGATGCACCAACGCACTAGCGATAAACATCAACGACGCCCCAAAGGCATACACCGCCGCCCCAAAACGATCACTCCCCGCCGGAGCATAAGCAACGGTGATGGCTCCGGCCACCAACGAACAAGGCACCGCTACCCGATGAATAACTCCCCGCCATCGCGGTCGCGGTCGCGACAACATGCGTTTGATTGACGGCGACACACCGGGCGGTATCACCGGTTGAAAATCTGGTTGGTCCACAAGGTCACGCTAGTCAATACAACGCACAGATTAAGTGACGGCCCGCCAAGCCGCCGTAGAAGCCATAGCAACAAGCACCACCAACACAAAAGGAGCCCGCCGCCACAACGCCACCGCACCCGCAGCCACCCCCACCAAACGGGCATCAAACACCAAGCGGCCCCCCTCGGCGAAAGTCATCAAAACAATAATGGCCGCGAACAAAGCCGCCGGCAACAAACTGGCCACCACAGAAAAACGCGTCGCCAAACGATCCCCAACCAACATGCCAATCAACTTAAAGGCATACGCCCCGGCCGCTAACAACAAAAGGGCCGACCAACTCATAATGGGTCACCATTTTGGCGTTGCATCCACCAGCCCAAACCGACCGCTAAGGCCGCCAACAACATGGGTAGCCCCACCGGCACTAGCGGCACAGCCACCAAAGCAATCAACGCCCCCAAAGCAGCCGTGCTTTGGCTCGGGCGAGTTTTAATATGCGGCACCAACAAAACCACAAAAGCCGCTGGGAACGCTGCATCAAGACCCCACGCCTGAGGGTCCTCAAGCGAACTGCCAGCCACCACGCCGGCCATGGTGCCCAGATTCCAAAAAATAAACAACCAAACACCGGTGAACCAAAAAGCATCCCGCCCGGCTTCGGGATCTTTTTGAGCAGTAGCCATAGCGGTGGTTTCGTCGATAACAAAATGGGCGGCCACCGCTCGGCGGCCCAAAGATTTCGTGCGTAACAACGGAGCCACCACCGGGCCGTACAAACTATTACGAGCCGCCAACAACAAAGCGCTACCTACCGCAGCAAGCGGAGTACCCCCAGAACCAATAACCGAAACAGCGGCAAACTGAGAAGCCCCGGTAAAGGTTAAGGACGACAGAACCATGGCCTGAGCGAGCGAAAATCCAGCAGAATCAGCAAAGACACCAAAAGTGACCCCCACCAAACCAGTAGCCAACGCTAAAACAAAAGACTCCCGACGATGCGGGCTCATAAACGCAACCGCTTCGCTAACTCGCTCACCAACTCGTTGAGCTCCTCTGCACAACGATGAAATGCTTCTTGGTCGCCGCCCGCTGGGTCAATAACTTCTTCCCACGATTCGACCTCAAGATCTGCGAGTTGCAGGGCGGCCAGTTGCTCAGCCAAGTTTTTTCCTGGTTGAAGGTGGCGAACCAACCGAGGCAGCGAAGCGGTGCGGCTCGCTGCTTCGGGAAAATGGCGGCGCATCCACGCAATGTGTCCCGGTTCCATCACCACCATCAGGTCGGCATGCACATGGCGTTCATCAAACTGCACGCTGAGATGACCCGGGTCGTCGAGACCCAAATCTCGTAACGCCTGACGGGTACGCAGGCTCATGGGTTGGCCTTCAAGAACCAGCGTCCCGGCGCTTAACGGTTGGGCCTCAGGCATCTGTTGGGCGTACATGGCACGAGCCATAACCGATCGGGCGGCATTACCGGTGCAAACAAAACACACCACCGGTTGCTGGCTCATGCACTGCCCATGGAACGCATATCCAAACTGATAAACAAAGCCTCGGCTTCGGCGGTGACCTCGCCGTTGGCCACACACTGGGCTCGGGCGGTGAGGCGGCTACCTTGGTGATGCTCGACCCAGGCCTCGAAACGCAGATCAGTATTTATTGGCGTAGGCCGACGATAGCGCACGGTGAGTTTGCCGGTCACCGAACCCGAGGCTCCGGCGGTGGCCAACACCCCAGAGAGCACATCGTCAAACACTGCGGCCACCATGCCGCCATGCACGGTACGCGGTGGCCCTTCTCGCTCAGAACCCAAACAAAGCATGCCCACTATCCGCTTCGACCCATCTGCTTGACTTTCCTCGCTCATGGTTATTGGAGGAGCCAAAGGGTTATGGCCGCCACGAAACAGCGAATGCTGTCGATACTCTTTTTGAAGTTTGGCGGCTGTTTCGTCATCGGCGTCAACGTCTACTTCGTACCAACGAAGGCGCACCGGGCCGTCCAACACTTTGCGAGCTTGAGCGACGAACTTGGCCGCCTCGACCAACGCTTGGTCTGTGGAGTCTCGCTGGTTGAGGTCAGCGATAAGGCTGCGTACTTGGTCAGCCACCTCGGCACCGGGGCTGTTTTGTGTTGGCTGATTTAGCATTCGCTTAGTCTGGCAGATGCACAGCAAAATCAAATCCCGACAAAAATAGTCGTATTTAGGTTGCGTTGAGTTTTCATTGTGATTACAGTCTTTTCTTAATCCCGACTAAATCACTCAGGTTTAAGGAATTGCACCATGGAAACCATCACAACGGTAAACATTCGACGCACCCCGGCCCTTAACGCCACCGAAATTGAAAAACTCAACACCCAATACGAAACCGCCCACCCCTGCGAAATCATTACCTGGGCCCAACAAAACTTCGGCCACAACCTCGCCCTCACCACCTCATTTTCCGACACCCTCCTCATCGACCTCGCCCTCAAAGTCGACCCCGACCTCGAAGTCATCTTCTTAGATACCGGCTACCACTTTTCCCAAACCCTCCAAACCCTCCGCCAAGCACAAAAACGCTACCGCATCAACCTGCGAGTAATACGGCCCCAACCCCCAGCCGCCGACCTCTGGGCCGCCGACACCGACCAATGCTGCAACCAACGCAAAGTCGAACCCCTCAACCAAGCCCTCGCCGACAAAACCGCATGGCTCTCCGGGTTACGCCGCACCGACAGCCCCCAGCGAGCACACACCCCAATTATTGAACAAGACCGACGCGGGCTCATCAAAATAAACCCCCTCGCCGCTTGGCCAGAAAAAGACCTCACCGAATACTGGGAACAAAACAATATTTTGACCAACCCCCTCACCGCTGAGGGCTACTCATCTATCGGTTGCTGGCCCTGCACCGAACGACCAGCAGAGAACGAAGACCTCCGCAGCGGCCGCTGGACCTCCAGCAACAAAACAGAATGCGGAATCCACCTCTAACCATGACCTCCCCCACCCCCTACCCCATCAACCTCAACCTCCAAAACCGCCCCGTACTCTTAGTCGGTGCCGGGCCAGTCGCCGCCCGCAAAAGCATTGAACTCCTCCAAGCGGGTGCCGCCCTCACCGTGGTAGCACCCCGCGCCGTACCCGCCATAGCCAACCACCCAAACCTGCGCTGGCACCAACGCCCCTACCAACGCGGAGAAGTGGCCTCCTACCGGCTCGCCCTCACCGCCACCGGCCACCCAGAAATAGATGCCCAAGTTCACCAAGACGCCGAAGCAGCCGGAATATGGGTAAACAGCGCCGACGATCTCCCCAACTGCAACTACACCCTGCCCGCCATCACCCGTCAAGGACGCCTCCAAATAACCATCTCCACCGAAGGCCAAAGCCCAGCCATCGCCACCTGGCTACGCAAACGCCTCGACCAACAAATCGGCGCCGAACACACCGCACTCTTAGACCTCGCCCACGAAACCCGCAACGAAATGAAAACCCAATTAGGCAGCAGTGAATCCCCCGGATGGGCCGCCGCCCTTGACACCACCTTCGCCCTCCTCTGCCGTGGCCAACACCCCCAAGCGCGCATCTACCTACGCCACGCCGTGGGTTTAGATTCCGTGGGCCTAGACCAAGTCGCAGCAGCCTCATGACCGTACATTTAGTAGGCGCCGGCCCCGGCAGCGCCGACCTTCTCACCATACGAGCCGCCAAACTCTTAGCCCGCGCCGACATTGTTGTCTACGACCGACTCATCGACCCCGACGTGCTGGCCCTCATCGCCCCCTGGGCCGAACTCATCGACGTCGGAAAAACCCCCGGCAGTAAAATCAACAACCAAGACCACATCAACCACGTGCTGATCACCGCCAGCCAGCGAGCCGAAACCGTCGTGCGCCTCAAAGGAGGCGACCCCTTCGTCTTCGGCCGCGGCGGAGAAGAAGCCCTCGCCCTACGAGCCGCCGGAGCTGAAGTAACCGAAGTACCCGGCATAACCTCAGCCATCGCCGGGCCCGCCGCCGCCGGCATTCCGGTCACCCAACGCGGGTACTCCAGCGGGTTCACCGTCATCACCGGCCACCAAGACCCCGCCACCGGCCAGCCCATCAACTGGAAAGCAGCTGCCCAACTGGGCACCACCCTGATCATCCTCATGGGCGCCTCCAGAACTGTTGCCTTAGCCCAACAACTTCAAGACGGCGGACTCGCCCCCGACACCCCAGTAGCGGCCATCCGCTCCGCCACCACCGACCAACAAGAAATACGCCGCACCACGCTGGCTGAACTCCCCGGAGTACCGGTAAAAGCCCCCAGCGTGTTGGTCATCGGTGCCGTAGCGGCCCTCGAAGTCACCGACACCCACCTGCATCAACTCACCGACCACCTGTCTACCTCTGGAGACCCAAAATGAACCCACCCCAGGCCACCCTCACCCCCTTAGACCCCGCCATCGAGGCAGACATAGTCAAGTTCGAAGAAATGCTGGCCCTCTACCACGCCGACCAACTCGACCCCGATGTCTTTCGGGTATTTCGCCTCAACAACGGCATCTACGGCCAACGACAAGGCGGCACCAACCACATGGTGCGCGTCAAAGTGCCCTACGGCTCAATGACCGCCGACCAACTCGACCTCCTCGGCGCAGTTGTTGAAGAACACAGCCGCGGTTGGGGGCACATCACCACCCGACAAAACCTACAATTCCATTTTGTGCAACTCGACGACATCCCCCTCGTTATGCGCAAACTGGCCACCGTGGGGCTCTCTACCCGAGAGGCCTGCGGCGACACCGTACGCAACGTGCAAGGCTGCCACCTGGCCGGCGCCTGCCCTTACGAAGTTCTCGACATAAGCGCCTGGGCCGAAGCCGTACACCAGCATTTTCTGCGCAACCCACTCGCCCAACGCATGCCCCGAAAGTTCAAAATCAACTTCTCAGGTTGCGACACCGACTGCGGCCAAGCCATGTTCAACGACGTCGGGGTCATCGCCGCCAAACGCACCGCCGAAGACGGTCAGATCGAACACGGTTTTCGCGTCTTCGTAGCCGGCGGGTTAGGCACCACACCATTTGCCGCCTTGGCCCTCGAAGAGTTCACCAGTCGCCAAGACCTGCTGCCAACTATTGAATCCGTACTGCGGGTCTTTGACCAAACCGGCAACCGCGACAACAAACTCCGGGCCCGCATGAAATGGGTAGTCGAACACCTCGGCATAGAAGAAGTACGTAAACAAGTTTTCTCTATCCGGAAACTCCTCCCTGCCTCGGCGACCTGGCCCGGCGGTATCCCCGCGGTGGTCACAGAATTAGGCGACACCCCGGCCGGCCAAGACAGCGACCAAACACCCACCCTTATCGGCCAAGGAGTAGCCGTAACTCTCGGCCCCGGCACCCCCTACGACCGGTGGGTAAAAGCCAACGTGGTGCGAGGCGCAGCAAACGGAACCGTCTCGGCCTACGCCTGGTGCGAACTCGGCGACATTACCGGCCACCAATTTCGCGCCCTCGCCGGAGTAGTGCGCAAATTCACCGGCGACATTCGAGTCACCAACCGGCAAAACTTTGTCTTGCGCGGGCTCAACGAAAGCCAACTCCCCGAACTCTACCAAGACCTCTTAACCGCCAACATGGCCCAACCAGGCGCCGAACTAGTACGCGATGTGGTGGCCTGCCCCGGCGCCGACACCTGCAACCTGGCCGTCACACAAAGCCGCGGCTTAGCCAAAGCAATCGACCAAGCCCTCGAAGAAGCCGGCCTGGCCGACGTGGGCGGCGTGCGCATAAACATTTCCGGATGCCCCAACAGTTGCGGACAACACCACACCGCCGACATCGGTTTCTTCGGCGCCGAACGCCGAGCCCACGGACAATCAGCCCCCGGCTACCAAATGCTGCTCGGCGGCTACGTCGGCCAAGAACAAATTCACTTTGGCACCAAAGCCCTGCGACTCCCCGCCCGCAATGCCCCTCAAGCCGTAGTGCGGGTCATGCGCCAATTTGTCGGCGAACGCCTCGCCGCAGAAACCTTCCGCCAGTGGATAGACCGAGTCGGCGGGGTGACAGAAATAACTAAAGGCCTGCGAGATCTTGACCAGTTCCCTCTGCCCACCGAAGGGCCCGAGTTCTACACCGACTTTGACGAAACCGACCCCTATGTAGCAGAAGTCGGCGACTCAGAATGCGCCACCTAACCGCCTGATACCGGTTTAGGCGGCGCCGGTCGGGCAGACTCTATTTATGGCCGTAAAACATGTTGGCGAAGATGCTCCTGCTTACGGAGTCATAGAGCAGGTTTCCCCATTAGTGCGCCGGGTTATGGCCCAAAACCCTTCAGTGTTTACCTACCACGGCACCGGCACTTTTATTGTGGGGCCACCTTCAGGTGGGTCGGTGGCCATTGTTGACCCCGGGCCCGACGACGACGAACATGTGGCCGCTTTGCTGGCTGCCGTAAAAGGCCAAACGGTCAGCCATTTGTTGATCACCCACACCCACCCCGACCACTCCCCCGCAGCAGCAGCCGTAAAAAAAGCCACCGGAGCCCCCACCTGGGGTTACGGCCCCCACCCGCAAGCAGCCATCGACGCCCACCAAAAACGTGTAGCACAAGCAATAGCCGACGGAGAAAAACCCGAAGCCTCAGACGGCGAAGGAGCAGGCGACCAAGACTTCGTGCCCGACCATTTAGTCACCGATGGGCAAATCATTGCCGGCCCCGGGTACACCTTCGAAGCCCTCCACACCCCCGGGCACATCTCAAACCACCTGTGCTTTGCCTTTCAAGAAGAGGCCACACTTTTTTCTGGCGACCACGTCATGGGGTGGTCCACCACGGTGATCCCCGCACCCGACGGCGACCTCAACGATTACTTGGCCAACCTGCGGCGGCTATTAACCCGAGACGAAACGCTGTACCGCCCCACCCACGGGCCAGCCATCACCGAACCAGTGAGTTACGTAGCCGACCTCATTGCCCACCGCGAAGCCCGCAGCGAACAAATATTGGCCGGCCTGACCGACGGGCCCCGCACCATCATGTCGCTGGTGACCGAGATGTACGCCCACGTCGACGAAAAGCTTCACAAACCAGCCGCTGCCTCGGTATATGCCCACCTGTTGGCTTTAAAAACCACCAACAAAGTCACCGCCAACGACCCCACCGACCCCGAAGCCCCCTGGTCGCTTACCTAAACACCCAGGACGAACCCGAGACATTTTTACCTCTTGCCAATAGATGGGGACTGTCCCCATATGTCGGTCAATGGCTTAGGCCGGGGTGTAAGCGCAAGGCAAATGCTTGATGCCATTAACGAAACCCGAACGCAAACGGTCCGGTTCGGCCGTGGTGTGAATATCCGGCAAACGAGTTAAGAGTTCTCGAAAAATCACCGAGATTTCACGACGAGCCAAATGGGCCCCCAAACAAAAATGCGGCCCCGGCCCACCAAAACCCACGTGCGGATTCGGGTCGCGGCGCACATCAAAAACATCCGGGTTCTCAAACACCGCACTGTCCCGGTTGGCCGAGTTGTACCACAAAACAATTTTGTCACCGGCAGAAAACTCGTGGCCACCCAACATCGCCCCATCGGTAGTCACCGTGCGACGAAAATGAATAACCGGCGACGCCATACGCACAATCTCTTCTACCGCCGACGGCGTAACACCCTCAATATCGTTCAACCAAATCGCTCGCTGCTCGGGGTTTTGCGTCAGATACTCCAACCCCCACGAAATAGCGGTACGGGTTGTTTCGTTACCCGCCACGCACAGCAACACAAAAAATGACGCCAACTCTTCTTTCGTTAACCTCTCGCCATCAACCTCGGCGTTGACCAACAGCGACGTTAAATCTGTACCGTCCCCGCCCCGGCGAGCCTCCGCCGTTTCGTTCATGATCTCCGCCAAACCCGCCCCGGCCATCAAAAAAGCCTCCAACGGGTTGGCCTCCGGGTCGATGTACTCCGGGTCACCGTTACTCAAAACAATATTGCTTAGCTGAAACACCTCGTCGTAACGGTCAGGGTCGATACCCATCATGTCGCAAATAATGACCAAAGGCAGACGACTGGCTACCTCCGTTACAAAATCGCACTCCCCCAACCCGGCAATACGATCCACCACCTCAGTAGCGGTGCGCTCCACCCCTTCCATCAACGAAGTCATCATGCGCGGGGTAAAACCCGCCGACACGATCTTACGAAAACGAGCGTGCCTAGGGTCGTCCATGTTGATCATGGACCCAAAAAACTCGTTGAACTCCGGTGGGACATCTGGAATATTTACCCCACTACCCGAACAAAAAAGCTGCGGGTTTTTGCTGGCCTCAATAACGTCGGCATGGCGAGTAATAGCCCAATACCCCGGGCCAGGTGGCAAATACGGGGTAACGGCCTCCTCGAAAAACCGGACGGAATCTTCGTTGCGCAAAGTGTTGAAAGCCGCCACCCGATCTTCCATGGGCAACGCCCAAAACTCATCTAGACCCGAAAGATTAATTTGCCCAAGTTTCATAAACCGACCCTAACGCCCAATCGTCAACCACTACTCATTCGGAATCGCCCTCTTCGAGAAGCGACGGGTTACGACCGGCCAGCAAATCAGCAAACCTGCGCTGAGCTTGCGGCACCGTCACCTCATGAGTAAAGACCCAAAAACGATCAGCCAAAATTGCTTCCACCACCGCATCGGCCACCAAAGAAGGGGCAATGCCCCTGGTATCTAGTAACTCCCGCAACATCGGCTGCAAAGCGTCATGGGCCTCATCGACCTCCACCCAATCTGGACGCAACCGCGCCGCATCAAAAATTTCTGTACTCACCAACTCCGGGCATAAACACGACACCCCCACCGGCGAATCAACCAACTCTCGATAAAGCGATTCCGACAAACCCACCACCGCATGCTTAGTAGCGCAATACATGCCCAACACTTCGGTAGTCATCAAACCAGCCTGCGAAGCCGTATTAATAATGTGACCCTCCCCCTGAGCCACCATCAACGGGCCAAAAGTCGTCACCCCGTAAGCCACCCCCAAAACATTTACCCCCACCGTCCACTGCCACTCTTCGGCGGTGACCCCCAACATGGGGCCCGCCGGAGCAATACCCGCGTTATTACACAACACATGCGCCGCACCAAACTGCTCAACTGTCGCATCAGCCAAAGCCTGCACCGCCGCCGGGTCAGTGACGTCACAAAGCACACCCAACACGGCCGCCCCCGATGCCTCAAGCCGAGTGGCTTGAGCCGACAAAGCATTTTCATCTACATCGGCCATGACCACCTTCATGCCTTGCGCCACAAACGCTTCGGTCATAGCCAGACCAATCCCACTGGCCGCCCCGGTCACTACCGCTACTTTATTTTTTAAATCTTTCATGTGGCCTCCTTGCCTCTACGCAGATTTAGCACACCGAACTAGCCGAACAAGCATCGGTCGGGGTACGGTCGTGTATGCCCGGCCCCTTAGATGGAATAAAAATAGTCGAACTCTCCGTAGCCATTACCGGCCCCCTGGCCGCCGGCATTTTGGTAGACCAAGGAGCGGAGTGCATCAAAATTGAGCGCGGACCAGGTGGCGACATCTTGCGCCACTTAGGCTGCAAGATCCAAGACATTTCGTCCAGTTTTCAGATATGCAACCGCGGCAAACGCTCCGTTGTCTTAGACCTCAGCCGGGCCGAAGGCCTAGCAATCACCAAAGACCTCATAGCCAAAGCCGATGTGGTTATCCAAAACTATCGACCCGGAGTAGCCGAACGCCTCGGCGTGGCTTACTCAGATGTCGTGGCCTACAACCCTGAAGTTATTTACGCCGACCTCAGCGGTTTTGGCCCCACCGGCCCCCACGCCAGTCGGCGGGTCTACGACACAGCCATCCAGGCCGCCTCAGGGTTAGCCGACAACCAAACCGGCCTCAACGATGAAAAACCAGTATTCCTGCGCCAACTCATAGCGGACAAACTCACCGCCCACACTATGAGCCAAGCCATAACTGCTGCGCTCTTTGCCCGCTCCCGAGGCACCGGAGGCCAACGCATTGAACTCTCAATGCTTGATGCAGCCATCGCCTTTTTGTTTGTCGACGGTGCCGACCACGAAATCTTGCTCGACGCCGACCACTCCGGAACACAATCCATGACCGCAGCAAATACGCCCATCCCTCTGGCCGACGGCCACGTAGCGGTCGCCGTACCCGACAACACCGGTTTTCACGGACTCGCCGATGCTTTCGGTGTAGACAGTTCAGACCCCGACCTGACCAACCTCAGCGACCGGTTGCAAAACCTTGACAAGGCCCGGGAAATACGCAAACAAGTCATGGAGAATGCCTTAACGGTCACCGTTGAAGAAGCCACGGAAGCCCTCGATGCCCGAGGCGTGCCGTTTGGCATCATCCGCCAAGTTGAAGAAGTTGCCGACGATCCACAGGTCGAAGCCAACCAAACTTTTGTCGCCCACACTCACCCCACAGCAGGTCGGGTCAACCAGCCCCGACCGCCAGCGGTTTTTCACGGCACCCCAGTGACTTTACGCGAACATTCTGCCCCAACCTTGGGCCAACACACCGACGAAGTAGTGACCGAAACCGGGCGAGCCGACCAAATCGCCGCCCTCAGAAAAGCCGGAGTTATCGCATGATCGAAGAAAACGACCTCAAGCGTTACGACAGTTGGAACAAACACCACGCCCTGCACGGCACAACCGAACTCATCCCTGCCGCCACCGTAGTTATTTTGCGAGACCAAGAAGAGGGCCTCGAAGTGCTCATGTTGCGTAAAAATTCCAAAATCGCTTTCGGTGGGGCCTGGGTGTTCCCCGGCGGGCGCATCGACCCCGAAGACCAAGTAACCGGTGCCGACGGGTCAGTAGACGACCTGGCCACCGCCTCGGCCGCTGCGGCACGCGAAGCCGCCGAAGAAGCCGACATCACCGTCGACGCAGAAAACTTAGTGTGGTTCGCCCACTGGACACCCCCGCCTATTACCCCCAAACGTTACGCCACTTTCTTTCTGGCCGCCCGATCGGCTGCCGGAAATGCCGGCGAAGTGGCCATAGACCACGGCGAAATAACCGAACACGAATGGATGCGCCCCCAAGACGCCTTAACCCGCCGCGACCAAGGGGACATAGAACTGGTAGTCCCCACCTGGATGACCCTCACCTTGTTGACCCGCTTTACCAACGTTGACCAAGCCCTAGTCGCACTCGACGACATGGACCCCATATTCTATCTAACCCACATGGCTCGCACCGACAACGGCCCGGTGGCCATGTGGGAAGGCGACGCTGGCTACGACGCCACCGACTCATCAATACCCGGTGCCCGTCACCGTTTGACCTTGGGCAAAGAGCGCTTTGTTTTTGAACAAACCACCGACTAGCGCCCAGCCGCCTAAAATCAGGGTGTGAACACCACCACGCCCCTCAGCGGGCTCACCGCTGCCCAAGTAACCCAACGAGTAACCGACGGCCGCACCAACGATGTGCCTGACGCTCCGGTGCGCACCACCACCGAAATCATCCGGACCAACGTACTGACCCCGGTCAACGCCATCATGGGGTCGCTGCTGGTGCTCATTTTGGTGGCCGGTTTTGCCAGCGACGCTTTGTTTGCCGGAGTGATTATTTCCAACAGCGTGATCGGTATTTTTCAAGAACTCAAAGCCCGCAACACCCTCAACGCTTTAGCCGTGTTATCGGCACCACAAGCACGGGTAGTGCGAGACGGCGAAGTTAGCGAACTACCGGTTTCTGAAGTGGTAGCCGATGACCTTTTAGCTTTATTGCCGGGTGACCAAATTGTGGTCGATGGGCAAATCCTCGACGGTTTGGGTTTAGAAATTGACGAATCGTTGCTCACCGGTGAAGCCGACCCGGTAGAAAAAACCACCGGCGACGAAGTGCTCTCGGGCAGTTTTGTCTCCGCAGGGTCGGGCCACTACCAAGCCACCCGCATCGGTGCCGAGGCCTACGCTGTGTCGCTGGCCGAAGAAGCCCGCCAATTCAAACTGGCCGACAGCGAGCTCCGAAAAGGCGTCAACACCATCTTGCGGTGGCTGAGTTTCATTATCCCGCCTGCCTCTTTGCTGCTTTTGTTGCGCCTGCTCATGGAAGAAGACGAAGCCTCTGAAGCCTTACGGGGCATGGTGGCCGCTGCGGTGGCCATGGTGCCCGACGGCTTGGTGCTGCTGACCAGCCTGTCATTCATTGTGGGGGTCATTGCTTTAGCCCGCCGCCAAGCCTTGGCCAAAGAACTCGCCACCGTAGAATTACTGGCCCGCGTCGATGTACTCTGCCTCGACAAAACCGGCACCATCACCACCGGAGACATTTCTTACGCCGGGCTTGAAGCCTTAGGAAGCGCTGACCCAAAAGCCGCTTTGGGTGCCATGGCCGCCGCCGACCCGCACCCCAACCCCACCTTGCAAGCCATCGCTGCCGCTCACCCCAACCCCGGGTGGACCGCCGCCGCCCTGCTGCCATTTTCTTCAGCCCGCAAATGGGCGGTCACCGACTTTGGCCCCCACGGGGTATTCCATTTAGGGGCACCAGACATTTTGTTGAGCGAAGAAGCCACCGACCTGCGCCAACAAGTAGTAGCCCACGCCGAACAAGGCCGGCGCGTGCTGGTACTTACCCACTGCACCGAATCGGGCGCCGACTTAGAAACCTTGCCCGGCCAGCGCACCCCCCTTGCTTTCGTACTCTTAGAAGACACCGTCAAGCCCGATGCCCCAGAAATCCTTGGTTACCTCGCTGACCAAGGCATCACCTTGAAAGTTATTTCTGGGGATCACCCCTCAACGGTGGCCGCCGTGGCTCGCCGAGCCGGCATAGCCAACGCCGACACCGGTTTTGATGCTCGCGACCTGCCCCAAGACCCCGAAGAGTTGGCCAAAGTTTTAGCCAACCACACTGTTTTTGGTCGCGTCACCCCGCATCAAAAACGAGCCATGGTGGCCGCCCTGCAATCTAGTGGCCACACGGTCGCCATGACCGGCGACGGGGTAAACGACGTGCTGGCGCTCAAAGACGCCGACATGGGTATCGCCATGGGCTCCGGCAGTTCTGCTACTCGAGCAGTAGCCCAATTGGTGTTGCTCGATGACCGGTTTGCCACCCTGCCCCGGGTGCTCAGCGAAGGCCGCCGGGTAATCAACAACATTGAGCGAGTAGCCAACCTATTTATTACCAAAGCCACCTATGCGGTGCTACTTACCGTACTTGTTGGTTTGCTGGGCAGCCCGTTTCCTTTCTTACCCAAACAACTCACTTTGATCGGCACATTTTCGATCGGTTTACCCGGGTTCTTTTTAGCCTTAGCGCCCGACACCAGTTTGGTGCGTCCAGGGTTTTTGCCGCGAGTACTGCGTTTTTCGTTACCGGCTGGGGTGGCCGCCGGCTTGGCCACGTTTGTGGGCTACGAGATAGTGCGGGCCAGCAGCGCCACCTTGGATGAAGCCCGAACAGCAGCCACCATCATTTTGCTGGCCACCGGATTGAGTATTTTGTTGTCTATCAGCCGCCCGCTACTGCGCTGGAAGGTCGCCTTGGTGGCCGCCATGGGGCTGGCCTACGTGGGGATCATGCTTAGCGCCTCGGCTCGAGAGTTTTTTGAATTGGCTTCACCGCCCACCAGCATGTGGTGGGTCATTGCATTATGCGCAGGCCTTGGTTCGTTGGCGGTTGCTTTAGTCCCCCGTTTTTTTGTCAACCCACAAGAGTAAGGTTCTCTGTCAGAGAGATGGAGTCACAAAATGTCCGATGAACACATCAGTTTGTTCGCTACGGCGACTGCTCAATTCAACCGTGGAGCCGACCTGGTTGGCCTCTCCGATGATTTGCGTTGCATTATGTCGCAACCAAAAAATGAGATCATCGTCAACTTTCCTGTTTTGATGGATGACGGCAACTACCGGGTTTTCCGTGGCTACCGCATTCAACACAACAATTTGCTTGGGCCTTTCAAAGGGGGCATGCGTTTTAGTCCCTTGGTGAACCTTGATGAGGTAAAGGCCTTGGCCTCGTGGATGACTTGGAAATCCGCTTTGTGTGACATTCCTTTTGGGGGCGCTAAAGGCGGCATCACCTTTAACCCGTGGGACCACAGCACCGGCGAATTGGAACGCATTGTGCGGCGCTTCACCCACAGTTTGAGCACCAACATCGGGCCCGACCACGATATTCCGGCACCCGACATGGGCTCGAATGCGCAGTCCATGGTGTGGATGATGGATACCTACGCTAATTCCACCGGGGCCTCGGAGCGCCAAAACGTAAAACGGATTGTTACCGGTAAAACGTTAGAAACCGGCGGCAGCCCTGGACGAGAAAAAGCCACGGGCCAAGGCGTGGTATTTTGTTTACAACACTGGGCCGACGAAGTGGGGTTTGATTTGTCAAGCGCCACCGTAGCCATACAGGGTTGGGGCAACGTGGGAAGCGCCACAGGCCGTATTTTGCAGGTCCATGGGGCACAGGTTTTGGCCGCTTCTGACCATGCGGGAGCCATTGCTAACCCCGAAGGCATCGATGCTTTTGACCTCACCGACTGGGTACAAGAACATGGTTCGGTAAAAGGTTTCCCCCAAGCCGAGGCCATAGACCCCGCCGATTTGTGGTCTCAGGATGTAGATATTTTGATTCCGGCCGCTTTAGAAAATCAGGTCACTTCAGAAAACGCTGGATCAATCAAAGCCCAGGTAATTGTGGAAGCAGCCAACGGCCCCACCACTTTGGCTGCCGAAGATATTTTGGCCGAACGAGGCATAGATATTTTGCCGGACATTTTGGTTAACGCCGGTGGCGTGGTGGTGTCTTACTTTGAATGGCTGCAGAACCGTTCGGCACAACGCTGGGATATTGACGACGTGGATTTCAAACTGCGAGAGATTTTATGGTCGGCCAGCGATGCGGTGGTGGCCATTCGTCAAGAACTCGGTATCGCGTCTCGGCGTGATGCGGCCTACGCCGTGGCTTTACGCCGGCTCGAGAAGGTGTACCAGCAGCGGGGAATTTTCCCCTAACTCAGGCTGGTTGATCAGCCGGTTTTGAAAAGTGCAGCGGCGGCTCGTTGAGCGGCGACCTGGCGGCGACCGATGATAGGTGTGGTGGGAGCGAACCCGGCGGTGGCTCGTTCGGACTCTGATTCGCCACCCCAGAAACCGAGTTCACGATTGGTGCGTGCGTAGGTTTTGCAGGGGTCCATGGAAGCGCATTCGGCGCATACTTGTCGAGCTTTGGCCTCGCGGCGCACTCGAGCTTCGGGACGTTCGGCGAAAGGAGCGAAGAATATTTTGCTTTCACCGCGGCAACTGCCATTGTCTATCCAACTCATGGTGGGGTATTCCTTTGGCATGGTGACTGCTACTTCGGTCATTTCCCTACTCCTTGCTGAAACCACCCGTGTCGGCTCCCTCGTCCAGCAACATTGAAGGTAGGCAATATTTAGCGCGAAGTAAAGCAATTGATAATGATTGTTATTGAATTACAGTATCTTTTTTACAGATAGTACAGTGAGGCCCTGATACCTCCCTACGATTACTCCCCGGTAGTAACAACCAGTTACCGGTCGGTAGCCACCACGCCACGGTCGATAAGTCCGCCAATAACCGCCGACCCTAGGCCCAAATCCTCAGCCAAAATTTGTTCCGTGTGCTGACCCAAACGCGGCGCCGTAGCCGCCCCCCGCTCAACCCCCGCAAAAGCCAACGGCGAACCAGGCACCAGGTGCTGGCCCACCCCCGGTTGATTCAAATCAGCAAACATCGGGTTGGCCGTCGAACACCGTGGGTCTTCTTGCGGCAACTGCGCAAACGTTCGATACGGCCCCCAACACACCCCATGAGCATCAAGCGCCTCCGCCACCTCGCTCAAGGTTCGACCAGCAAACCACGGGCCGAATACCGTTCGCAAATCTTCACGGGCCAAAAAGCGCTGCCCCTCATCAGAAAAATCCACCCCCAACGAAACCGACAATGCAGCCACCGCATCAACCGTTTCGGTAGCCGCCTGCAACCCTCGCCACTGCTTCGGGCTAATAGCCACCACCATGACACGCCGGCCATCGCTCGTAGTAAAGTCCGTGCCATACGCCCCATAAAGGTCGTTGCCAATAGGTTGACGCTCCGTGCCATTAATTTGCGCCTCAGCCAAATTACCCAACATGCCCACCGTGGCCAACGCCACATCAGCCAACGCCAACGCCACCAACGAACCCTGACCAGTTCGCGTGCGCTGGCGATCAGCAGCCAACAACCCAACCGCCGCCATCTGCCCACACATTAAATCCCACGCCGGCACCACATTATTAACAGGACGCTGATCATCAGCAAAACCAGTAGCTGCCGGATACCCCACCGCACAATTCACCGTGTAATCCACCGCCGTAGTGCCATCGTGACTACCCGTAATAGCCACCATCACTAAATCCTTTTTGCGCTGACTAAGGCGGTCATAAGACATCCACCCGCCCGCCGGAAAGTTCGTCAAAAAATTACCCGCCCCAGCAATCAACTCGGTGAGTAATTCTTGAGCTTCGGGGTCTCGCAAGTTGACCGCCAACGAACGTTTACCTTTGTTTAAACCGTTCCAATACAAGCTCACCCCGTCGCCGGTAAGCGGCCAGCGCTGATGATCTATCCCACCACCTAAGGCATCAAAACGTATGACATCAGCGCCCAATTGCGCCAAAGTCATACCGCCCGAAGGGGCAGCCACAAAAGCCGACCCCTCCACTACCCGCAGGCCGTCTAAAGGCCGAACCACCGTTAACTCAACGCGGCAATATCTGCCAACAAGTCATCAGCATGCTGATCCAATGTTTTGGACTCATTCAAGTCGTAGGTCTTAGCAATAGTGCCGTCCGGGGCAATGAGATAAGTAATGCGCTGCGGATAATCAGAAAACGGGGTGCCCGCAGGACGCTCCGCTTCATAAGCCGCACCCATAACCCGGTCGGGGTCTGACAACAAGGCGTAGCCAAAACCCTCCGCATCAGCGAAAGTTTTTTGTTCTTCAACGGTGTCAAAACTGACGCCAACGGCCACCGCATTGGCGGCCGTAAATTCGGAGGCTCGATCACGGAGCCCCCCTCCTTGAATCGTTCAACCAGGGGTACTGGCTTTGGGGTACCACCAAAGGGCCACCCACTTACCGGCCAGATCACCCGAACTCACGGTGCTGCCGTGCTGATCAGGCGCCGAAAAAGCCGGCGCTGCACTCCCTACTTCAAGCATATTTTCCTCCAAAAGTTTCGAACAGCCAAGACCCTAGTGCAACGCAGCCAAGCAACAGCAACTAGCGGACGCGTAAGGCGATACCCCTCCCTCAACGCCCGCTTCGGAAAGAAGTGAACAACAAGGTTAGGCTGCCCCTACCGGCCGGTAACCCACCGGACCAAAAAACGAGGAGACCCCCCATGCCCGAAGCAGTAATCGTCGCCACCGCCCGCACCCCCATAGGCCGAGCCGTCAAAGGCAGCCTCCCCGACGCCCGCCCCGACGACATGTCAGGTTTCATCGTGGACGCTTTGCTCAACAAAGTCCCCGACCTGCCCCGCAACGAAATTGAAGACGTCATCTGGGGCACCGCCCAACCCGGCGGCGAACAAGGCTTCAACCTTGGTCGCGTGGTCAGCTTGCTGGCCGGCCTCGAAGCCCCCGGCGTAACCGTAAACCGCTACTGCTCCTCATCGTTGCAAACCATCCGCATGGCCGCCCACGCCATCATGGCCGGTGAAGGCGACGCCTTTGTCTCAGGTGGCGTGGACTGCGTCAGCCGCTTCATGTATGGAGCTGCCGACACCGCTACCCACAACGAAAACTTTGCCGCCGCCGAAGCCCGCAGCGCCGAACGCAGCGCCGAAGGTGCCGCCCCTTGGTCGCCCCTAGAAGGCAGCTTGCCTGACCTTTACATCGCTATGGGTCAAACCGCCGAAAACGTAGCGGAATCCCGTGGCATTTCTCGTCAAGCCCAAGACGAGTGGGGCGTACAGTCGCAAAACCGGGCCGAAGACGCCCTCAACCGTGGTTTCTTCGAACGAGAAATCAGCCCCTACACCCTGCCCGACGGCACGGTAGTTTCTGTCGATGACGGTATTCGCCCCGGCACCACCTACGAAAAAGTGTCGCAACTGAACCCCGTGTTCCGCCCCGACGGCACAGTGACCGCCGGCAACGCCTGCCCCCTCAACGACGGCGCAGCAGCCGTAGTAGTAATGAGCGACACCCGGGCCGCCGAGTTGGGCCTCAAACCACTGGCCCGCATTATTTCATCCGGCGTGTCAGCCCTTAACCCAGAAATCATGGGCTTAGGGCCCATCGAAGCCATCACCCAAGCTTTGGGGCGAGCCAACATGTCGGTCAGCGACATCGATTTGTTCGAAATCAACGAAGCCTTCGCCGCTCAGGTACTGGGTTCTGCTGACGAACTGGGTATTCCCTACGACAGGCTCAACGTAAACGGTGGCGCTATCGCCTTGGGTCACCCCTTTGGCTGCACCGGCGCTCGCATCATGACCACCCTGCTTAATGGCCTCGAGGATTCTGACAAAGAATTCGGTGTGGAGTCCATGTGTGTAGGCGGCGGCCAAGGCATGGCCATGGTTGTCCAACGCCTGAACTAACCCGCAACGCAAAAGCCCCCCCAATGGGTGGGGGGCTTTTGTTGTTTGTGCCTAAGTTGCTTAGCCTTGGCCACCCGAAGCATCCTGAACGGACACCTTGCCGGCGCTGATCCACGGCATCATGGCACGAAGCTCGGTGCCCACCTTTTCAATACGGTGCTGGCGGCCCTCTTCTTCCATGGCGTAGAAGTTCTTACGACCCGAACGAGCTTCGGCTACCCACTCCTCAGCAAACTGCCCCGACTGAATCTCGTCCAAAATCTGTTTCATAGTGGCCCGCACGCTGTCATCAATAACCCGAGGTCCACGGGTCAAATCGCCGTACTCGGCGGTATCTGACACCGAGTAACGCATGCCGCCAATTCCTTGTTCGTACATGAGGTCCACAATCAACTTCAATTCGTGCAAGCACTCGAAGTAGCAGATCTCTGGCTGATAACCAGCGTCTACCAAAGTGTCGAAAGCGCTACGCACCAACTCGGTGACCCCGCCACACAACACCACCTGCTCACCGAACAAATCGGTTTCGCATTCCTCAGTAAAGGTGGTTTCAATAACCCCGGCTCGAGCGCCACCCACGCCATCGGCGTAAGCCAAAGCGAGGTCCTTAGCGCCACCCGTAGGGTCTTGCTCAACGGCGATCAAACACGGCACACCGCCACCCTCTTCATAAGTACGGCGTACCAAATGGCCAGGGCCCTTCGGGGCAATCATGATCACATCCACATCTTCTGGCGGAGTGATCAAATCAAAACGAATATTAAAGCCATGTGAAAAAGCCAAAGCATCGCCCGGGTTCAGGTTCGGGGCAATGTGCTCTTCGTAAATAGCGGCCTGATCAGTGTCAGGCAACAAAAGCATGATGACATCAGCCCACGCCGAAGCATCCGCCACGGTACGCACCGTCAAACCGGCCTCTTCGGCCTTAGCGACCGAGCTGGACTCCGTACGCAAACCAACGCACACGTTGACCCCGGACTCTTTCAAGTTCAGGGCATGAGCGTGACCCTGCGAGCCATAACCCAAAATTGCCACCTTGCGGTTAGCAATAGCTTCTTTTTTAACATCGCCTTCGTAATAAATATTGGCCATTGTTCTCTCCTGGTTTTCTTTTCAGTTAGTAGTAATTAATCGATTGGTTCGTCAAGGTTAGCTAAAGCCACCCGACCAGTGCGCTGCAAATCTAAAATACCGTACGGGCGAAGGAACTCTTCAAATACGTCAATGCGGTCCGGGGTACCGACCAGCGAAAGCATCATGGCATCAATACCCACGCTCATCACTTTGCCACCGGCGCGATCCAGTTTTTCTACAATGTCGTCCCGATGGTCTGGTTCCACCGTCACCGTGACCAACATGAGCTCACGCTCCACCGCATGACCAGGCTGCAAATCTTGAATATGGACCACGTTAATTAACTTGTTGAGCTGATTCACCACTTGTTCCAACGGAGCCGAAGCACCATCAACCACAATAGTGATCCGACTCAAATCTTCATCGTCAATAGGAGCCACCGCCAATGATTTGATGTTGAACGCCCGACGAGCAAACAACGAAGCAACCCGAGCCAAGACACCCGCTTTGTTCTCTACCGTCACCACCAACGTGTGGTTACGGCGCTCAGTTTCCTCAGTCATCGGGGCTGGTCCTCCTGCGAAGGGTGCACCAACAAATCAGAGTTGGTGGTTCCCGAAGCAACCATGGGATACACCTTCTCACGAGCCTCAGTACGGAAATCAATAACCACCGGACGGTCATTAACCTCGTTAGCTTGCGCAATAGCGTTCTCAACCTCGTCGGGATCATCGACCCGCAAAGCAAAACAACCCATAGCTTCGGCCCAACCCTTGTAATCCGGAACATCCTTAGACAAAAAGACTTCAGAATGGCGCTCGTCATAAAACATGTCTTGCCACTGACGCACCATGCCCAAATACGAGTTATTCAACAAAGCCACCTTGATCGGAATATTCTCCACAGTGGCCGTCACCAACTCTTGGGCCGTCATCTGAAAACAACCATCGCCATCAATAGCCCACACCGTTTTATCAGGGCAACCCACTTTAGCCCCAATAGCCGCCGGAATAGAAAAACCCATCGTGCCCAAACCCCCGGAGTTAATCCAAGTGTAAGGATGGTCAAACTTCCAGTACTGGCTGGCCCACATTTGGTGTTGCCCAACCCCCGACGCCACAATGGTGTCATCCGGAGTAGCGTCCCGAAGCTTTTCGATAACGAACTGAGGCTTCAACGCCTCACCAGGCACCGAAGGGTCATAAGTCAACGGGAACCGTTCTTGCCAGCCGCTTATACGCGAACGCCAAGCCTGACGATCGGATTCACCCACTCCCTGAACACGCAACAACTCCACCATGGCTTCAATAGCCACCCGGCAATCACCCTGAATGGCCACATCAGGGCGGCGCACCTTGCCCAACTCGGCAGGGTCAATATCAACATGAATGATCTTGGCATCCACCGCAAACCCGTCAAGGCGGCCCGTTATACGATCATCAAAACGAGAACCCAAAGCAATCAACAAATCAGACTCTTGCATAGCGGTCACCGCAGTGAAATTGCCGTGCATACCTGGCATACCCAAACACAATTCGTGACTATCCGGAAACGCCCCACGAGCCATCAAGGTGGTCACCACATGAAAACCCGTGAGCTCGGCGAGTTCACGCAACGCCTCAGCCGCTCGGGCCTTCAAAATACCGCCGCCCACATAAAGCACCGGGCGTTCTGCTGCTTGCATTAAAGCCACCGCTGCTTGAATAGCCGCCGGTTCTACCGACGTATCCGGGTGATAACCAGGGAGATCCATCTCAACATTGTCGAACCATTCCATCGCCGAATTGGGATTATTAGGGTCAACAATATCTTTAGGAATATCTACCAAAACCGGGCCCGGACGACCCGTAGTCGCAATATGAAAAGCCTCTTTGATAGTGCGAGGAATATCTTGGGCATCGGTCACCAAAAAATTGTGCTTAGTAATACCCGAAGTCATACCCGTGGTATCACACTCCTGAAAAGCATCAGTACCAATAGCACCCGTCGGCACCTGACCAGTAATAACCACCATGGGCACCGAATCAAGGTAAGCATCACATAACGGGGTCACGATATTGGTGGCCGCCGGACCGCTGGTCACCATAGCTACCCCGGGGCGGCCCGTGGCGTGGGCATACCCCTCAGCCATATGGCCCGCGCCTTGTTCATGGCGCACCAAAATATGGCGGATAGACGAATCAATAATGGGGTCATACACCGGCAAAATAGCGCCACCGGGCAGGCCGAACATCACCTCTACACCCTCGAGTTCGAGGGATCGGATGAGGGCTTGACCACCGTCTAACTTCATGCTGGCTCCGGGTTGGGTTGATGGGCAGAAAATGAAACGACCTCCCGAAAGCGGGAGGTCGAGCACACAATCGTCGGCGACGTTGTGTGCCTAAGGCACTACTACGACCTTGGTCGCGAAGTAAATTCCCTGCATAGGCACTAAGTATGGGGCGATGAGAGCCCGGGCCGCAACCCGAGGAGCCCACCGAATGGACAACTTGTCGCCAAGTGAGGCAAGATGTGCCCTCACCACACTATTTAAGGAACTTTCAATGTCGCACAAAGAACTCATTGACCGCCACATGGACGCCATCGTGGCCGGCGATTTAGACACCCTGTTAAGCGACTACGACGACCGTTCGGTCATCGTGTCAGTTATGGGGATCATCGAAGGGCCCAAAGCCATACGCAACATGTTTGAAAACATCCCCGCAGCCAGCTTTGCCGGATACCAAGAAATCAACAACGCTGAACACGACAACACTTACATCGTCACCTGGAAAACCGACATGATGGCGTTCGCCACCGATACCTTCGTCATTGAGGACAACAAAATTTTTCGTCAAACCTTTGCCTTCCACATGGGTTAATCGGAGAAACATGTCACACAAAGAACTCATCGACCGTCACCGGGCAGCAATTCTGGCCGGGGACTACGACGCACTCATGGCCACTTACGCCGAGGACGCAGCAATTGTTTCAGCCATGGCCAACGCCGTGGGACACGAAGCCATCCGCGGCTGGTACGAGTACACACCCGAGGGCACATTCAACGGCTTTCAGGAGGTTCAAAGCGCCGAACACGACAACGTGTACGCCCTCATTTGGAAAACCGACAGCATGCCGTTCTCTACCGACACCTTCGTCGTCGAAAACGGCAAAATCGTCCGCCAAACCGTGGCCATCTCCACCTTTAGCTAACCGCCTTGTCGTGATGAGCGGCCAAAATACGCGGCGGGATTAGGCCTCGGTGATGGCTCCGCGTTCGGCGCCTTTAGCTAAGGCGGCGTACTTGGCTAAGAAACCTGAGGTGTAGCGCGGAGCAAACGGCTTCAAGTTGGTTCGACGCTCACCCAAAACTGCTTCATCGACCATCAAGTCAATACTGTGATTACGCACATCAATCACAATACGGTCACCCTCTTCGATAAGAGCAATAGGGCCGCCATCTACCGCTTCCGGAGCCACATGGCCCACACAGAAACCATGGGTGCCGCCCGAAAAACGGCCATCAGTAATAAGCGCCGCATCGCCGCCCCGACCCGCACCCTTCATAGCGCCCGTAATGGCCAACATTTCACGCATCCCCGGGCCACCCTTGGGCCCCTCATAACGAATAACCACAATGTCCCCGGCCTCAATTTGGTCACCCAACACCGCTTCCATCGCCGCATCTTCGCCATCAAATACCCGAGCCCGGCCATCAAAATGTTCAACATCGATACCCGCCACCTTGAGCACCGACCCTTTCGGAGCCAACGAACCACTCAAAATAGCGATGCCGCCAATGTCATGCAAAGGATTATCAAAGGTGTGAATAACCTCACCATCCGGAGCCGGAGCATCAAGCATGGCCAAGTTTTCTGCCATTGTTTGACCGGTCACCGTAATTTCATCGCCATGCAACAAACCCTCTTCAAGCAGCATTTGCATCACCACCGGCACGCCACCGATTTGATCAATATCAAACATGTGGTATTTGCCATGCGGCTTAGTGTCAGCCAAATGCGGCACCCGAGCCGCCACCTTGTTGAAATCATCAAGATGCAAATCAACGCCTGCCTCAAAAGCGATGGCCAATAAATGCAACACCGCATTGGTAGAGCCCCCGAGAGCCATCACCACAGCAATAGCGTTCTCAAACGCAGCCTTGGTCATAATGTCACGAGGCCGAATATTGGCCGCCAATAACTGCATGACCGCCGTACCGCTGGCATAAGCCACATCGTTTCGTCGGTCATCCACCGCCGAAGCCGAAGCCGAGCCAGGAAGCGACATGCCCAACGCTTCACCTACCGCCGCCATAGTGTTCGCGGTAAACATGCCGGCACAAGCACCCACCGACGGGCAAGCCTTACGTTCAATAGCCAACAACTCGGCGTCATCAATGTCGCCCACCGCATGAGCACCCACCGCTTCGAACACGCTGACGATGTCCAGTTTTTTACCGTTGTGCTCGCCCGGCAAAATTGACCCGCCGTAAACAAATACCGCCGGCAAGTTAATACGAGCCGACGCCATCAACATGCCCGGCAACGACTTATCGCAACCAGCGAAACTCACCAAAGCATCAAAACGCTCCGCATGCATAACCGCTTCAACCGAATCAGCGATAATTTCACGGCTCACCAAACTGGCCCGCATACCTTCGTGGCCCATAGAAATACCATCCGAAACAGCAATGGTGTTGAACTCCATGGGGAAACCACCAGCCGCAGTAATCCCCAACTTGGCTCGCTTAGCCAGGCCATCAAGGGGCATGTTGCAAGGCGTAACTTCATTCCACGAAGAAGCCACCCCCACCTGGGCTTTAGAAAAATCGTCTTCGGTCATACCCACGGCACGCAACATGGCCCGAGCCGGAGCCCGGTTATCGCCATCGGTTACCTCACGGGATCGAGGTTTAAGATCATGTTCTTTAGAGTCGCTCATATTCTCAGGTTAGAGCCCCCGAACCCGCATTGACGCCTTGGACCGCCCTAGTCTGCAGCAATGAAGATTTCATCACGCGACCGGGAACTCCTCACCCTGGCCATACCGGCCCTCGGGGCACTCATCGCCGAACCACTTTACGTGTTAGCCGACACCGCAGTGGTCGGCCACCTGGGCACGGTACCCCTCGCTGGGCTAGCCGTAGCCTCCGCTGCTTTGCTGCTGATCTACGGACTGTGTTTCTTTCTGGCTTACGGAACCACCGCCGCCATCGCTCGCCTCACCGGAGCCGGAGAAGAAAAACGAGCCGCCGAACACGCCGTACAAAGCCTCTGGCTAGCAATCTTCCTCGGCCTAGCTCTCGCCGCCGGAGGCACTTTGGCCGCCACTCCCCTGCTGCAACTCTTAGGCGCCCGCGGCGACCTCCTTGCTCACGCCAGCATCTACTTTCGGCTCAGCATGTACGGTGCGCCCGCCATGCTGGTCATGTTGGCCGGAGTGGGCTACCTGAGAGGCATAAAAGACACCGTGCGACCCCTTTGGGTAGCCATCGGCACCGCACTCTTGAACCTGGTTCTTGAATTAGTACTGATCTACCGTTTCGACCTGGGGATCGGCGCCTCCGCTATGGCCACCGTGGTCGCCCAATGGGTAGGAGCATTCTGTTACCTCCTTTGGATCAGCCGAGCCATCCGCCCCCACCACGTATCACTCACTCCCGACTTTGCCGCCATGCGGCGCCTGCTAACCGTGGCCGGCGAACTACTGGTGCGCAACATGGCCCTGACCAGTACCTTCGTGACCGCCACCGCAGTAGCGGCCCGCATTGGCACCATCGACGTAGCCGCCCACCAAATAGCATTTCAAGCCTGGTTCGTTATGGCCATGTCCATGGACGCCATGGCCATCGCCGCCCAAGCCATGATCGGCAACCTGTTGGGCGCCGGCCGAGCCGACGAAGCCCACTTGGTGGGGCGCCGCACCATCGTTTGGTCAGTAGGCATCGGCAGCGCACTTAGCGTGGTGCTCTTCCTTGCCCAAACGCCTTTCGCTCAAGTCTTTTCCGCCGACCCAGCGGTCATAGCCCTCTCCGGCTTTTTAGTAGTTCACGTAGCCCTCATGGGGCCGCTCTCTGGCGTGGCCTTCGCTTTGGACGGGATTCTGATTGGCGCCGGCGACCAACGCCACATGGCCAAAGCCATGGCCAGCGCCGCGGGCATCGGCATACCCGCCATCATCTTGACCAGGGTCGCCGGGCTCGGCATCGGCTGGGTTTGGGGCGGAATTTGGCTCTTCATGCTGGCCCGCACCAGCCTGCTTTATCGCCGCTTCTTAAGTGGCCGGTGGCAAGTAACCGGGGCTTAGCCGGCAGCCCGTTGGGCCAAAATCTGGTTAACTAATTTGCCGTCAGCCTGCCCGCGGGTGGCTTTCATAATTTGACCAACAAAGAAACCAGACTTCTTTTTCCGTTCGCCCTCGTCACCCTCAACGTAAGCAGCCCAGTCATCCGGGTGCGCAGCAATGATGCCGTCCACGATGTCGTCAAGTTCTGAGGTATCCATGGCTTCAAAACCATGAGCGGCGGCGGCCGCTGCCGGGTCGCCGCCCGAAGCCACCAAATCGGCCAACACTGTTTTGGCTTGGGTAGCCGACAATTCGCCACCGGTTTCCATAGCCACCAAGGCTGCGAAAGACTGGGCAGAAAGTTCCCCGGCACCGTCAGCCAAGTTGTTTACACAATGCACCAACACCCGAGCCGCATCAGCACCAGATTCGATCGTTTCAAACGCCAAATCATCCAGCCCTCGCTCAACCACTAAGGCCGCATCAACAACCTCACCCTGTGCAGCCTCGGCCAGACGAACCCGACGCTGGCGCGGCAACATGGGCAAACTGGCCGCGATCTTCGCAATCCATTCCGGCGAAGGATCAACCGGGACCAAGTCTGGTTCAGGAAAATAGCGGTAATCGAAAGCTTCCTCTTTGGAACGCAACTTGTGGGTACGACCCTCGGCTTCATCCCAATGACGGGTTTGCTGCTCAATACGTTGACCCGACGTCAACAAATCAACCTGCCGCCGAGATTCATATTCGATCGCACGACCCAAAGAACGCAACGAGTTAATGTTTTTTACTTCGCAACGAGTGCCAAGTTCTTCAGTACCCATGGGGCGCACCGACACGTTGCAATCCACCCGCATCGAACCCTCTTCCATTTTGCCATCCGAAGCCCCGATGGCTACCAAAATAGAACGTAACTCAGCGACATAACCGCGGGCCTCTTCTGCACTACGCAAATCAGGAGCCCCCACAATTTCAATCAACGGCACGCCAGCACGGTTGTAATCCACCAGCGAATAAGTGGCCTCGTGGATACGGCCCCCACCGCCCACGTGCGAGCTCTTACCGGTGTCTTCTTCGAGGTGTGCTCGTTCGATCATGGCTTTACGGCCACTAGGCAACTCCAACCAACCGCCTTCGTTGATCGGTAAATCAAACTGAGAAATCTGATAAGCCTTGGGCATATCAGGGTAAAAATAGTTTTTCCGGGCGAACACCGAGCGTTGCACTTTACAGTTCAAAGCCAACCCCACCCGAATAGCCAACTCGATAGCTTTTTCGTTAAGCACCGGCAACGAACCAGGCAAACCCAGCGACACCGGGTCAATATTGGTGTTGGGTTCGCCACCAAACACGTTGCGAGCCGACGAAAACATTTTGGTTTGGGTCGCCAACTCGGCGTGCACCTCTAAACCAATCACCACTTCCCAACCGTCAAGCACATCGCCGCTCATTGGGCACCCCCAGATTTTTCTAGCACCGCGGCGGCCCGGAACATGGTGGCCTCGCCCATGGCGGGTGCCAAAATCTGTACGCCAACCGGCAAGCCATCGTCACCCACCCCGAAAGGCACCGACATCGCCGGGTGGCCCGCCAGGTTCGAAGGAATAGTGCACACATCTTGTAAATACATTTGCATCGGATCTTCTGTTTTGTCGCCCAAAGGAAACGCCGTAGTGGGCGCCGTTGGGCTAATCAACAAGTCAAACTTTTCGTACGCCTCAGCAAAATCTTTCAAAATCAAGGTACGCACTTTTTGGGACTTGCCGTAATAGGCGTCGTAGTAGCCGGCCGACAAGGCGTAAGTACCCAACATGATGCGGCGCTTAACCTCGTCACCAAACCCTTCGGTTCGGGTGGCCATCATCATCTCGTTGGTAGTTGCCCCATCGGTTCGAGGGCCAAACCGCACCCCGTCGTAGCGAGACAAGTTCGACGAAGCCTCCGCTGGCGCAATCACGTAATAAGCCGACAACCCGTACACCGTGGCCGGCACCGAGGCCCGCTCTACCGTGGCCCCCGCAGCCGTTAACGCTTCAACAGCGGCATCAAGGCGAGCCAACACGTCAGGAGAAATACCCTCAACACCGTGGCCGCTGAGTTCATCCAAAATACCAATCCGTAAACCCTCAACGCCTTGATCAAGCACCGAAAGCAAGCCAGGGGCAGGTTCAGCAATAGAAGTGGAATCCAACGGGTCGTGGCCAGAAATAACTTCCAACAACAACGCCGCATCGGCCACCGTGGCCGCAAACGGGCCAATCTGGTCCAGGCTGGAAGCAAAAGCCACTAGGCCGTAACGTGAAACCCGACCGTAAGTGGGTTTCACCCCCACCAAGCCGCAAAGCGCTGCTGGCTGACGAATAGACCCACCGGTATCGCTACCCAAGGACAATGGAGCAAAACCCGCCGCCACCGCAGCAGCAGAACCCCCCGACGAACCCCCCGGCACCCGACTGGTATCTAACGGGTTGCGGGTCGGGCCAAAAGCAGAGTTTTCCGTTGAGCCGCCCATAGCGAACTCATCCATATTGGTTTTACCAATGATTACCGCACCAGCAGCAGCCAAACGTTGCACCACCGTGGCGTCGTAAGGAGGCTTCCAGCCTGCCAAGATTTTTGACGAACACGTAGTAGGCACCCCACGGGTACACATGTTGTCTTTCAAAGCAACCGGCACCCCAGCCAACGGGCCCAACTCTTCACCGGCCGCCAAACGGGTATCAACATCTGCCGCCTCTCGGCGGGCCTGTTCGACCATCACCAAGTTAAAAGCATGAATCTCGTCTTCTCGAGCATCGATAACTGCCAAATGTTCTTCAAGAACATCAACAGCCGAACGCTCACCACTTCGGATGGCCGCCGCCAATTCGAGAGCGCTCATGCGTTGCCTCCCAACGCTGGAGGCACCCGAAACTGGTGATCCTCCACACTAGGGGCGGCCGCCAAAACCTCGTCCCGGTCCACCGGTTCACCCGGCACATCGGGCCGCAACACGTTGACCAGCGGCAAAGGATGCGAGGTGGGTTCCACCCCAGTCAGGTCCAACGCTTCAAGGTCAGTCGCATGGCTCAAAATGTCAGCGAGTTGGCCAGTAAAGGCCTCAAGTTCTTGATCAGTTAACGACAGGCAAGCCAAACGAGCCACATGGGCTACATCGTCACGAGAAATAGGATCGGTCATGAGGTTTGAGGTTAGAGGGCTAGCGGGCAGCGCCCACCATAAGCCGGCGGTTGTTTCATCTGGTGATCAATTCAATAGTGTCCGTCGGGACCGCTTCTTCGTCGGCCATCGGGTTTTGACCGATTACTTCGCCAGCCAACGGGCCATCAACAGCAATCACTCGAAAGCCCGCTGCTTGCAGACGAGCCTCCGCTGCGTCGAGCGACAAACCGATTACTCCAGGCACCGGGCGAGGCATAGGGCCTTGAGAAATCGCCAACATGACGACCGAACCGAACGGAACTTCCATGGTCTCTGCCGGGCTCAACGAATCAACCGCACCCACCCCTACCGCTTCGCTAAATACTTCGGACCGCTCAACCACAAAACCCAGCGACAGCAAAACCTGTTCAACTTCGTCAGCCGTACCGCCCACCAAACCATCAGGAATGACCCGCGGTGCTGGCCCGGTTGACACGATTAAATCAACCGCACCCCCGCGAGGTAAATCATCCGCCAAGAACAACACCTCAGCTACCAAACCAAAATCCACTTCTTCGCTGGCTGTTTCAACAACCGCACCCACCACCAACCCGACCTCTTCAAGAAGTCGGGTGGCTTCTGCCAAGCTCACCCCGGCCAAGCCAGTAGGAATCTCCACCCGAGTAGGGCCCAACGACACGATGACCGACACCACTTGGTCCACATCAAAGATGGCTCCCGCGGAAGGGTCGGTCCCTAAAACTTGGCCCTCAACCGTGCCATCACGACGCTCATAACGTTCTTCAACCGTCCACCCGAGATCCATCAAACGCAAATGAGCTTCCTCAATGGACCGTCCAGCCAAAGAAGGCACCACGCTTTGATCAACCTGCATCCCTTGCCAAAGCCAAGCACCCCCCACCGAAGCACCGGCCAACAACAACACGGCCAACAACATCGCCGGCCAACGACGTTTAGGGCCCACCGGACGCACCGAGCGTTCTCGAGGAGTAGCAAGCGGAGGCGAAACCCTGGGCGCCACCATGGTCGCTTCCCCCGGCAAAGGAGCAGCCCCCACCTCACCCGGGCCCACCAAAGGCAACGGTTCGGGGCGAGACATTTGCGGCGCCGCACTCAACAACATTTTCCCCAACTCAGCGGCACTCGGGCGATCCACGGGTTCAGCGGCCCCCGCTTTTTGCACAATGGGACCCAAAGGACCCAACGCCGCAGGCACCGGAACCGCTTCGCCGTCTCGAGCCCGCAAAGTACCCAACAAAGTGTCAGCCACAAACGGCACATGGCCCGTTACCGCCTCCACCAAAACCAAAGCCAACGCATAAATATCAGATCGCCCATCTAACATTTGGCCTCGAGCTTGTTCCGGCGAGGCATAGCGCACCGTCCCCACCATGCCTTCAGCAAAAATCTCGGTATGTGAAGCCTCGGCGAGCGCTCGCGCCAACCCAAAGTCACCGATACACATGCGGCCGTCTTGGTTAAATAACAAGTTGGCAGGCTTGATGTCACGATGCACCAAACCTTGCCCATGGGCGTGATCCAAAGCCCGGCAAGCGTTAAGCCCCAACATGAGTGCCTGAGCGGGGCTCAACGTGCGGCCCGTAGACAACATGGAGCGCAAACTCCCGCCCCCCAAATACTCCGTTACCAAATAAGCCGACCCATCAACACCCCAGTCGTAAATAGCTAAAACATGGGGGTGATTCAAAGAAGCCACGGTGCGCGCTTCAGAGCGAAAACGCTCAACGAACTCTTGATCGCCGCTCAACGAGGGGTGCAACACTTTGACCGCTACTCGCCGTTGCAAGTTCGTGTCGTCGGCGGCATAAACCGTGCCGGAGGTTCCGGTACCCACTGCTTGGCGCAACAAGTAACGACCGTCAAGCAAGGTGCCCGAGAGATCGGGTGTTTGGGAAGAATTTCTTAGGTTATTCACCCTCGCTACGTTACTACCCGAATCGGCTCGCTAACCTCGCCTAGGTGAACCGTCGTAACGCACTTGTCATTGCTGTCTTGTTGGCCCTCGGCGCCGGAGCCTTCGTGGCTGCGTCTTTAGCGGGCGGCGACAACTACGGCGACGTGAGCGTAGACACCAACCCAGCCGTTGTGGAGTTACTTCCGCCCCGGGGAGACACCATTTTGCCGCAATCAAATGTAGGCATCATTTTGGCTTCCGGTTGGGCCGGAGAAATTATTCATATCGGCGGCACAGCCATACCTTTAGACCAGCAACGCATCCAAGCCGCCCTGAACTCCGTCATTTTTCGCCCCGACGAAGGTTTAGCTCTCGAACGGCTCCCCGCTCAAGAAGTTTGCGCCCGAGTTAGATACTGGCCCATTCGCACCCCCGACCAAACCCAAGTCTTTGACTGGTGCTTCCGGGTAGACGGATAGCTAAGCAGGCAGTTGGCCGGTAGCGAGCAACTCGGCGAACTGGATTTCGTTAAGCACCGGAACACCCAACGTTTCAGCCTTTCCGAGTTTCGACCCGCCGCCCGCACCAGCCACCAACGCAGTGGTGGCTTTTGAAACACTGCCCGGGGACTTGCCGCCGCGAGCCAAAATGGCTGCTTTGGCGTCGCTACGGCTCATGGTTTCTAACGTCCCGGTAACCACCACGCTGAAACCTTCAAGGGTTTGTTCTTGTTTATCGCCTGATGCTTGCGGCGCATTGAGATTCAGGCCAGCCGCTCGCAAACGCTGGAGCAACTCTTGGTTGTGATCAAGGCGAAGCCATCCATGCACCGAGGCCGCGATGATAGGACCCAACCCTTCAACGGCTTCAAGGTCTTCTTGCGAAGCTCGCTCTAACCCATCAAGATCGCCGCAAGCATCGGCGATGAGATCGGCCACCGTGGTGCCCACGTGAGGGATACGCAAACCAAACAACAGTCGCCCCAACGGTCGTTGCTTTGCGGTTTCTATCGCCGCCGCCAAGTTGTTGAGAGATAATTCTCCGAAGCCTTCAAAAGCGGCGATGCGTTCGAAATCCAAAGTGAAAATGCCCGACACATCAGAGAGCAGCCCTTCGGTGACAAAAAGATCAACCCTTTGTTCGCCGAAGCCTTCGATATCCATGGCTCCCCGAGAAACAAAATGTTCAAGACGCCCACGTACCTGTGCCGGGCAAGCATGATTTGGGCAGAAAGTAGCCGCCTCGCCTTCGGGCCGCACCAGCGTTACGTCACAAGTTGGGCACTCCGTAGGGAACCGCCACGGTTTACGACTAGAGGGACGGTCGGCCAACACCGGGCCCACCACCTCTGGAATAACATCACCGGCTTTGCGTACGATCACCGTGTCGCCAGGGCGCACATCTTTAGCCGCTACCTGATCAGCGTTGTGCAGGGTTGCCGCGGCAATAGTTGACCCGCCCACGAAGACCGGTTCCAGACGAGCAAAAGGTGTGGCTTGACCGCCAGCCCCAATAGAAACCTCAATGTCGAGCAGCGTGGTGGTGCGTTCTTCGGGCGGCAACTTGTAAGCCATGGCCCAGCGGGGGGCACGAGCGGTTGCCCCTAACCCCGTTTGCAACCCCAAAGCATCAACCTTGACCACTACCCCATCGATCTCGTAGTCCAAGTCGTGACGTATTTTTTCAACATGGTTTACGTGGTCAATCACTTGGGAAAAACTTGCGAAGCGTTTTGTTTTCTGATTAACCGGAAACCCCAAAGTGCCCAGCCAAGTCAACATTTCGAGATGCGAAGCAATCTCAGGCCCCTCGATCATCTCGCCCAAGGCATAAGCCCAAAATGACAACTTGCGGGTGGCAGTCACCTTGGCGTCTTTTTGCCGCAACGAACCGGCCGCCGTGTTGCGAGGATTCACGTACAATTTTTCTTCGGCCGCTGCTTGCCGAGCATTCAGATCAGCAAAAGCTTGGAGACCCATGTAGACCTCGCCCCGTACCTCAAGTACTGGGGGCGCCCCTGGGGCAAGTTCTTGAGGGATCCCAGCAATGGTGCGCACGTTCGGCGTGACGTCTTCGCCTACTTTTCCGTTCCCTCGAGTGGCGGCCTGCACCAATACGCCATCTTCGTAACGCAGTGAAACCGCCAAGCCGTCAAACTTCAATTCGCATACCCAAGCAGGCTCTGGGGCCTCATCACCAAGTCGCCGCCGCACCCGGTCGGCCCAAGCCGTCAACTCATCGGTATCAAAAGCATTGTCTAACGACATCATGGGCAACTGGTGCGCCACCTCAGCAAAAGTATTGATAGTTGACGCCCCCACTTGGTGAGTGGGTGAATCTGCAGTAACCAGTTCTGGGTGTTCGGCTTCTAAACGATGCAGCTCGACTAGTAAAGCGTCGTAGTCGGCATCGGGGATTTCTGGGGCATCTTGGGTGTGGTACAACTCGTTGTGGTGCTCGATTTGGGTGCGCAAAAGAGCCGCTCGAGCCGCCGCATCTTGAGAATCTTTAAACTTTTCCACCTCTTCATTCTACCCTCTCGGTGTGACAGGGCCGGGACGCTCGCCAACCCTCTAACGTGACAGGGTGAATGACGTTTCTCAACGCAACGAACAAGTTGCCCTCTGGGCCCTACGAGCCCTCTGGCTTGCCCTGCCAATAACTTTGGGCCCACTGTTGGCCACCAAACTTGACCCCGTAGACCTGCCCGGGCGCAGCGTGCTATCGGTCGGACTTTGGCTACTTTGGGGTCTCGGTTTTTTCTCTACCCTGCTTCCCCGACCTGCCACCCTGACCGTCGTACGCTTCGGCTCAGCAGCGCTCATAGGTCTAGTTATCTTTGCCGCCGGATCTACCCTTGATGCTTCACTTGTTGCTGGAGCAGCCAACGTGCTGGCCGCCCTCTTGGTCAGTGCCAGCGCCCCCCTCGGCGGAGTATTCGTCGACGGCGTTTCTTACGGAGACGAACGGCGCTTTCTGCTACGCGCCCCGGCCTTAGTGGCCACGTTGCTGCGCCCCCTTGCATTAATAGTCGGGGTAGCCGGGCTGTTTACCGGCCCATGGTTGCTGGTCAACCAGCACCTAATTTCTGGGCTCATTTTTTTAGTAGCGGGCTGGCTTTTGTTCGCTTTGGTCGTGCGTTCATTGCATCAACTCAACCGGCGATGGGTGGTTTTGGTACCCGCAGGATTAGTTCTCCACGATCACCTTTCGCTAAACGAACCCACCTTGTTCCAACGCCACGAATTAGCCCAAGTAGGGCCGGCCTCCTCAGAAAGCACCAGCCTTGACCTGACCCAAGGTGCCTACGGATTGGCGCTCGACGTACGTTGCGCCACCGAACACGAGGTGTGGCCAACCTCAACTAGTGGCGTAGCCGAAGCCACCAGCATCGCTGGATTACTGTGCGCACCGGCCCGGCCCGATGCGCTGTTGGCCGAAGCCGCTAAACGCAAGATGCCGGTCGGTTAACCAGCAATCGCTCCACCAATTACCTGGTCGCCGTCGTAAAACACCACGGCCTGGCCCGGCGCTACCCGGCGTTGCCGCTGCGCCCAACGAACCTCGTTGCCCGCCAACTCGGCTTCCATAGGCTGACCATGGGCACTAATTTGCGCCAGCACTGGCCCAGCAAAAGGTTCTTCTGCCCACGTAAAATTTTTCACCGGGGTGACCTTCACCAGCAAATCGGCCGCCGAACCAACGGTCACCGTGGCTGACGGCACGTCTACTGCTATGGCGTAACGCGGGTCAGCGCCCCCCACAGTGGCCACCCCCTTGCGTTGCCCGATAGTCACCATTTCTACCGACTCAATCTTGCCCAATTCATTACCGTCGGCATCAACCACTCGGCCCGGGGTAAGAGAAATTCGTTGCCGTAAAAAATCTTGCCGTCCATGTTGTTGGGTAATAAAACACACGTCTTGGCTATCGGGCTTAGTGGCCGTACGCAGGCCTAAAATGGCCGCTCGTTGCCGCACCTCATCTTTGGTCATCTCACCCACCGGGAGATCTAAAGCAGCCAACTGTTCTTGACCCAGCATATGCAAAACGTAGGACTGATCTTTAGCGGCATCAACCGCTCGAGCCATGCGGTACACCCCGGCCGCCGTTTGCACCACCCGCGCATGATGCCCAGTAGCTAAACGCTCAAAACCCAAGGCCTCTACCCGGCGATGCAACAAGTCGAACTTAATATGGCGGTTGCATTCCAGACACGGGTTAGGGGTCAACCCCGCCGCATGGGCCGCCACATACGGCTCCACCACATGCTGATCAAAATCTTCACTCATGTTGAAAACATGGTGATCGATACCCAAAGTGTCGGCCACCCGGCGGGCATCGTCCACATCAGAAACCGCACAACACCCTGAGTCAGACTCGCCACCCCATAAACGCAAAGTCACCCCAACCACTTCGTGGCCGGCTTCAATCATCAACGCCGCCGCTACTGAGGAATCCACCCCGCCCGACATGGCCACCATGACTCGGCTCATCAGGCGTACTCCCGCAATCGAGCCACCGCCGGAGGAATCACCTCAAGGGCGTGATCTATTTCAGCCTCGGTGGTGGTCCAACCCAAAGACAACCGCAGCGCGCCCTCAGCAACCTGACGATCTACCCCCATAGCCGCCAACACATGCGACGGTTCTTGCGCCCCACTGGCACACGACGACGCAGCACTAGCCGCAATGCCATCTTGTTCCAAAAGAAACAGCAGCGACTCGCTGGCTATCCCACCAAAGCACAGATGTGCTACCAACGGGGTGCGTTCAGCACCAGAGGGCAAACTGCAGGTGGTGTTTTCAACCGTCCTTAATAAGCCAGTTTCTAAACGATCCCGCAACGCACCCACCCGAGCAACCACCGCGGCGCGTTCATCCATAGCCAAGCGCAACGCCGCTCCAAGCCCCACAATGGCTGGCACGTTTTGGGTACCGCTACGGCGTTCACGTTCTTGCCCGCCGCCACGCAGCACGGGCCGCAAGGGGGTTCCTTTTTTGGCCACCAGAGCACCCGCTCCTTTGGGGCCCCCAATTTTGTGTCCAGTCAAGCTAATCAAATGAGCCCCGGCACAGTGGGTGGCCAGATCTATCCAAGCGGTGGCCTGCACGGCGTCGGTATGCACCACCGTGGTAGAGGATTTTTCGGCCACCAAAGCCGCTACCTCGGCTACCGGATTAATGACACCGGTTTCGTTATTGGCCAACATGACCGACACCAAGGCCACGTCGTCAACGGCATCAAGAATCTCAGCCAAAGTAGTTAGATCTACTCGACCGGCCTTATCGGTGGGGGCGATAAGGCCGCCAGATTCTTGCACGGGTTCCAGCACCGCCGGGTGTTCAGTAGCGGAACAAACCGCCAAACCGCCGGTAGCCCCCAGAACCCCATCGACCGCCAAATTGTCGGCTTCCGTGCCACCACTGGTAAACACCACATCGCCAGGGTCACCGCCGACCAACTCGGCCACCAAATCACGCACATCATCGATGGCGCGGCGGGCTTCTCGCGCCGACTTGTGTGCCCCCGACGGGTTACCAGGATGGTCAGCCAACCAAGGCACCATGGCGTCAATAACCTCCGGACGGGCCGGGGTTGACGCTGCGTGATCCAGGTAAGCCTCCATACCCCAAGGCTACGACCAAAAGCCAACCACACCCCTAAGCCAATAGATGGGGACTGTCCCCATCTGTTGGCCGAGATGAGACGTGGGACCTGGCCCCATGTTTCATCTTGGAAGGCGGGGTAAGTTGGTGGCAGACTATAGGAGTGAAGAACTACACAGCACGCACTTACGGCGACCGGCACGCCGCTGTTTACGACGAGTGGTACGGCGACGACGGCGGTATCGCTCTCACCCGCATCGGAAACCCCGACCAAGTAGCCACCCACGTCGCCCACCTGGCCGACGGCGGACCAGTTCTTGAACTCGGCGTGGGCAGCGGGCGCCTGGCCCTCCCCCTGGCCGCTCAAGGCCTCACGGTTACCGGAGTGGATGCCTCGGCCGCCATGTTGGATTTACTACGAGCCAAACCAGATGCCGACCAAATCACTTTGATAGAAGGCGACATGGCCGACCCGCCCGGGCTCGCAGACAACTCTTTCGCCGTGGTGCTGGTGGGGTTCAACACTTTTTTTAACCTGACCACCTTGGCTGCCCAGACCACCTGCATGGCCAGCATCGAGCGGCTGCTGCAACCCGGCGGGCACCTAGTTATCGAAGCCTTTGTACCCGCCCCCGACGGCCACGATGGGCTCACCGTACGCACCGTAGAACTCGACCGAGTGTTACTGGACGCCGTACAAATAGACCCCGAGCAACAAACCATCACCGGCCAACGCATAGAAATAACCGAAGACGGCAACCGCTTGTTCCCCTACCTTTTGCGCTACCTCACCCCCGAGCAATTCGACCAAATGGCAGCCCAAACAGGGATGGGCTTACTCACCCGCCACGAAAACTGGGCCGGCGAAGCATTTACGAAAACCTCCGGCACCCACGTATCGGTGTGGCAAAAACCCTTGAACTAATCCAAACGCCCGGTAAGCAACGGGAGGTCAAGCGACTGACGATCAGAGCGCTTAAGTTCAGAAAAAGTAGCGAACTTCGTGAGCGTCAATGCCGCATCATAAAGCTCAAGACAATCAGCATCGCTTTCCGGCACCGCCGAAATAACCGGACCAAAAATAGACGGGCCATCGGGCGGGCCAAAAGTCAAAATAGGGGTACCTACATCGCTCCCGGCGCGACCCACTGCGGCCTCCGTTTCTGCTCGCAACAGGTCATCCCAAGAATCATCTCGGTAAGCAGCGGCGTAATCAGTTGAAAAACCGGCCGCCGCCAACACCGCACACAAATGTTCTTCGGTAGCAATATCAGCCCGATAATCAGCGCCGGGTTCCAACACCCGATGCCAAATAGATTGACCAAACGCCTCATATAACGGCCCCATAGCCTCCGCACCTTCAATGTCTTGAACCGCCGCCGCCACCCGCAACATGTAGCGACCCTTCATATGTGACTCGGCGTAGCCCTCAGGAAATTCGGCGCCGTAATCTCGCTCTTCATTCAAAATAGAAAGGTTAATAAACCGCCAACGCACGGTGAGGCCACGCAAAACAGCTACTCGACGCAGCCAGCGAGAAGTTTGCCAAGCAAACGGGCAAATAGGGTCCCAAAAAAACTCAATATCGTGATGACTGGTACTGTCCATAGACACACCTTAGAATCTGGCCGACCCCAACCAAGCATCAGGAGCCTCCATACCCCCCCATTTGTCAAGAAATAGACTTCGAAATCAAAGGCGACGACCGGCAATTCGTGGAAATCGGCTTAGACCCCGGCGAAACCATGGTGCCGAAGCCGGCGGCATGATGTTTATCGAAGAAGGCATCAACTACTCCATCGAACGAGCCGGAAACCTAAAATCAATGGTCTTCGGCGGCGAAGGAATTTTCTTAGCCACCCTGCAAGGCACCGGCAAAGTATGGCTGCAAGCGCTGCCCTTCTCTCGCCTGGCCGACCGCATTTTGGCCAACGCACCCTCCGCTGGCGGCACCTCCACCGGCCAAGGATCCGTCCTCGGTGGTCTCGGAAAAATGTTCAGCGACTGACCACCGTGTAACGCGGGGACAGTCCCCGTATTCAATTTTTTTGTCTACATTTGAAATTTAGACAAGACAGGAATTTGGCTGTCAGTTGTACTGTTACTCTCATAGGCCTTAATAAGCAAATTTTTGAGCTCTTTAAGATAGAAAGCTAAGGTTTCGAAGCCAAGTAAGAAATAGATTGGGTTTCAGCTGCGGTTATTAAATTACCTAAAGCAATATTCATATCCACCCCATGTAACCCATACTGAGGATCAAGATCTCCAGAAATTTCATTTGCACGAGGGTCTTCATAATCAGCCAAAATTTCAACAGACAAGTAACCAAACGTTCCATCATTTATGCATTCACCAGTAAGTAAACCCGGATACGTCACCCAAGTTGTCGCTATTTCAAAAACTTCTTCTACGCCCTCATTGACAAAAAAATATGGCGTCAACTCTGCTTTACCGGAACCAAAGTTTCCAGGGTTAACGCATAACGAAGGATTAGATACGACTTCATCCCAAGAGATATTTTCCCAAGAAATATCTTGATCTTTCCAAGAGGCATCATGCCATGTCCGACCGAACCATGAATTAGAAGGAGGAGGAGTATCAATACGAAAAGCGTTATACGCAATGATGCAGCCAATTTCATTTGCCTGTTTACAACCAGAAATTGTTTCAAATTCATTATCGCTTTGAGCTATATGTGCTCCTCCAAAAAGGTGAGCGGAAACTAGGCGAGCACGAAGTAACGGATTTTGATCAATTTCTCTTTTGAGTAGTTGTGTCAACATTGCTGCACCTTGAGAGTGGCCGATCAGGATGAAGCCACGCTCTGTGCTGGCTTTTGAAATGTAATATTTGAAAGCATCAGCAACATCCTCATAGGCAATTTCAAAGCCAGTTGTACCCGGGCCCCCTATTAAGTCGTCTTCTGGAACCTCGATAGCCCTAGAAATATTTGCCTTGGTCATTTGTTGATACATCGGGGCATATACGTCACACACTTGGCTATAGCGAGAAACTTGAAACCATGCGGTAGAAATTTCTTCTGCCGTTGCGGGAATTAAATCACTGTTTAGAGTCATGTCTCCACTTGTTGTTGGGTAAACATAAAAACAATCAACTACAGCTTCTGAGGTCTTTTCAAAAGAAACCACTTCAGATGTTCCATCAGGATAAATGGCTGTTGCTGTTTGATCACGTTCACAAACATCATCAACGGCTGGCCAGCAAAGCCAAGTTGCTGGATCACTGTACAAATCGCTTACATAGCCTTGATACGGATTCTCTAATATTTGAGGTATTACTGTCTCAACAATCGGAATTGTCGTCTCAAAACTTACCGTTGAAATTTCATTGAAGGGTTCTGTCTTGTTGCTGCACGCCATCAACAGAAGTACAAAAATGGCGAGGCCAACAAGTTTTTTCATTCATTCTGACATTGCGTCTCCTTTGAAGTGTTGAGCCTTGTCACCACAAGGGCGTGTCTATAGCGGGTCGGAGGAGTGGCTTCCCGTCGAAGTTCGCTCGACTAGCCACGCTTCAACGTCATCTGGTCTCCAACGTAGGTGTCGCCCGAGTTTGACTGCGGGTGGTGCGGTGCCGTGGTATCGCCATGAGTAGATCGTGGCCTTGGGGACTTGAAGGTAGTTGCTCAGTACATTACAAACTTAGAAAACTGGGTCGTACCAACGGTTGGCGGCCCACACGCTGGCCACTAAACACAACACAGTAAAGGCCGCTATCACCAAAGTGCTGCGTTGACGGCTGACTTGTTTTTTATCCATCTCGTCGAGGGCCCAGGCCAAAAACGCTCCGCCCAGCAAACCACCCAAATGGCCACCGATGCTGATGCCCGGACGACCAAAAGTAAAGAACACATTCAGCAACACCAAACCGCCGATACCGCTCCGCCACGGGCTAATGCCCCGACGCTGCTGATGCACAAACATGGCGGCCATCAAACCAAACACCGCCCCCGACGCCCCCACCGTCAACGCCGTGGGGTCCATCAACATGACCCCCAAAGAACCGGCAGCCAACGAACCCACATACAAGCCCACAAAACGGCTCCGGCCATGCAACTGCTCTAACTGGCGGCCCAACATCCACAACAAATACATGTTGAAAACAATGTGCAAAATACCGGCATGCAAAAAGGCCGACGAAACCAAACGCCACCACTCGCCCTCAGCCACCCCAATATCGGTCATCAAACCATCCACCCGAGTGCGGCCAAAGCCCAACAAGCCAAAATCTAACGTGGTGTCACCCCCAGCCCCCGAAAGGCTGCCACCGTTCATCAAAGACCAAAGGAATGCCAAAGCATTCAGCCCGATAATGGCCCGAGTGGCCTCCGGGTCGCCCGAAGCCCGCCGAACCCTACGGCGATTCTTGGCCTCTATCGGCGAACCCGCCGCACACGACGGGCAATGAAACCCCACCGAAGCACTGCGCATACAATCAGGGCAAATACGGCTCCCACAACGCTGACAGGTCACCCCCGCACGGCGGTCAGGGTGGCGGTCGCAAGCCTCCGAAGCATTCATAAGACGAAACGGTATCGGGTTAACTCAGCGACCGGAAAAAGTGGCTTTGCCCGGGCCATGTTCAAAAAATGAAGCAATGCCAGTTTGTGCATCATCGGTGTCGAAAAGTTCAGTAAATACTTCGCCCTCTAAGTCAAGCCCCTCCGCCAACGAGCCGTCAATACCAAAATCAATAGCCGCCTTAGCGGCCCGTAACGCCAACTGCGGACCTCGAGCCAACGCTTCAGCCCGAGCCATAGCCACACTCAGCACCTCGTCATCGGCCACCACAGCGTTCACCAAACCTAAATCCGCGGCTTGGGTAGCCGCCAACTGCCCGCCCTCAAAAACCAGTTCCTTCGTGCGGGCCACCCCAAGCAAACGGGTCAAGCGCTGGGTACCGCCCGCCCCGGGGATAATGCCCAACAAAATCTCTGGTTGACCAAACACCGTGGACTCCCCGGCAATGCGATAGTCGCAGCACCACGCCAACTCCGCTCCGCCACCCAACGCAAAACCATTAACCGCCGCCACCACCGGGCAAGGTATGCCCGCCACCGCATCAAAAGCATCCCGAAAAGCCTGACCAATAGCACCACGAGTAGCCGGGTCGGTGAACTCAGAAATCTCTGCCCCAGCAGCAAAAAACCGGCCAGCCCCCGTAATGACCACCGCACCTGGAGGGTCCGCAGTGCAGGCCTCCGCCGCCACCAAGATCTCATTCAATAGTGCCGTCGACAAGGCGTTCACCTTGGGGCGATCCAAAGTAATGACCACTACCGGACCGCCATCAGTTACCTCATGACGGGCTACTTGCAAAAAATTAAAATCATCCATAGCAGTGACCGTAGCCGCTGTTATCAAAAAGTGATAGCCGTACCGTCATCAACCAGCGTCTCGCCGGTATTACGCACCGAAGTAACACCCGGCACCCGGTCTTTCATTATGCGCTCAATGCCTGCTTTGAGGGTTTGGTCCGAAGCCGGGCATTCCACACAAGCCCCCATTAACTCCACCAGAACCTCGCCGGTTTCTTCATCCACGTTGATCAAAGCTATGTCACCCTCATCAGCCTGGATAGCCGGCCGAATAACCGCAATAACTTTTTCAACCTGTTCGACTAACGAACCGGCAGCCTCAGGAACAACATTTAGTGACATAGGGTTAGTCTCTCACGCCACAACCCCACTCCCACCCACTAGATTGAACCAGTGGAAAAAACTCTGATGCTGGCCCACCAAGGTGGCTGGGACGAAATACTGGTGGTGGCCGGCCCGCTACTTGTGGTAGCCGCCCTTTTATGGGTCGCCGACCGGCGCTCCCGCCGCATGGACCCGCCCGACGATCAAGCGTAAGAAACGTCGGCCCCTAAAGCCGACAAGTTGCCGACTAAATCCTGATAGCCCCGAGCAACGTGATGCGCCTCAGCAATCAGCGTTTCGCCTTCCGCCGCCAGACCCGCTACCACCAGCGCAGCCCCCGCACGAATATCCGGCGCCCGCACCGGTGCACCAGAGAGCGCGGCCATGCCCCGCACCACCGCATGATGGCCCTCCACACGAATATCGGCGCCCATGCGCACCAACTCATCGGCGTAGCGAAAGCGCCCCGCAAAAATGTTTTCCGTCACGATGCCCACCCCGTCAGCCACCGACAACATGGCCACCAACAACGGTTTGTAATCGGTAGCCACCCCCGGGTAAGGCAAAGTAGAAACATCAACCGACCGCAAACGCTGGTCGACTTTGACTTCCAATCCATTGACCACCGGGTTGGTCTCCATACCCATTTCGCCAACTTTTCGCAAAAGCATCGACATGTGGTCGGCTCGTGCCCCGGCAATGGTGATCTCGCCGCCGGCGATCCCCACTGCTGCTAAATAAGTAGCGGCCTCAATACGGTCAGGGATTACCGTGTGCTCTACGGCATGAAGTTCAGTGACCCCCTCGACGACGAGCACCGAACGGCCCGCTCCAGTAATTTTGGCCCCCATCGCGTTCAAGAAATCTGCCAGGTCTGCAATCTCTGGTTCACGAGCAGCGTTATCGATCACCGTGGTGCCTTGCGCTAACACGGCAGCCATCAACAAGTTTTCTGTGGCCCCCACACTCGGGAACTCCAACAAGACTCGAGTACCCACTAGGCGTTCGGCACGGCCCTCGATGTAACCATGGCTAGTAGAAAAAGTAGCGCCGAGTTCTTCTAAAGCTTGCAGATGCATGTCGATGGGTCGATGGCCAAAATCGTCGCCGCCCGGTACCGATACTTTGGCCCGGCCAAAACGAGCCAACAATGGCCCCAAAACTACAATGGATGCCCGCATGCGTTCCACCAGTTCATAAGGCGCTTCCGGCGTGAGTTGGTCGGGCACCTCAATGGTCAGCACATCATCCGTTCGACTTACCGAGACGCCCATGTGTTCAAGAAGTTCGCCCATCCACATAACATCAGCAATGGCCGGCACGTTCCTGATGGTGAACTGGCCCGGCGCCAACAAAGAAGCGGCCATGAGTTTTAGCACCGAGTTCTTGGCCCCACCCACTTTTACCGTGCCGCGCAGAGGCCCCGAAGGTCGCACCAAAATTGCTGCCTCGGGAGAAAGAGAATCACTGCTCACCTGTTAAGTATGCTGTATCGCAGACCATTTTTGAAAGAGACCTCTTATTTCTTCTGTTTCTCATCACCTGACGGTGGACGATGCCGGCCTAGCCGAACTTCGTACCGCAAGAGACGACTTGGTAGGCGAACGCCCCGACGGCCCCAACCGTTTCGTTTTAGACCACGGGCCGTTTGAGCATTACCAGCGCACCTTGACCGTAACCGAGGGTGCTCAAGAACATCAGGTCACCGAGACCTACCAGTTTCGTTTAAGCGTCCCCGTCTGGCGGCCCCTTTTTACCTTGATCATGCGTCGTGCCTTACCCCGACGCCGCATCCCTTGGTGGTCACCGCCCAGTCGGCTAGATGCCCGAGCGGCCCGGGTGCTTTCGCTGCTGGCTGTTTTACAAGTAATCGACGGCTACCTCGGCACAGTCATCACCCAAACCATTACTTTCGCTGCCGACGAGTTCAACCGCACCAGCACCGCTCAAGGCGTTACCTTGGCTGTCGTGCGCATCGGGGTGTTAGTGGCCTTAGGGGTCATGGTGCTGGCCGACCGTCACGGGCGCCGCCGACTCCTGCGCTGGGCCATACTCGGGGCGGTTCTCTTGACCGGGCTCGGGGCGCTCTCCCCCGGCCTCTGGTTTCTGGGCGGGTCGCAACTTTTTGCCCGTGGCCTGACCACCGGCATGGGCATCCTCATTGGGGTTATGGCGGCCGAAGAGTTGCCCCGGGGCGCCCGAGCCTACGGGGTAAGCATGCTGTCGCTCGCTGCCGCTTTAGGTGCCGGCATGGCGGTTTGGGTCCTCCCGGTAGCCGACCTCAACCCCCAAGGCTGGCGAGTGGTTTACCTCGTGCCCTTACTGTCGCTGCCCTTAGTGCTGGCTGCTTGCCGTCGTCTCCCCGAAACTCGCCGTTTTGTGGCCAACAAACAAACCCCCGACCTACACGGTGCCCCGTTACGCACCGAATATCGACGGTTGGCTTTGCTGGCTACCGGGGCTTTCTTGTTCCTGCTTTTTGCTTCACCGGCAAGCCAGTTTCAAAACGACTTCTTGCGCGAGCAACGAGGGTTCAACGCCACCGGCATTTCCATCTACACCCTGTTGACCTCCACCCCAGCGGCCATCGGTATTTTTCTGGCCGGCAAATGGGCCGACACCCGAGGCCGCCGCCATGTTGGTGCCCTCGGTTTGGCTGGAGGAGCAGTGCTCATAACCGGAAGTTACTTTTTTGCCGGGCCCCTCATGTGGGCCAGCCATTTGGGCGGTGTGGTAGTGGGGTCGCTCACCGTAGCCCTCGGGGTCTACGGCCCAGAACTGTTCTCTACTCATCATCGAGCCAAAGCCAACGGCACCATCGTGACCATCGGAGTGCTGGGCAGTGTTTGTGGCTTGCTTTTGGTCGGCTGGTTACACAACCACTTCGATGCCTACGGCCCAGCTTTTGCCATTGTGACCTTGGGGCCGTTTCTGGCCGCCTGGTTGGTCATCTCTCGCTACCCCGAAACAGCCCGCAAAGCCCTCGAAGAACTCAACCCCGACGATGCAAACCTTGAAGATGTTTAGCTATTAGGCAGCGACACCAGCCAGTCGGCCACGGTGGCGGCGATGGTTTCGTCGGCGCCTTTAAGGTCGTGGCGCTTGCCTTCCAAAACCACTCGAGTTACCGGGCCGGGGATTTTATGAAGATGTTGGTCAAACTCCTCGGGAGTGCCAAACTCGTCACGGTCGCCTGAAATAAACAAACACGGCACCTGCAGGTCACCAAAATGATCCACCCGTAAGGTCTCGGGTTTCTTGACCGGGTGCAACGGATAACAAATCAGTACCAAACCAGCGGCCGGCAAACCCTCAGCCACGGCCATTGAGCAAATACGTCCCCCCATGGATCGCCCACCTAACACCAGGTTCTGCGGGTCCACCCCCCAAGCAGTCACCGCCTCGTTAACTTCGGCCACCAACTTGGGCGCTCGATCCGGAAAACGACGGCCTTCTTGGCGGTAACGAAAATCAAAACGTTGCACCGCCAACGGAGCCACCTGTTTTTCTATTTCCACCAAACACGGATGTTCTCGGTTAGAACCCGCCCCCGGAGTCAAAAAAAGCGAAAGATCAGCAGCGCCGGACATAGCACCCAGCCTAAGGCCTTGAGTAACCTGACAACATGAACCAACCCGTGGACCACGACACCCTGGTGGCCACCATGACCGGCGGCATGGCCCCCCACCCGGCACCCTTTGCCGGCAGCGACCGCCTGCACCCCGACGGCCGACCCCGCGGCGCTTTCCGTGACGAACTCCGACGCATCTCAAACCTAAGAAACATCGGCACCGTGCTCGGAGCCGTAGCCCTACCGGTACTCATCGTTTGGGCGGCCCTAACCCTCAACCACTGGGCCACTTGGGCCGCCGCCGTGCCCCTCATGGCCCTCGCCCAAAACCGATTGTTTATCCTCCACCACGAAGCCGCCCACCGTTTGCTCTTTAGCAACCAGCGCATCAACGACTTCGTGGGCATCACCCTCATCGGTTGGCTGACCTTCGGCACCGGCAGCCACGGCTACCGCATCGGCCACATCAACCACCACCGCGATGAATTCGGCCCCAAAGAACCCGACTTTTTGCTTTACAGCCTTTACCCCATCACCAAAGCCTCAATGCGTCGCAAGTTGGTACGCGACGCCACCGGGGTATCCGCTTTTCGCATAGTGCGGCCCCGTTTCAGGAACCTCAGTCAGCCCCGGCACCTCAAACTCACCGGCATGTTCCTTCTGGGCCAAATCCTCATCTTTTCTGTTTTCGCCGCCAACGGCCACCCGTGGCTCTACCTTCTCCTCTGGCTGACCCCGTGGATGTTCATTTACCAAGTAATCAACCGTCTGCGAGCCTTAGCCGAACATGCCGGTATGACCCGCTCCCCCGACCGGCGCCAAACCACCCACCACATCAAACAAACCCCCTGGTCGCGAGCCATCATCGCCCCCGTAGGCGTCGGCTACCACTTAGCCCACCACGTCGATATGACCGTGCCATGGCGCAACCTCAAACGCCTACAAACCGCTCTCCAAGAAGACGGCTACCTCGGCGACCTGCAATGGCCCAGTTACCTCACCCTCTGGAAGTCCCTCATCAAGCCCCTTTAACGCGACATGGTGTCAGACACCATGTCACTGTGGCTGAAAATATTTAGACCAGTTGGCGTAAAGCCTCGGCCAACACTTTGGCCCGTTCTTTGATCTCGTCAGGGTCGGTGTCGCCGGTGGCCAACAATTCGGCCAGTTCAGCCGATCGCTCACCCAAGGCATTCCACATTTGCGGATCGAAACCAAACGGAGGACGGTAACTCGTCAACACCGGAGCGTTGTCCACTAAGCCCTCCACCCCACGGTTGTCATGATGGTCTCGACGCAACCGGTCGCAAGCCACAAAAATATCAGTTAACAAACCATTAGCCGCCAACCCCTCAAGTTCTGGCCGCTCATCAGACCCACCTTGAAAAGCATCCAAAGCCGACTCCACCGCATCCTCATCAGCGGCCAACACCAACAAATCGCCCGCCTCATCAAACTCATGAGGAATACCTAAACGGCCCAACAATTCGGTAAACGCCGTTTGCTCATCAGCCGCCCAACCCTCGACCTCGTAAGCAATCTTCTCCGCAGCCGGGTCCAACACTGGGCCGCCGGTTCCATCCGTAGAAGCCACCAACTCATCAACCAGCACTTCGTCCTCAGACCGCACCACCAAAGTGGCTCCCTGCCACGAATGCGCTACCGAATGTCCGGTAAGTTGCTGATCCAACAATCGACGGGACTCCCCCGCCCACTCGTGCAGTTCATAAGCCAACTGATCTTCGCCTTCCGTGCCGACCTCATCAGAAGCGGTCGGCGCTTCATCAACAAGTTCAACCCCGCACTCCACGCAGTCCGCCACACCCTCGTCATATTGGATTCCACATTGAAAGCACCATCTCATGCCCCCATCTTCGCACCTGCAGCAACGAACCACACCACCAAAGGAAACTCACTCCGGCCGTGTCACCGCCCCTCCCACCCACTAGGTTCAACCTTATGAACGAAAATCTAGAATTTGATGACCGCAATCTCGCCCTCGAACTGGTGCGAGTAACCGAAGCCGCTGCCCTCGCGGCCTCCCGCTGGATGGGGCGAGGCGACAAAGAAGGCGCCGACAAAGCCGCCGTAGACGCCATGCGGGACGTACTCAGCGACGTCAACATGGACGGCTTGGTCATCATCGGCGAAGGCGAAAAAGACGAAGCGCCCATGCTTTTTAACGGCGAAAAAGTAGGAAACGGCTCTTCCCCCGCCACCGACATCGCCGTAGATCCTATCGACGGCACCACCCTCACCTCGCTAGGCCGCGGCAACGCCGTAGCGGTCATCGCCATAAGCCCACGAGGCACCATGTTTGACCCCGGGCCTTGTGTTTACATGGAAAAAATAGCGGCCGGACCCGACTGCGTGGGCGTCATTGACATCACCAAAAGCCCTACCGAAAACCTGCACGCAGTAGCAACCGCCAAAGGCGAATCAGTAAACGACATCACTGCCGTCATTTTGGACCGCGATCGCCACCACGACCTAATAAGCGAAGTCCGAGCCGCCGGCGCCCGCATACGCCTCATCCCCGACGGCGACGTAGCCGGGGCAATCTCAACCGCATGGGCCGACAGTGGCGCCGACGTGCTGTTCGGAATCGGCGGCACCCCAGAAGGCGTTATCACCGCCGCCGCACTCAAATGCATGGGTGGCGTAATGGAAGGCCGCCTCTGGCCCCGCAACGACAAAGAACGCAACGCCGCCCTAGACCTAAATTACGACCTTGAAAAAGTACTCACCATCGATGACCTGGTATCAGGCGACAACTGCTTCTTCGCCGCCACCGGCATTACCGACGGCGAACTACTAAAAGGCGTGCACTACTCATCAGGAAAAGTACATACCCAAACTTTAGTCATGCGCTCGCTCTCTGGAACAGTCCGGCTTATCTCAGCCAGCCACAACAGCGAAAAATTAGATGCCCACACCGACGGCCCCGCATAAGGACCAAAAAACGGTTCGTTACGCCTGTTCAGCGCCCGCTACAGCAAGCCGCAGCTCCGCACGACCCAAAGCACCCGCCGCGTCTTGGTCTTCGCTGTCGGCCGTTAAGGCCGCTTCAGCGTTATCTTTAGCGGTCTGTGCACGAGCCACATCAATCTCAGTAGCCTCTTCAGACACATCAGACAAAATGCTGATCTTGGTGCCCGCTACTTGAACAAACCCTTGATGGACCGCAAAAGCATCACGGCCCCCATCGGGACGAATAACCTCCACTGACCACACCGCCAACACGCCAATAAATGGCACGTGCCCGGGCTGGAAAGCGATATCGCCGCCTTCTACGGTGCGCGCTACCAGCATCTCGGCTTCGCCGCTATAGGTAATGGCCTCCGGAGAAACCAGTTCAACCTGAAAGGTCATAACTGCGTTAGCCCTCGAGCTCAGCGGCTTTGCGGCGGGCGTCATCTGCGCCACCCACGTTCAAGAAAGCCTGTTCAGGAAGGTCATCCAGTTCGCCGTCTACCAAAGCAGCAAACGAATCAACGGTTTCTTGAACCGGAACGGTTACCCCAGGAAGACCGGTGAAGATTTCGGCCACGTTCATAGGCTGCGAAAGGAAACGCTGCACCTTACGGGCTCGAGATACCGTGATGCGGTCCTCTTCAGAAAGTTCATCCAAGCCCAAAATGGCGATGATGTCTTGGAGTTCCTTGTAACGCTGCAAGATTTCTTGCACCCGGCGAGCCGTGTTGTAATGCTTTTCACCAACTACCTCAGGGGTAAGAATGGTTGAGGTCGAAGCCAAAGGATCCACCGCAGGGTAAATACCCAAAGCAGCGATATCACGGCTCAACTCGGTGGTGCCGTCGAAGTGAGTAAACGAGGTGAACGGTGCCGGGTCGGTGTAATCATCAGCCGGTACGTAAACCGCTTGCATGGAGGTAATAGAACGACCTCGAGTGGTAGTAATGCGTTCTTGCAACTGGCCCATTTCGTCGGCCAAGGTGGGCTGGTAACCCACAGCAGAAGGCATACGGCCCAACAAGGTTGATACTTCAGAACCGGCTTGCACGAAGCGGAAAATGTTGTCAATGAACAACAACACGTCCTGGCCTTGCTCGTCACGGAAGTACTCAGCCATAGTCAAAGCAGACAAAGCCACCCGCAAACGCACGCCAGGAGGCTCATCCATTTGGCCGAAGACCAAAGCAGCTTTTTCCAGCACGCCGGACTCTTCCATCTCCAACATGAGGTCGGTGCCTTCACGGGTACGTTCACCCACACCAGCGAACACCGATACACCACCATGGTTGGTGGCAACCCGGTTGATCATTTCGGTGATAAGTACCGTTTTACCTACACCCGCACCACCAAACAAGCCGATCTTTCCGCCCTGCAGGTAAGGGGTAAGAAGGTCAATCACCTTCACACCGGTTTCGAACATCTGTGCTTTAGGTTCCAACGAATCAAACGATGGTGCGCTGCGGTGGATTTCCCAACGTTCAGCATCAAGAGCAGCGTTGGGGTCATCCAGGCCTTTACCAATCACGTTGAACACGTGGCCCAAGGTGGCGTCACCTACCGGCACAGTAATGCCGCGACCGGTATTACGTACCGCTACGCCGCGAGTCAAGCCGTCGGTAGGTTTCATAGCGATAGCCCGCACCCGGCTGTTGCCGAGTTGCTGAGCAACTTCGGCCACCACGGTGGTGGTTTCGCCTTCAATAACAACGTCGAACTCGAGGGCCGTGTTGATCTCTGGTAATTCCCCGGGAGGGAACTCCGCATCGATTACTGGGCCGGCGATGCCGACAATGTGTCCGTCTTTAAGGTCGGTAACAGTCATGGTTACTCCTGGTTTCTTTTCAGATCTGGTTAGTGTTCGGCGCCCACAGAGGCGTTTTCTTCGGATTGGTCATCATCGTTAAGTGCCTCAGCGCCGCTGATGATTTCCATAATTTCGGTAGTAATAGCATCTTGACGAGCCCGGTTCATTTCACGGGACAACTTGGTGATGAGCTCATCAGCGTTATCGGTCGCTGCTTTCATGGCTCGCTGCCGGTTGGCGTGTTCAGACGCTGCTGACTCCAGCAACGCCCCAAACAAGCGAGCCTCCACATAACGAGGAAGCAGAGCTGCCAATACGGCCTCTGGTGAAGGTTCAAATTCGAAAGAGTCGGTCGCTCCGGCCTCGCCGCTACCTTTGGCAGCCATAGTTTCGGTGCCCTCTAAAGGCAAGAAACGACGAGTGGCTACTTTCTGGCTTCCCATGCTGAGGAACTCGGTGTAGACCAACTCCACGCGATCAATATCACCGCTTATGAACAGGCCGGCCACCGTGTCGGCTAAGTGGCGAGCGTCTTCATAAGTTGGGTTGTCACTAATACCTTCGGTATACGAGGCAATTTCGTATTTGCGGAAAGTGAAGTAATCTCGAGCTTTTTTACCAATAACAATCAGCGAATAACCAGCACCTTCAGAACGAGCATTTTGCACTTGGCGTTCTGCCGCACGAATAACCGAAGAGTTATACGGACCAGCCAAACCACGATCCGACGAGATCACGATGACCCCAACACATTCAACTTTTTCGGCTTGGCGAAGTAACGGGTGGTCTACCTCTGCGCCACCAGCAGCCAAGTTTTCAATAACCTTGGTGATTTGTTTAGCGTAAGGACGTGCCTCACGTGCTCGTTGTTGCGCCTTAACTACCCGAGTAGCAGCAATAAGCTCCATAGCGCGGGTAATTTTTTTGGTGTTCTGGACGCTGTCTATACGACGTCGCAGTTCGCGTTCTTTACCGCCGGCCATCAGCCGCCCCTAACGTAAGGGCGCCCAGAGACCCCACGGCAAAACCGAGGGTCTTCAAAGCGCAGAAAGAACGAGACATCAAGATCACTCGTTGCCTGCCGAAATGTCTTCTTCAGGCAAAGTAGTGTCGGCATCAACAATGTGCGAATCGGTGTCAATGTGTTCTGCATCAGGAGCATCGTCGCTGCTCTGCGAACCAGTGAACTGTTCAGCAAAAGCGGCGATAGCAGCATCAAATGCTTCTTCGTCAGCAATTTTACCGGTTTCTTTAATGCTGGCCAGGCTGCCTGCTTCACGAGTACGGAACCATTCCAACAACTCGGCTTCGAAACGGGTGACGTCCGCTACTTCGATGCCATCAAGGTGACCCCGGGTACCGGCCCACAGCGAAACGGTTTGTTCTTCCATCAAAAGTGGAGAGTTCAAATCTTGCTTCAACAATTCCACCAAGCGGTAACCACGGTCAAGTTGCGATTGCGATACGGCATCCAGGTCAGAACCGAACGCTGCGAAAGACTCCAACTCACGGAACTGCTGCAAGTCAGACTTGAGCGTACCTACGGCGCCTTTCATGGCTTTGGTTTGGGCGGCAGAACCCACGCGAGATACGGAAATACCCACATCTACAGCAGGACGTACCCCAGATTTGAACAGATCGTCTTGCAAGAAGATCTGGCCATCAGTAATGGAAATCACGTTGGTAGGGATGAAAGCCGAAACGTCGCCCGCTTTGGTCTCGATAATGGGCAAAGCGGTCATCGAACCGGCACCCAAATCGTCGCTCAACTTGGCGGAGCGTTCCAACAAACGGCTGTGCAAGTAGAAAACATCGCCGGGGTAAGCCTCACGGCCCGGAGGACGACGAAGCAACAACGACATTTGTCGGTAAGCCTCAGCTTGTTTAGAAAGGTCATCGTAAACCGCTAAAGCGTGCTGGCCTTGGTCCATCCAGTGTTGCCCAATGGCGCAACCGGCGTAAGGAGCCAAGTACTTGAACGGTGCGGGTTCAGAGGCCGGAGCCATCACTACCACCGTGTATTCCATAGCACCATGAGCCTCAAGAACGGCCACGGTTTGCGCAACCGTAGAAGCCTTTTGGCCAATAGCTACATAAACGCACTTCACGCCTTGACCAGCCTGGTTAATGATGGTGTCAATAGCAATAGTGGTTTTACCAGTTTTACGGTCACCAATGATCAACTCACGCTGACCACGCCCAATAGGGATCAAAGAGTCAATGGCTTTAATACCGGTCTGCATTGGTTCGTGCACCGGCTTACGACCCATAATGCCGGGAGCTTGGAGTTCCATGCGGCGTTGTTCAACATTGACCAACGGGCCCTTTCCGTCGATGGGTTCGCCCAAAGCGTTTACCACACGACCCAACATGCCGTCGCCCACGGGCAGCGCCAAAATGTCGCCGGTGGCCCGTACTGCTTGGCCCTCTTCGATGTCGTTTACCTCACCAAGGACCACCGCACCGATGGACCCTTCGTCAAGGTTAAGGGCAAGCCCAAAAGTGCCGCTCTCAAATTGGAGCAACTCGTTAACCGCTGCGCCGGGAAGACCCGATACACGAGCGATACCATCACCTACGGAAATTACCCGCCCCACCTGGGATTGTTCCAGGCTTGGTTGGAAACCTTCAAGGTTTTTCTGGATAGCGGAGGCAATGTCCGCCGTGTTGATCGTCAGTTCAGCCATTTTTCTCTCTCGTCTCTGATAGCTCGCCGGTTAGCGAAAGCTCTCACGAAGCTGGTTTAGGCGGCGTCGCACGCTGCCATCGATTATGTCGTCGCCGATTTCGGTGATTACCCCGCCCAAAACAGTTGGGTCAATAACCACTTTAATTTCGACGTCTTTGCCGGAAGAGGTTTTAATAGCCTCTGCCAAGCGTTGGCGTTGGTCGTCCGAAAGGTCGACCGCTGAACGCACGGTGGCGACAGCTTTATTGCGTGATGCGGCACTGCGTTCAATAAAGGCATCCACGATGGCGGGGAGGTCGGCGGCGCGGCCGGCTCCTACCACGAGGGATACCAACGCTGACGTAGTTGCTGTGGCTTGACCACTCAGGAGGTTTTCAACCACCTGGAGGCGTCGACCAGCGGGCACGTTTCCGTCAGCGAGCGTTGAACGCAGTTCGTCGTTGGACCGGATTGCCTGAGCAAAACCGAACAGTTCGTCTTCGACAACGGCAAGGTTTCCCTCTGCCGCCGCTACCGCGAACAAGGCTTCGGCGTAGCCGGCCACCTGGGGGTTAGCCATTGTTTCCGGCCACCTCGTCGATGTAAGCGTCGATCAGGCTGCCGTGCACTTCAGCGTTCAAGCTGGACTGCACTACCCGTTCGGCTGCACCCAAAGCGATGCCGGCCACTTCGGCCCGCAAGTCGGCTATGGCTTGCTGACGTGAAGATTCCACGTCGGCAGCAGCGCGTTCACGCATTTCAGCAATAGAAGCTTCGGCTTGGACAGCCAAGTCAGCTTTAAGCTGATCAGCGGTTACCCGTGCTTCGTTGATGATGCGTGAAGACTCAGCTTTAGCGTCGGCCAACTGTGCTTCGTAATCGGTTTTTACCGATTGGGCATCAGTCTTGGCTTGTTCTGCAGCGTCAAGATCATCACGAATCTTGTCGGCCCGGGCATCCATAGCGCCTTTAACAGCGGGGAAGCCTTTCTTTACCATGATGACAAACAAGATCAAAAAGGCAGAACCGCCCCAGATGATTTCGTTTACTTCAGGGATAATGGGGCTTGGCGCTTCGAAGCACTTTTCGAGGGCGCTTTGCACGGCCTCGTCATGAGCGGCGTGTACAACGTCGCCATGGGCTTCTTCGATTGCCTCGGTGAACAGTTCGGCCATGCAGCCACCCACTGATTCGCCCGACGCAGAGGCCGGTCCGGACAAGGCCACAAGGCCCAGCACGGCAAGAAGCGGGGCCACCAGTAGGCGGTTCCGTAATTTGCTCATTGGTTTACTCTCTCTCGTCGTCGACGATGCTTAAGGCATCAAAAGGATGAAGACAACGAAACCGATCAAGGCCAAAGCCTCAGTGAAGGCAATGCCCAAGAACATCGTCGTCCGGACCATGCCGGCTGACTCTGGTTGTCGAGCCATCGATGAAATTGCGTTACCAACCACGGTACCGATACCGATACCAGGGCCGATAGCGGCCAAGCCGTAACCTAGGCCAGCTCCGATGGCCTTAAGGCCTTCGAGCACTTCGCCCGCTCCCGTTTGCGCCAGAACGTTCAGCACTTGGATTCTCCTGTTTTCTTTGTTATCCAGCCGGAGTTTCCGTCTGGAGATTGTTTATTAATATTGATCTTTTACTTCGTTGCGCCCTAGTGAGCAGGGTGCAGCGAACCGCCGATGTATACAGCAGTAAGAATGGTGAAGATGAAGGCCTGCAAGACCGACACCAAGATTTCAAAGCCGGTCATCATGACCAGCATGGCAAAGGGGGCCGCCGCACCAATATAGGTGGCGTCCCACAGGGCCGTAGAAAGAACGGCGAAGGTCACCAACAAAAGGTGGCCGGCCACCATGTTGGCCCAAAGCCGGATAGCCAACGAGAAAGGCCGCACCACAAAAGTGGAGACCAATTCGATGGGAGTAACGATGAGGTAAAGCGCCTTGGGCACGCCCGGAGGGAAAAGTGAGTTCTTGAGGTAGCCACCCAACCCTTGAGACTTAATACCCACCACGTTGTAAATAACCCAAACCACTAACGCCAAAGTGATGGGTACCGCCATGCGACTGTTGGCGGGAAACTGAATACCAGGAATAACTTCGAAAATGTTAGAAAATAAGATGAAGAAAAACATGGTGGTCAAGAAAGGCATAAACTTTTTGCCTTCTGGGCCGATGGTTTCCATCACCACAGATTCTTCAATGAAATTAATGCCTGACTCAGCAACGTGCTGCATGCCAGCGGGAACCATTGATGTTTGCTTGCGGCCCGCCACCAAAAAGATGAGCAAGGTAAGAATTACCGCAGCAAAGTAAATGAGTACCGATTTGTTGATGGCGTAAAAGGTGCCATTAAAGAAAATGTCGGGCCACTCAAAGAGATGACTGACTGGTGGGAAGTCGAGTGCGAGCACGTTCACTTTTGGTGCTACTCCTGAGGCTTAAGGTCGGTGGGTGCCAACCCGGGGAAAGCCAGCGACGCCGCAACGTGCTTGGTCTCCCAGGTAAGCAAACCCAGATGAGTAATGAGAAGGGTTATTGCGAAGGGCACGGTAGCGAACCATTCACCGTTTCTGACAACTAAAACGACAGCAGTCATAAAACCGAGGCGAAAAAGGTAACCAAAAAGCACGGCACCGTAAAGAGCGTTAAGCGAAATGGCCATGGCTCGAGCGATAATGGCGGCGCCCAAACGAAAATTCAAAGCCACCAAGGCAAGGGCCAGCGCCGCAGATGCTGCCCCGCTCAAACCATCAAAAAGTGCTCCCACCAGCAGAAACGCTGGCAAAACCATCAAGGCTCGGCGCGATAAATCTCGGGCAACTTCTTGTTCGGGGTTCACCGCAGCGTCCAGAGTCATGTTCACACCAGCGGCCCGTTAGCTCGCCAAGCTTTACGTCGCTCGGCAACTTGGTGTTCAAGATTATTTGTGTAGTTATGAAAAGTTTTCCACGAGGCATAGGCCACGGTAAGTAAAACGAAGGCCACGGTGAAGAGCGGGGAGGTACCGATTTGGCCGTCAAGCAACCAACCGAGAAAACCAAAAATCACCGGGGTCACCACCATTTCAAAAGCAGCAGCGAAGGCGTCAGCAAAGCCTTGCTTCAGTTCGCGTGATTCGTTTTGTTCCATAAACAAAAAATCCTCTGCCCGGGTAGTTGGCACAACGAGGTAAATCCTCCTTGACCGTTAACAAATCTATTCACTCAAGACAGGGTCGGCAACCCAAACGGGCGCCTTTACTGCCAAATCGGTCACACCGTTTCTTCGTTTGTTCGAAACCTGGGGTGAAGAACCGTAAAAAGAGCCAGGCATACCGCAGCGATACCCATAGGCACCAAAGCATCGCCTTCCCCGGTGTAGGTAGGCCACAGTACAAACCCCGACAACAATGCCGTCCATGCCCACAAAATAAACACCGTCCGCCGATGTCCGTGACCCAGACGCATCAAACGATGATGCAAATGATCTTTGTCCGCTTGGGTCACCTTTAACCCTCGAGTAGCCACCCGACGAATAATAGCGAAGGTCATATCCAGCAACGGCACCCCCAACACGATGATAGGAATAAAAATCGGGGCGAAGAAAAAGAACGACTGCCCGCTAAACGGAGCGTCCGTGCGACCCCCCACCGCCACGGTAGATGCCGCCATCAACAGCCCTAAAAGCAACGCCCCCCCATCACCCATAAAAATACGGGCCGGATGCACGTTGTGAGGCAAAAACCCTACACACACCCCCACGGTGAGCAAAGCAATAAGCGACCCCGGGTTGCCGTCAAACAAAACCCCCGACTCTTCAAGTTGTAAGGCGTAAAGAAAAAACGTTAACGCAGCAATACCAACAATGCCGGCGGCTAAACCATCGAGCCCATCAATGAGGTTCACAGCGTTGGCGATAAGCACCACCCAAACCACGGTAAGCAAGGCGGAAAGATCTGGCGAGAGAATGACTAAATCCAAAAACGGTATGCGCAACACCAGCAACGAAATACCCGCCAGAGATAAAATGCTGGCCCCGGCCACCATGCCGGCCACCTTGGCGGGAGCCGACACCGGACGCACATCGTCGAGCACCCCGACCCCACACATCAAAGTAGCGGCCAGCAAAAAGCCGACCATTTCGGTGGGGGACGCAAATACTGCGGCGAAGTCCCCTAACCCCCAAGCGGTCAGTAAACCCGCAAGCAACCCCACGTACATGGCCACCCCGCCCAACGGAGGCGTGGGGTAGGAATGCACATTGCGATCATCGGGGGCCACCAAAACCCCAGCCCGTACCGCTACACGCATAGCAATTGGGGTGGCTGCTGCGGTGACCGAAGCGGTCACTCCTCCAACGATTATGAAGGCCAGCGGGCTCGGCATAAAAAGAACTTACGCTTTCTAACCCTCGTAGGGGGTGAATTGTTGACAGAGGTCCATTACTTCACTGCGCACTTGGGCGATGACTGCGTCGTCTTCACGCCCGGTCAGGGTGCGGGCAATGAAGCCGGCAATCTGCGCCATCTCTGGCTCTTTCATCCCTTGGGTCGTGGTGGAAGGGGTGCCGATGCGCACTCCGCTGGTCACAAAAGGTGACCGTGGGTCGTCAGGTACGGTATTTTTGTTCAGCGTGATTCCTGCGCGGTCAAGCACTGTTTGTGCAACGGCCCCGGTGAGGTCTGGGTCAAAGGTGCGAAGGTCTACCACCATTAAGTGGTTATCGGTGCCGCCAGAAACTATGCGGAAACCGTGGCCACTCAGGGCTTTGGCTAGCGCTGCTGCGTTGGCCACAATTTGTGCCGCGTAAACGGCAAACGATGGGTCGGCGGCTTCTTTGAAAGCCACCGCTTTAGCAGCGATGTGGTGTTCAAGCGGGCCGCCTTGAGTACCGGGGAAAATAGCTTTATCTATTGCTTTAGCGTGTTCTTCTCGGCTCAAAATACAGCCGCCTCGTGGGCCCCGCAGAGTTTTATGCGTGGTGAAGGTCACGATGTCGCAGTAAGGCACCGGGTTGGGGTGCACTCCCCCGGCAATAAGACCAGCGATGTGGGCCGCATCAAACATCAGCAACGCCCCGACCTCATCGGCAATTTCTCGCAAGGGAGCTGGTTCAATAATGCGCGAGTAGGCGGTGGCTCCGGCCACAATCATCTTGGGCTGGTTGGCATGAGCCAAGGCACGGATTTCTTCGTAGTCCAAGCGTTCGTCGCTAGCGGTTAAACCGTAGGAAATAAAGTTATAGAGAATCCCGCTGGCGTTAACCGAAGACCCGTGGGTGAGGTGGCCGCCGTGGTCAAGGCTGAGGCCCAAGACGGTGTCGCCGGGCTGCAGCAAGGCCTGGTAAACCGCCATGTTGGCGTTGGCTCCTGAGTGGGGTTGCACGTTGGCGTGTTCTGCCCCAAACAAGGCTTTGACCCGGTCACGGGCCAAGTCTTCTACTTCGTCGACAAACTCGTTGCCCCCGTAGTAACGCTTGCCGGGGTAACCCTCGGCGTATTTGTTGGTCAGCACCGAACCGGAGGCTTCTAGCACCGCTGGTGACGCAAAGTTTTCTGAAGCAATGAGTTGCAGGGTGGTGTTTTGACGTATTTTTTCTTGATCGACGTAACCAAAAAGTTCTTCGTCTCGGGTGGTGGGCCAAGGCATGTCATCGTCCTTTGTTTAAGAAACAATAAAAGCAACTGTTGATAGTTGCCGGTGTCGGCAGGCTAGCGGTCTTGAACCGAGGGAGTTGGTTGTCAAGCCGAGTTTTCTAACGCAGCGATTAAGGCTTCGGTCGCTGGATCGGGTGGTGCGGCAGTCCGACGAGCGATTACTAACTTACGTTTCGCTATCGGGAGGCGGCGCACCGGGGTGAGGGGGTCAACGCCGGACTCGGCCTGTACCGGGGGCAGCACGGCCCAACCCAGACCCAGGCGAACCATTTCTCGTAACACTTCAGGCTGGTTGGACTCTGCAACAACCTCGTAGGCCATTCCTTCGGCGGCGAGAGCGGCGGCGATTACCGAGCGAGTATGCGATCCCGCCGGAAACGACACCCACGGCCCCCACTTAAGCATTGGGTGTTGCTTGATATCTGGGGGTGCATAAACCATGAGCGGTTCTTCGCAGAGCAGGGTGACGTCGATGCCCGGAGGGGCGGGGGTCGGGTCAACACAAAGCACCAAGTCAAGGTCTCCGGACTGGAGGGCTTCAAGCAGAGGCCCGGAGGGAGCCACGGTGAGGTGCAGGTCTACTTCAGGGCTGTCTTGGTGAAAGCGGCGAATGGCTTCGGCTTTGTGGTGCACCGCAACGGCGTCAATAGATCCGAGCCGTATTTGGCCGGTGCTGCCACTTTTTTGTGCTTCTGCCCAGCGAGCGAGGTCGCGGGTTTCGGCTACTACCCGGCGGGCATGGGCCAACACTTGGTTGGCTTGGCGGCGCAACACGGTCGAGCGGCCCTGGCGCTCAAAAAGTGGGAGCCCGACCCGGCGTTCAAGTTCGGTGAGCCCCTGGGTAAGTGCCGAAGCAGTGACTCCAAGGTTTTGGGCGGCGGCGGCTCGGGTGGGGTGATCGGCGGCGGCCACCAGGTACTCAAGTTGTTGCACACTGAGGTTCGGTAACAGCATTGGTTCTCGAGATGACATGTGGTTCTTCTTTCGCAATATTAAGTCTTGCTTAATATAACAACATAAACGTTGACCAATGCTTATGCTTGCTCGCTATGACTGAACAAATGAACATCAAACCCGCAACCGGAAAATTGGGGGTCCTTACCCCGGGCCTCGGTGCTGTTTCCTCTACCTTTATCGCCGGCGTAATTGCCGCCCGCAAAGGCCTCAGCGCCCCCATCGGGTCACTCACCCAAATGGCTCACATCCGCCTCGGCGGCCGAGAAGAAAACCGCAACCCACTGATTCGCGAATTCGTGCCCCTGGCCGAACTCGACGACCTGGTCTTCGGCGGCTGGGACCCCATCTCACCGAACGCTCTTGAAGCAGCCCGCACCTGCGGCGTGCTCGACGAAAAAGACCTCGCTCCCCTCTCTGCCGAACTCGAAGGCATCGTCCCCATGGACGCCGTGTTCGACCAACGCTGGGTTAAAAGACTTGACGGAGTTCGCGTAAAAAACATCGCCTCCAAATGGGAACAAGCCGAAGCCCTCATTGCCGACATCGAACATTTCCGCATCGAAAATAACTGCGACCGTTTGGTCATGGTGTGGTGCGGATCCACCGAGGCCTACCAAGAGCCCAGCGAAGTACACGACACCGTGGCTGCCTTCGAAGCCGGCTTGCACGCCAACGACGAAAACATTTCTCCCAGCCAGATTTACGTCTACGCCGCCCTCATGAGCGACGTGCCTTTCGCCAACGGAGCACCCAACCTTTCTACCGACTTGCCTTGCATGATTGAACTCTCCGCCACCCGCGGCGTACCCATCGTCGGCAAAGACTTCAAAACTGGTCAAACCTGGATGAAAACCCTATTGGCCCCCGGTATCAAAGCTCGCATGTTGGGCTTGCGCGGCTGGTACTCCACCAACATTTTGGGTAATCGAGACGGCGAAGTACTCGACGACCCAGAAAACTTCAAAACCAAAGAAATGTCCAAACTCGGCGTACTGGATGCCATCTTGCAACCCGAGTCCTACCCCGACCTTTACGGCAACATCGACCACGTGGTGCGCATCAACTACTACCCACCTCGCGGCGACAACAAAGAAGGCTGGGACAACATTGATATCTTCGGCTGGTTGGGTTACCCCATGCAGATCAAGGTCGACTTCTTGTGCCGTGACTCCATCTTGGCCGCCCCCATCGTCTTGGACCTCGCCTTATTTATGGACCTCGCTCACCGAGCCGGCCAATCAGGCGTACAAGAATGGCTGTCCTTCTATTTGAAGGCCCCACAATCCACCACCGACGCCGGGCCCGAACACGACTTGTTTATTCAACAAACCAAGTTAAAGAACACCTTGCGCGAATGGATGGGTGAACAGCCAGTAACCCACTCCGAAGCGGGTTAGCTAGATGCGGGTCTCGTGACCTGCCCAATATTCGTCTTTCAATAGACGCTTATACAACTTGCCGGTGGGATGCCGGGGCAGTTCGTCTCTGAAATCCACACTGCGCGGACACTTCACGTCGGCTAACTGGTCCCGGCAATAAGCAATGAGTTCTTTGGCCATTTCTGACGTGGCCTCCGATGGGTCAACTAACTGCACTATCGCTTTAACTTCTTCGCCGAAGTCATCGTTGGGCACCCCAATAACTGCCACGTCGAATACCGCAGGGTGCATGGTCAACACGTTCTCTGCTTCCTGCGGGTAAATATTTACCCCACCAGCAATGATCATGTAAGCCTTACGGTCAGTGAGATACAAAAACCCGTCTTGGTCAAGACGACCGACATCGCCCAGGGTGCTCATATTGGCTCCCAGTTTGGCATCAGCGGTTTTTTGTGGATCGTTGTGGTACTCAAAAGCCGAGTTGCCGCGAAAATAAACACTGCCCTCTTGGCCCACCGGCACCTCGTTGCCGTCGTCGTCCATAATAGCCAGTTCGCCTAAAATCGCTTTGCCCACCGACCCGGGGTGTTCAAGCCAGTCGGCCGAGTTGGTGTACGTCAAACCGTTGCCTTCGGTGCCGGCGTAATACTCATGAAGCACCGGGCCCCACCAGTCGATCATTCGGCGCTTTACCTCTATCGGGCAGGGGGCCGCCGCATGAATGGCTGAGGCCAGCGACGACACGTCGTATTTTTTCCGGACTTCTTCGGGCAATTTGAGCATGCGCACAAACATGGTGGGCACCCACTGGCTGCCGTGCGCTTGATGCTTTTCAATGGCCGCCAGCGCCTCTTCGGGGTCAAATTTTTCCATAGCCACCACGGTGCATCCAATGCGCTGATAACTCAGACAAAAACGCAAAGGGGCCGCGTGATAGAGCGGGGCCGGCGACAAGTACACCGTGTTGGGTTCTGCGCTAAAAAGGATTTTAGCCATCAGGGAAATCGTGGTGGACTGGCCCAACGGTTGGCCGGCGATAGGCATCTTGACCCCTTTAGGTCTACCGGTGGTACCGGAGGAATAAAGCATGTCTTGGCCCTCAACCGCATCTTCGGGCACCTCAGAGGATTGCGCCGCTACTGCATCTTCAAACGATGCGTGGTTTTCAAGCAAACCACCCACACTAAAGCGAGCCTCTACCTTGGGGGTAGCGGTCAGCATTTCTGCGGCGGCCTCTGTTTTGTAAGGCGAGGTTACAAACACCCGCGCCCCACAGTCATTAATAATGTAGGTCATCTCACCGGCCGTCAGTCGAGAAGAAATCGCCGTGTAATGCAACCCGGCATAAATAGCGCCCCAAGCCAGCGGCAAAAAATCCAACCGGTTCTCTAGACAAAAAGCCATATGTTCGCCGGTTTTCAACCCCAAGCTACGAAATAAGTTGGCTATGCGGCCGGCCTCGGCATGCAACTCGGCGAAGGTCATGGTTTGTCCCGAACCGTGCATCACGATAGCTAAACGGTCAGGATCTTCGGCGGCCCACCGCCCTGGGTACTCAAGTTCTGCAATTTGATCAGTCATGTGCTGAACCTAGTTCGGAGTAAAGCAGCACACCACATCCAGCCACGAATCGGCACTGTCACAGGGGTGACGTACCCTTACTCACTACATGGAAACTACTTTTACCTTCACCCAGTACGGGGCTGCGGCCACCGAAGCGCTGGCCGCCGCAGTAAACCGGGCCAAAGCAGGCGATGCTTTGACTCCCGTAACCGTCATCGTGCCCTCCAACTTGGTCGGGGTATCAGCCCGCCGAGCCCTCGCTACTCAGGGTGGTTTGGCCGCCGTAAGGTTCGACACCTTGCTTGGCGTGGCCCGCCTCTTGGCCGCTCCGGCACTAACCGATGATTCGCGAATTCCTGTTTCTGACCCCGTGGTAGCAGCCGCCGTGCGAGCCACGCTGGCCAAATCAGCAGACCTTTTGAAACCGGTAGCTCGCCACCCCGCCACCGAACGCGCCATGGTGCGGGTCCATCGCGAGCTACGCGAACTCGACGACGAAACGTTAGACGCACTATCCGCTGGCCATCGCCAAGCTCAAGAAATTGTGCGCATCCATCGCCTCACCCACCAACGGTTGACCACCCGCTACTTCGACGAAGTAGACCTCAACCACGCCGCCCAAAGCATCGCCGCTAGCGGCCACCCAGCACTTGAACCTCTTGGATCTGTAGTGGTTTACCTCCCTGGCCAAATCACCAACTCAGGCCTCGGTTTATTAACCGCTTTAGCCAACCAAAACTCTTTAGCGGTCATCGCCGGCTACACCGGCGACCCAACTGCTGACCAGCCAGCCCAATTGGTCGTTGAACATCTCGGCGGAGCCTTTACCCCACCACAACCAAAACCCCTTACCGAACAACTTTCTGTTTGTTCCCTCGCCGACCCCGACGAAGAAGCCCGCATGGCCGTACGCCAAATAGTGGCCGCTGCTGCCCAAGGCACCTCCTTTGCTCGCATGGCTATTGCCCACCCCGGCACCGACCACTACGCCAGCCTGTTGCATCAACACTTGCGATCCGCTGGCCTCACCTTCAACGGAGTCGCCGACCGGAGACTCAGCGAATCAATAGCCGGCCGCACCCTGTTGGCATTACTCGAGTTGTCGGACCAAGATTTTTCCCGCTCTGCCGTTATGGCTCTTGTGTCTTCCGGAGCCATTTTTGATGGAGACAACCAAAAAATACCTTCCGCCCAATGGGAGCGCCTGTCGCGCCAAGCGGGCATTACTTCTGGTTTAGAACAATGGGAACGTCGACTCAACCAATACCGAGCCGACCAAGAACAAGACAAACAAAACAAAGAAGCCGCCGGGTCAGACCCTTCCACCTGGAGTCGGTTCGAAGAAAACACCACTCAAGCCAAAAACTTGACAACCTTCGTTCAACGACTAGCGGAGGCCGTGAACGATATTGAACCCCGCTCCAGTTGGCCAGAACTCGCTGCCTGGGCAGAAAAACTCTTGAAACAATACCTCGCACCAGCCACCGAACGCCCTGACTGGCCCGAAGCAGAAACCGAAGCCCTCAGCCAAGTAACCGACCTCCTACGGAGCCTTTCTCGACTACATTTCATAGAAGCCACACCCGGGCTCACAACTTTTTATCGTGCCGTATCCGACGGTCTCGACCGAGGCCTTGACCGCTCAGGCCGTTTCGGTGAAGGAGTCTTAGTGGGCGGGCTTAGCGTGGTCGCCGGTTTAGACCTTGACCTCGTGATAGTGGTCGGCCTCGCCGAGGGGATCACCCCCACCCGACGCCGAGACGACCCACTGCTGCCCGACGTTCTCCGGCGCTCGACCAACGGCTCGCTCCCCAGCCGAAACGAACATCAAGCACAGTTGCATCACAATTTGCTCGCCGTCTTGGCCTCCGCCCCACAACAAGTCTTGATCTTCCCTCGAGGCGACCTTGGGGCCAAAACCGAATTAGTACCCTCACGTTGGCTTCTCGACCAAGTAGAAGCCAAGACCGGCACTCGTCCGGCACCTGAAGATCTTGAAAAAACTACCTCCTCATGGTTCCAGACCTTCCCTTCCTTCGTGGGCTCCTTACACAAACTAGATTTCCCCCTCAACCATCAGGAATATGCTTTAGCGGAGTTACTTCGTCATCAACACACCGGTGGCCAACTCTTAACATCTTCTCGTCTAAACACCGACCAGATATTGTCTCGCGGAGCCCGGCTTATCTCCCAGCGCAACCTTGACACTCTCACCGAGTTTGACGGCCGCTTAACCAGCAAAAACCTCCCCACCCCCGCTGACGGAAGCACCATCGTCTCGGCCACCCGGCTTCAAAGTTGGGTCAAATGCCCCTACGCCTACTTTGTGGAACACATACTCAAGGTAAAAGCCCCCCTTGAGCCCAACGACGAAGAGCGAATCAACCCACTCGACCGGGGCACCTTGGCCCACCACATACTCGAACGCTTCATCAAAGACGGCCTTGAAGCCGGCGACCTCCCAGTCCCTGGTGAAGTATGGAATGAACAGCACCGGCAACGCCTTCACACCCTTTGCCAAGAAGAGTTCACTCTCCTTGAAGATCGCGGCTTAGCCGGCCAATCGCTCCTCTGGAAAATGGAAAGCCAACACTTGCTTCGCGCTCTTGAAGCATTCCTAATTGACGACAATTTATTTCGCAAGAGCACCGGCGCCACCCCTTTGGCAGCCGAACTCGGCTTCGGAATAACTGGCTTGACCCCTTACGTGCATACCCTGCCCGACGGTCGCCAGATTCGGTTTCGCGGCATGATCGACCGAGTGGACAAAACCCAAGACGGGCACTTAATCATCAGCGATTACAAAACCGGACAAGCCAGTTACTACAAAAAAGTCACTGTCCAAAACCCCGACGTCAATGGCCAGTACCTTCAACTCCCGCTCTATGGATTAGCTGCACGGGCCCTACTCGAACTACCTGAGAGCAACGTGCACGCTCAATACTGGTTCCTCACCGACGGGGGGAAACTACAAGGCCACCCCCTCACCGCCGAAGTGCTTGACCGCTTCGATTATGTCCTTGGGGTAATTGCCAACAGCATTCAATCTGGCCTTTTCCCGGCCCGCCCCGACAAAGACGATCGTTACGGGTTGCCTTGCCACTATTGCAACCCCGACGGGCTCGGCACCACAAGCAGTTTCGACCGCTGGATGCACAAAAAAGAAGACCCCGCCCTCGACGTTTACCGCTCACTCATCGGCGACCTCGAAAACGAAGAAATCGCCGCCACCGTCGGTTTGGAGAAAAACCATGGTTGATCAAATAGCACGAGACCGCATCAAAGAAGACCTCAACGCCACCCTTTTCGTAGAAGCAGGAGCCGGCACCGGCAAAACCACCGCCCTGGTGGGGCGCATCGTGGCGCTGGTGTGCAGCGGCGTCTCTATGGAGCACATTGCTGCCATCACCTTTACCGACCGGGCGGCCAGCGAACTCCGTGACCAGGTACGGCGCCGGTTCGAACAACTGGTAAACCAAGACAGCGATACCGCCGACTTAGCTGCCGCAGCTTTAGTAGAACTTGATGGGGCCGCCTTGTGCACCTTGCACGCCTTTGCCCAACGCATCCTGATCGACCATCCCATAGAAGCGGGGCTTCCGCCTGCCGTGGAACTCATGGACGATGTTTCAGGATTGCTGGAGTTTGACGAACGGTGGTCCCTCACCTTGCATGATCTACTCAACGACCCTGACCAAACGTTCACGGTGCTGGCCGGCATGGAACTCGGCATAACCCTTGACCACCTTCGCAAATTGGCTTTACGATTTGACGAAAATTGGGACCTTGTTGAACAGCGACTCCCCACCGCTCCCAAACCCACTCCCCTTGCAGTGGACCAAATCGTTGAGACCTTACAAAACTTGACCGCATTGGCCGACCACTGTGCAACCAGCGACGACAAAATGGCCGAGAAACTTAACGCCGTAGCCGAATTCACCGAAGAACTCGCACGCAACACCGCCGACCCTCTTTCCGTAGTGAGGCTTCTCTCTAAAAGCCCAACCGCTACCGGCAAAGGTGCCGGCAATAAAGGCAACTGGACCGGAGAGGTAAGCGTCGGAGAGGTACGTGAACAACTGGTAGCAACTCACGAAACCATCACCGATGAACTTCAGCGCCTTACCAACGAAATCATTGCTCGTCTCATTCAAACCATCGGCCAAAGCGCCGTAGCGGCGGCTAACCAACGTCAGCGTCAAGGCCAACTGAGCTTCCACGACCTCCTGGTGCTGGCCCGCCGAGTGCTCCTGCACCCCGACCATGGCTTAGCCGTCCGAAAGTCCCTAAGCCAGCGCTACCAACGCCTGTTGCTCGACGAGTTTCAAGACACCGACCCATTGCAAATTGAACTAGCCGCCCTCATCGCCGATCCCGACACCATCACCACCGACTGGCGCCAACTCAAACCCCGCCCCGGGGCTTTGTTTTTTGTCGGTGACCCAAAACAAAGCATCTACGGTTTTCGCCGAGCCGATATTTCGCTTTACCTTTCCGCCCAAGAGTCTTTTGACTCCGAGGGCATCAACCTCGAACGCAACTTTCGCACCACCGGACCGGTCATTGAATGGGTCAACAACATATTCGGCCAACTCATCATCCCCCAAGCCCATGCCCAACCCAATTACGTGCCCCTAGTAGCTCAGCGCGAAGGGTCTTTTGTGGGACCTTCCGTCACCTTTCTTGGTTTTGATGGCCACGAAAAAATTAACGCTGACCAACGGCGCACCGAAGACGCCACCGAAGTGGCGGCCACCATCACCACCGCCCTAGCCGAAGGTTGGACCATCCTTGACCAAGCAACTGGCCAGTGGCGACCTTGCCGACCAGGCGACATAGCAATTTTGGTGCGCACCCGGAAACCCGTGGCCGACCTCGCCAAAGCCCTTGAGGCCGCCGGCGTGCCTTGCCGGATAGAAGCTGGGTCAGATCCTTGGAAAAATGATGAAGTCCGTGACCTACTCACCACCTTGCGGGCCATTGACGACCCCACCGACGAGTTGGCTTTGATAACCGCTTTACGCTCACCACTTTTTGGCTGCAGCGATGACGACCTTTATGCCTTTGTCAGCCACGGAGGAAACTGGAACCACCTTGAGCCAGGAAAAGTGAACCTCCCCGACGATCACCCGGTACGGGCTGGGTTGGCTTGGATGAAAAAAATCCACGAAATCCGCCCATGGAGTAACGCCATTGAACTTCTTGATCGAGTTATTCGAGAGCGCAGGGCTATGGAACTGGCCATGGCTCACCCCCGCCCCCGGGACGCCTGGCGACGCATTCGAACCTTTTCCGACTCCACACGCACTTACTGCGAACTACGCAGCGGCGGCCTTCGCTCGTTTCTTCACTGGTGCGGCCTGCACGCCCATGATGAAGTCAAAGTAGATGAGGTTGTCCCCCCAGAGCCCGACGACGACGCCGTACGGATCATGACCATCCACGCTTCAAAAGGGTTGGAGTTCCCCATATGCGTATTAGCTGACCTCGGGTCAACCCGAAACACTCGCAGTTTGCACGTTTCATTTCCTGCTGGAACTACTGGCATTGCCGTGGGTTTCAAAAAAGATCTCGTCAACGACGCACGTCGACATTCTCAAGACCAATCCGACCACCACGAACACCTTGAACGGTTACGGCTACTTTATGTAGCGGCCACCCGAGCCCGCGATCACCTGGTGGTTTCCCTCCACCGTAAACTCTCGAAAAAACCCGCAGAAAACCAAGTTAGCGTTTGCTCAGCCGAAATTATTTGCGAAGTAGCCGACCCAACAGCGGTCACGCTGTCAACACCAGTAGCCCAACCTTTTGCGGTTCCCGCCCCACCCCAGACCAGCAATCTTCCCGACCTCACTGCTTGGCGAGACGACCTCGCCGCAGTGCAAGAACGCAGCAACCGCCGACCCACCGTGGCCGCTACCTCGCTGACCCCAGAGAGCACAGAAGAAGATACCCACACGGCCTACGGCGAAGCCGGGCGGCACGGCCCGGCTGCCGGCCGGGCCGTACACAAAGCGCTAGAAATAATTGACTTCTCCAGCGACGGGCAAGCCGAAGCCCGACAAGCAGCGGCCGCCGAAGACGCCGACCAGAAACTCGTGGCTTCCATGGTTAGCGCTGCTCTACGATCTCCATCGGTAACTGCGGCAGCGCAAAGCGAACATTGGAGAGAACTTTATGTTGCCGCTTCTGTAGACCCCGGCCTTCTCTTAGAGGGCTACATAGATTTGGCCTACCGGGACGGTGATGGTTTAGTCATCGTGGACTACAAAACTGATGGCTATCAGACCAGCGAAGATCTCGACGCCAAGGTGGCCCACTACCGCCTCCAAGGCGCCGCCTACGCCCTTATGGCCCAAAAATCCACCAATTTACCAATTAAGCGCATGGTCTTTTGCTTCCTCGGAAACGGCCCCGCCCAAGAGCGCTCGCTCGACGATCTATCAGCCGCTATGAAAGAAGCCCGGGCTCAAGCCATCGCCACGCGGTAACGTGAGTGCTTATGAAAAGCCTGCTCTTTGCTCCTGGCAACCAAGCCGATGTTTTGGCAAAATTGCCACGGTCGCAGCCCAGCGCTGCGGTCATAGATTTAGAAGATGCCACCCCGCCGGAACAAAAAGAACAAGCCCGGCAAATCGCCGTATCCACCGCCAACCAACTGGCCACCACCCTGCCACTGCTGGTGCGCATAAACGGATTAGATAGCCCATGGTTCGGTGAGGACATCACCCACGGGCTTACCCAACAGTTGGCCGGCGTGGTGGTGCCAAAACTAACAAGCACCGCCGAAGTAGCCAAAGTGGTCGACGCTCTTGACAACGCTGGCCTCGCCAATCTCAACATCATGGCCGGGTTAGAAACCGTAGCCGGAGTAGTACAGGCAGTTGACGTAACCAGCCATCCGCGAGTCCACTGGTGCTACTTCGGGGCAGAAGATTACATCGCCGACCTCGGCGGGGTGCGGCGCCCCGACAACCTTGAAGTACTAATGGCCCGCAGCCAGGTAGGCCAAGCAGCCCGCCTGGGGGGAGCAGTAGCCCTTGACATGGTGGTAACAGATTTTAGCGATGACCAACGTTTTACCCGAGAGTCCCAAGAAGCTCGGGCTCTAGGTTTTGCCGGAAAACTTTGCATCCACCCTCGTCAAGTAGCGCTGGCCAATGAGGCTTTTATGCCCAGCCCCGAAGAGCTTTCTTGGGCTAAGCAAGTCGTTGAGGCCTACCAAAAAGGCTTGTCTGAAGGCCAAGCATCCATTGCCGTAAACGGTGAGATGGTTGATGAACCGGTGGCACGGCGAGCCCGAGCACTTCTAGACCAAACAAAATAAACGCTACGAATTTCTTAAAGTCCGTATTAAAGGGTGGGAGTCGGCGTTCATTCGGCCATCATGGGGGCATGGTCAAACTTGATGACGACACACAAAAAGCTCTCCTGCTCTATAACCGCCGCAGCAAGGCCGCCGAAGATGCCGTGGCAGCTACTCAGCGAGTTAACAAAGCCGCTAAAGCTAAGGATGCAGCAGCAGAAGAACTAAAAAAGGCTCAAGACTCTGGCGGTGGCGCCGAAGTGGTAGCGGAAGCTGACGCTACCTACCGGGCAGCCGTAGCCACTTGGCAAAACCTTCGCGACGGAGGCGAGCCCGAAGAGGCAGAAGTCGTTGAAGAACCGGCCGCCGAAGAGACTGCCAGCGGAGACTCCGACGAGGCTCCAGCCGAAGAGCCCGCCGAGGAACAAGACGACGCAACTGCTTCCGCTGAGGAACCCGCCGAAGAGACAGCCGACGAGACTCCAGCCGAGGAACCCGCTGCTGAGGAACCTACCGAAGAAGTGGAAGCCGACGAGGCTCCAACCGAAGAGGCAGTCACCGAGGAACCTGCCGAAGAGGCCTAAGGCTGAACTGGGGTCGGTGCGCCGATAACCTGACACCCGTCCATGAGTAATCAACCCACTTCCGACCAGCCCTACCCAACGGCAGGAAAAGCCGACTTTCCGGCATTAGAAACACGCATCCTGGCTCGCTGGGCCGAAGACAATATTTTTGAAACGTCGGTTGAGCAACGCCCCGACGAAAACGAATACACCTTTAACGATGGGCCACCCTTTGCTAACGGGCTCCCCCACCACGGACACCTGTTAACTGGTTACGTCAAAGACGTGGTTCCCCGCTACCAAACCATGCGCGGCCACAAAGTTACCCGCCGCTTTGGTTGGGATTGCCATGGCCTCCCGGCCGAAATGGAAGCCGAAAAGGGCCTTCCGGTTTCTGGTCGAGCCAGCATCATTGACTACGGCATTGAAGCATTCAACGATCACTGCCGCACCTCGGTATTGCGCTACACCAACGAATGGGAAAAAACCGTTACCCGCCAAGCTCGCTGGGTGGACTTCGACCACGACTACAAAACCATGGACCGCGACTACATGGAGTCGGTTATGTGGGCCTTTAAAGAACTCTGGGACAAGGGTCTAATTTACGAAGCGTTTCGGGTCATGCCCTACTCTTGGGGGGCCGAAACTCCGCTCTCTAACTTTGAGATTCGTCTTGATGACGCCACCCGTCCTCGCCAAGACCCTGCGGTAACCGTTTCTTTTGACCTCGCTGCGCAAGAAGGCGATCTTGGGCCCATGCGTATTTTGGCTTGGACCACCACCCCGTGGACTCTGCCTTCCAACTTGGCGCTGGCCGTGGGCCCTGAAGTGACTTACGCCTTGCGCCGCCATCAAGACGGCACCATTATTGTCCTCGGCGACGAAGCCACCGAGCGTTATACCGAACAACTTGAAAACACCGAACCGGCAGGCACGCTAAAAGGAACCGAACTGGTCGGGCGCACCTACACCCCGCTTTTTGATTTTTTCGCTGATCGGACCGATGCCTTTCGTGTGCTGGCGGCAGATTTTGTAGACGCCAGCGACGGAACCGGTGTGGTGCATATGGCTCCAGGTTTCGGCGAAGACGATCAAACGGTTTGTGAAGCCAACGGGATACAAATCGGCCAAGTGGTACCGGTAGACGACCAAGGGTGTTTCACCGAGGACGTATCTGACTGGGCCGGGCTCAATGTTTTTGAGGCCAACCCAGAAATCATCCGCCGGCTTAAAGAAGACGGCCGCTTGGTGCGTCACGACACTTACGAGCACAACTACCCCCACTGCTGGCGCACCGACACGCCAATCATTTACAAAGCCATTTCTTCTTGGTACGTCAAGGTCACAGATATTCGCGACCGCATGATTGAACTCAACCAAGACATCAACTGGATTCCCGACCATGTACAAGACGGTCGTTTCGGCATGTGGCTAGAGGGGGCCCGCGACTGGTCAATTAGCCGCAACCGTTTTTGGGGTTCCCCGATTCCGGTGTGGCGGAGCGATAACCCCGACTTTCCTCGCCTTGATGTTTACGGCAGCGTAGACGAGATCGAAGCCGACTTTGGGGTGCGTCCCGATGATTTGCATCGACCATTCATTGACGAACTAACCCGCCCCAACCCTGATGACCCCAGCGGTAAATCAACCATGCGTCGCGTGCCCGAGGTGCTGGACTGTTGGTTCGAATCGGGCTCTATGCCTTTCGCCCAATTTCATTACCCGTTCGAAAACGAAGCCTGGTTTGAGGATCATTTTCCTGCTGATTTCATCGTGGAATACATCAACCAAACCCGAGGCTGGTTTTACACCATGCACGTGTTGGCCACCGCTTTGTTTGACCGTCCGGCTTTTTCTAACGTAATTTGTCACGGTATTTTGTTGGCCGAAGATGGCACCAAGTTGTCTAAAAAGCTCCGCAACTACACCGAGCCTTCAGAAATCTTTGACCGCCAAGGTGCCGATGCTTTGCGTTGGTACCTCATGTCATCGGCCATTGTACGCGGCGGCGATTTACGCATTAGCGACACCGGCATTGACGATGTAGTGCGTCAGGTGATGCTGCCCATTTGGAACGCTTATTCTTTTTTCACTCTTTACGCCAACGTTGATGGTCACCGGGCCGAGTTTCGCACCGACGCCACCCACCTTCTGGACCGCTACCTCTTGGCCAAAACTCGCCGCCTAGTAGAGGCCGTCACCGAGCACATGGAGGCCTACGACCTCTCCGGCGCTACCACCGAAATTCAAGGGTTTATTGACGCTTTAAACAACTGGTACATTCGCCGCAGCCGTAACCGTTTTTGGGCGAAAACATCCGGCGACAACGAAGCCGACAAGCGTGACGCTCACGACACGCTGTACACAGTTTTGGTTACCTTTTCTCAGGTGGCTGCTCCTTTCTTGCCCATGGTTATGGAAGAAATCCATACCGGTTTAACCGGCCAGCCCAGCGTACATTTGACCGACTGGCCCAACCCCTCAGATCTGCCCGCCGACCCAGATCTCGTAGAACAAATGGATCGCCTTCGTGACGTCGCTTCTACTGCCTTGCGGCTACGAGAAGACAACGGTTTGCGCGTGCGTCTGCCGTTACCTACCTTGACGGTGGCCGGCCCTAACGCAGAAGCCCTAAGCGACCTCACCCACTTGTTGACCGATGAGGTGAACGTCAAAAAAGTAGTGCTCACCGAAGATCTCACTCAGCACGCTTCCTTTGTTTTGCAACCCAACGGGCAAATCTTGGGCCCCCGTTTGGGCCGTGGAGTGCAAACGGTTTTCGGGGCCGCCCGCTCAGGAGACTTTGTGTTACAAGACGACGGCACAGTGGTGGTGGCCGGTGAAACTCTTCAAGCAAACGAGTTCACTTTGGCTTTGGAGTCCCCCGAAGGAGTAACGGCCGGAGCGCTAGCCAGCGGCGACGCCGTGGTAGTGCTCGACACTGCAGTTACCCCCGCGTTAGAAGCCGAAGGTTTAGCTCGAGATGTCGTGCGCCAAGTGCAACAAGCGCGCCGCCAAGCCGACCTGGTGGTTACCGATCGCATTGCCCTATGGCTTCAAGGCGATCCGACATTGCTGGCAGCGGTGCATGCTCATCAAGACCATGTGGCCAGCCAAGTTTTAGCGACCGAAATTCATGAAGGTTCGGGCGGGCAGCACATCACCGAGATGGTTATCGAAGGGCACGCCCTCACGCTCGGTTTGCAAGTCGTTTCTGATCACTAAAAATACGCACTCTGAGCGCGACTAAACGCTTCTCTTTTTCTTTTTTGACCACCCTGCGTGTGGGAAAAAAGAAATCTTGCCCAAAATGCTTGAATCACTTGACATTGGTGTAGTTACAAGTGTGTAATTAAATAGTCGGATCGCGCGCTCCTCTCTCAAGATGATGCGGGTTTGCCCGGCAGCAAAACTAAAAACACCAACAAGCGACACACCCCCGGTCGGGAAAAGCCGCACCCAAGAGGAAAGACATACACCATGGCGCTCACCGAAGAGACCCAAGACACAGCCACCGGCACCACCCAAATGATGGTGCGCAAACGTAATGGCGATCTTGAACCTGTTGATCTCAACAAAATTGTGCGCGCCGTAGAACGCTCTGCCGAAGGACTCTCTGGCGTTGACCCCCTGCGCATCGCCACCCGCACTATTTCTGGTCTTTGCGATGGCGCTACCACCGAAGAACTCGACGAACTCTCCATCCGCACCGCTTCTGCTTTCATCGGCGAAGAACCCAACTACTCTCGCTTAGCTGCTCGATTGCTGGCCACAGTGATTGATAAAGAAGTGCGAAACCAAGACATTCACTCCTTCTCCCAGTCAGTTCAGGCAGGCCTTGAGCAAGGAATCATCGGCGCCGACGTCGCCGAATTCGTGTCCGTTAATGCCCGGAAGCTCAACGACACCATCGACCATGAACAAGATCACCTGTTTGAGTTTTTTGGCCTGCGCACCGTATACGACCGCTACTTGCTGCGTCACCCAGAAACTCGCGAGGTCACCGAAACCCCGCAATACTTCTTTCTCCGGGTGGCTTGCGGCCTCGCCACCTGCCCCGATGATGTCATCACCTTCTACCGTTTAATTTCTTCGCTGCGGTACTTGCCCTCTAGCCCTACCCTCTTCAACTCAGGGACCGCTCACCCCCAAATGTCTTCCTGCTACCTTTTGGACTCTCCTGAAGACAGCCTCGAAGGCATCTACAAGCGCTACACCGATATCGCCAAACTCTCCAAATTTGCGGGAGGCATCGGGGTGGCTTGGCACCGAGTACGGGCCAAGGGTTCGCTCATCAAAGGCACCAACGGCTTGTCTAACGGCATCGTGCCTTGGCTAAAGACGCTCGATGCTTCCGTAGCAGCCGTGAACCAGGGTGGACGCCGCAAGGGCGCCGCCTGCGTTTACTTGGAGTCTTGGCACGCAGACATCGAAGACTTCCTTGATCTGAAAGAAAACACCGGCGACCACCAGCGGCGTACCCACAACTTGAATATCGCTAACTGGGTACCTGATCTCTTCATGGAACGGGTTGAAAAAGATTGGGTTTGGTCGCTCTTTGACCCCAAGCAAGTACCCCACCTCACCGACCTTTACGGCAAAGAGTTCGAAACGGCCTACCTCAAAGCCGAAGAAACCGGCCTCTACGAACGGCAAATTCCCGCTCGGGATTTGTACAGCCGCATGATGCGCTCTTTGGCGCAAACCGGCAACGGTTGGATGACCTTCAAAGACCCCTCCAACGAACGCTGCAACCAAACAGGCGAACCGGGGCGGGTCGTGCATCTCTCTAACCTGTGCACCGAAATTCTTGAAGTCACCGACCAAGACGAAACTGCGGTCTGCAACCTCGGTTCGGTCAACTTAGGTTCGTTGGTCGTTGATGGCGCCTTCGACTTTGAACAACTAGCCGATGTGGTGCGTACCGCTGTGCCTTTCTTAGACCGAGTGGTAGATATCAACTTCTACCCCACCGAAGAGTCCTCTTTTTCGAACTCGGCCTGGCGACCGGTAGGCATGGGTTTGATGGGTCTTCAAGATGTGTTCTTCAAACTGGGTTTAGCTTTTGACTCCCCAGAAGCCCGCTCGTTATCAACCCGCATTTCTGAAGAGATCTACTTCAACGCTTTGTGGGCTTCTACCGAACTCGCCGAAGCCTCTGGCCCCCACGACAATTACAGCATTACTCGAGCGGCCAAGGGCGACCTTCAGTTTGACTTGTGGGGCGTAGAACCCACTGACTCTGCACGTTGGCAAACCCTACGGGACCGCATCACTGCTCACGGGTTGCGCAACTCGTTGATGATCGCCATTGCCCCTACCGCAACCATTGCCACTATCTCTGGCTGCTACGAATGCATTGAGCCACAGGTTTCCAACATGTTCAAACGCGAAACACTGTCCGGTGAATTCCTGCAGATCAACCGCTACTTGGTTCGTGACCTGCAAGCTCGTGGCCTTTGGACCGAAGAAATCTCGGCCGCCATTAAGGCCGCCGAAGGCTCCATCCAAAATGTGGACGCTATTCCTGACGAACTTAAAGAGATCTATCGCACCGCTTGGGAGATCCCTATGCGGTCGCTTATTGACATGGCAGCGGAACGTGGGGCCTTCATTGACCAAAGTCAGTCGCTGAACTTGTTCATGGAGTCTCCCACTATCGGCAAACTCAGTTCTATGTACTTGCATGCTTGGAAAGCCGGCCTAAAAACCACTTACTATTTGCGGTCTCGCCCGGCTACTCGCATTAACAAAACAACTTCCGGTGGTGACAGCGCAACAAAAGCTGCGACGCAATCCAAAGCATTTACCGATGCCGAAGCAGTGGCCTGTTCACTAGAAAATCCTGAAACTTGCGAAGCGTGTGACTGATGGCCCTTACCGAACAATCCTTCGAAGAGTTCGACGAAACTCCGACCGCTGAACCTTCAGCGCATCGGGGCAACATCTTGGATCCCGGCTTTGATCTGACCTTGCGACCCATGCGTTACCCCGCATTTTACGAGATGTACCGCGACGCTATTAAAAACACCTGGACCGTTGAAGAAATTGATTTCTCTGATGACATCCCGGACCTGGACCACAAATTAGACCCAGCGGAGAAACACTTAGTTTCTCGTTTGGTGGCTTTCTTCGCCACCGGCGATTCCATTGTTTCGAACAACTTGGTGTTGAATCTTTACAAACACATCAACGCTCCTGAAGCACGCATGTATTTATCGCGACAGTTGTATGAAGAAGCACTACACGTGCAGTTCTACCTCACCTTGTTAGACAACTACATACCTGACCATGCAGAACGCGAAGAAGCTTTCGCCGCTATTGAAACCATCCCTTCCATCGCTCGAAAGGGCGAGTTTTGTTTCAAATGGATTGGGGCCATTAACGAACTCGGCGAACTCCACACCGAAGAGGACCGTAAAAAGTTCCTACTTAACTTGATCTGCTTTGCCGCTTGCATTGAAGGCTTGTTCTTTTTTGCTGCTTTCGCTTACGTCTACTTTCTACGGTCCAAAGGTTTGCTCAATGGCTTAGCGGCCGGCACCAACTGGGTGTTTCGCGACGAAAGTTGCCACATGAACTTTGCTTTCGCTGTGGTAGAAACCGTACGAGCCGAACAGCCAGAACTTTTTGACGACGACCTTGCAGAACGCATTGTTGAAATGATGGAAGAAGCAGTGGAGATTGAATACGAATTCGCCGAAGACCTCCTGGGTCAAGGCATCTCTGGTCTTTCCACCACCGATACCCGTGAGTATCTACAATTCGTGGCCGACCAACGGTTGATGCAACTCGGTATGCCCAAACGGTACGGGTCAAAAAACCCCTTCGGGTTTATGGAACTCCAAGATGTGCAAGAGCTCACTAACTTCTTTGAGCGCACTGTTTCGGCTTACCAAACTGGGGTCGAAGGCAGCGTGGCCTTTGACGAAGACTTCTAGCCTTGCCCAAACGCTTGGTCTAAAGCCTCGGCCGCCGCAGATGGGTGCATGGTGCCCTCTTGTACCTGGGTTTCTATATCTTTAAGCACCTCAAGCACCGTCGGGTCACTGCGCAAGGCGGCCAACAGTCGATCTTCGACCATGGCCCACATCCAAGCCAAACGTTGGCTTCGGCGTTTTTCTTCCCACTGGCCGGCGGCCTCTAAGGCTTCTCGGTGATCCAGCACACTGGCCCATAGCTCTTCAATACCGTCACCGGTCAGGCTGCTCACCATAGACACTTGCGGACGCCAACAAGGGTTCAACGGTTGGGTGAGACGCAAGGCCGCGGTGTAGTCACGAACGGCGGTACGGGCTTCAGGCAAGTGGTCCCCGTCGGCTTTGTTGACGGCAATAAGGTCAGCAAGTTCCAGCACCCCTTTTTTGATTCCTTGTAGTTCGTCACCGGCGCCCGAAAGCATCAAAACCACAAAAATATCTACCATGGCGGCTACCACGGTTTCTGACTGTCCTACCCCCACCGTTTCGACCAGCACCACGTCGTAGCCTGCCGCTTCGAGCACCACCATGGTTTCTCGGGTACGTCGCGTGACCCCGCCTAAGGTGCCGGCGCTCGGTGAAGGTCGCACAAAAGCAGCCGGATCGTTGGCCAGTTTCTGCATGCGAGTTTTGTCACCCAATATGGAACCCCCGGTCACCGTGGAGGTGGGGTCAACGGCCAGCACAGCTACCCGATGGCCTTGGCTGGTGAGTTGAGTTCCTAAGGCTTCTATAAAAGTTGATTTCCCCACTCCAGGAACACCGGTTATCCCGACTCGATGGGCTTGACCAGCGTGAGGCAACAATTCGGCGAGAAGCTCTTGGGCGACTTTTTGGTCGCTGGCTTGGGTTGATTCGACCAAGGTGATGGCTTGACCAACCATCGCTCGGTCACCGGCCAGTACCCCAGCTAACAAGCGTTCGACGGGCAAGGTCATACCAGTTTGTTTAGCAACTCAGCGGCGGCCGTAGCAATGACCGTGCCTGGTGGAAAGATTGCTACCGCTCCGGCATCCAGCAATGCTTGATGGTCGACGGTAGGGATAACCCCACCAACCACTAATTTGATGTCTCCACGGCCCAGGGCGTCGAGTTCTTGACGCAACTCGGGCACCAAGGTGAGGTGACCGGCAGCCAGCGAACTCACCCCCACCACGTGCACATCATTTTCGACCGCTTGGCGAGCTGCTTCGGCCGGGGTCGAAAACAGCGGGCCGATATCTACGTCAAAGCCTAAGTCGGCGAAGGCCGTAGCGATTATTTTTTGGCCCCGGTCGTGCCCGTCTTGCCCCATTTTGGTTACCAAAATGCGGGGGCGGCGCCCTTGAGTGTTTTCAAAGTCCACGATCTGCGTTCGCACGGCGGTTATGGCTTCTCCATCACCTACCTCGGCGTTAAATACTCCAGAAATGGTACGCACCTCCGCTACATGACGCCCATAGACCTTTTCTAAAGCGTCGCTGATCTCGCCGACCGTAGCCTGTGCACGAGCTGCATCAACGGCCAAAGCCAGCAAGTTGCCTTGGCCGCTCTCGGCGCTTTGCGTTAAAGCAGCCAAAGAATCCGCCCAAACCTGAGGGTCTCGTTGAGCGCGTAAACGTTTTAGTTGCGCTATTTGGTCGGCACGCACTTGGGTGATGTCTACCCGAAGTACCTCTATTTCGTCTTCAACGGGTCGCCGATACTGGTTTACGCCGATCACCGCTTGGCGTCCGGCGTCTATGCGTGCTTGGGTACGGGCGGCGGATTCTTCTATGCGGAGTTTGGGGATACCGGCTTCGATGGCTGCCGCCATGCCTCCCGTTTCTTCTATTTCGGTGAGGTGCTGCCAAGCGCGGGCGGCGAGATCATGGGTTAAGCGTTCTACGTGATAGCTGCCTCCCCAAGGGTCTACCACTCGACAAGTGCCGCTTTCGCTTTGCAAAAAGAGTTGCGTATTACGAGCTATGCGGGCCGAAAAATCGGTGGGCAAAGCCAGCGCTTCATCGAGCGCATTGGTGTGTAGTGACTGGGTGTGGCCTTGGGTGGCTGCCATAGCCTCAATACAGGTGCGGGCCACGTTATTAAAAGGGTCTTGGGCGGTCAGGCTCCAACCAGAGGTTTGACAGTGGGTACGCAACGACGACGATTTAGGGTCTTGCGGGTTGAACTGTTGCATGAGTTTCGCCCACAGAAGCCGGCCAGCCCGCAACTTGGCTACTTCCATAAAGAAGTCCATGCCGATACCCCAAAAGAAACTCAACCGTGGAGCAAAAGTATCTACGTCGAGGCCAGCAGCCATGCCGGCCCGCACGTATTCCACTCCGTCGGCCAAGGTGTAGGCCAGTTCGAGGTCGGCGGTGCCTCCCGCTTCTTGAATATGGTAGCCCGAAATTGAAATGGGGTTGAACTTCGGCATCTCTTTACTCGACCAAGCAAAAATATCTGAAATAATACGCATGGACGGTTGGGGCGGGTAAATGTAGGTGTTGCGCACCATGAACTCTTTAAGGATGTCATTTTGGATGGTGCCTTTGAGGTCTTTGGGCGACACGCCTTGTTCTTCGGCGGCCACGATGTAGAGCGCCATTATGGGTAAAACCGCTCCGTTCATGGTCATAGACACGCTCATTTGATCCAACGGAATGCCGGCAAACAAGTTACGCATGTCTTCGATGGAGTCAATGGCGACTCCGGCCATGCCTACATCGCCAGTGACCCGGGGGTGGTCGCTGTCGTAGCCTCGGTGGGTGGCCAGGTCGAAAGCTACCGAAAGGCCACGTTGGCCGGCCGCCAAGTTGCGGCGGTAAAAAGCATTGGATTCTTGAGCGGTAGAAAACCCGGCGTATTGGCGCACCGTCCACGGTTGGTTGACGTACATGGTGGGGTACGGGCCCCGTAGGTAGGGGGCGAACCCGGGTTGGGTTTCTAAAAAGTCCAACCCCTCAAGGTCGTCTGCGGTGGCCTGAACAGCCACGGGGATTTGTTCGGGGGTTAAGAAAGTATCTGAACTGGCCGGAGCCTCGTTGGCTGCTTCGCCGAGATCAACAGTGGTGAAGTCGGGAATCATGCTGTGCCTCCCGATTCGAATGGTGCAGCCCAGCGGCGCAGGGGCAGCGGCCCAGCGGGTTGATCCTTGGTGGCTGGCCGCGACAGAGGCGCTTCTTCAGGGTTGGGGTAAGCCGTTACGCCGATGATTTCTTCGGATCCGTCGGCGATACGAGCCGAGCGGGCTGCGGCGGCGGTCTCTGCTTCGGCGGCCCAACGGCCACTGGCCAAGGCTTCTTCGGCTCCCCCGGCCGCCTCGACAGTTTGGAATTCTTGCCAGGCGGCTTGCGCCAACTGGTCGGTGAGGTTTTCAACAAACCACGAACCACCCGCCGGGTCAATTAGCGAACTGAGGCTGCTTTCTTCAGCCAGCACAAGTTGTAGATTTCGCGCCATGCGGCGACCGAACTCGTCGGGTTGACCGAGGGCGCTATCGAAGGGGCGTACCGTTACTACGTCTGCTCCACCGATGCTGGCAGAAAAGGCAGCCACCGTGGAGCGCAAAAGGTTCACCCAGGGGTCTTGTCGGGTCAACATGGCAGCGGAGGTCACTACTGTTTGGTGTTGGCTTTGGTCGCCGGCCTCGCTGGTTTGGGCCACCCGGGCCCATAGGCGACGAGCGGCACGCAATTTAGCCATGGTCACAAACTGGTCACAATCTGCGGTGTAAGTAAAGGTCAGAGCGGCGAAAGCTTCATCAACCGTTGCCCCAGAATCAACAAGGTGATGCAAGTAAGCAACCCCGGTGGCCAACGAGGCGGCGAGTTCTAAAACTGGGCCGGCGCCAGCTTCGGCATAAACCGTGGCATCAACGGTGAGCGCACGCAGGCCCGAGAAACCGGTGGTGGCTTGAACAGTTGGCTCCAAACCCTCCCAGTCGGGAGCGCCACCCCAGCGGGCCGCTACCCCGAGAGGGTCGAGGCCCAAGGCACCACGACGGTCGGCCGGGTTTATTTCTTGCCAAGCATCAAGCAACCAGGCCACGCTAGCTTTTTGATGCAGGCCGGGCATCAGGGCTACCGGGGCCATAGCCAGATACACCTCGTTGAGCACCGTGGCTAAATCATGGTGGCCGGCCAGCAGTAACGAGGTGGCCCCGTTGCGTAATTCTTCTAACGCCACTTGGTTGGCCGTGGCGGCCTCTGTTTCGTTTACTAAAGAGCGAATATCCCAGCCTGCGCTACCTACCGGGCCTTGCCGCCCTCGTGCGTCGTCAGCCGTGTAGAGCGGTTGGATGCAAATACCGCGGTCCAATTCGGTGGTCAGCGAGCTCAACGGTTGATCGCCCAAAACCTTTTGCGCCAAGACAGCCCATGCTTCTTGGCCCACTGAGGCAAACCCGTCCGCTAAAGAAAGCGGCATAAACGCATCAGACATGCTTTAAGGTTAGATGGAATGTTCGCCAATACAAGATTTTACGTGATGAAACTGATGTAGCCCGGTTTCGCTTTAGGACAAACCAAGTGGCAAGATACCTCTATGCACATAACCACCAGCCTCAACTACGCCACCGACCCTCAGGAAGCTGCTGCTCAAGCCAAAGAACTTGAAGCGGCCGGCGTGGACTGTATTTGGGTTCCCGAAGCCTACGGCTTTGACGCCGTCAGCCTTTTGGGCTACTTAGCGGCCAGCACCTCCACCGTGGGTTTAGCCAGCGGCATTTTAAATACCTACAGCCGCACCCCGGCGTTGCTGGCCCAAACCGCGGCCGGCCTCGATGCTCTTTCTGGCGGACGTTTCTCTTTAGGGCTGGGGGCTTCCGGCCCACAAGTCATTGAAGGTTTCCACGGCATGCCTTACAAAATGCCTTTGACCCGTATGAAAGAAATAATTTCCATCTGCCGCCAAGCATGGCAGCGCGAAAAGCTCGAATACGAGGGCAAAGTATTTACCTTGCCGTTGCCGCCCGAAGAAGGCACCGGCTTAGGTAAGCCCTTGAAGATCATCAACCATTTGGTCCGCCCTGATATTCCTATTTATGTCGCTGCTTTGGGCCAAAAAAGTGTCGAAGAAACCGTAGCCACCACCGAAGGCTGGTTGCCCTTTTTGGTTTACCCAGAACGCATGGACCTCATTTGGGGCGACGCCGTAAAAGCCGGTATGGCCCGCCGCGACCCCAACCGTGGCGAGTTTGACATTGTGGCTGGCGGCCTGGTGGCTATTGGCGATGATGCGGCGCAGTACCGCGACTACGCCCGCCCCATGGCGGCGCTTTACATCGGGGGCATGGGCGCTCGGGGCAAAAACTTTTACAACGATGTGTGCCGAGACTACGGTTTTGCCGACGAAGCCAAAGCGGTACAAGACGCTTACCTTGAGGGCCGGCGAGAAGACGCCATGGCTGCTTTGCCGGCCGAGTTGATTGAAAACACCACCCTTTGCGGTGATGAGGCTTACGTTGTGGATCGTCTCGCTGCTTACAAAGCAGCCGGGGTTACTTCGCTAAACGTCAGCCCGGTAGGTGGCAACCCGGCACAAGTTTTGGGCCGCCTACGTGAACTGGCTGAGCACGCTTAGCGTTACTGGTTTTTGTCTAGGGGGTCGAATTTAACCCCGATGGTCAACCATTCGGTGAGGCGGCGGGGGGACTCCCCCAGCCAAAAGTTCAGCGTTAAACGCCGTGGGTGACGCACGTGGCGGCGGCCGGATTTAGTGGCCGCCACTACTCGAGCGGCCAGTTTTTCCGGCGTGGTTTTTGGGATCAGCTGCAAAGCATTAAAGCGCTTGACGGTGCGTTGCACGCTGGGGGACGCATTTTCTACGTTGTCCCACATGCCGGTATCTACCGGGCCGGGGGCGGTCAAGGTGGTACGAATCGGCGTGTTTTTAAGCTCAATGCGCAGAGTAGCCACAAAGTTGTTTATGCCTGCTTTGGTAGCGCAGTAGGGCCCCATGCCGCCAAAACCAGAGGTTCCAGCCATAGACGAAGTAAAAACCAACGCTCCGTTTTGGCGAGCCAGCATGCCGGGCAGCACTTGGCGGGTCAAGATCATGGGGGTCTCGAGGTTAAGTCGAGCGGTGGCGCGCACTGCTTCTACGTCCACGGTGGCGATTGGGTCCACCGTTTCGACCCCAGCATTGTTGACCAACACATCAATGGGTCCGTAGGCCGCTTCAAGGTCAGCGATCAGCGTGTCTACTACCGAGGAATCAGCGAGGTCGGCTACGTGGGCGTTGCCGCCTACCTCGTTGGCTACCGCTTGAAGGGCCTCGGCCGAACGAGCCACCACGGTCACTCGGGCCCCTTGGGCGGCGTAAGCCCGAGCGAGAGAAGCTCCGATACCTCGAGAGCCGCCGGTTACTACCACGTGTGCATTGTTGAGTTCCATGGGGGGAACCTAGTCGCCGGGTGGAAGGTTAAGCAAAGGCACGGCTACGGTCAAGGCATGAACCAAATTTTGTCTACAGAAATCTCACCGTTTGCTGTTGCGGTTAGCGAAGAACAACTTGCTGATTTGCAGCAGCGTTTAGAAAACACTCGCTGGCCTGACCAGATTGCCGAAAGCGGTTGGGATTACGGCTGTGACTTAGGATGGCTTAAAGACTTGGCCGACTATTGGCAAAACGAATTTGATTGGGCAGCGGCGCAAACCCGACTCAACGAATTCTCTCATTTCACCACCACCGTAGATGGCCAAAATATTCACTTTATTCACCAGCGCTCCCCTCACCCGGGGGCCCTTCCGTTGGTGTTGTTACACGGCTGGCCGGGGTCGGTGGTGGAGTTTCTTGACCTCATTGGCCCTCTGGTTGACCCTCCGGCTTACGGGGGTAAGGCCGAAGATGCTTTTGAGGTGATCGTGCCATCGTTGCCGGGCTACGGCTGGTCGGGGCCCACCACGGAACCTGGTTGGGGCGTGGACCGCACCGCCCAAGCATTGAATGCTTTGATGGAACGTCTCGGCATTGGCCGTTACGGAGTACAAGGCGGCGATTGGGGGTCCATGGTGGCTCGCCAAATGACCCATTTTGCTCCTCAGTCGGTGGTGGGTTGTCACGTAAACATGTTGGCCGCTGGCCCCACCGGGGCCGAAGATGACTTTGAGGACATCACCCCCGCCGAACAACAGCATTTAGATCGTGCCGGTTGGTACGCCGGGCAAGACAACGGGTATTTCCGTATTCAAGAAACCCGCCCGCAAACGTTGGCTGCTGGGTTGGCTGATTCTCCGGTGGGTTTGTTGTCGTGGGTTGGCGAAAAGTTTTACGGTTGGGCCCAGCACGACGGTGACCTTTTTTCGGTGATCGACCGGGACCACCTCCTGACCAACGTGGCGTTGTATTGGTTTACCGAAACCATTAACTCGTCGACCCGTTTTTATTTTGAAACCATGCAACCGGGGGGCATAAACCCGGGGTCTTTGGGCGATGTGCCGTTGGGGGTTTCTGCTTTTCCCAATGAACTTTTTATGGGCCGCCGACGCTGGGTTGAGCCCACCCACAACGTGACTTTTTGGGCAGAGCATGAGCAGGGTGGCCATTTTGCCGCCATGGAAACCCCCGACGTGTTGCTCACCGATGTGCGTACTTTCTTTCGGAGTCTTCGGTGATCACCAGTAGCGACGGGGTGCGCATCTCGGTTAACACCGAAGGCCACGGACCCGCCTTGGTTTTTATTCATGGCTGGGTGAATGACCAAACGGTGTGGGCGCCGCTGGCCGAAAACCTGGTCGTTGACCACGAAGTCACTACTTGGGATCTTCGGGGCCACGGTGAAAGCGATAACCCCCCTGCTGGGCAGTACTCGCGCCAACATGCCCTGGCTGACTTATCGGCAGTGTTGGACACGCTGGGGTGCCCAGTGGTTTTGGTGGGTCACAGTTTGGGCGGTTACCTCGCTTTGGCTCATGCTTTAGCTCACCCCGAGGATGTAGCCGGGTTGGTGTTGGTGGCGGCCGGGCCGGGTTTTCGCAAGCCCGAAGCCCGAGAAGAATGGAACCAAGCAGTGTTGGCTAGTGCCAAAAAGCTTGATCAAACCCCCGGAGTAGAAGAAATTTCCATGCATACCGATGCCATGGTGATTGACCGCTTGGCCGAGATCACCGCCCCCACTTTGGTTTTGTTGGGTGAGCGGGATAAACGTTTTGCGGCGGCCGCTTCGCTCTTTGAACGAGACTTAAACGTGCAAGCCAGTGTGGTGGTCCCCGACCAAGGGCACATGGTGCATCTCAAAGCACCTGGTGAATGTGCGGAAGCTATTCGTTCTTTTGTGGCGGGTTTAGCGTGATTGACCCATTGGCCAACCTGGTGGAGTTGCCGGGTGGTGTTTTTCGCATGGGCAGCGAGGACCCCTTGGCTTACGTAAATGACGGGGAAGGCCCGGTGCGTGAAGTGCAGATCGCCTCGTTTTCTCTTTCGGCTACCACGGTCACCAACCAGGAGTTTGCTGCTTTTGTGGAGACCACAGGATGGAAAACCACCGCCGAAAAAGAAGGTTGGTCTTTTGTTTTTGCGGGCCATTTACCCGACGATTTTGAAGACACCCGAGGGGTGGTAGGTGCTGAATGGTGGCGGCAAGTTATGGGGGCCACTTGGCGAAGCCCCGAAGGCCCGCACAGCAACATAAACCAGCGCAGCCATCACCCGGTGGTGCATGTTTCTTGGTTGGATGCCATGGCTTTTGCTCAGTGGGCGGGCGGGCGTTTGCCTACCGAAGCCGAGTGGGAGTATGCCGCTCGGGGAGGGCTGGACCAGGCCCGTTTGCCGTGGGGCGATGAACTCCTTGTTGATGGCCAGCATCGCTGTAATATTTGGACCGGTACTTTTCCTGTTGAGGACACCGCAGAAGATGGTTACGCCGGGACTGCTCCGGTGGATGCTTTTGCCCCGAACAATTGGGGTTTTTACAATTGCTCAGGCAATGTGTGGGAGTGGTGCAGCGACTGGTTTGGCACCCAGTTTTCCGAAGAGCGGCCCATCCCTAACCCCACCGGGCCGGCCATGGGAGTGCACCGCATAGTTAAGGGCGGTTCATTTTTGTGCCACGATAGTTACTGCCACCGCTATCGGGTGGGTGCTCGGTCGGCCACCACCCCAGAAAGCACCACCGGCCATCAAGGAATCCGCTTGGCCCAGTAATCCCCCGTATCCTGTCGGTATGGGTTTACGTTCACCAATCAATGAAACCGTGGCCGTGGCGGCCGCCGGAGAGTTTGCTCCGGTAGAGGTCGGCCCGTTGTCGGTGTGGCCACCGGTGGTGCTGGCTCCCATGGCCGGGGTTACTAATGCTCCGTTTCGGAGTCTGTGCCGCAATTTTGGGGCTGGTCTTTACGTCAGCGAAATGATTACCGCTCGCGGCTTGGTGGATGGCCATTTAAAAACCAGCCACTTGAGTCATTTTGGGCCCGATGAGTCACCACGCAGCATCCAGCTTTATGGCACCGAGTCAACCAGCGTGCACCGAGCGGTTGAGATGCTGGTGAGCGAAGACCGGGTGGACCACATTGATCTCAACTTTGGGTGCCCGATGCCTAAGGTGACCCGCAAGGGTGGCGGGGCGGCTATCCCATTGAAGCCTCGTTTGCTGGCCGACATTGTGGCTGCTGCGGTGGGGGCCGCTGGTTCGGTGCCGGTGACCCTAAAGTTTCGCGTGGGCACCGACGATGCACATCACACGTTTTTGGAAACCGGCCGTATTGCCCAAGACTTGGGGGCCGCAGCGGTGGCTCTGCATGGCCGGACGGTGCATCAGTTGTATTCCGGACAAGCCGATTGGCGCCATATTGCTGCGTTGAAAGAAGCAGTAACAGAGATCCCGGTACTAGGAAACGGAGATATTTGGGAGCCGTGGGATGCCTTGCGCATGATGCGTTCTACCGGTTGCGATGGCGTGGTGGTGGGGCGAGGTTGTTTGGGTCGACCTTGGTTGTTTGGTGACTTGGCCACGGTTTTTGGGGGCCGCCCAGAAGATGGCGGTGCCGAACCGGGCTTGCCGCCTACTTTGGGTGAGGTGTCGGACGCCATGGTGCGTCACGCAAAACTTTTGGTGGCCTGGGCTGGGCCACATGGCATTAAAGATTTTCGCAAACACACTGCTTGGTATTTGAAGGGTTACGCCACGGGGCCGGCGGCTCGCCGAGACCTGCAGTTGATCACCTCGGTTGATGACCTCTCGCAGGTGCTGGCCGGTTTGGATGCTTCGCTGACCTTGGACCCCGAATCGTTGCGTATTCCTCGCAGCCACCGGGGCGGGCCCCGTCGGGTGGTTTTGCCCGAGGGTTGGCTAGATAACCCTGATGACCCCACCCCTCCCCCGGCGGAGGCAGAAATTTTGGTCTCTGGTGGTTGAGCATTTGGTGTTGGCTTCGGGTTCGCCCCGCCGGTTGGCCTTGTTACGTTCTTTGGGTTTTGACCCAGAGGTGCGGGTGCCGCCGGTGGATGAAACACCCTTACCTGGGGAGACCCCCGCTGCTTTGGTGGAGCGTTTAGCGTTGGCCAAGCTACGTTCGGTGGTAATTCATGGTGAGGTGGGGGTGGCTGCTGACACCGTGGTGGTGATCGATGATGAGATTTTAGGTAAACCCGATTCAACTGATGAGGCCATGGTCATGTTGACCAATCTTTCGGGTCGCACTCACGAAGTGGTGGGGGGTTTGGCGGTACGCCGAGGCGACCACGATGTTTCTGGGGTGGTGCGCACTCAAGTGACCTTTCGTTCGCTTTCTGAACAAGAGATTGCCGACTACATCGCTACCGGCGAACCCATGGATAAAGCGGGGGCTTACGCTATTCAAGGCTTGGGAGGTGCCTTCGTGGCGGAATTATCGGGTTGCCGAGACAACGTTGTTGGTTTGTCCTTGGGGGCTTTTGGCGGGTTGTACCAGGCTCTTGGCGGTCAACTCCCCGTTGAGCCGGGGGGCACCAGTCGGTGATCTGCGGTCATAAACCTGGCTGCACCGGCCAGGACCACCACGGTGCCGGTGATGGCGGCTGAGCCCAGTATTAGAAACAAGATGGCCACTTGGACAAGGGCGTCGTCGAGGGGGTCCACCCCGGCCAAGATGAGGCCGGTGAGTGCCCGGGCAAAAATACCATGCCCACTGAACGGGTGGATTCAATTTGCGGCAGGAGGGCCAGGCGGAGTGCTTGTGCGGAAATATTGCGGACTGCCCGGCGACGGTCAAAACCCAAGGCCAGCAGAGCTTCAATTTCTCCGGAGCGTTCGTTGATGCTGTCGACGAGTCAGGTGGCGGCCACTACGACCACCCGCAAAGAGTTCCCCACCAGCCAATCGCTACTTCTTCCATGCTCCAAGCCTAAACCCCGTCATGTCGTCTCAGAGTCACCATGACGGGATTGCAGGACAAGGCTGCCACCCCTATCCTGTTAGGCATGGTGAACATTCGCTCTTCTATGCCACAAGACTTGGCGCCCGCTGGGCTTCGCGTGGACGACCTTTCGGTAGATTTTGATGGGCGCTCGGTGCTGCAAAACGTTTCGTTAGAGGTCGCCCCCGGAGAGATCGTGGCCTTGTTAGGGCCCAGTGGGTGCGGTAAAACCACTCTGTTGCGTAGCATGGCCGGCTTAGAGCGCCCCTTCCACGGAGCCATCACCCTCGGGGACCGCATGCTCCATGGGCCAAAAACTTTCGTAGCTCCAGAGCGGCGACGCATCGGCATGGTTTTTCAAGACAGTTCGTTGTTCCCACACCTCACGGTGAGTCAAAATGTGGCTTACGGTCTGCACCACAAAGACAAAAAAGAGTCTCGAACCCGAGAAGCATTGGCTTTGGTAGGGCTCAGTGATTTAGCCGACCGTTTGCCGGGCACCCTGTCTGGCGGCCAGCAACAGCGGGTAGCGGTAGCTCGTGCTTTAGCCCCGGAGCCTCGAGTACTTTTACTCGACGAACCATTTTCTAGCCTCGACACCACACTGCGCCATAGCGTCCGTAACGAAATCCACCGCCTCTTGGTGTCTCTGGGCATCACCACGGTGTTTGTTACCCACGACCAAGAAGAAGCATTTATTCTCGGTGACCGGGTGGCCGTATTACATGAGGGCAAGATCGCTCAAGTGGGCACCCCGGCGGAGCTTTACCGTCAGCCAGTAAATCGTTGGCTGGCCACCTTTGTCGGCGAAGCCAACCTGCTGAGCGTCGACGAAGCGCCGGCCGACTGTGTCACCGAGATCGGCCCGATACCCGTCACCACCCCCATCGCCGGACCGGCCGAATTGATGTTGCGCCCGGAGGACCTCAAGGTTGCCTCGGGCACCGGCGCCACGGTGGAGTTCGTGGAGTACTACGGTCATGACGCCATGGTTCAGATTTTGCTGGCTTCAGGCACTTCGGTACGGGTGCGCACCCACGCCGAAGAATCATTCACTCGTGGCGACGAAGTGGCTGTTTCTTATTGCGGCCCAGGAGCAACTGCTTTTCCGGTTGGTTTACCAAATAACGATTGTTAAGGTTACTTAACACCATCACCTTGACAAGTTCCTCCCGAAAGAACTCCCCCATGTTCAAACCCAAGTACTTCTTCACCCCGTTGCTGGCCTTTAGCCTGCTTTTTGGCCTAACCGCTTGTGGCGGCGATGACATCCAAACGCTTACCGTCTACTCCGGACGAAGTGAAAAACTGATTGGCCCCATCTTTGAGGCCTTCGAAGCCAGCACCGGCATAGCCCTTGAGGTTCGCTACGGCTCCTCCAACGACTTGGCCCTCGTGCTCGAAACCGAAGGCGACAAAACGCCCGCCGATGTTTTCTTGTCTCGTAGCCCCGGCCCGGTGGGTTACCTCGAAGACCAAAATGCTCTGGCCCCCCTCAGCGAAGACATTCTCAACCGAGTCAGCGCCGATCACCGCTCCCCCGACGGCAACTGGGTAGGTTTTGCCGGCCGAGGCCGGGTGCTGGTCTACAACATTGACGAAACAACCGAAGCCGAACTTCCTGCATCTGTTTTTGATCTCACCGACGAACGCTTTCGTGACCAGGTGGCCATTCCCGGCTCCAACTCTTCGTTCCAAGACTGGTTCACCATTTTCCGCCTTCGCAATGGCGACGACGCAGCCATTAACTGGCTGGACGACATGGTGGCCAACGGCGCCCTCTTTTACCCCAAAAATGGAGCCATTGTTGAAGCAGTAGGCCGCAACGAAATTCAATTTGGTCTGGTTAACCACTACTACAACTTCCAAAAAGTAGCCGCCAACGGTGACGCTCAACGCAGCGCCAACTGGGGTTTTTCAGAAGGTGACGACGGCGGCCTCATGATCATTGCCTCCGCCGCGGTACTTAACCAAAGCGATCACCAAGACTTGGCCCAAGAACTCATTGCGTTCCTTCTAAGCGATGAGCAACAGACCTACCTCACCGAATCGGTTTACGAATACCCATTAGCCATCGGTGTTTCCCCGGCCGCCGTGTTGCCCGACACCCCAGCAGACACCGTAGGGGCCATCCCCATCGACGACGTGTCTTCTGCTTTTACTCGAACCATGGAAATCATCGAAGCCAGCGGGATACTGGACCAATGAGTCACGCCGATGGGTAAACAAAATGAGTGAACCTATCAAGCAAACAGTCGACCAACCCCGGGCAGGGACTGGCCGCCCCACACCCGCCCTCACCTTTGTAGCACTGGCCATTGCGGCCCTTTTTGCCGTACCCGGTGGCTACGTGTTATGGCGCACCGCCACCGCTCAAGTTGACCACCTTGACCTGCTTACCTCGGCGGCCACCCTTGACCCCCTCTGGCGCACTGTGCAACTGGCCGTGCTGGTTTCTACCACCGCCGCCCTGCTGGGCACCGGCCTGGCTTGGCTCACCACCCGCACCGACCTCCCTCTTAAGCGTTTTTGGCGCATTGTCGTGCCCCTGCCTTTGGTGTACCCCAGTTTTGTCGGGGCGGCCGCTTTTCTCTCGGGCTTAACCCCGGGAGGCATTGTGCACGACCTGGCCGGCGCCATTGGCTTCGACCTCAACCTGCGACTCCACGGGTTGTTTGGCGCCTGGCTGGTGCTGACCCTGTTCACCTATCCGTATGTTTATCTGCCGGTAGCCGCCCGGTTAGCGGCCTTACCCCGCGGCCTAGAAGAAAACGCTCGCCTTCTCGGCGACCGCCCGCTCACTGTTTTTCGCCGCATTGTTTTTCCCCAAATCACTTCTTCGGTGGCTGCCGGGGCTTTGCTGGTTTTTCTCTACACGGTGAGCGATTTTGGCGCCGTGCACCTCATGCGTTTCGAAACGCTGACCCAAACCATTTTTCGTACGCGTCTTTTTGATCAGGACCGGTCGTTCACTTTGGCTTTTTTGTTGCTCGCCCTTGCTTTGGCGGTCATCGCCACCGAACGCACGGTGGCTCGTCGGGGCGCACGGTCTACCACCATCAGCAACCAACCGGCTCTGCAGGTCCCCTTAAGGCGGAGCAAACCGCTGGCTTTAGCCATCATCAGTTTTGTGGTGGGTTTAGCGCTTTTCGCTCCGGCAATTTCTTTGGCCGATTGGGGACTATTTGGTTGGTTGCGTGATCAAAACGGCACCACCGCTTTGCGTATGGACTGGAGCGACGTTATTGGTCCTACTTGGAACACTATTTGGATCTCCCTCGTAGCGGCCGCAGCAGCCATAGCCGCCATGTTGCCTATCGCTTATCTGCTGGCCCGCCACCGCTCTCGCACCGGCGACTTGGTCAACACAGTGGTGGTGGCTGGGTTCGCTATTCCCGGCCTTGTCGTAGCGCTTTCGCTTATTTTTTGGACCCTCCACGCTTCGCCCTTTGAGTTTCTTATCGGCAGCCTGCCGGTGCTGGTTTTTGCCTACGTGGTGCACTTCGGGGCTCAAGCCTTACGCACCTCTCAAGTGGCGGTGTCCACCGTGCCCAAACAAATGGACGATGCCGCTCGCCTCTTAGGGGCCCGAAAATTTCGCCGCTTCTTTACCGTGGATCTGCCGCTCATGGCCCCCGGTTTAGCAGCGGGTGGCGGGTTGGTCATGTTGTCCACTATGAAAGAGTTACCAGCCACTTTGCTGGTGGCGCCCATCGGGTTCCGCACGTTAGCTGTTGAAATTTGGAGTACTTACGAAGCGCTTTACTTACCCGAAACCGCTTTGCTGGCTTTGGTACTGGTGGGCATTAGTGCCCTACTGACTTGGCTCTTGGTGGTGCGTCGAGCCAGCCACTTGGCTTAAGCCAAAACTAAAATACGTTCAGCAGCGAACGAGCCAACCCCAACGTGTTGATCACCGATCGCCACGGTGATGGTTCCGTCGGGCGAAACTGCCGTTACTTCGCCGATGTGGCCCGGCATGAGGGTTGATTCTTCTAAAAACTCCAACATTCCATCGGTGAACTCTAATTCTTCGGTAATGCGACTCACCGTAAATGGCGCCCCAACAACAATTTCTGATAGCGCCTGCGACTTGGGCGGCTGGTAGTCGCTGCCCGGAATGGGGTTGCCATGCGGACAGGTGGTGGGTGTATCAAGGAACAGGTTCAGGGCCTCTTCGACCACCGGAGAAATGACGTGTTCCCATTTGCCGGCCTCGTGGTGTGCTTCGGCCCAGGAAAGTTGCAAAACATCGGTCAAAAACCGTTCGGCCAACCGGTGGCGGCGCACCACGGCTTGAGCAAGTTGTTGCCCCTCCCCAGTCAAAGAAATAGCCGACCCCTTCATATCTACTAAACCTTCCGCCTCGAGCCGTTTGATCATTTCTGAAACAGCAGGCCGAGAGACCTCCATGCGTTCGGCGATACGGGCTTGAATAACCTCAAGGTCGTCTTCGGCTAGTTCAAAAATTGTTTCGCAATATTCTTCAAATGCGGGGTGAAATTCTGGAGTCTGGTACGCCATAGGTGCATTGTAGACGTTGTGAAGGCTACCTAACAGCGAGACGTCTTTTCCGTGTAGTCATCGTCGCTTTTGATCAGCCATGCTGGTGGGGTGAACCTCAACCCTCGTACTCCGGTGATCATCGGAGCCGCTCAGGTCACCGACCGAATTAGCGACCCGTCGTGTGCCCGAACCCCGCTGGAACTCATGGAAGATGCAGCCCACTCGGCGGCCGTCGATGCTCAGGCCACCCAGGCTCTTTCCTCGCTCGACACCATTGCCGTGGTCAACGGCATGTGGCGCTACCCCAACCCCGGAAAACAACTAGCCCAAAAGATTGGCTCCCCCGGAGCTTCTTCTCTTCTGAGCGGCTATTCCGGCCATTCTCCACAATCTTTGCTCAACGAACTCGGCCAGCGCATCCAATCTGGAAAATCAGAGATTTCCTTGCTAGTGGGCGGCGAAGCAGCGCTTACTTATCGAAAAGCAAAAAAGCTTGGCGTAGATTTAAGGTCCGACGTTGATCAATCGCTTGATGCCTGCCCGCTTTTCGAAACACCACTCGCTATGGGCTCAGACCACGAAATTTCCCGCGGGCTCCGCTCACCAATCGTGGTCTACCCACTCATCGAATCTGCCCTTCGTGCCCACCGGGGCGAAACCTTCCAACAACACCGGCAGCGCCTCGGAAACCTTTGGGCAGGTTTCAACAAAGTGGCTGTGGGCAACCCGCATGCGGCTCGCCGAACTTTGTTGAGCGCAGAAGAAATCACCACCCCAACAACCGAAAACCGTTTCATCGGGTTTCCCTACCCCTTGACCATGAACGCCAACAACACTGTTGACCAATCATCAGCGGTTTTGGTTACCTCTGCTGAACGAGCCATGTCTTTAGGGGTACCAAAAGAACAGTGGGTGTTTTTGCACGCCGGCACCGAAGCCCACGACAGTTCATCGCTAAGCGAGCGCAAAGAACTCCACCGCTCCCCCGCTATTCGCCTCGCCGGCCGCAAGGCCCTTGAACTGGCCGGGCTCGGGGCAACCGACCTCACCCACCTTGAGTTGTATTCTTGTTTCCCCTCGGTGGTGCAAGTTTCTTTGGCCGAACTCGAGATAAGCCACGATCGCCCGCTGACGGTTACCGGGGGGTTGACTTTTGCAGGCGGGCCGTTAAGTAACTACAGCGGGCAAGCCATAGCGGCCTTGGTTGCGGCCCTTCGAGAAGAACCGGGACATGGTTTCTTGCATGCCAACGGGGGCTACATTACCAAACACGCTTTTGGGGTGTACAGCACGCAGCCACCAACCACCGAGGGCTTTCGCTTTTCGAACGAGCAGCCAGCAGTGGATGCGCTTCCCAACTGCACCGGTGACCCAGACTTTTCTGGCCCAGCAACCATTGAGGCCTGTACCGCCATGTTTGACCGTAGCGGCCAAGCAGAACACGGGGTTTTAGCGATGCGTTCCCCCGCCGGGGCCAGAGTTTGGGGCACCACAAATGACCCCGGGTTTCTCCAAGCCATCACCTCGCGTGAGATGATCGGGGTTGACGCAGAACTCAACCCTGACGGCCAAGTA